>Ga0179593_1340251_pt1 | contig 11526 bp, 8 predicted proteins | sample CZODoug2_1_08_16_FD_185931 | JGI IMG/M metagenome (GOLD analysis project Ga0179593, IMG submission 185931) | Vadose zone soil fungal communities from Angelo Coast Range Reserve, California, USA - CZODoug2_1_08_16fungal (PacBio error correction) | ecosystem: Environmental > Terrestrial > Soil >...
ACCTGGTCCATACCCGATATGACTTATCGAGGAGGAGGATTCGGCGTCCCGCACTGAGGGAAGAAAGTTGAAATACATTAACAGGCAGCTTCATGAAAAAAAGGTCGAAGTTAACTCATGAGGACCTTGCCAGGAGGCTAAGAGACTCTGCTCCTTTAATTTTCCGTCTGCGCCGGGGCGACATAGAAAAGGAAAAATGGGCGACGATGAGCTCTAAACAACGTGGAAGTGTGCGACCGTCCATTCCATGAGCTATTTCAGCAGGGTTTAATTAGAAAGGTTTGGGGGTAGAGTATGAAGAAAGAGTAAAGAAAAGGCCATCAGGGAGCAAGAGCAACCAGTGCGCGATTTAAATACAAAGCGATCTCAGGGGGGCAAGGAGAATCGAGCGAATCATTATCACCGAGGGGGGGGGGGAGGGTTCCGCTTCAGGCCAAATGATCGGCGTCAGAGCTGCGGCGCGCGGTTTTGTGACTAAAGGGTGAATCGTTCTTCCTACCCTTACCTGGAGAGAGAAGTGCATCACCGCTGCTCCAATAAACAAAGGGAAAGGAAGTAGCAAACAACGGGGGGCCCGCGCTTGATAGGGATGAAGGGGATTTAGCTTCAGGGCGCAACATTACGATTGATTTGCGAATTTGCGCCAGTTCGGGAAGAGAAAAAGTGTGGGAGGCGATAAAGCAAAAAGAAAGAAAAGAAAAGAAGCGCTGGGAAGAAGCATCGGGGGTGGTCTGCACCTAAGTCAGTTCCGCTAGGGGATAAGGAGGGGGGGGTCAGGGAAAATGACTGGAGCAGGAAGGTTGAAAGCGAGGGCTTGGAAAAAAAAATCGAAATCCAAGATTCCTCGCACCCCGAACACCCCCTTACAGGACAAAAGGCTTGCGGGGTAGGAGACATTAACTCGAACGGCCTCGATAACAGCAATGGGAACTGTTAAGGGGGGAGGAGACGAATGATCGGCAAATCGAAAGATATCATCACGAGGGGAGGAGAGGTCACGACAGACGCTAAAGCGCGCAGGTAGCTCATTTTGGGGAAAAACGACTTTAGAAGGAAATGACGGGTGCCGCCCAACTAGGGTGCGACCGTTAAGGTGGAAAAACGCTGCTGGTGAAAAAAACGGAATGGCGGAGCCGTTCTCGTTAAGCCATGGGCTCAGAGAGGGGGGGGGAAAGAGGGGCTGCATCGGGCTAGTTTGCCTACCAATTTCGTCTTCTCAAGAGAACGGGGGGAAGAATAAAGCGCCTTACCTCCCATTTGAAATGGGGGGGAGAAGTTGACGTCATCGTCTTCGCTTGGGCCTATTCGGTGGGAGGTTGGGGGAATAGAATGGAGTAGGCCCCTGTTCTTTCCTGCCAGGGGGACGATTAGACGATCAACAACAACCTTATAGGAAAGAGAAGCCGGAGGACGCTAAAAAAGAGGCATAAGCAGGGCGAGGCCTAAAAACAGTCAACTTTCACAAGAATCCTTAAATCGCCCAAGGTGTTCCCAGGGGCTGAGGGTGCTAGGGTCTGCGGGGATAGAACAACGTAAGATTGAGGACTAAATTTGGCTACACCGAAGAGACCTGGGAAGACCACGATACAACCACTCTCTATCGCGTTCAGAGGAACGTCTTCACAGCACGCGATTAAAAGAAAACAGCGGCGGACCAGAATCGGTACGGGAGCTCAACCCATCCTGGTACGAAACTTTCTAAAAGGGGTGACCGAATTTGTACCATAGTGCCGTCAAGGGTGGAGAACCGACCAGGGGAATGAAAGGGTCAGGCCGGGGAGACGTCGAGCATCAGGGGAAAAAAAAGGGAATTATTAAGAAAAGGATTCCTTCTCTTTGAGCTCGACGCTAAGAGAGCGACCCTTGTAAAGCAGTGTGTTGTCACATGAACTTGAGTTACGAAGGACGAGGTTTCAGGAAAAAGGGAATAGCCGCCAACCGCTCGACCTGCGACATGGGCCTTAAAAGAACGGCGCCATAGAGACTGAAAAGGAAGCTGCCGAAAACAAGCCACGCGCCATAGTTAAGGCGCGACAGCGCCTTGCGCTGATGTCTAGTGGCATGGAGAGAAGGACAGCAAACATGGTCCGGGGAACAAAAGGGATCGCACTCGGCACACGTGTAATTTTTGCAACGAAAAAAGCGCGAATAGGGAACGGAGGAAGAGGGAAAAAGAAACGGCGCGGTCTGTCTCGCACAGAAGTAGTCAAAACAGGGAGGGGCTGTCGATATCGAAACGGGTCAGAAACAAGCGCGAAACACGAGGCCTCATCTCAAGAAGAAACGTGCGTTATACGCCAAAGCCGGCACATCACAAACAAGGGACTAGAAGAAATGAGAGTCAAAGGATCGCTTTGTAGGCGACCTACGGACAGGGGCGGGCCAAGCCCTCAATGGAAGAGAGGACCGACAGATTCCTGAAGGAACTCTATCTTGGGATAAAAAATCGCTTAGAAGTGTTGCCGCTGCCCTATGCAATGTGGACTAGAGGAAGATGATTCAGAGCGACGCGCCCGTTGGGATGGGGGACGAGGGCCGTGGGGTCTCAGAGAAGACATCGTCGCTAAACGCACTCCGGAAAGGTAAAGGTCGAATTTCACGCTCGACAGGAAAGCTCGAAGGACCAGTTGAGGAAAGTCTCAATAACGGGGCGGCGGACCATTGGCGTCCAAGCCTGCTGAGCTAATTGATAGTCGGTGGGGTGGGAGGTACAAGGAGGAAAGCTCGCCAAAAGAAAGAGGTAATCAGACAAGCCCCTGGAAAAAATAATCAAAAGATTTCGTACTGCTCACGGGGAAAGAGAAGCGCGTCACGGGGCGGGGGAGAACATCAACAGGGCGGGCGCAGACGAGAGAACAAAAACGGGAGGGATGAAAAGAGAGATACTGATTAGGAAACTTCGATCTGCATCAACCCCGTTAAGCTCTGAAGGGGGGGAACGTAAATTACTCAAGAGAGCAGGTTAACCAGGTGTCTAAGAGCGCCTTGAGGAGAACGAAGGTCTTGGGGGTTTGGAAGGAGAAAGATCCGTGACCCTGAAACAAAGATAATCGTCTTAGCCTTCAGTCTCTTACGAAGGAAAAACCGGGGAAGTCGAGGGAAAGAAATGGAAAGGACGAGCTGCTAGAAGGGGGACGTGAAGAAGAAAGAAAGCGTACCTGCCGGCGCGACAGACTCGAATAGATGAAAGAGGGCAGTCAATTTGTCACATCGACCAGCAAAGGCAGGGACAAAGAGGCGAGGAAGGGTCGAAACCGTCACTGATGGAGGCCCAAAAACGCATCTCAGGAAAGGGAAGAAAGAATCAGGTTGATACAGTAGAAATGTATTCCTGGTCTTAGAAGGCCAATCCAAGAGCCTGGCAAAAGCCACGGTCGCTAGGGGAGAAGATACAGAGGGAAGGATGGTTTCACTTAATCGGCCTGCAGTTCAAGCTGGGAGGGGTCAAGGTAGGGGACGAATCCATGCATGCTCTATGTCGAGCGAATCGCGCGGGAAGGCGGTGCCGGGGGAGTCTGGGGCACCTTCTAAAGTTTCCGGGATAATCGGGGGTCAGGGAAAAGGCGGAATACAGACTGGGGACCAACCCGTCGGGGCGTTTTAACCAAAAAAATGGGAGGGGAATGTTCGCGCAGAGGTAAGCAACAGGGTCGGACAGTGCGGTGCGGCATTCTGAGAAAGTCGGTAATCGAGAAGTAAAAAGGGGGGTGCTGGCGGACACTTACACAAGAAGTCGACGCCTGTAAAACTAACGACTCGTTCTCTTTGCAGGGTGTGTCGGTTCGCTCCGTGGGCTAAGGCGGAGATGGCCGCCGTGATGGGGTAAGGGGAAAGAGGGTTCTGAGCCTTCAGAAGGGAAAAGGTCTGAAAAACGGGTCTGGAGGAATCCAATAAGATAATTCCACCCCCCGATCCATTGACAAGTGATCTACGAGGGGTCTAGCAGGAAAAAGGTAGGAAGTCCGGCCGTTATTGGACTGGGGTATCTCGTGGATCGGCAGACGTCAATGAGAATGAAAATCATCCTCTCATGGAGGAACTGGGAAAAAGAACCTAAGCAGTCCTAAGGGGGGTCCTGACATGGGGTAGGTCACATAGGCAGGAAAGCAGGCCCCTCAGTCAGGTGGCTATAGAACGAGGAGGGCACCAGAAAGAGAGGTTTCTCTGAATCGGAGGGGGGCATGTGAAAATCCTCGTGGGACCGCTACTGGATAAACTCGCTGGGGTGGGTGATCGTGCCAGATGGGGAAGGATGACGTAAAGGAAAGCCTCAAAACAGGAAGGAAGAAGGGGACATATCACTGCACGGGGGGGAAGGAGGCAAAAGAAATCAGTCCACTTGTCACCCTTGGGGGGGATATTTGCGGAAAGGTAGGTTTCCTCTTTGTAAGTCAGTGGAAAGAATCGACCTGAGTCTTCCGCTTTGCAGAGGCAGGACATGGGAAATTGTCAAAAACAGTAAAAGGAGGAAAAAATAAAGGAGATCGTACAACAGGCCTAGGACTACATAAAGAGAACATGGACAGGGTCAATCTTCCTAAAGCATCGGGCCACAAAACAACCGATTCGCCCGCCGTGGTCCACATTTTCCCAGTGAGGGAGCCGAGGCGTGATCTGAGCAACTTAAGGAGACCGCAATTGGGGAGAATCCCGCCTCCGGGGGGCACGGGCGGGAGGGGCACTATACATTGAGAAAGAAACGGTAACAGAAAGAGAGACCATCCCCGCGATTCAACCGGCAACCTCATCGGTCCAAGAGGTTCCGAAAAGCACAGGCCAGCAGAAAAAACGGAAACTGCTCTCAACCGGGGTTAAAGGGCAACTGGAATAGCCTTCGAGTGAGAGGGGGAAAATTGGGGGGTGAAATCGCAGAAATGAATAGGAATGATCGGAAATGAATCAGTCTCCAAAGCAGAGGAAATCAGGACTGTCAAAAAGGGGAACTCGAACAGGGGAAAGTCAAACGGGGGGGAAGGTTCATGGCGAGCTAAACACTTGGAAAAAGGGGACATGGGGGAAGAAGGGAGAGGGGGGGGGAGAAGCAGAGTTTAATAAGTGAAATTCTCAATCCACCTCTCGTAAAAAGAAGGTCATGACCACAGAAAGGGGCTCGCCATCACGACGAAAAGGAACGAAAAAGAACAAAGAGCGCGGCGTCTACCATCGGCCGGACAGCTCGTGGAAACGGTTGCGGGGGTCAAAAGAAAGGGCCCCCTCGCACACATCTCCAGAAAAGGAGGGGGGGTCCAAAATGGGGGAGCCCCTGCGGCCTAGGGGGGACCGCTTAATTCCGGAACGCTCGGACGGGTTGCAGAATGGGTAGCCTAGGTTCAAGAAGAAGGGGGGGAAGGGGGAGAAAACTGGGAACTTTCATCAAGAAGGCACGAAGGAAAAAAGACGCCGGCATTCGAAGAAAATCTCTATTCATCTACAATGAAGCAGGAACCATCCACCAGCCGCATGCAGAGAGGGGTGGGGGGTCTCAAGGAAAAGGGGTTTTATTCTAGGGGAGCCCTTCTGAGGAAATCTAACTACTCAGACTCCTGTAAGGAAAAATACGTCTACGAAAAATCCGAAGGGGAAGAATTGATGCCATCTGTTGTGCCATTCGACCATCGGCGTTAGAAGAAGAGGAAGTTGGGCATATCAGAACGAGACCCGTTGTGAGGTGGGATATCTACCATTTCAATCATCGAGGGCGGAGGAGACCGGTGATTCCGCGCAGGCGGTAAGAGGTGATTGAAAGGAGAGCCAGCATCGTGCAATTCTCGAAGTGACGGCGCCAGGGGAAGGAAGAGGGCTCAGAGCCGAGGATCGTCGGGTTTTTCTTTTCACTGATGAGGACAATAAGAGAACCGAAGGGAGCATCAGGCGCTCGGGACCCCTGTGGGGCTCTAGGGTATACGCGGAAAGTCCGGCTTCCCGGGGAGGGGAGAGAAGAATCCGCAGACGGAGTGAGAGAGGGGACATTCAGGATAGATCCATCAACAAAAAACAACGGAGTATATTAAAATCACGATTCGAAGAAGACGCGCTGCGGAGGAGAGTAGGACTCTCCCCGAAGGGAATTTGAGTGTTGTGTGGAGGTACAAGAGGAGGGGGGAAGGGCTGCGAGCGGCATGAGAGAATTCAGGCAAAGTAATCCTCGGGGACCGGGAAACAACCGGGGATAATGATCAGTATCCTTCGATTCCTCGAGAAGAACTGCTTGCGAGAAAGTTGGAAAAGACAGGGACTTCGAGATGCTGTAAAAGAGCTCGGTTAACTCTACATATCTAAAGGCAAAAAACAACCAAATGAAGGAGACAAGAACTATTCGAGTAGTGAGCTTCGCAATTTTATACTGCCAAAGAAAAAGGAAGGGGGTCAGGACGAAGGAATACAGCCACTCTTCAAAAACTAATGAGGTCTCCGGAAAAAAGTCGAAATCTATGGTAACATACCTAATGAGTTATCCGACTTTTCGTAGAAGTAGGAGGTACGGGAGGAAGAAGGGGGGGAATAGAGAGATGGACAGAGAAAAAGCCCACGGTTGACTCATGAGAAAAAAAATCAATGGCGGGGGGGGGCTAAAAGATCTCTGTCTTGACCCTCTGTTGGTGTTGTATTAAAATGATTGTAGTTCTAGCAAGATGCAGACGATGAAGGGGAGAGGCTAAAAGTTTGCAATGCGTGCGTTTCTTCAGTTTGCGCTGCAGAGTAAAAAAAAAAAACAAGAAAAAAAAAGAAAAAAAAAAAAAAAAAACAACACCAAACACAACAAAAAACAGAGAAGTCAGGAACAAATGAGCTCTCCTATACTTGGGCAGGGAGGAGAAACGACAAGGAGAAGCGCGTTTCGAACGCTGCTCCCACCATATCAAAAAACACAAAAGAAAAAAAAAGAAAAGAAAAAACACAGTTCGCGAAGGCTATTTGGCGGGCAGGGACGGTTTATGGGGAAAAGGAGTGATTTAAAGGGTCGCTATGGTGGCGAGAACAGAACAGACATACAAAACCGGAATTCTCTTGTCGACGAAACGAGGGAGGGCGAGTTGCGTGTTCGCGTAAAAAAATCATCTCTATGAAAAAGGGAGGGGGCTGACGGCTTAGAGGGCGAGAGGGGGGAAAGGACCTGGGAGGAAACCAGAGTTCTTCTGAAATCCAAGAATCGCTTCCCAAAGGAGGGAAAAAGTGGGGAGATCATCCCTTCGCCTGGTGGCCATGAAACCAGCCGAAAGAGTCGGACTTTCATCATGGTGAGTCGATGAGAGAAGGGAGCGTAGCGGATGAATAAACATTCAAGCCGATCAGGGGACCGGCGAGGGGCCGCCAGGACGCACGAAAAAATGATGTACGGAGAAGGTTGCGGCAAATGTACTTTCTGAGAAAGGAAAAGGGGAGCCCAGCTGGAAACTTTGTCGGGACCGCTTCGAACCAGATGAGGGGGGGTCTCTTAAAGAGGGGGAGGGGGGACGACTTTTACTCGGCTCCTAGTCCACAGAGGGGGGGGATCGGGTTCCGAGTCCTGGCGGCAGGGGCTGCCTCTTGGGGGGAAAAAAGGACTCGACCAAAAGAGGGAGTTTACAGGAGTATCAAGGCCTCCTTCGAAACGCAACGCGGCCAGGGAAAACTTTTGAATTTGGGGCATGGAGGGGTGATGGGGGACTTTGAATTGGGGGATGAGTGGGTCAGAGGAAATTCCGCTTTTGGTCGCGGCCGGCAGGGGGAAGTGCTAGAAAACAACAAAAAAAATTGGAGTAAAATCGCAGCCGGAGCAGAACAAGAAAGGAAAAGACTCGTATGCCTCCAAATCCTCACGAATACGCCCGGCGAAAAAAAATCCACGCAGTTACCCGACTGAGTGTGGGGCCTGCGGCGGGGTAGAGACAAACAGGGGCGACCGCTAAAGTGGGGGGGAGGTAGCACAGCCGCCGGAGCGGGAGCCACTAATACAACGGGTGTGAGCCATCTCGGACTTCAGATGAAAAGAGAAAAAACACCCAACAACCAACGAAAAGCGGTCAAAATAAACTTGATTGCGCCAATAAAGGGAGAAGACAGTAAGGCATCGGGGCGTAACAGGACGAGGTAAAGAAACCCGGATTTGAAAAACAACTATTTCCAGGAATCCATGCGCGTCGCGTCTGGCTTGGTACTACATGACGTTAGAAGAAGTCATTTCCTATGGACGATCAGGAGGGGTGCAGCGACTGACAACATTCTTACAGCGACTGCCCGGCGCTTTGCTTAACCTTAAGAGAGGTCCCGTGTAAATTGCCGCGGGGGGGCGCAAGGATTGGTCAGAAGCCAGGGAGGGGTTTCACTACAGCACCAAGAAATTAAAGGGACCGGTCACAGACACAGAAAGTCAAGATACTAAAAGGAAGAAAGGAGCTGGAAACGCAACGTCAACAAAAGGGCTTCCAGACCAGCTCCTGAAAGGGGAAAAGGGAAGGGTTGGTTTGGTTCAGGGACCCTACCATCACCGGGGAAGTAGCGCTCGTGAGTCAGCACCTCGGCAAACGAACTGGGGGTGTCAAATTTAGCAAAAAAAAAAATATTACCTTAAGGAGCGTGCCTCAAGTCTTGGGGGCTCTTGTTTCCTGTCAGTACAGAAGGGGATAACGGCTCGTTGCAGTAGGTCGAAGGAGACACGGGACGGGATCACGAAAACTTAAACTCCTTCACTTCTCTCGCGACTCTTAAATCAGAAAAAAGAAAGGGGTACGGGCCCTTAAAAAAAAGCTCCAATCAAAGAAGGAAAAATAGATCACTTGAAGAGAAAAAAAAAAAGAGCGAGGGGGGGGGTATGGATATCGGGTCTCCCTTTTCGGTCAAGAGGGGGACGATTGACGCTCTGCTCAAAGTATACCTCAGGGGAAAGGAAATCGATCGGGGGGGGGAATGGGAAATCAGGAGGGGGGAAGTTTTGAAGGTACACATCATTAGGGGGACTAAGTCGTCATTGAATCCGTACTCTAGTTGGTTCTGGGCACGAGGAAAGGGGGTCGGGATCGGGTCCTAGAATAGGCAATGGGAAATGTTAGAAGAGGAAGGCAAGGTACGGTGACACAGAGAAGGACAATCTTTGGGGGCGAATGAAATTTGTTGAAAAAGAAGGGAGGGGGATTCGCGGTCCGGGGGCCGCCGAAGATGGGAATCCGATCTAAGGAAGGGAGGGTTCAGTCACGGTGGGTATGGCGCAAACGATGAACAGGATGCAGGAGAGAGCAACTGGAAAAAAGCTCTTCGCTAAGGGGGACTGAGCGCAGAATCCGCAGAGCTCTGGAACGGGGTCGCATTACAGGGAGAGGGAAACAAAACAAAGGGATAGAAAGATATCCTTATGGAAGAAAAAGAGCCGAATCTCTTCTTAGTATGCCTCTGTAAGGGATTAGATATTGGAAAGGAGAAAGAGAGCGATTTTTCAAGGGCTACAGAAAAAGGCTCGAATTACAAAACGGGGGGGGGGGTCAGTATCACTATCAGGACAAACCGAAGAAGGAAGGGGGGAATGTAGTACGGCGGAAGAAAGGGGCTCGACCGAAATGGAAAGGGGAAAGAGTCGAGCTCTGGAAGTGAGGGCAATGGAACTCGAGATACCGGGAGAGTAAACGTAAAGAAACGCGATTATGGACGCTTCTAAATGTCTCAAAAGCCAACCACGGGCACTATTGAGAGGCGCGGCGTACACAAGGGAGGTTCGCATGGCCCAACGGCAATAATCTACATCGATTTCTACTTCGAATGGTCGTCGACGTACCTTGAGCTATAACAGTAGGCGCTGATAACGCCCAGGACGAGGTCGACCCTGGAAAGACGGCTGTGGGAGTAGCCTAGTCAGAGGGGGGGGAAGGGGGGCAAGCTGAGGGAGGGGAATGGCGCGATCAGCGCTTCTCTCTTTGGGGGCAGGCGTTCAAACGTCGGCGGCCCTACCTTCCGTAGAGAACAATCAAACCGCGCGGGAACGAAAGAGCTGAGCCGGAGGACCTGAGAAAATCTCGTTTCTGAACGATTGCCTTCGGCCTAAGAAAGGGGGGCAAACATTTCAGTGTGGGGGATTTTCCTGCTCAAAGGAGGGGGCGAGGACCAGTCGGAGTCGGAGAAAAGAACAGGACATCAAGGGACCTTAAAATTCAGATTTGCGACGCCAGTGCGTAGTGGGGTGGGCGATAAGAAATTGAAGACGTTGAGGGGAAGGAAGGCTGTGGCGGGAGGGGGTTCATAAAAAGGGGGGCGTTAACTGAAAACCTAGGCGAAAAGAACAAAATCATACAAATGAGACCCACCTCGGCTTTAAAGAAAAGGGAATTCTCGCCGAGGGGGTGAACCAGGACAAAGAAACAGTCCTTACTTTGAATCAGGGACTTATGCTCAGGGAACGGTGATAGGAAAGAAATGATCGGAATCCGAAGAATGTTCTGTTCGAGTTAATAAAAGTCCTCGAACTCGCAGCACCTGCGAAAGTGGACGGGGTCACGAAAAGGTGAAGGGTTTTGAGGAAAACTCTTCTGGGTAGGCAGTCCAGGTCGGGGGATACACAAGAGTTCTTTTGCTCGATAGGAGGGGAGGGGGAGACGGTCCTACTTTCACACGAGTGCACCCAGTGGGGTTACTGTGTTGAAAAATTTCAGGCGATTAGCCGCGTTCGCGGTCGGGCTCTGGCCGATATCACGCCCCGGAGCCCTAACAAGGCCAATGAAAAACGAAGGTATGCCTTCTTGGGGGGTCCAGGGAGGTGAACTGACGGTGATGAAGGACAGAAGAAGTCTCTTTCGGCAGGGGGCTCCTGCTGGTACTCCAACAAAAAAAAAAAAAACTGAGAGGAGAAGAGAGAGATCAGGAAAAACAAGCCTGCGTCGGCGGAAATCATAGATAGTCAGAAAAAGAAGTAACTCCCAATAGACACAAAAGAAACAGATGCGAACAGAGGCCACCGTTTCACAAGGTGCCTTCTGAATCTACCTTCGGGGATCTCCAGTAGTAAGGGGACCTCTAAGCTACATCCGAAGAAGAAGAGGCCGCCACGATAAAAAGCCAGTATTGCGGCCCCTAGTTGTCACTATTACTTACTCCAGAGTCGTCCTAAAAAGCAAAAAGGGACCAAGAATCTGGGAAGGAAACAGCTAAGACCACTCACTTGTGAGGAAAAGACCACTAGCACCGTAGGGAAAAAGAGAAAGGCCAAGGATTACTCGGAGTTACTTTGAACTCGAAAGACCAGTATCTTCATTATCTAGACCTATTATCAGGGAAAGAGATTGCACCTGAGGGGACTGACAGGTAAGGGGTTCATTGCTCTACTTGAGGAAAAAGCGAACGTGTAAATTCCTCTTGGGGTCTAATCGGATTTGAAGAAGAAGGGGGTAAGAGTTCCAGTCGGGAAAACCAGAGAGAAAAGCGACCTCCTTAAGACCCTAACGCTAGCCATCGAAGAGTAGAGCGAAAACCAAAACCGCCAAGGGAGGCACTCCCACCTCCTAGAATGATGTCCAGTTGCATGGAGCGATGTCTTCGTACAAAGTTGCTCGGGGGGGGGGGGGG
>Ga0179593_1374774_pt1 | contig 11526 bp, 14 predicted proteins | sample CZODoug2_1_08_16_FD_185931 | JGI IMG/M metagenome (GOLD analysis project Ga0179593, IMG submission 185931) | Vadose zone soil fungal communities from Angelo Coast Range Reserve, California, USA - CZODoug2_1_08_16fungal (PacBio error correction) | ecosystem: Environmental > Terrestrial > Soil >...
CCAGGATTATAGAAGTTGACCGGACACATGGCTGGAAGAAAAAATGTGTACACGGAGACTTGGTAACTTGGTGCAAACGGTCGCGGGCTTCCTGTTACCTGAGAACGTGTGATGCGAAGGAAGGGAGAGAAGACACAATAGAACAAGGGGTGAGGAAACAAGAAGGTCTTGGCCTGCATCCTCAACCGAAGGTGACATAAAAAGATGAGGTAAGAAACCCTAACGGTGGAGTAGGGGGTGTAGGACCTGGAGCCACGGAGTCTCGGGGCGACCATCACCTACAGAGGAGGGGACTTCGGGACGCTGCATTCCTACGAAAATCCCGGGGGGAGGGGCTATACCAAAAAAAAAAAAAGGAGGGAGGAGGAAAAGAGGAATCAAGTGCGGGGGTACGTAGGAAAAAGGACGCTGATAAAGCAGCCCCATCAGTAGCCCGGGGGGAAAGGGGGAAAAAGACACTAAAACTGCTAACATGTCAGGGCACTGGACCGAAACGTTTGAGTAAGATAGCGGGACATGAGCAGATCATGGAATTCAGGTGTGGACTTATTAAACCACGGGAGAAAATGACCAGCGAAAGGGGGGGAGAATGGTGCTGACAGAGCAAAGATTAAAAAAAAGGCAGGAAAAAGGGAACCGCGACAGGAACAAAAAAAAAAGTAAAAGGACAGAAATGAAAGATAAACAAGGCAAATCATCCAGAGTACGGACGATACAAATGTCTCCGCCCCAGCGAGAACCGGGGCCCGGAGAGCATCCGTTTGTAGACCGGCCCGGGGAAAGGAAGAAACAGGAGAAAAAACAGGGCGAAAAGATCAGAAAAAAAAAGGAGGACAGGCCATCAAAAGAAACTCAAGAAGGAGCCGGCTTAGAAAAGAAGGAAAAAAGGGCAGGGCACTAACCTAGTGGGGGTCGGGGAAGGTTCAGGACGACAGAACCTGAGGAAGTCCGACAACAAGAGGTGTCAGGAAGAAAGAAGATCAAAAAAACGCACCAAGATTTGAAGATTGTAGAACTGGTTTTGGGGGACACAGACAGGATCCCATACCTACCACGCTCCCATAGTGAGGCAACAGCCATACCTATCAGGGACGTAACAGGCAACACTTTGTGAAGGAAGATTCCCCTCCCTATCCAACAAAACTCCGGGGACAAAAGACAGCATGAAAAACACAACTGAGGTTGGGATGAAGTAGTGTGCGAAAATGGCGAAAACGATCGGAAGCAAAAGGAAACTAACCAATAGAGAACATAAGGGAAGAAAAAGAAATTTTCGGGGTATCGCGGAAAGATCCGGGCAGCAAAAGAAGGACTGTCAGGGGAAAAACGAGCGAGAGACAAACAATTCACAACGGTGGTGAAAAAAACGGTTGGAACTTACAAAAGGCCCGTGAAAAAAAGAGCAGGCCAACGGGACTCAAATCCGAACTATCCAACATCTGCTTAAAAAAGAAAAGATGAAGGCGGCATTACCCTCATCAAAGGCATCGTCACATGGGGGAAAGGTACAGAGGGAAGATGCCTCTAGGAGCCAGTTGGGAAAATCGTGCTCAGAACACACGGGACCCTCCAATCATGCGCAAACATGCCGCTCAACCTTCTCAAAGGGTCGGGGGAAAGAAGTTTAAGAGGACGCAGGGAAAAGGAAGGACTCGCTGGGCACGACGAGAATAGGAAAATCAAAGCAGGAGTCCCCACGTCAAGGAGGGGTACATGAAAGAAAACAAGAAAAGTGATTGCTCTTCAATCATGACCATCGCTGTCCGACGCCATTGTAGCAGAAAAACGAATCCCAATTAGAGGGGGGATGCAAGAGGTGACTCAGTAAAAGGGGGGGAAAAGGGATCATAGAGGCCCCAGCGAAAGGTTTAGACGATCAGTGTGATTTGATAGAGAGATAAAAAAAAAAAAAGGAGGGAAGTCAAAAGAGAGACGAAACCTGGAGAGGGGTAAACATCGGGAAAGAGGCGCCGTTGCACCAAATAAGGGGAACACCGACCTTCAGACCGCATAATGGGGAAGGGAGCGCACCCATGTCAAAACACGTAGAAAAGAGAGGGTTCCTAGAGGGAAGAACGAAACAAGGGCTGGAATGTAAAGCCGTCAAAAAAATGGTCACTAAAGTTTATGAGGGCTCCAGTAGGAGACGCAGCAAGAGAGCTCCACTCGCAGGCACCTCTCAAAGCCGAAAAAAACCTTCGGGAGGAGTCTTAAGACGGAGAGAGGGAGTTACGTGGGGTTCGAGAGATGCAGAAACCAGATTTAGTATTCGGGAAGAGGGACAGGAATCAATTCTCTAAGAAGAGGGGAGAAGGTGGTAATCTCAAGGATCATCTTTTCAGAAGAGATGTGAAGCTTTCGGAGCGAGGGGTTGTGGCTCAAAAAGAATGGAATGAGATACAAGGGAGGGAAGAAAACTATTAAAGAATTGGGAGGGGATTGCGCTGGGCATGCCGCCACGGCGGAAAAAGTGCGAATCTCTACTAGATCACAAAAAAGCCCTTCGGAGAGGGAGGGAGCTCTGGGGCGCCGGGAAAGGGGGATCTTAAGATCTGTTGGACCCGTTTGCGAAGAAAGAACACTAGGGAACACTCGAAGCACAAAAGAGCCGTGTTCATTGAAGGATTTGGAGCACCGGGCGTTTGGGGAAAAGGGGCAACTGCAAGGGGAATACTGCACTGATGGTTTTGACGACACGAGGCCGGAAGGGGGGGAATAAAGATGAAAGCGGGATCGGTAGGGAGAGCGCTGGGGGCAACCGCACCAGGGGAGAAATGTAAAAGCTGGGCAGTGGGGGGCAAATAGAGAAAATCGGAACGCGACGCAGGGGTGTCCGCCTGGAAAGAGGTTGTTACATTAAAAGCTGAGCCTCTAAAAGAAAAGGCAAAAAGAACCAATGCGGCGGGGAGGGTGCACGAAAAAAGACGTCCGAAAACGGAGCCAACGGAAAGGTTGCGATTCGCAGGAGCGACGATTCTGCTGCCTGGAAGCGATGAGGAAATGTGCTGATCGACATGAAAAGGCGTGGAACGGAACAAAGGGGGGACCGAGAGGGAGAAAACGGGAGTTCGCGTACGCACGGGCTGCTGAGAAACAAGGAAGGAGAGGACTCTCTGTGATGGCTGGAACAAAGGAGCGGACGTTGAACAAAATTCATAGGGGAGGAATTAAAACTGCGGCGGCTTCATTCGAGGCAAAGGGGAAGTTGGAGGGGGAAAAAGCTGGAACCAGGTCTCGGGCAAAATCATCGGGGGGGGGCCGGGCAGAATTAAAAGGGGGGAAGTGGAAAAGGCAAAAAGGCAACCTTAAAAACCGATATTTCGGAATAAAACGGGGCGGGGACATCCGAGGTAAGATACCGGGCAGCCAGACTTATACAAGGGGGGGGAAACTCGACTACAGGAGGGGCGGCTGGTCGAGGAGCCAGTCAGACCTACGAACAAAGACATTGTTTATATTTGGCATCGATATCAAAAAGAAAAGGTAGATATGAACTAGCCAAGGGAGGGTGAGGAGGGAAGGAATCGCTAAAGAGGCCATACACCAGATGTAGGGTCCGAGGGCCGGAAAACGGACGACGAAGCTGAACAGGGGCAGGAAAAACTAACGAAAACATTCCGAATGAGGATAAGGGGGAAGGGGGAACGAAGGGTAAGGGCTGGTGGCCTGACACCAGGGGACCAAAGACTGAGGATGACAGCGACCGGTTAGGGGCTGTCGAGAATACAGGCCGGAACCGATCAGTGACCAGAAACTAAACGCGATGTAAAAAAAAGTGTCGACGCTTACGGAAACAAGAGAGAGGGACAATAAAAGCATCCGGTCACACGTGAAGACTCAAAGGGAGATAAAGCGTTGGCCGCAGGACCGTGTAACCAAGCCCGGGGTCACTCGAAAAAAAGCAAGACAACGAGAAGCAGAAAGAGGCAGGACCGAGGCCGAGCAGCCCAGCGATAGCCGGTCATCCTGAGGAAAATGTTCATGGCACGAAACGCCGAGGCGGTGAAAGGGATGCTAAGAAAAGGACAGAAAAAACTGGGGAGGAAAGGCGAAAACCAAGCTTATGAGGGCGAGAAAGGGAGATAGGGGCAACACGCCAAAGGATTAATAGAGAAACGGGGGAAATGGTCAAACATCGGCTACAAGAACAAAAAAAAAAAGCAGCGTATTCAAAAACAGAATCGCCGGAGTCAAACCATAAAAGGGGGCATACCCGAGCAGACCTGGCACCGGCAACCAAAATGAAGGGGGAAGACGGGGCAGAACAAATGACCACGGAGGACAGTATTGGAAGGATCTACGAATTGGCGAAAGAAAAAAGAGATAAAGCCACGGCAAGAAAGAAAAAGAGGATAAATCATTGCGCCAGCAGGGATGGGTGATCCGAAAAAGGTATGACTCAGACGAGGAAGAATAAAGAAAAAAAGAAAGCAAAGAAAAAGGACATAATTTTGAAAGGGAAACCACGTGAGAGGAAAAGACCTTGGAGGAAACCCAATCGACACTGACGCGAAACCCGAGAAAAAATAGCGTCAGGAAAGAGAGAAGGGAGAACATTTGCCCAAGGCATGAGATGAGAACTTTGCTCAAGGGACCGGTGTCAATGAGAGAACCTCGGAAGGTGAATACGAAACGAACACCCACGGTCCAAAAAAAAACAGTCGCAAAAGCCGAAAGAATGAGCCGTTCTTGGCTCGAGAGGAGTTTGCCAAGGCTCCTTAAAGCTGGAAAACGAGGTGGACGAAAGCCGGAGAAAAAACATAAGCTTGAGGAGAACAAGCACGACGAAGCGGTACATCCCGAACAATAAAAGCAATCGTGATTAGGATCAGGCGCCTACCAGCGAATGTCCGACGGGGGACACAGGATTCCCCAGCAATAAAAAAAAGGAAAGGCAACGGAACCGGGGAAACGGAGCAAACATAATGCCCATCAAAAGGTTGAAGGAAAGCGAGGGAATTGAAATCTCTCAGAAAAAAAACACACAAGGGGGGGAAGGAAGGGGGGAAGAGGAACAGCATAGCTCGAAGGAAACCTTTCGAGGGGCAGATGATCGGTCTAATGCAAAGACCACGACAAGTCAAGCGAAATGCGATGCCTTAATCCTGACCATGGGGGACAAAAATAGTACAGCGCTGGTCAGTAAATTGAAGAATCAATCACGGACTGAAGTGCAGTACATGAGGGATTAAGATCGCGGAAAACCTGCTTTATTAGGACTCAGGAATTGCAGAACACGTACGAGCGCGCAGCCGGGGCAAAAGAGAAGGGGGAGACGATACCAACAAGAACCAGGAGGAAAAACTGAACGCCTAGAGGAATTAAGGGGGGAAAGGGGAAAGTGGTTCTAAGAAAAAAGCAAAAAAAAATGCTCTAGGAAGAGACAAGAAAGGAAAAGTCGATCGAATCGAAGAACGGGGCTGGGGGGGACATGTCTCATTATCAGAAAAGTCGGAAGGAAAAAAAATGATCAGGGGAAAAGGTGAAAGATTATCAGGGGAAAATAGCTACACTTTTGTACTTCAAGAAAAGGGGAGGGAATAAGGGGCTGGATCGGGGGCGCAGAAAAAGGGACTGGGATGGAGGAAAGGGGCGCATGGCCGGCGATCGAGCTGGGAAGGGAAAACCGCAGGCGTGTTCAATTAGGTGATCGATGGGGCGGGACGGTCCGTTCCTGCTTAACGGGAGGTTTGTGCCTGGGGAGGGAACAAAGTACGCACAGCATGGGCCCTCTCCAAAAGAAGGAGTATTTTGCATGCTGGGTAGGGGCGGTGGTCACCGCGTGGTTTTGAATCGGGGGGCCAGGGGACAGATGTGAAAATCGTTGGCTGATTCCTGGGGGTCGACAGAAGGACCTGCACTGGGAATAACTGATCGGGGAGACGCCAACGACACCCATGGAGATCGGACAACTTGGTGGGCAGGGGGGGGGGAAGAGCTTCAATGCCTGCAACAAGGGTTGGAGGGAGCCGGCATTTGGATGGTCCATTAAAAAAGGCATGTCCGAGCGTAAAAAGAATCTAAGCTTAGAAAAAACACAGGGAAGCCCTAACCTAGTTGCGGCATCGCACTAAAGCGAATACGGGAATAGTTCAGCATGTATCGTTCGACCGGAAAACGAAAAGTGACGTACAAAAAAATATCGGGGGAAGAAAAAGGGGAGGATCCCTAGGGAAAGCGGGCCGAACCACATTATCAGAAGGTGGAAGAAAGGTAAAAGGAGAAGACGGGTCACGACAAGTGAAGCTGGGAAAAATTTCTTCCTAGCAATTCTTCAGCAAATAAACGGAGAAGGGTTTATTTGATCGACAGGAAAAAAGAGAAAAAAAGGGGGCGGCAAAGCATCTTTTTGACGGAAACATCCGGCACCTAAGAAAGCAAGAAGGAAATGACGTCAACGAGTGTCGAATTAAACTGGTTCCAGGCCGGGGGAGGATACCTGTCCACAAAGACGAGGGAGGGGGGGGGGAAAAAACGGAACCTACGGAGGGACTTGCTTCAGAGGACGGGACAGGCATAAGAAAACCACCCTGTAGGGGGAAACAAAAACAACAACAACGGGGGAAGAGAGAAGCAAGAAGAAAAAAAAAAAGTGAGGTTGTAGAAGAAGGAGCGACCCAAGCACCATCGTGGGGGTCGAAGGGAAAGGGAAAAGAATCTGCAAGAACAGGCATAAGACAACAGCCCGAAAACCAGTCAGAAGGAGGTACGAATCCGACAGTAAAAAGGTAAAGGGGCGTATAACCGAAAGAGATGAGGCCCCGAAATTTAGAGGGGAGGGAGAGCAAAATAAGGACCGAGACCAGGAAAGCAGGAAGAAAAAACAGAAAAGAGCAAGATCATTCAACTATCCGGATAACAGCAGGGTTTTCAAACCCAAAAAAACAAATAAGAGAAAGGGGTCAACTTTCCCAGGGGAGGCCTACCAGACTGGCGGCCGGTTGAAGGAAAGGAAAAATGAAAAGGGTGGGGAAGACCAACCTGGGAAGAAAAACGACAAAGGGAACTGAAGCGTCGCCAGAAAGAATTCTGCGAAGCACCCGAACTCACAAACAATAGGGAGAAACGATCGGAAAAGGATGGGGCAAGGAAACTACGCGCAGGGTCGTGGGAAGGTATAGGCTAGCAATTACCATAACCACTGCAGTAAAGGAGAAAAAGAGAGATTCCAATAGACCGAGAAGAAAAACACGCCAAACAAGAGGGAAGAAGAAAAGGTAACATGGTGAAAAGACGACCAAAAAAATCAAACTAGAAGGTTCAAAAAGGCAAACCGCTCCGGTGAAAAAAATCAGCGCAGGGTGGAATCCGATCACCAAAATTTCCCGATCAAAAAAGAAAGGTCGAAAAAAGAAAAAGAAAACGATAGGGGGGGGGGAAAGGAAAAGAGGGCCTCTTGAGCAAGAGAAAAAAAAAAAAAGTAGACCGAAGTCATCAGGGAATCCAAGAGAGGGGGTGTATCGTCTTAAAGATCTAGCAATGAAGGACGGAAGAAAAAATGGCTCAACGCTCCCAGCCAAATGGGTAAAAAGGATTAAAAGAGGGGGGGTTGAAAAAAGGGGAGAAGTAAACCCCTAACCAGCATCGACAAAATAAAGATCCAACAGAAAGGCTTCCTAAGAGGAATCCGATAATGGGAACACCTCCCAGTACAGGAGAGAAAAAGAGGGACAAAAAACAGTGGCAGATTTGAGGAGAGCATCACGGCGGCATTTGCCACCAAGAGGGGAGAGAAAAATGTTCACTTCTCCATTCGACGCAGAAACAAAAAAACTCAAGAGGGTTCCGAAGACAGAGAGGGGACCTTCTTCTCACCGCTCAACCGGCCAAAAAAACAAACAACCCACACAAAAACCAAACCATGGAAAAGGGCTGTCTACACAGAGAAACGAATAAAGGGTAGTCGGCCTTACTAAAAGGGGGAGGGAAAATCCCTCCAATAAGGGCAAGCGTTATTGATGAGACATCGAGGAAAAAGAATGTCCGATGGACCAGGGGAGGCGCCAGCATCGATGAAGGTGAGACCATATGGAAAAATCACGATAAAGAATAAAAAGAAGGTCGTCGAGCGAAAATGAGGTAATCCTCAGCAAAAAACAAAAAAAGGGGGTAGGATAAGAGATATCCAGCAAAGAAGCGAAAAAAAGGGACGGAGGTAAGTAGGAGAATAGGATCAAGGTGGACATATTCCCACGACTGCGAAGCTAAGGGGGAAAATAAGGAAAGAACAGGGGCCCACACGTCTTACAAGCTGGTCAAGCAAGGGGAATACGCAAGAAAAAACCTTGCCGGAGGTCGGAGGTGTGTACATGAATAGACTAACGGTGCCTAAAGCGTTATGAGGTAACAGGCTTACGGACATACCGGGGACAAGCTCTCTCGCTACGCAGGGGAAAAGAGAAACTCTCAAGAGCACAAGAAAACTTCAAATGAAAGCGGGAATTGAAGCGAAGGGAAATTGGGGGGGTGGTTCTCGACGAATGCGTAAAATAAGGCCGGGAATCGGGAACTACCATGGGGAGGCAAAGGAGGAGAGGGGAAAGATAGCGGAAGGAAATTTAAACATGTCTCAAGTGAGCAGCTGGGAGAATCATAGGTGGGGGGGAGTTTCGGGGGAGAACAGGGGTGAGAAAAAAAGAAGCATAATTAGAGACCTGGGGAAGGGTTAACATCAACAATCTGGAGATCAGAAAAAGGTGGGCAGGTTTCTGAATAAGCATTTCTGCCGCAAGGAGGAAGGGGGCAGGGAGCGCGTACGCGCACCATAGGGAGGGAGAGCTGGAAAAACGGCAGTCTCTGAAGATATTGAATTTGAGAACTCTCCCGAAAAAAGGGGGAAAGACTCAAAAAAGTCCAGGAACTGAGTGGAGAGGGCGGGGCACGGGGTCGAAACATCGAAAGCTGGGCAAAAAAGATGGGAGTCCGGTTTAAACTAAATTCACAGCTTGGGGGGGAAGAAAAGATAGCGGATCGTCTTGGAGCTGCTGGGGGGGGGAGGACCACGGACAAAAACAGTTTTCTCATCGGAAGAGGGGGGGGGGGGGGCGTGTTGAAGTATCTCGTTCCTAGGGGGACAAAATTGTCGACGTTGCAAAAGCTTTCTGTGAAAGTCGAGCACGAAGAAAAAGGGAAAAAAGGACCCTGGGGGGAAAAAAAGGCGCCGTGCAAGCGCAAAGATAGAGGACGAAGAAGCGGGACTTGCTGGAGTCTACAGCAGGCCGCACTATTCGGGGGAGGAGGAGGGCGCCTTTCTAAGTTTCGTACAAAAGGGGGAAAAAAGGATGGGGGGGGCAGGCCGTGGAAATGACGAAACAGGTTATCGGAACCGAGGAGGGGGGGCTGTCTAACCAAGGAAAGAAAGGGGGGGACTATAGAAAAAGGTGGCTGACACCTGGTAGGTCACGGATACCGGGTGACAAAGAATTGGGGCGGATTCGTCGGCTGAACTGCTAAATGTCTCGGATTGATTGAAAGATAACGCACAAAGATCAAGGGGGAGGGCATCATCATTCATTGGCATGGCAAAAAGAAAAAAGGGGGATTGGGACATGATCTGAGGGAAAAAAGTAGGGAAAAAAAAAAAAGGAAAGTGGAAAGAAACTTAGGCATTGTAAAGAGACGGTTTCTCACACTGCGGAGAACTGGGTTCTGCCCTCGGAACACCTACAGGGATGGGAGGAGGTCGATGGCGGACTAGTAAGAAAGAACAAAAAAATGGGGCAGCGAGGATACAACCAACAACGGAGATGAAAAGAGAAGAGGCCAATAAGTCACCAAAGGCGTGGCCGTAGGAAAAGAAGAGGGGGCAAGAAAGCCCATCTTTAGGGGGGCCGGTGCAAACCGACGACGAAAGCGGGAGAACAGGTAGAAGGAAACGGCCTAATTCGAATAACGGTAAGGCATAAAATGCAGGGGGAAGGAGGGTGCATATTCAAAAAGGCAAAAAGATGGGCCTCAAAGGTGTGGCGTTAAAAAAGAGCAGAAGAACAACGGGAAGACATTATTGGACGAGCAAAAGAGGTACCATGTGCAAGGAAAATGCAAAGCAGTAGAAAGCGTAAAGGGGGGGTCCAACGGAGATCAATGAGGAGAAGGAAGAAGGCGGTCAATAAAAGTTGTGGGGAAGAAAGAGCACCGTTTTTACAAAAAAAATGGGAACGTCGAACGATGAAAGAAGATCAGCAAGAAGGTCTTCTGGAGAAGGGCTCCACCCAACTCATTCAGGGAGCCAGGTCTAATAGAAGATATTTCGCGGGGAAGCAAAGGGAGTTGACTGGAAAGAGAGAAATTAACCTACACTGCGGGAAGGGGGAGAAAACCCATAACCGTACCGATATAGGCAACCAACCAAAAATATTTCAGGGAAGAGAAACTGTAGGGGGGGGGCACCAGCAATACTACGAACCGAGAAACCTAAGAGATTTATTCCATTACAGAACGAACTGTCGAAAACAGTCATAAACGCGTGTGGAATAACCGGCTTCCCCGACCCACAACTCCTGGTATAGGAAAAAAAAAAAAAGAAACGAAGAGGGGTGGATGGATCGACGAATTATCTGCCAAAACCATATAGTAAAGGCAGAACGGAAGAACTAACCAATCTATAAAAACATTGATCACAAACGGGGGGAATGGAATCGCAAGAGACGAGCAATGACGAAAAAGCGGGTCATAAAATTCTATAGGGAACAAAGAATGATGAAAGATTGGAGACAAAACACGTGGAGAAGAAGATTGGATCCACCAAGACACTTCGCAAGAACAAGGAAAACGATCTTCTCCGAAAAGAAGCTTGACGGTGTAACCCCTCGCCCAGAAGAAATTAGAGAGGAAAAAGGGGGGGGATCCATGCGTTCGATAGAGGCAAGCTCGGAAAACAATTTCCGCATCGGCGACACCCAAGAAACATACATGAGCAGAATCTAAGCCTTCTCGCCTAGTGAGGGGGGAGAGAAGAGACTTTTTTAAAGGGCGGCGCTCGAGGGCGGGAGACGGGCTGGGACAAAGAGACCGGCCCTCATAAAGCACCCGCGAAAGCAAGGCTGTACATCCCTCCAGGAACGGGGAAAGCGTGGAGGGTGGGGTCTCAAGGGAAAAGTACATCTGCCTTTTCGACGGGGGTGACAAGGAGGAGGAAGAATCTCAAACATTATATGAGTCAGTCGGTGGAAAAGTAATTCAACGGAGACACAAATCATAGGAAACAGAACGAAGAAAGGTGGGAGCGAAGGAGGGGGGTAATCTCTAAAGAAAATAAATATACATCAAGCAGAAAAACTTCGCGGGCATCTATGAATCTGTGCTCCGGGGCCTACTTCTCAAACCACGTAAGGGGGAGACCGAAGGGGTATGCAACGCATCCCATGGTCCCCCAAGACAGGGGGACAGGGGGAATGAAACGGAAAGCCAGGCAAGGATGTTACAACAACGTCTACAAGGACTCGGGCCCGGAAAGATGTGAAAAGAAGGATCAGATTGCGCGACTCAGCCGGGTGTCAGGAAAGAAGCGCGAAGCAAAGGGAAACA
>Ga0179593_1357880_pt1 | contig 11525 bp, 18 predicted proteins | sample CZODoug2_1_08_16_FD_185931 | JGI IMG/M metagenome (GOLD analysis project Ga0179593, IMG submission 185931) | Vadose zone soil fungal communities from Angelo Coast Range Reserve, California, USA - CZODoug2_1_08_16fungal (PacBio error correction) | ecosystem: Environmental > Terrestrial > Soil >...
AAGGCTTTGGTGGAGAATTGGGGAAAAAAGGTGCGGGATCCTGTAGAAGTTTGTAAAGTGGGAATCAAGACCAAGTACCAGTAAAAAGGGGGGCACATACATGAGAGGTAGAGTGGGCTGACTGGACAGCGAAGATAATTGGACAGGGTTCAAAAAGGGGAGGCAAAGGTTCAACCAGTATGTCCTACAACGTCGGGAAATGGGTTGACATGCAAGCACGCTAAAAAATCAGAAGAGAACGCAAGGACACGTCATAGGAGGCAAAAGAAGGGGTGCCTACGAAAAGATGAATTGGAAAAGGTCAAGCATCGGAAGGACAACCAAAAAAGTGTGCAAGAAAGAAGATGCTGCAAAGAAGGAAAAGGCGACTTAAGAAGTACAGGGTGGGGAGAGGGGAGACAAATTGTCAAGAAGGCTAAGCGAAGCGGAGACCATATCCCCTGTACGATTGGGGGTCCCATCCTTGTAATCTGCTGGTGAGTAATGCAGATGGTGGGGGAACGATAGAACCTCAAAAACTAGGGGATACTGAGAATGCCGCAAGGGGCAAATCCTGACGGTGACAAAAGTTTAAAACGGACAAAATTTAAAAGGCACGTCATCTATAAAGGACTAAAAGACTCGATGGTGCAACATGCTCTCTTGCGGAACGCCAGAGACACCGTGGAAGAAGAAGAGATAAATAGATCAAAAAAGGGCAGAAGGAAACGCATCACCGAAACATCACTCTCAGAGAAAATCGAGCAGAGATCGAACACATCCAAATCAGAAAGTGTCCAAAAAGGGACGGACCTCATGAAATCGTTCCTGGGCAATACAACCTACTGGAAAAATTACATGAGATGAGGGAAAGCAAGATCTCAAAGAAGGAAGAAAAGAGGCGTTGGGCATGAAAAAAAGAAGACGCTTGTAAGTGTACACTTGGGTAAAAGAAATAAGATCAGATGCGGGGACCAGAGGGGGGGGGGGGGAGGTGGGACGAAGGGGTGACACAGGATGAAAAGAAAAAGGGTGCACGAATAAACACACAAATTCCCAATGGGACAATAACAGGGAAGGGAAACAGAAGGGGTACGACATCAAACGGATCTGCAGCCAAAGAGAAGGAGCGGTGGGGAGGGCATTTATATTGCCCAACTTATAGAAGTACCAAGCTTTAGGACAATTACCCAAGCAATGCGAGAGAGAAGAACAAAAGCACAACGGAGGAGGAAAGGAAAAAAGAAAGAAGGTGGGCGGGGACGAAAGAAAAGGAAGGCGTGATATGAACAAGGATTGGCAATAGTACCAGGGACTCTCTACTAAAAGGAGGGGAAAAAAAATTTGAGAGGAGTCCAATATCAGGGAACAATGCGGTGCCCAATTGGGGGGGGGGGAATGTTTGGACTGGGGGGGAAAAAAGGGGAGGGGAACGTCTCATGAATTCTCCAATAAACCACGCACCAGCATTAAGAGAAACTGGCCTAAACAAAAGTAAAAGAGGGGGTTCCCAAAGCTTTAAGAAAAGATGGATGAGGAGGGGGTCCAAGTAGGGGTGGGAACAGAGGGATCAGGATATTGTCCCAAGGGGGGGGGGATACGTCTCTAATGTGGTTTCCTGTTAGCCCGAGAATGGGTGGAAGAGCATGGCGAGATCCGGTTAAAAGCTATTAGGGGGATATAGGGACTCCAGGATTGGAAAACGGGAATGCTCAAACCGGGGGGGTCCGGGGAATGTCGTTAGGGGAAGACCCCCAGGAGAATTCCTTTAGCACGTGGGAAGTAAGAAAACGCTGAAAGGTTCCCTGGTCAAAAGTTCTGCACCCAATTAACGTAAAACCGAACGTACTCGTCATATCATCGTGACGTAGGAAGGGAAATAGAACATCGTTGAGGGAGAGTGGGAAAACAATAATTAGAAAAACCGAATCAAAAGGATAGCTTGAGAAGGGAACGTCACTTCAATTAATTTCATTTTGGAGACAGAAAAGGGCAGAACACCTTGGTAGGGAAAAGGTAACTTGAAAAGGGTAAAAACCAGTAGCAGAAAAGGTCACGGAGGCAGGGGGACTAACAGAAAGATTCGCGGTGCAAAGGGGAGCAGTTTGAAAAAAGGAAGAAAAATTGAAAGGAATAAGAAACGGGCGGGAGCCGCACCAGGTTCAATACGGGGAAGAAGGGGGGGGCTGACCGCCGAGCGGGATGGGAAAAAAGGCTCAAAATGAGACGTATGGCTGTAAAAAAGGGGACGGGGAATCGTGACTAACACTTTCAAAGAGGGGCATTAGAAAGGGCCGGACGTCGGGAAGGCAATGAAAACAAAAAAAGGAACAAGGCTCACGGGGTTGGGAAAAACCATAGGTAATGAAGGTCCGTGGGGAGTAAATGAAAAAAAACGTAAAAAAAGAGTAAACCAGGAAGAAAGGGGTCCAAAATAAGCACCCACAACAAGAGGGACGGGCAGATTCAAACTCTGGGCGACTATGTGGGAGGATAGGGTTACCTTTTCACTGAGGTTAAAAACAGTCAAAAGACAGACCCCGGTCCAGGGAAGGAAAAAAGGTCCGGACCCAAAAGAAGGGAGGTGGCTAAATTATGATGTATACAAGGGACATGTCGTTGGAAGGAAAAATCGTTGGCATCGCAACAAAAAAAGAATCGGGAAATGTGAGAGGTATAACCCAAAATTAAGCTGGGGAGGAGGCCAGCGCACTAAGAAAAAGAGATGGGAGGTGGGTAACTGAGGATAAAAAAAGCAGAGAGAAAAACAAAAAGGGGCCCACCATCGCTAAGAACATATCTTGCAGTAAGATGGTAGAAGAGGAAGTACGAAGAAAGAAGATAGGGACCCGTTGTCAGAGAAAAACGAATACATATAAAAAGAACAGGAAACCAAAAACGGCATTTAAAAAAAAACGGCTATGCTAGAACTGGGGGGGGTTCGACATAGAGCAAAAGTGGGAAGCTAACTCTCCTTTACACCAAGAAAAAGTGAAACACAAATTATAGTACATTCCCTCATTCTAAAATTGCAGTAGATTCTAGAAACTCGGGGGCTTGACTCTTCTCCTGACAAGAAGGGGCACATCTCAATTTGGGGGGGAAAATTTGGACGGGGGTCTCTTGAAAGACGCTAAGGGAAAGAATCCGTAAAGGTGGGGGAAGGGGGGAAAAGAGACAATCGGCAAGAAAAGAGGGCGAGGAGATACTGGGAGAAGGTGAGTATGGATCACCAGAAGCATACCAGTGAGTAGTACCCACTACTTTCCTAAACAACCACAGGAAAGAGAGGGAAACAAGACCTAAAAAAAACGTAAAGGGAGGGAGGTAATTATCGGATCGAAACGCAAGGGGGAAATACAGAATACGACAAAGGGCGGGCAAAAACGAATCTGGTATACAATCAAAAAAAAAACAGTCAAATAAATCAAGAATCAATTTTGATGACGATAAACCAAATCGACGATTAGCAATCAAAACTCAATAAGCAAAAATACCTCAGATAGAAGTCCGATCCTAAGGAAAAAGGTCTCCTCAAACTTGCATCATACGTTTCAGGATTTGGCGGGGGAGAAACGGATAGCAAAAAAGGGGAAAGGACAGGCAGTGGGATGGTGCTTAAGGGGTTAATCCTCCAGATCATCGAAGTTAACTGTCTCAAAAAATTAAAGGGAGAAGGATCAGAACACAATGTGAAAAAGAAAAAAGCTGAACATACTCTGGCAAAACCGCTCCAATGTCAAGGCCGGAAAGAGAGTACCATAGGGAGAGAGAAACCATTCAGTGACCTAAAAACCAAGAAACCAGTGGAAGAATGATGCAAAGGAGAAAGCAAGATCCAGGAAGGGGGGGGTTAACGAGACGATCGTCTGGGGAAATCGAGTAAGGAAAAGAAAAAAAAGAATGGAAACAGGAGGGCAAGAAAAAATCTCAAAAAAAAGGAACTCGAGATAGATGCCAAGGAGGGAGGAAAAAAGGAAAAATGGGTTGTCCAAATGGGAAGGAAATGGAAGCAGAGAATACAAAATCAAGCATCATAAAAAAAGGGGCTTGACTTCCAGACCCTATGGATAAAAGAGGGTACATAGGAAAAGATGAAAAACAAAATCAAAAAACACCGATGCGGGGAAGGATCATGAGTATAGAAAGGAAATCCAAGGGAACCGCAGGGAAGGAAAATCCAGGGCAGCCTAAATAGAGGGGGAGGAGGGCAGGAAACCAGTATATGACGAACTTAAAGAACCAAGCACTATGAAAAAAAGATTGGGCCTGAGAGTGAGAAGAGAAAAAACCAGCGGTCAGGAGGTTTTGAATGATAAATAGTGAAGGCTAACCAAGAATTACTGGGGGAAACAATCCTTCCGCGGCTCGGAAATGAATACCTTGGAACTATAAAGACATCAGCGCTGACAAAAACTAAGGGAGAGGGCCAAAAAAAAAACAGCAGAGAGGGAAGTCGTTGTTAAAAGTGAGATGAAAAAACGCTCGAGAGTTGGGGTGGGGTGTTGCATCACCCGAGAGGCCGCTAATCTAGATCTCACAAACAGAGGAAGAGGTAAATCTCTCGATCCGTAGGCACTCTCAAAAAACTAACACAGAGAGGATAAGCAGAAAAACGACACATAGAAAGGAATTTTGCAAAAAAAGGGAATAGATGGCGGTGAAAAACAATTCATAATGGAAAGATAAATGTCTTACAAATGTTCCCGAAAAAAAAAAGGATTTTGTAACAAGAAAGGGTGTTTTAGCAGCTACTTGCTATGCACATCGACCGAACGAGGAGCTTTTTGTTCATCGGTGCCAGAGGTACCTCGAGGGAACAAGTCGGCGGGAAAGGAAGCTTGCAGGGGGGGTCTTAAGATCGATAACTGACGTCAAAAAGAAATTCAGAGCTTGAGGCAAGCGGTTTACTAAAGGCCGTGGAAAATACATCCCGAGGGAAGAAATCCAGAACTCTATTAAGGCAGTGGCGTCAAAGGGCAGGGGAAATCAAAAGCGTTCTATACCAAATGAGTGAAAGGAACAAATGGGGGGGAGACGGATATTGAGGGATACTAAGCTTCATTAAGATAACTGGGCAAAAAAAGTTCGTAGGGGGGGGGAAAGACAATCAAGATTGGGGGCCTTAAGGATTTTAACAAAAAAAACAACCATATGGCGGAACGAAAAATCTTGGAAAATTGAATTGGGGGGGGACTGTGTGTCGAAGCGATGGCACAACAGGGAGATAGTCATTCTTTAACAATCGGGAGGAGAGGGATAGCGAGGGGGGTCAGGCCTGCGACCTATGTTCAAAACTCTTGGGGAGGGAAAAAGGAGGACAAAATGGTAGGAAAAAAGAAAAATACAACGGCCAGGAAACGATTGAACAAGGAGCGGGTGGCAAGTCGTCGGAGGGTCAGTCACCGTGGGCGGAGATCAGGCGGTCGAGAGGACCTGCAGAAAAGGAAAAAGGCATGGTGAGGAAGACTGTCCGAAACACGCAGAATAAACTGAACAACAGGGGAAGAAAAACTCAGTTTTTGACAGACTAGGAAAAACAGCTGAGGAGAACGGGGGGGGCTGCGTAGGCCATAATCGCTATCGAAGGGAAGGGGTGGCGATAGAGGGTTGGAATGGGACCCAGCGAGGGGACACTAAATAGCTGAAGGAATGGAAATGCATACGTGAGACTAAACCATCGATCTTGGAATGCAAAGGGGAGGGGTCTGGGAAGGGCTCCTGCAAAAAGGAATCGCAAATTGCCCTAAAAAGAAAAACAAAAAACCGTCGGGGGTGAAGGTGGAGGGATGTAGAAGAAGCAGGCAAAGCCACCGGGCTGGGGGAGGAAAAAAGTCTACAAACAGGGAAAAGCTGGGGGAACATAAAAAATACAAACTCATGAGCAGAGGGTGGGGGGTTGTTGGTGGGGTTGGGGGGGGTGGGGGGGGGGGGGGGGGGGTGTGGGGGGGTGTTTGGGGGGGGGGGGTTGTGTTTGGTGGGTCCAGGTGTGGGGTTGGGTTGGGGGTTGTTTTTGGGGGGGGGGGGGTTTTGGGGGGGGGGGGTTAGGGGTTATGTTGGGTTGATTTGGTTTGGTGGATGGAGGGAGGGCCGGGGGGGTTGGGTGAGGGTGGGTTGGGGTGGGAGTTGTGGTGTGGATGGGTTTGTGGGGTTTCGCAGCCAAAATGAAACAAGAGCAGACGGCAGGAACATCGAATGCAGAATAAGTTGAGCAAAAGAAGACGAAAATGGAAAACGGGAAAAATCCGAGAAAAAGGGAAAAGGAGTCCAAAAAGACCCTAACCAGATGGTTCAAAAAAAAAGTCGTAGATGGAATGTAAAAGGGAAAGAACCGCTGCTGTTCTTTTTTGGCTCAAAACATGGGGGGGGGGGGGGGAGTAAGGTTGTAAAAGGGAAGAGAGCAGGAAAAGCGATCAGATGGCAAAACCTGAGGAAGGAGACCGGAAAACTGCCTGTTGAGGGGGAATGGCGTACCAATAGGGGAAAAAGCTTCAGGGCAAAACATATGGGCTGGGGTATGCCACGATGGGGGAAAATATCGTGTAAGATGTACACGAGAAAAAAGGGAGTAGGGGGGGGGCAAAAGGGTGTTGAGCAAATTGGGCGATGTCTAAAGGAATAGAAAAGCAAAAGGGGGAGTAAGGAAGGGGGGGGACAGCGACTCGCAATAGGTGGTTTCTACTACCGAATTACCCTATCAGGACTGTGTGTTGGGTGCATGGAAACGAAAAAGAGTGCCTCAGCGATGGAGGGGCATGAATAGGGAGGGAAAGGAAAAAAGAATTAAGGGTAAACGAGGGGGGCCCGTACCGCCGGAGAAAAATAAGGCCACTGAAAAGGAAAGGTCCACGGAGGCAGCATTTACGTTCATACGGAGGAGTAAATGAGATAAAGAAAAACAAAGGGGGGAAGGATACCGCTTGGGGGCACTCGAAGACGTAAAGATTGTGGCAGGGGGATTGGGGGAAACATTTGCGTACGGTTCGGTCGTTTGGAAAGTGGTTTGGAGGGAGAAAAAAACGGAAACGTCAGGGGGGGTAAAAAAAATACGGGGGTATAGAAAATAAAGACGGAGGCAAAACCGCAAAAGGTGGGTACAGTGAACAGTTTTAAACCTAGTCAGTTGAACAAAAAAATTTGGGGGGCTAAAATCTTTCCACTGCACCAACTACGAGCAGACGTAAACGAACCCGTAAGGCGTGCTCATTGTAAACCAAGGAACTTGTAGGCTCATCAAAGGAGGATGACGGACTGGAGTAAATCAACCGAATAAAATAGTGGGTAAAAGCAAGTGCGGGCGAGAAACTGGGGCATCAGGCGACGAGTCAGAGTCAGTACATGTGGCATTGTCAAGGAAAGCCTTGAAAAAAAAAGAGTAGACGTCGACTTCTAAAAAAGAATGTCATGGGTAGAGATCCAATTGTAAGCGCGACAAATTTTTGCGGAAGCGAGTTATTGGGTGCCCGACCCGAAGAACGCGGGGAGAGAAGCATGGATATCCGTACTAAGGGGCTTGGAAGTAAAGAAGAGTATCAGCAAGTGACCAGGGTAGAGAGTCAGACGAGTCATGAAGAGGCCAAAGAGGTGATCAAAAGAGACTGGTGCAACGAAAACACTTGGGAGACAAACAACGTGCTGAGAAGGTACAACCAATTATCGGACAACTATACAAACGAAGAAGCAATACAACTTAGGAAGGACAAGCTAGCTGCAAACACAAAAAAGAAAGGAGACCGTGACAACAAGAAAGAAGATTATTCCGCATGAAAGGAAGGGATCTAAAAACTACCACCGCTATTACCGGACTTAAGTCAAATCTCACAATCTCTAAAAAAAAAAAAAAAAGAAAGGGCGTTGGACAGGCCACAAAAGTTGTGAAAAGGGGGGGTCAGGGGAAAAGATGGTCCCCACCGTCGCAATCCTGGTCAGGGAGGGGGGTATTGAAAGAAAAATTGACGACTGAACATAACAAGTTGAAAAAAAAAGTCCCACACAGCCCAACTGGGGAAATACAAATGGAAAGGGGGGTAATCCTCTCAGAAAATCGGCCTTACCCCGAGGCAAGAGCATGGGGGGGCAGGGGACTATGGAAAAGAATCGAACCAGCGTGTCTCGGAAAAGAAAAAGAGTTACAAAAAAAATTTTGAGGCTCGGAAAAAAAAACAAACGGAAGTGAAAATATAGATTGGTAACGGAAGAGTCTGGACGGTCCATGGAAGGGCAAGGGAAAGACCAGCGCAGGTGCAAGGTCAGGCAGATCAGGGTTTGAAAAGAGGGGGAAGGGAAAACAATGACTCTTTAAAACCCATTAAGGATTGGCCCAAGTTGGGTGTGGGGGAAAACAGTATGGGATCTTGACCAGGAGGGAGTACAATAAAAAAAAATAACCGGTAAAGAACGAGGGGGGTAAAAAAGTGAAAACAGGGAAGCTTGGTGTCCGGAAACCAAAATCGTGGAGGATGAGAGATTGGGGGGGCAGTCGATAGTTTTAAACAAAGGAGGTGCAGACGAGTTGCATGAAGGATACAGGGGAGAATGGGCAACGTGGTAGCAAGCTAGATGTAGGGGGGAAGCGAAGCAGATGGAGAACTGAGCGGATGGAAAGCGTTGGGAACATGGATAATGGAGCTAAGGGGGGGACGTATTCTACGCAGTTAACAGTGCCAGGTGTCAAGAGGGGAAGGAGGGAAAGACTTTAGAACATCTGGAATCGTGGGCTCGAGGGGGCCGGGGTGCGCAGAACTTCAAAAATGACGAAAAAGATGAATAAAGGACGGATATGAGGGGAGAAGAGAGACAGCGTTGTATTAGCCAACCAATAATAACGAAAGCACAAAGGGAAAAAATACTGCATATGAAAAGCCGATCATTCGTAAGGGTAGAAGAAAGGACGGAAAAAAAGACCATCCTAGGGTACGCTTGCGGGCAAAAAGGAAAAAACAGAGGGAAAGGAAAACGCTGAATATTTAAATGATGCAAGGTGTAGACTAAGATGGAGGTGACTAACTTGGGAGACTTTGCAAGTATAGGGCCTACAGGGAAAAATCTTTGGGAACTGAGAAGAAAAAAGGTAGTCTTAGAAAGGGGCTAAGGCGTGAGGCGATAGCTGAAGGAGAAGTTGACGGGGGGGGCGGGGAGAGTTTAAAGAAAGGGGAGACAGGTTAAGGAATCAGGTTCAAAAGGAAAGGCCTGGAAAATTGCGGAAAGGCTCAAAGCAGAATCGATTGTACAATAATGAACATAGAGGGTGGTACACCTTTCAAAGACAGACGTGAGTGGAAAGGGAAAAACAACCAAACGGAAAGAAAATTGAGTCAAGACGGGTTCCAAGGAAAAACAACAAGGAAAGGGGGAAAAAACATCGATTAACAACAATAACGAGATGACTTTCACAACCGGGGGGGGAAAAGGAGGGGATAGCTGACCTGAAAAGGGGGAAGTCCGAGGGAGGATGACGGAAAAGTATGGGGTCCCTGTGGAAAAGACCTCTGATGTCCATCTAAAAAAAAATTCAGGGGGAAGAATGACTAAGGTAAGGGGATAAAGATTCAGGAAGGCTTGAGCAAAGAAGCGTGGGGGGGGAAGGAACCACAACACAAGGAGATTTAATGGGCGATGGGAAGTCAAAAAAAAAATGGCGTGGCGCTTGCCAAAGGCAATAAAGATGGGATTTGTTGGGGGTTTTCGATGTACTGAGACATCAAACAAGTTCTGTCGAAAGGCAACAAAATGTGCCACACGCAGAGGGGAGACGGACGGAGGAAATTGTGCAGTCTCGTGGGGAAAGAAGAACAAGGAAAAATTGAGAATCCGGAAGATCCATAGGAAGCAAAGTAAGGAAGTGCCAAGACCCCTCAAAGGAAGTGGGGGCCCGGGCAGAAGTTTTAAAAAATAAGGAGGGGAGAGATCTCGCTTTGGAAAAACGAATAAAGAAAAGGGTGAGAACCAAAAAAGAAGGAGAACGACTTATATCATTCAAAATAAAATTCTCCTAGGGATAGAACGGGTGGGGCGGGACCTTCTTAAGTCGGCAGAGGAAGGGTGCATTCTAGAAAAGTGGGGGGCAACAATTTGACCATAAATTTCTTCTTACGAGAAGGAAACACAGGAGGGGAAAAATGCCGAGAAAAGATCACGAGGGGTGGTCTCATCAAACCTGAAGAGGAGAATTGAGGGGGGGGGGGGAGGTTATCAAAAGAAGCATGCAAGTGAGTACCCACTCTTCAAATCACAAATCACGAACCGTTGGGGGTAGAAGGGAGGACCAAAAGAAAACATCAGCGTATTGAAGGAGGACCGTTGGAAAACTGTAACGTTTGCATCTTCAGAAAAGGGAACAGACATTGGAAAAATCACGGAGAGGGGATCCGCTACATAAGAGCAGCTCATAGCAGCCTGGGGGAAGGGAGAAAAGCAGAGTTTTCTTATGGAAGTTCAACAGTCCAGAGAGCACACCAGTAAAAGGAAAGTTAGATCCTATTCCTAAGAGGCCAAATTGAGATCCTCCTGCAGCCGAATTCGAGGGGGAAAAAAGCGTTATGCATGAAAAATATCGGGGAAAGACAGGGGAAAGGATTGAATTGAACGGACTGTTTAAGAAATATCCTCCATAAGAGAATTTACCCTACCATATAAAGGAAAAGCTACCGCCTGAAAACGAGGTGACCGAAAAGGAACTCGACAATCGAACCGCAATTTGAAAAAGTTTACTCCTTAAGCGCTGACTCGAGGACCGACCAGTCAAGGGAGTGACCTGGACGATCAAAATCCCCAAATGTAAGAGGAAAAATGGGAGAAAAGGAGGACACAAGCGCAGGCAACTCCCTGGAAGAAAGGGGGTTAAATCAGTTGACAATCGCTTCTACACATTAAAAAAACCATGGGGGACATGGGGGGGGATAACGAGCGGCTAGAATAAGGGGGGCTGCAGAGAAGTAAAAGAAAAAGAAGAAAAAATGAGCTTACCCTAAGGAAAAGGGGTTGCCCAATAATGAAGGCTCGAAAGGTAGAAAAGGAGACAAGCCAAGAAAAAAGTGGGTGGGGCTTGGGACTTCCTAAAGGGTGGACAAAGGGTAAAAAACTTGAAAGGGTGGAAAGAGGAACGCAGGGGACCATATACGAGCCTGAAGGCACTGTCCCTCATCGGAGGGAAAAAAAGCCCATTGGAGACTCGGTTGAGGGGGTAATCCTGGCACTCTGCGGGACGAGGGCACAGTAAGCTAAAGGAAAGTAATAACACCAGCACATACGCCAGAAGAAGAATACTCAATTGTGAAACGAAGCGTCACTATGAAAAAGGGACCAACAGAGTCGGCGGGCGTGGGCATGTGAAGAAGTCACAGCTGCATACAAAGAATTAATGTGGATAATCCGAAATGGATGGAATAACATTGAGAAACCTGGAGATTCATATGGGGGAAACAGAAGTCGGAAGATTGCAAGCGATAACTATGGGCCTAAAAAGGGACAACAAACAGATATAGACTTTCGTGATCTCGTAGGGCAGACTCTCGCTGGGTGAAAAGTGACACCTGGAGGAAAGAAGT
>Ga0179593_1366711_pt1 | contig 11525 bp, 14 predicted proteins | sample CZODoug2_1_08_16_FD_185931 | JGI IMG/M metagenome (GOLD analysis project Ga0179593, IMG submission 185931) | Vadose zone soil fungal communities from Angelo Coast Range Reserve, California, USA - CZODoug2_1_08_16fungal (PacBio error correction) | ecosystem: Environmental > Terrestrial > Soil >...
TTCTAAGTAGGACGTGCGGAACCAGGAAAGTATATAAAGAAAAAACTATAAACCTGGGACCAAAAAAAGACCGGGGGAAGCCGCGGGAAGAAACAGGACTGGTTTCGCGGCACAAAGAAACTTCAATAAAAAAACGTCGGACCCAACGAATTCAAACCGCGGGGGGTGGGGCGGAAAAATGAAAAAAACAGAAACCGGAAGGGAATCAAACCGAAGAAGGGGTTAAATAAAAAGGAAGGGAGGCGAAGGGGGTTGGCAAACCGGGCACAAGCGGCAAAGACGCAGGCATATACGAGAAAAATGTTTCGGGAAAAAGAAGAAAAGGCCCCTAAAAACGTGGGAAAACCAAGCGGGGGAGTGGTGACGCGCCACACCGGGGCGAATTAGACGGAAAAGTAAAAAGGCTGGACAAAAGAACGGGAGGGAAACAAGTCGAGAAGATGGAGGGGTGGGGTTTGGCTTGAAGCCGGAGATAACCAAACAAAGCAAGTGTGGGTTTGGCCAATGCTTGTGAAGCCAGGGGGGGGAGCGACACAACAAACCAAAAACGGTCGTAAAAAAAAAAAAAAAAAGGTCGTCGAGTAGGGCAGGAGGGGGGGCACCAAGAATGGTCGGGGGAAAAGGATAAGTCAGTTCGCAACAAACAGCTTTGTGGAAAACAAGACGAATTGGGGGGGGCTACACAAAAGGAAGAAAGTACGGGGACCAAGGGTGGGGTCATCGGGGGGGGACCCAGAAAGGGGCAAAGAAACTTCCATTCACAAGCAGCGGAACTGATGTGAACGAGGGGAAGGGGGGTTGCCGGGCTCAAAGTTAGGTCGAAAGAAGTCGAGGCGAACGGGGGGCAGGAAGGCGGAGAGAACAGCGCGGGTTAAGTCGGGCGATCGACGAAGGGGGCCGAATTGAAAAGGAAAAAGCCAAAAAAAAGGGGGAAAAGCCGACCTGTAGTCCGGCGAGTAACGGATAGGATGGATCTCTCATAGGGTAGTGAACGGAAAGGGGGTAGAACGACCCCAAAGCCAGTGGGAAGATACACACACTGGGAATCAGCTACGAGGGGGCGGAGAAAACAAGGAAAGACCGTTGGGGTAAACACGAGAACCAGTTCATGCAGTGGGGCGGGGTTGGGAGGGAGAACCCAGCTCTTGGGGAGGAAAGGTCCTTTTCACGTGGCATCAAGGGGGGTCCAGTGCCCGGACGGGGTGGATGTGGGCCATGCACAGGGCTGGGTGGGGAAAACGAAGACGACGTCGAGTTCCGTGCATCCTCGGAAAAATACCACCGGCGTGCGGGGGGGAGGGGCACGCCCCACCTCAGGAAAACGGGAAAAGGAACGGTTTCACGCTGGGGTTTGCGATCCCAACCAGGGTTTTGTTAAAAACCGGCAAATGAGAGACAAGGAAAAAGCAATGCACTTTGGGCATTCAAGACGAAGGAGGGCAGAAACCGGCAGAAAAGGGCAGAAAAGGGCCAAATGGGCAATGGGGGAGCTTTTGGAGTGGGGGAAAACAAGGACGGGGAAGAAGGAACGGCAATTGTGAAACCGTATGAGTGAAATAAAACAGATAAAAAAAAGTAACTTTTGACCTCTCAAAAGAAGGTCGAGCGTTCACAAATCGCAGGGCAAAAGGCCCAAGAACTGCAGGAAAAAGTGACGAAAAAAAAGGACGAAAAAAACCAAAAGAAGAAGACCCTTATACAATAAAAAGAAAAAGGGAACAGGTTCTTTGGGAAAGAAATAAAAAGTCTCAACTACCGCCACTCGGGACAACCCGAAATCCGCAGTAAACACAGAAACCGGAGAAAAAAAAAAAACCAAGTAAAAAGGTGCATTCACCTCTCACTAAAAAATCCAGTACCCCGGGGGGGGGACAGGGGGGCCGGGTGTCTAACTCTCTTCTCACCAACCCACAAAGAAACCCCAGGGGGAAAACCGAAAGGGCGGGTAAATAAAAGAAGTAAGGGAGGGAGGGGGAAATAATCACGGCTGCCCAGGAACAAGATGAAAACAATCAAAAAAATCGGACAATGCAAAAAAAACGACAGCACAAATGGTAACTTCCGTAAGGGAAAAGGGGAAAATCCAAAGATAGAAAAAAGAAGCAAAAACCATCCTGGGGGCGAAGGGGGATAGGACAGAACCAAGAAACAAAAAAAAGGGGACAGGACAGGGGTAGCCGTCAGCACGGTGGAGATCTAAAAAACGACAGAAAGAACGGGAGTCCGACAATGCGGTCAAAAAACAAATCCCATGAACAAAAAATGCAAGCCAGAAAAAAAAAAGTGACGAAAGAACAGGACGTCAAAAGGATCAACAGTCCTGGTGGGGGGAAACAGGAAAAGCTTCGGCAGGTCAGGAGTGGAACGTGAAGAAGAACAAAGGAAACAGTGGTTAAAGGGAACAAATAAGAAAATCAACAAGCAACCCAGCAAGACTCCCCAGGGCAGGATGGAAGAGGGGAAAAGAACCACGAAACTCGAACGGAGAAACCGAGGGGAGGAAAGAGGGGCAAAACGAAAAAACTTTGGGCAAAGAAATCCCGGTTGAGAAACGGAAGAGGGAAAAGCAAAAAAAGCAGGCTTGCAAACCGAGCAGGGAAAGTAATGGAACAGCCCCGGCACAAGGGTTTCCGAGAAAAATCCCGACGTGAGCAGAAAGGGTCAAGCACAAAAAGAGACGAGAAAAAAGCGAAATCACGGGACATTATCAGCGAAAAAACAACGGCAGTTGACTGGGAAAAAGACTGGCCCTTAAAATAGAAAAAGGCCATATAATGGGACCAACTGGGGAGGACAGCTCAATTCCATTAATCTACAGAAAAGAAACCAACAAAGTAAGGAGGAAAATATAATCGGACTGGTCCTAAGATGGGGACGACCCCGGGCACAAATAAATGCCCATGATAAAAAGCGGCAGGAAACAACAAATTGAAACTACGCATAGGCGCGCCAGGGCGGCCCAATCTTGGCCCTAAAGTCAGCGTGCAAAAGGTGCGCAAGAGGGGATGGAAGGGGACTGTGGGCTAATGTCCCTTTTAGGGGGGGGCAGGCAGCCCCTTATCTGGAAAGTCAATCGTCCTTAAAAACGGCGGGGGGTAAGGCAGGGGAACGTTCCGAGTTAAAACAAAACGCAAGAACTGTCCACCCCAAGCAGAAGCGTGGCCGGGAGTCCGAGCGCCACAGGGTCAAAAAAAAAAAGGGAGAGACTCCGGGAAGTGAGGACGGTCATACAACCAAAGGTACAACTAAAAACCACGGATAAACGCCCCCCAGAAAGGGAACAACCTAGCGCGTCAAGCTGGGAAAAAAAACCAAACAGAACAGGGTAGGGAAATAAAAGCAAAAACTCAACAGGCCTAAAAGGAAAAGGTTCTTAGGGATGAAGGTGAATGTGCTACGAAATGGGCGACCCAGACACGACTAAAAAGGGAAAAAAAGTCGCAGTACAGTCTTGAAGACGAAAACAGGTGGCTGATCCAAGAAACCTGTGCTCTGTGTGTAAACCAAAAAAAAGGACCAAGGAAGTGATTAGGAAACAAAGGTGGCCGGGTAGGAAGGGAACAAAGTTAAACAGGCAAATCAAAAGGGGAGTTGCAAATAAAAGGGGGAGGCACAAAAAAAAAAAAAGAGTAAAAAGCGGAAAAACAGGATGTGGGTCCCTCGCATACCAGAACTGGCAGCCGGGAAAGCAGGGGGCGCTTGTGCAAAAACCGGCTTGGGGGAGAGGGGCTTGGAAAAGAAACAGAGATGAAAAAAAAAAAGCAGGCACACAAAACCCCGGGATAAGTATGTAGATCAAGAAAAAGAAAAGCGGAGGGTGGCGAGTACCCGCTGTAATCTAGAGGAGGTGGGCGCAGGGACGGAGAAGGAAAGGGGGCTAAAACAGAAAAGTGCAAAAAAAGCTAGAAGGGGGGGCCAAGAAATGAGGGTTTTGGGGTTACCTTTTTCCGACTTACCAATGCTCGGAAAGGGACGCCGCCTAAAAGAGAGTCAAGGCACTGAATAAGAGAACCAAAAAAGGACAAGGGGAGGTGATCAAATACAAAAGGGGTTTCAAATGCGCGGGGGACAAGGAAAGGCAAGGCGGGAACTGGGGCAGGAAAAAAAGCTGCAACTGACAGATCAAGGAGAAAAAGGGCACAGGCACAGATCTGCCAAAGAAACGGCGTCCACGTTAACCGCAGGAGGTTGCAACGCCAAACGAGGTAGAGGGAAAAAAACGAAATCGAATGCATTGGTGTGTTGGAAACCCACCACGCCAAAACAACTAGAAAACCACAAAAAAATGGAAATCAGAAAAAAAACGCCAAAAGAAAATGGAGCCCAAAAATAAAATTAGACCAGCCCAACCAGGAACCGGCAAAAACTTAATCTGACGGGAAGAAAAGTGGGCAAAGCTCGCCGAGAAGGAACAGCACACCAAAAGGAAAAAGGGACATTTTCTGACCTGGAACAGCAAAAAACCACACTGTAGAGAGAGACACAAAAAGGACAAGGACAAAAGAGGACTCAAAGAACGATCAAGGAGGGGAGTACTTACCGAAAAAAGACAGCACAAGGGGGGGGGGAGTGCGGGTCAAAAAGGGCAAGATGAAGTCAGATAGACGACGAAAACTCGGCAGTCCAACTAAAAAAAAAAAAAAATACTGACAAACTGTTGGTAGGGCAAAGGACGACATCAAAACTTCGAGCGGAAATAAAAGAAAGAGAAGGCCACCCAAGGGGAAACACCAAAGAGAAAAGGGTTAGGGGGGAACTCATACTGGCAAAAGGAAACTTGCGCAAGAGTAGTTTCAGGGGGGAGCCAAAAGTTCGCGTCACCAGATTTATGGGGAAGACGGTAAATAACCAGGAACAATGTCCATACAAACGCTTAGGAGTCAAGCCGAAAAAAGGATGAAAAGTTCGGCAAATCTTCAAACGTCCAAAAGGAAGGGAAAAAAACAAGAAAAAAGGTTCAAAAAATTTAGCAGAGACGAAAAAAAGGACCAACAACACCGAACATCTGGCCGAAAAAAAGGGTTAACTGCAAAAACGGAGGGGGACCCGATTGAGCCGAAAAAGTAAAAAAAAGCCAGCGAGGGAACACACTAAAAGGGGTAAACGCAGGCCATCAGGGGCAGGGGGGAGGAGACAAAAAATGGTGAGAAGAAAGCGACATATGGGAAGAAAAGTGAAGGGGGGAAGGGAATAGCAGAGGGTCAGAAGTGTGTAGGAGGCACGATAAATAGCGAGGGTGTGAATGAAGAACACGGAAAGGCCTACATGAGGGCCAAAGCGGAACAACGAACAAACGGAGGAGGATCATCATGGAAACAAAAAGGAAGGCAATCGAGCAGGGGCCCCGCCAACACCAGTCAAAAAAAAAAAAAAAAAAAAAAAAAAGAAATCGAGCAGTCCAAATAACCGATTTCAGTAGGACGGGGAGGCAAAACGGGAAATATATCTGGGAAAGGAAGGTAAAAAAAAAGGGGATCCGCAGCCTATACTGAACATAATGGGACCGTCGAGCGAGAAGGTCGAACGAGTTTACGGGGAACAGGCAGTGGCAGTAAAACAGGATCCAAGGTAACGGGCTGATGAAACTCAGAAAAAGGAAAAAAGCTAGGACGAAAAACAACAACAAAAAGAGGGATAGGGAGGAAAGAGAAGAGAATCTGGTGTCGTAATAGCAAGGCCGCTGCCGACAAATCACCGAGACGTCACACACGGGGGACCTCCTGAATACATCCACGACCGCGTCACCTCGACCTAGAAGGCAACGCCCGACCAAGGAAAGGGGGGGTTAAAAGTAAGAAAAAGGGCCCAAAAAAAAATCAGGGACGACGCTCGCGTCGGCAAAAAAGGGCTAGACTGACTCACACGTGAAAAAAAAAAGACCAGGAATTTATGACAAAAAGGTAGGGGACCTCGATAGGCCTTATGCGGGGCGGCAATGGAAGTAAGCACGGCGGGTCGCTGTCCCATAATCCAGAAGTGACAAGACTGAACCGCCAGCAGGTTCGTCAAACTCCACAAACACATACATGATCCATAAAAAAGGGGACGGGCGTTGAACCGAAAAACCACAAAAACCCCAACTCTAAAAAAAAAAAAAAGAATCGTCGAAAACCGGAAGAGGCGGAATACAAGTCAAAACAGCTTTGTTTCAAACAGGGGGAAATGCGCACCTTCGACGAAAATGTTACAAAGAGCACAGGCTGGCACTCCTCGGAAACGAGTGAAACGGGGAGTGGGTGTGGAAACAGAGGGAACTTGATAATTGGGGGGACTCTGCTCTGGACGGCAAAAGCATATCAAGGAAGTTCAAAAAAAAGAAGATGGGCTGTGCGGGTTGGTGGGGGGGGGGATTTTTTCCGAACGTTATGAAGCAAACATGGGGGTTTTAAATCCATTCAGGGGGAAGGAAATTTTCGACGAACATCGGGTCACAAAAAAAAATCGGGGAGAGCAGAACCGGAATGTCGGAAATGATCGCGTTACCCAGCAGAGGGGGGTACCCGGAATGCTTAAAAAACACAGCCAGAAAAAGCGCTGGCGTGGGACAAACAGACGACCCTTTGAGAAAAGAAACGTTAAGATTGGGAAACCTTATAGGGTGCGCAAGCAGCGCCATGGGGATGGATGTGCCAGGCAACAGACTGAAGGTCATAAGAGGGGAATAGTCCGAATAACCGGGCGAACATTGTTGGTTAAAAACCGGGCGGCCCAAATCCCGAGAGTAAATCAGGGGGGGACCATATAGTAGTCCCGGAGCGATAAACGAACCTCATTTGCAGACCCAGTTTAAGCAGGGAATGGAACGTCAGGACGAATCCGGAGAGGAAAAGCTCGAGAAAATTGGGACATGGTCCGAGATTTGTGGCATAAGAGATCCCAAAGCGTGGCTGCGTTGAACACGAAAAACCATCGAGAAAAAAGACAAACTTCTGGGGGAGAAGCGGAGGGGGGAAAAACAAAAACCTGACAAAAAAGAGGCCCCGGTGCACAGGCAAAGTTTTGAGGAGTCAGAAGGGGAAATGGTAACCGACACTGGGCTAAGGGGGACGAGTGTCGACGATGAAGGACGACGGGTGGGGGCTGAACGGAAGGGGTTGGCACGAAAAAAAAGAAAAACCAAAAAAAAAAGAAAAATCGACAAACACCGCCTGGGGTACTTGGGCGGGAGCAACGCACGTTTCAGCAGAAACGGGCCTCTTTGGTTGTTGGGGTTGTTGTGTGCGAAGATGGTGCAGTGGCAATGAACTAGCCGAGGCGCACCTGAAAGGAAAATTTTTTGGAAAACGTCAAAAGCGCAAAGGAGTTAAGGAAGCAAAGCAACCACCCACAAAGAAAAAAAAAAAAGCCGGGCCTGTGTCCCTTTTAACCAAAACCGGACCGCCCTTGTAGAAAAACTTCGGGGAGGCTCAATATCGGGGGGCCGAAGAAAGGTACCGGAGGCGGGGTGAGCGAGACGTCAGGGAGAAACTCTGGGGACGGGGCGCGTCTTAGCGCAAATCCGCGTTCAGGGCAGAGTCAAAAAACGGGGGAATAGGGAAAAAAAAAAGGGCAGAACAAAAAAAACGAAGCAATCATTGAAAGAGGCAAATGCCAGGTCACGGGCATGGGAATCCACTCATGAAACCAGGAAAAAAAAAAAATAGCAAAAACGAAACTGACCCATCCACGAGAAACAGTAGACAGTCGCAGCCAGAGCCGGAATGGAGGCCAGCGCCAAAGACAACGAAACCCATTAAGGGGTGAGGGCCCCAACGGGTCCGCCGGTGCAAAAGATGAACAACACGTCACCAGTCCGAAAAACAACACAAAAGGTGAGCCCACAAAACCAAATGGGGGGGCACATGCAGGGGGACAAAAAGGTGTGGGCACGAAAGGAATGTTCAAGGCGGAATCACCGGGAAAAGACGGACAATCATCGGTCATAAACAGAACTCGCCAGGCAACGTGGGGGAACTTCAGGAAGGGGAATTAAGAAAAAAAGCTAGGGCCAGCACACATTGGGGCGGGAAAGGGGGGGGGATATCCCAACAAAAAAAACAGACAGAACCGGTAAAGGAAACAACGGTGGGATCGGAGGGAACAGAGCAGCAAAAAAAAGCCGGACGGCGAAAAATGCGGTACGAAAAACCAAAATCCAACCGGGACATAAAAAACCGTAGGCGAGCAGATCCTAACAGAAAAAGCACGAGCAATTCGGTTGGTGAAATGTGAAACGCCTTTGCGGAAAAGAAGGCCGATTGGGGAAGGGGGAGGTAGAAACGATGAAATGGGGGTCAAAGAAAACAGAATCATCCGGAAAGCCCGCGAACGACTAAAAACCAGGGGGGGCGGAGCAGTTGGATCCGTTAGAAGACAAGACCAAGACGGAATGAAAAGAGGGAGGGCAAAAGGTGCATCCAAACATGAAGCAGAACGCCGGAATCACGAAATATTTAAACGATTCAAGAAAGACAACCACCACGAACAGGAAGAAAGCACAGGGAACTAAAGTTCGGCGCCCGGGAGTTGCCACGCGAAATGTTGAAAAAAAAGGGCAAGAACCAGCGGCGGCGAAAGAGAAGGAAAAAAAAGGGCTTCAGGGATGGACGAAAAGCTGACCGAAACGGACGTTGAAAGACACTTAAGTGTAACGGGGAGGACATAAAGAACTGGACAAGGATATCCGCGGAATGACCCAAAAAAAAAAAAGGGGGTGAGGAGTACCAATAGAAGAGAGCCTAGAGATGTGAACCGGCCCTAATTCTTTCGTCGTCAATGTCCCTGAAACAGCACAGACCAGCAGGTCTGCGAAAGAAAGACAAAGTAACGCCGCCCTCCGCCTCACGGGCTATGGTCCTTAATAATCCTTGGACAACAAGTCAGAAATGAAATTAGGAAATGGGCTTGACGAAAAGGAAGGTTCGGGAACAGCCATCGTGAGTCAGAGAAGCTGAGGGAAAGACGGCGTTCATGGCAACCCAGGGAACGTGTCTATTGGGGGGGAAAGACCTCGCCAGTAACGAGCAAGGACCGAGGTAAAAACCAAAAAGTCAGAAATGGGGAGTGGTGCTGGGAACTTTAATGAACTGTCATAGAAAACGGTATCAGTTTTCTAACCTGAACGGGCTACACTCCAGGGGAACTGCTGAAGAGCTCAGCAGAAAAACCAACAAGAACTGAAAGGACGTTTCGGTTGGCGTACGGCCGGCACCTCGATTTGCAAAAGGGGTGCGGCCGTGAAGGGGAGGCAAGGACCACAAAGAGGGGAAGCGTTCAATTCTGAAACGAAAAAAAAAGCGTTAAAAAATAGCAAAAATTTCAAACTTAAATCCCGTGATGGAAAGGGCATGAATAAAATGCCCACAAAAAATCGCATAATGGGGAGGCGGCATTTTCTGGGGTCATTAGATTTGGAAAACAGGGAAGTTACAACGGCCGACCATGTGTGGTTTGACAAGGTAGGACCGCCGCACCAAGGGCAGAAAACGCCACCGGATTTTGGTTGACCCCGGCGCATACATAAAGGCGACACCGAAAAGATTGGGTACGCAAACAAAAAAAAAACCGAGGGGTGGAGGACGGGGAGGGAGGACAAAATGACCGCCAAGAAACCCGGAATAACTGATTGTCGTGAAAAAAAAACGAAGCCAAGGGGAGGGGTGCGACGGTAACAGACTTTATCGTGAGTTTGACGTTGCGGGCGCGCGCGAAAGGAGGGGGCTTTAATGCAAGGGACAAGATGCCTCAGACGGGGTCCCAGATGCTTAGTTGGGTGTCGGTCCAGGGCATTCCCGAAAGGGGAAAGTGGGAACGGGAGCATAGATCAAGGGCACATTGGATACTCAATTACGGTCGAAGGGTGGAAAAATAGCAAAACACGGTGTTCAAGGTTCTTCGGTTCAAAAAGTCAAGGGAGGACAGGGGTCAAAAACGCGAAATTCTCTAAAAAATGCTAAGAAAGGGGGTAGTGCTCTACTCGGGGAGAATTGACAAAAAAACAAAAACATAAAAAGAAAAAAGGCGAAAAATGAAAAATGACTTTTTAGAGGGGAAACGAGGTGCCCAAAAAAGCACGAGGGTCAGATGTGAGGGACGCCAAGGGACTCGAACTGAACGGTAAAAATTTAAAACTCAAAATGGAAAAAAAAGCACCACTCACGGGACGGCATGAACCATAAAAAAAGGACCGCAACAAGAGACAGGGAACGAAAAAAAACGGTCGAACCGCTAAAAAAGAAGGCCTGAGGGGTCCTGGGTAAAAGGTCTCTTTCACGAGCAAGCGCCGCCAAGGAGAGGAATCACAAAGACGGCCTGGGGAGGGGGGGGGGGTGTATGGGGTGGGGGGGGGGGGGGGGGGGGGGTGTGGGGGAGGCAGGGTGAGGGGGGGGAAGGAGGAGGGAGGGGGGGGGGAGGGGAGAGGGGTGTGTGCAGGCCAGCTTCCCAAAAACTCTTGAAAAAATCCGGGAAAAGGACTGTAATGAACCAAAATATAGCTCATCAATCCTGAAACAGAAAACGACCGTGAAAAAGAGCAGGCTTTACCCCGGGTTATTAAGGGAAACAGGGGTCCTGGAAAAGCTCGACAGACCCGCACGAGTGGGGAAAAACCCTGAGAACCTTTCACGCAAAGTACATCGAACTATTCCCGACTGGGACAGAATCAAGCGCATACGCAACAAAAAGAAAGGGTCAAGCCAATTATGGGATAAGCGACGGGGAAAAAGAGAAGGGGGCGCCGACGGTCAGGAAACAATTCGCTGGTCACCCAAAAAAATGCAGGGGGGGGGGCGACGCGCGGGAAGAAGGTGAAGAAAGACTGTCCAGGGCGGGCAATAACCCGACGGAAAAGAAATGAAAAAAATAGGCAAAATAACTGCTTCAGAAGGGCTTCAAAAAAAAAAAAAAACCAAGGAGGGAGAGAGGCGGAACCTCACAAAACCGACATAAGGAAACTTTACCGGGGAGGGATGGGGTGGGCAAAAGATGCACGCGCCAAAAAAATAAAAGCCAAGAAGAAAGAAAAAGAACGGGACGTCAGTCGAGGGCTCGCCCGAACCAGGGGGGGGCCGAATGAGCAAGATGCCGCAAAAAACAAAAAAAGAATGCTCCGGACAAAAAAAAGGGAACGGGAATCTTGAACACGGGGAACGAATTTAAAAATTGAGCAGGGGCATTAACAACTGCAAGGAAAATGACGAAGGGAGAGGGGGCGGGAGAAAATCTGAAAAACGGCAGGAGATCGGGGAAAAAGCAAAAAAAAACTGCCGGCTGGAAAAGAAAAAAACAGCCATCAGAGGGGGGAGTGTACGAAGGCATATGGAGAGGGAAAGTATTAACTGGTATTCAGCTCCTAAACAAGTCGAAAGACGCGGAAGAAATCGCACGGCCCAAAGGATTAAGGTAAAATCAAAGAATTTACGGCTGAGAATAGCAGAGGGGTAACTGGGGACAGGGGCAGAAAAAGGAGATTCACCAACGAAAAAAAAGTGAAGAACCGGTCCATAAGGGGGAAAGAGACGGCCAGTGTGCTACGGGAAAAAAAAGGA
>Ga0179593_1436767_pt1 | contig 11525 bp, 11 predicted proteins | sample CZODoug2_1_08_16_FD_185931 | JGI IMG/M metagenome (GOLD analysis project Ga0179593, IMG submission 185931) | Vadose zone soil fungal communities from Angelo Coast Range Reserve, California, USA - CZODoug2_1_08_16fungal (PacBio error correction) | ecosystem: Environmental > Terrestrial > Soil >...
CTCGTGGGATACTTCCCACGCGTCCCAGCCCGGAAGAAATTGCGGGGGTCAAGGGAAGACGGGCAGGGGTGCCGAGCAGATATTTCCCTGGCACGAAGCTTGCGTTACCGTACCCAACCCCAGAGAGAGCAAGGACCATCCATCGTGCCCAGTACATCCGGCAGATCAAAAAGGGAGGAGTGAGAGAAAGAAGGGACAATTGTGTGGACGGAGACTGTGCTGACGCCGACCGCCGCAGACGCTGGGGTCCGGAGGAAAGTAGACGAAAAGGGGGAGAGGATGCAGCGGAATGCATATACGTCCAGACTACAAAGAGAAAAAACCTTTGCCTGAACGAGGAGATCACGAGAAGAAAACGAGGAAAACGGACATTAGGGCAAATGCATCACCGCTCGCGATAGGTAAAGTGCGGGCGAACGCGCCTCTCTACAAAAAAAAAGAGAAAAGAGAGATGCAAGGACTAAAAGCAGCGATGTCTCTGAGATAGCTATACAAGGAGGCGTGAAGCCGCCTAAGGACAAACAGCGCGTCGGAGAGTTCGACTTAGCTTACAGGGAGAGGGGGATTCTCACAAGCCTCCATCTTTCCCGCCGAAGGAACGAGGCCACCAAATGCGCAAACTCCTCCGGACTGGCGGCGTCCGCAGGAAAGAAGTCGCACAATTCCTTAGGCCCATCCAGACTGAGAGTGATTTCCTGGGATGGAAAGATACAAGGAGAGGAGGAGGGGTAGTGTTGATCGCTAGCGGAAATTAAGATAAAGAAACAGTTCATGGCCGGGCAAGGTGCTGCTCGGCATATCGAAAATTACCCACGGGGTAGGGCTGGTGATACAAGGAACCGTTGTTCCTCCAAAAACGAAGGATCAGAACCTCACGAATGGAAAGGTTCTGGAAAAAACGGGATCCTACGAGTGCCCGAAGGCTAGCACCAACACGGCAATGCGCACTGCAATGAAGGAAGAACAGGCAGCGTCGGGAGTTCCTGGCGAAGCCTGGAGGCACTGGAAACGAAGAGCCCGGTGGGTTCCAAGCGCCGCCGCTCAAAGAAACAAGACGCGAAGAGAAGGATGAACTAAAGAAATTAGGCGGAGAAGAAGCCCCAAACTGGGAAGAGCTGGGACGAACAGCTAGCCACACACACCAAAAGCCGCGGTAGGTTACATCAATTTGGGCAAACTGCAGGGATCCAGACAGGGGGGAATAGGGGTGATTTGACCCGTCGCGCACTAGATTTGCACCACAACAGCCAGCTTGCAGCAGCCCGTGGTGGTGGAGATCCAAGCGGGTGAGAAGCAGATCGCCCTGCTGGGCAGCCAAGAGACTGGGGCGTAACAGAGCCGGATGCGGCGCTGCAACCCCGCGAATGGGTGTTTCTCATTATCTGGGCACGTCATCCGGGTAGAAGAAAGGAAAAAAGGAGCCTTACCCCGGGTAAAAGCCGGAAAAACCGCACGTCAGGGAGGACAAGAAGGATGACGAACAAAAGGTGGGAGTCTCAGTGATAAGCCGAGGCCAAAAGGGAGAAAAGGGACTTCAGGAACGCGAAAAACAAAGCAAATCTGAGAACCGTCCAACCGAAGCACAGGCGGCCCTTGTTACTAAAAGTGGAGAGGGAAGGGTTCGGCCCAAAACGAACGGCTACAGTCATCAAGCCCCCCGCCAAAACGAAAACCAGAAAAAAAAGGGAATGCACGCCAAACTACTCCAACGTCAAACCTACAAAGAACAACAAACCGACCAAAAACGGCCCAAATGGATAAGAGCAGGCCCACCCCTAAACTAAAAAAAAAGACCGAGAAAAAGAATCAATGAAACACTAATTCAGCTTCACCGTTAAATAATCCCAAAGCACACGAAAAAGAAACGGCTACAGGCGCCAATAAGATCACCCCTAGATAAAAAAAAAAAGAAAATTCTTCATAAGAAACGTGAAGTCGTGCGGTTTGAGGGCGCGAACAACAAATCTCGAAGAGGACTTATCCGGGCTATCTGACGTACACGGAGCAAAAAAAAAAAAGGGGGTCGCTGAAACCTCCCGCGCGAACCACCGGGCTGAGAGTAACAACGTAAAAAGCAAAAACGGAAATCAGAAAAACGAGCAAGCTCTGTGCTACATTCCTTCGCTAAGCGACGAGGAGGAGGGAAAGTGGTGTCAGGGGGAGTCCCTCTGGAAAAAACGACTTTTGGAAGGACGGGCAACTACGACATAGGTGGGGGGCCGCCGCTAAAAGCTGCGGAACGGTAAGGGAGACGTGATCGATACAACGTCCAGAGGTATAATCTGAGAGGACTGCAACCCAAAACCTCCTATCGTGGGAGGGGCAGGGGAGTACGCCGAGGAAACTGGGGTAACATCTATAAAGAACACGAAAAAGAAAAAAGGGGGAAAGGGAGGGCAAGGTCACAGTCAAAGGGGCAGACTATAAGGTGGAGGGATAGGAATTCAGATTGTCTCAAGGGGGGAGCAACAATGAGAGAAAAGAGTAGCAGAGAGAAAAGTGGTAATCAATGACGGAAAATGAAGGCGCGTTTGTCCTAGACAGGGTCGACTTTCGTCCTAAGAAATAACAAAAGGGGGGGGAAAGATACACTACTGCAGTGCTATCGGTAGGGTAATTCTACGAAACAATCTTCTGAACAGCCAGAAAGAAAGGGTCTTGTCCTACGGAAAAAAACGGGTGTTGGGAAAATAAAACTGGCAATAAGGGGGGGGGGGGAAAAAAACGAGGGAAAAGGGAGTGGGGACGAAACAAACGACCAAAATCCCCGTTCGAGAAAGCTACAGAAAACGATTGGGGGCCCCATCGAAGAGGTGTGGAAAAAAGAAAACGGGAAAAAAACTTTTTTGTATGGTGGGGGATGAAAACTGGTTGGGAGAGGAACAAGAGGGGGGAGACAGGGGGTCATGTGAAGGGGAAAAGAGGAGGATAAAAGGGTAGATACTACAAAGAAAAAGAATTGGAATACTCCTCCTGGTGGTTATAGAGAAGCTTATTGAAGAAAGGGGGAATTCAAAACTTGGGGCTCGGAGGGGGGACCCTTTGAGATTGGCAAAGGGGGGGGGGAAGAAGAAGAGGACATATGCTGATCAATTTTAAAGAACGAAAGAAGGGAGCATTGGTAGTAGTCACCTGAAAGACGAGGAAAAAATCTGATAAACTCCTCGCGGACCGAACCCTGTGAAGGAGAAGCGAGTACTCGGGAACGAGAAACACTAAAAGGGAAAGGGAAAATAAAAGTGAAAGGGGGAGGAAGCAGTGAAAAGTCTTTAAAGGGGGGGGCACGTAATTCAATCCCATAAGGGAATGCAATGAGGAAAGGGATGATGTTAAAGGATGGAAAAAAAACTGAGATTCCGAACTGGGTGAACAGAACAAAGGAATAATGGGAGCATAAGCCGGAGGATTAAAGGAGGTAGAACGTCATACCCATCAGCAAAGGGGTCAGACACTCATAATTCAGAGGGGGGAAAAGGATGCTGGGGGGGGGGGAGGGGGGAGAAAGTGACTGAATGGGAAGAGAAACCATTAGGGAGGGGGATTGATGATTAATATAAAACCAGGGATCTGGATGCTGCTGGGTGTAAGAAACGGCAATCTTGTCGGATAGAAATCCGTCGGGAAGGATAAATTAAAGGGGAGGAGGGCGGGCGAACAGGGGGGTACAAAGTTTGTCACGGGACCAAAGTCAGAATGATGAAAAAGGTGAAGCAGTGATCTAAACATTACCAGAAACTTGCTGAGACTAAAATTTAGAAAGAGAGACGCACCCAACACTAATCTGCCCCCAAAGGGAGGAAAAGATCCGGGTGTGGCAGATTAAAAGAAGTGGGCGGTTAAAGTTTCTCTACATGGAGAAAATTGAAAGAGCATTCGATTTGTCGAAAAGAAGGGTTTTGACGACCTTAGCTTGATTCAATCACAAAGGGGAAGGGTGAGGGCACAGAAACGAAACATGTGAGAGTTGCTGATTATTCAAAGTACCTGAAAAAGGGGGGGGGGGGAATATAACATATGATCACAAGGATCTTGGGGTTTACCGCCATCGTGTAACGTGAGTAAACCCCTGTGGAAGTTAGGGTGGGGATCGGTTCAGACTCTTGAGGAAGGGAAGGACCTCGGCGGCATAGGTAACATATTGAAAAGGGAAGGCACCCCAGGAGTGGAAAAAATCAGCGCATTTTCGTCAGGGACGTCAGAATCAAATCGCAGAAAAAGATTAAAAAAAAAGGTCATCAAAAGGGTTGTCCCTTCAATCTGATGCATCCAAAGCTTGGGTCATCCCGGGTGATTTCTTTAAAGGTGCAGAGGTGGTTAGACAGGGGAGAATCGAAATCATCCTATAAAGCTGGTCCTGGGTAGTGATCCACGGGGGGAATAGTATCATAGGGGGGAACAGAGGATACGGCTTGAGTTCTCATAAATTTGGGGGAGGGGGATGGGTTGGTCAAAAACGCATATGTGAATTAGTGAAAATGAGACGGGTTGTGGGCAAATTTCAAATTAAGTGAAAAAAGTGTGCAATCACAGAAAACTTGGAAGCAGCCTATTTGACTGAAAAGAGTCTGGTAAGGAATCTGAAAGTAACCACGGCACCTTTGACGAAACTCAAAGGGGGTCCTCGGGTAGGATGGAGATCAAGAATGGGTGATAATAATATAAAAAAGGAAAAGTTTTCAGAAGGAACCTTTGCGGCTGACCGAGTGTGTACCAGCAAAAACGTTTCAACCAAACCGCTGGGCAATTAACAAGTCCAACGAGTACAGGGGGGTGAGGTGGGCAGGGGGGAAAAAAAAACAATATAGAGAAACATGACCCCAAGACCATTTTAAAGAGGTAATGCGCAGGGAAATGGGAAAAAGGGCCAGCCTTGGATTTCGCGACCCAGGGGTAAAAAGGGGGGGGGAAGGGACAAACAAATGAGAGTCAAAAATGGGATTTTCAACATGCTTTGTGCCAGGGTCAATCTAGAGCAAAGAGGGGGGAGGGAAAAGGGGCAGGTCCAACAAGAGCTGGGTCATAAAAGAAAAAATCAAAGAAGAATCCATGGGTTAAACCCTTTTGGAAGGGGGATAAGAGGTAGATCACTGGAGGAGAATTTGGTCACCTTACTAAGGAAATTATGGAAAAAACACCTAAAGGGAACGGGTTCTAAGGACGCAGAATGGGTGCGAAAGGGTGACCATTGAAATCAGCAGGGAGAATCAAAAGAAGAGGAGGATCTCCACCAGAGGGGGGACGGACAAACTTGAACAGTCCCAGATGGGTTCTGATCGGGTTAGGGGATGTGCAAGCTCATAAGAAGTGTGACAAACTGCACCATGCAACCCGTGCAGACCAAAGGATGTTTTGGGGGGGGGAACGCCGAGCCCGGAAGAATCAGCCGGGAAAGCTAAAGCCAGAAAGGAGGGCCTGCGAAGGAAAGAGGGGGGTCGGCGGGGCTCACCGTAATCCGAACGGACGGGCGATCTCTAAAAGACAAAACTCAGGCTGCTGCAAAAAAAGAAACAGCTTGGTCATACAACAGCGGTCGGTGAGGGAACGGATGGGAGTTAACGAGAAAAAGGTGGGGTCTAAAGCGGTTCGTGGCGCGCTTGGGCTTATCGAAAATTGTAGCGAATGAGGAGAGCGACAGAGAGCCAATTGATCTCTCCGGAAATTTCAGAGGTTTAGACAAAGACCCGGGTGGGAACCAGTGTCTATAATCGTGGTGCAATCATTTGAATGGGAACTAGAGTGGGGAAAGACACATGGGTTAGGGGGTTACCTGGGGCGTTGTTCTAAAGGCAGCAATGCGGATTAGGGGGATGCCCAAGAAAAAAAACGACCGCGTGAAAGAGGCTGGCCGGACTAACGGAGGGCGCTGGGGTCGGGGGGGAGGAAGTAAGAGGGAGTCAGGGTCTGGGGGTTTAACTTGAGGGAGGCGTGCAAGGTCGGTTGATGAAGTCGGTACGGCGTGCAGGAACGGGGACGGGGGTTCCTGGGTCTTGAGGGTCGTGGCCTAGGGCATGACGTCGCCGTGAAGCGTGAAGAACGTCCTGTAAAAAAAGAATAGGGCAGTAAATACTCGTCCAAGGCTGTGGCAGGGAACGGGACAGGTTAAACTTCCTCTGAAGAGGGCCCGGTTGGCGCAGTGGCGTCGCTGAAAAAGGAACGGAAGGGCCGAAGGGGAAATTTCCCATACAAAGAAAAGGCCCAAAAACAAGACCAACACAACGTTGCGACGACGTCAAAACAGCTGGACCATCGGGTAGGGCGAATGTGTCCGTATACGCATGATCTAAAAAGAGGTTTAATGGAAGTGAATCTCTAAAACCTTGAGCAGGGCTAACCGATGCCCACAGAAAACCGCAATAAGCCCAAAGGGGCCTAATCCTTAAAACCCACGGTACCGCTGCCCAACCACGGGAAGCCTGGCTGCCCGGAACCACGCGGGGCGAAGGGAGGGGAAAAAGAACGCCACCTTTCCATCAAAACTCTGCAGGCGGGAACGCCCGATGGCAATGACTGGGACGAGAGGTGGTAAATTCCCGGAAAGAGAACACAGCAGATCCAAGCTGTCGCCCAGGAGAAACAAGCGGCCGGTCTTGGGGCTAGCCGCCGAGCAGCCGGGATCCCTACCAAGGGGGAGTCGGATTCAGGGCTAACGGGTCCAACATCCCGTAGGCGGAGACAGCCGAGTGCCTTGGGGGGGGCGAGGGTCTTTGTGGAAAAAGGCTTGACAGGGGGGGTGACCATAGGAACTCAGGACCTCGCAGATGCGTCACAGAAGTCGTCAACGTGCTTCGGTGGCCAAATGGCAGGAAGAAGGGCCGAGTTCCGGTCGTGCAAGAAAAAGCTAGGGCAAGACCTATCGGCCAGGCGGGTGCGGGGAATGCAGAAAAAACAGGGAAGTTGAAAGCTGAACAGGACGTCTTGGATCAAAGCAAACAACACTTGAAGAAAGGTTCACGGATAGCGCAGACACAGGACCTGAAAGGGGGAGAGCATCACGATGCGGACGTACACGAAGAAAAAAATCACATTGCGACGACCCCAGAAAAAAAACTCCCACTTGAACCTCCCACTTCGAAATGGCAGGAACGGTCATTGGGGAGGAGCTAAACTGCGGACGCAAAGGAAAGCTCTAAGATGCTGAAGGTCCCGGAAAGGACGCAATCTTATAGATTTGCATAGATGGGAATGACAATTCCTCGAAGGCCAAGCAAGCTACGAAAGAAGAAGATCTCTCCCGGAGGGAAAAGTAGAATTTCCATCATACGCCTACATGACGGGTAGGTCAAAGAGAAAAACCTACGGATCGCTATACTCGAATAAAGGCAAAAACAACAATCGAGATCAAAGAAAAAAATATGGGTAAGGGGTGTGGGGGGAAGGGGACAAATACTAAGGGGCACGTGGAAAACTAGACAAACAACTCGCGAGTCTGGTGTATGAAGGGAAAGAAGGCCCCAGTTGAAAGTCCGGGGACTCAGAGATCGCCGGACAGGCAAGAGCCATCGAGAGTTAGTAAGATGGAATAAAACCATGCGCTGTTAAAACTTCCCCCATAGGGATATTTTAGCCGCGAACTTCGGAAACAGGGAGGAAGAGGCACCCGGTTGTTATACGTTCCGCATGTGGGGGACCGCCAGGCAACAGGGGGCAAAGAGGCGCGGCGGCAGCCCACAGAGGGCCAATATGGGCAGCGCGGGCTTATGCAGGGGGGGCAAGCGGGAAAGGAGAGGTAGACGGTCCCTAACGGATCACGGCACAACGGTCCTGGAAGTTATCTGCGCAAACCAAAACCATCGATCGAAAAAGAACCCGCAACGGGACGCCAACACGGGGGGATCCATCAGCGCAACGGAAAAGTTAAGGATCAGGAACCGCCGGCCTGGACCGGAATAGGCATAACACGGGACGCAGCGAGATTGCACCACAAAGAACCGACGAGGCGGGAGCAACGGAAGAACCGTCTGGGCAAAAGTCAGGCTGGACGCGGCAGACAATCGGATGTTAAAAAGGAGAAGGGCCGCAGGTGGCCAAACGGAACCGACAGTACCGCAAATGAAACCGTAGTTAACTCAAGAAGGGAGCCGGGAAGCTAAACTGGAAGTCACTGAAATGAAAGGAAGATCAGAGAGGGGGAAGTTTCTAGTTTCCCACACCAAACCAATCCGCGGTATCCCAGGACTCACAGTTTCTCAGGGTAGTAGCGCCGACAGTGGGTTATGATGTTTGTGACACATGGCCGCATCCTCATGATTAAGAACAACCAGCCGTTGCCAGTCCATGCCGGGCAAAAGAGGGTAAAGGGTGGGGGGCACTGATTACGGTTTTAGGCGCCATTCTTCCCTGTGCCAGAAATTCAACCTTGGTTGTCAGCCAGAGGCGTGCGCGCAGAAAAAAGGGGACGTGGCAAGTGACGCAGGGTTGCGGGGCCGGAAAGGACAAAAGGATCAGTTAGAAAGCAAACTCATTATTGGTACAATGACGGATAAGGGAGGTCCGCCATATAAAGATTGTGGGGTGAACTGGGGTCGTCGCAAAAAACGGTGTATCGACAGATTCGAAGCACGCGGACACGTGGACAGGGGCACATAACCACAAGGCAACCTTCATCATCATCTGGAAGCATGCTCACAGGTCAGAGAAAATCACAGACGGACGGGGCTACAAACGGATTGGCGGGGGGGGTTGCCGACAGACGAAAAAGAATCCCGCTAACTGTGCAATGACTATTCCGCCGAACGACCCACAAAAGGGGGCCCGAAACCCCAGGAAAAAAAAAGAGAGAAACCAGAAACCCACCGACCGACCCGCAAGCCACCCACCCGACCGCAAACAACCCTACAACTACCTCACTCATCCTAAAGGAAGGCATCCACCACAACCTACACTAAAGGGGAAGGAGAAACGAGCCTAAAGAAGCTGACTTCCCCACCCGACACCGTTCATGCTCACCACAAACCCAGGCAACCCACCTAGAAACCAGTTTCAACGGAAAAAACCAAAGAAAATTACTGTAGCCCTTGAATCTCTGAGAGAACAACTTGTATGTTGAGAGGGTTAGCGCGAAAAAACCTAACAAGCAGGGACGGGAGGAATCAACTCTTTTCGTCCTTCGGCGGGACCCTTCCAACACGCTGGCCATCAAGGCTAACGAAAAAAGACTGCAAAAAACGAAACCGTCGGCAGCCCAAAGGAAGGACACGACACGAGAAGATTCGGGGGGGCTGACTTGAAGCTCCGAAAGCCTCAGTGAACTCGGTCGGAAAGTCGATGAAAAAAAAGGCAAGGGTGCAGGGTTCAAAGTGTCTTTGGAACCGCGACACGCCCTACAGAGCATCGCACAGGGAGTGCATGCTCTCTTCGGACCATAAGGACACGGGCCACGATATAACGGGCAAAGGCACCTCAAACTTGACTGCCGTAGGGGGGGCAGGAAAAAGCGGCAGCGAGAACTTGCGAAAACATCGGGTGCAAGAAAGAAGAATCAAGAAACCACCAGCTAGGTGTGACTGGAAAAGAAATCAGGTCAAAAGAGCTGGGGGCAAGAAATGCGACTATAACTGGGGGTAAAAGTTCTTGTAAGTGGAGAACTTAATTCAGCCTATGAGACGAAGCAGAAAAAAGCAAGCAAGAGGGGAGAAAGATGACGGAACGGTGGGGTTTCAACTAAAGAAAACAGAGAGCCTAAAACGGAACAGACAGGAAAAAGGTGAAAGGGTTACTTGAACTAAAGTTGTGACGTGTTGAGATGTAAGACGGACGTCAAAAAGGGGGATAACGGGGATGTTTTGCGATACTAGTCACAAGCTGGGGGTGAAAAACGTAACCATTTGGGACACTAAGAAGAATTGGAAAATTGGAAAGGGGAGGGGGGGGGAAAAAAAAGGGACACGAAAATTGGAGCTGTAAAAAGCAAAATGGAAAAGTGGGCTCGCTATATCGTTGGAACCATGACCATGAAAAAAAAGGAAGGGGGTTTATTTAGAGATGGGGGACGAGTTTGGAAAGGCAGGGGGGGGAAATGGGGGGATGGACAGTCGAACAAGTGTGAATAGAAACGTTGAGGATATAGTTGATCAACATGAATGACTACAGCATATGAGGGGAAAGAAAGCAGAGTCGGGGTTTAGTCTAATGCTCTGGCGGACAGAAAGAGGGTTCAAAGTGTCACAATTGGAGATGGAAAGCTATGTGTTGCCCTTCTCGAAAAAGTGAAGTACAGGGGAGGAAAACATATGAGGAAAAGAGTAAAAAAGAGGAACTACAGGAGGGTTATCACACCACGGGATGAGACAGCAAGTCCGTAGCTCAGTCAAAAAAATCGGGACCTGTTCAAGGGCTCATACCCGTGCGATAGAGGAAATAGAAGGGGAACTGGAGAAAGAATGCAATAAAAAACCAGAACGGGGAGAGAACTCAAAGGGGAGGACAAGACTGGGATTAGAAGTACAGATTAAGTTAATCACGGAAAGATCGATTTGAAAGGAAAGACAATACGGTAATGCAAGCCCAGTACGATCTGAAACAGAAAAAGAAATGAGGGTGTCTTTCCAAATCCGAAAACGTGGAAAATAATGGGAATGATAGCGACGAGGCTTCCTGGTAAGAGAAAAAAAAAGTAAAGGGAGACCGTGGAGTAAAATCAATAAGAAACAGATGGAAAAAGAAATGACAAAAAATTGTGAAAAGGACATTGGGTTGTTAGGGAACAGGCCCCGATGGTCCTAGGCAAATTGGGACAGGGGGGGGCGAAATGTAATAAACTTCATGTGGCTGCTGCTGGGGGAGGAAAAAACCCCGGGAACGGTCTTGTCGAGGAAGAACTCTAATTCTAAGAAAGTATTAAAAAGTGGACTAAAATCAGAAAAGGGTGAAAAGTTGAAGGGGAAAATCGTGAGATTAAACTGGAAAACTGCCCAAATGGATATCCCATAGAAAACAAAACAACGTGAGTACCAGGACATAGGGAGGGGAGGGCAAGGGAAGGAAAGTTCTCTCCAAAGAAGGAGACGAAATCATTTGAAAAATCTGACTTGGTTTGACACCACGGAGAAAGGAGAGCGTGTTGAGAGCATACCACTTTTGCCTGGCAGGTAAACCCCAAAGAGAGGGGGGAAAGGTCAAATCGGGGAGGGGAATTTCACAAATTCGATCGAAGGAGATCTAACCAAAAACAAAGTCCAAAGGGGGTAGAAACATCGGTAGGCGGGGAGGGAAACCGTGACCAAGTGTTGGGTCCAGGTAATACCCGGACTGAAAAAGGTAAAGGCAGCCTCTTCATCCTCGTTATCAAGATTATCAATGTGGGGTCGGAGGCAAACATGGGGAGTAAAGAAAACCCAGCAAAAGCAGGTCTGGCGTAGATCAAGCGCAGAAGAAGAACTGGGCATCATTCCATTTCACTCGTATAATTAATAATAAATGGGCAAAGCACTTAAAAAAAAGGAAGGAGCGGGGAAACCGTCACCATACCTTGAGGGAGTGGACGTTGCCTCCAAGGGTTGGGGGAAAAACATCTATGGAGGACAGTA
>Ga0179593_1455082_pt1 | contig 11525 bp, 12 predicted proteins | sample CZODoug2_1_08_16_FD_185931 | JGI IMG/M metagenome (GOLD analysis project Ga0179593, IMG submission 185931) | Vadose zone soil fungal communities from Angelo Coast Range Reserve, California, USA - CZODoug2_1_08_16fungal (PacBio error correction) | ecosystem: Environmental > Terrestrial > Soil >...
GAGTGTATCGATGAATTGCCCAGGGAAAGCACCCGCTCAGGGAAAGGAGCTTCAGCCTCCAGATACCTCATGCAATTAGTATGCCTACTATATTAATCTGAAAGTCGGAGTAAAAAAGATGGAGGCGGGACGACACGGAACTTGCTATCCGGTTTTGAGGAAAAGCCCATGATTGGATTGTAGGTCGAGTTTAAAGTCTCTCGGAGCGATGGGAACCGACTCGTATGTTGGCTACAAAGAAAGCAGGTTCCGAAATGATACCACGACGTGTCACTACGCGATTGGGATGTTTGCTGCCAATCAGAACGAGAAGTTATGGGCGGGAGGGGATAAAAACAAGAGCGTCTCCTGAAAGAAGCCATGCACTGGGAACGGGACGGCAAAAATTCTTACGGCTGCAGAAAACAGCAGTGAGGGATAACCTATTGCTACAGGGTCAACGCGCAAAAAATTCCGAACTCCCAAAAGGTCCATCAATCCCCGATGATCCTGGCACAGATCATTGGCCACTGAACCTGGGACATTTACTTCCTAGAACGCTTGAGTTTTTGCAGAGGAAAATGGTATGAGTCAGGTTTTGCCGGTTGTTACCTGAGTCGAGCCACATGATATTGGAAAAAAGAAATAAACTAATGTAAAATACTATAATCCCTAGACTGGAGGAAATGACACTCGACTCTACCGTGAAACGTTGTTATCAAAGAGAATTCGAATGTTGGCGTACTGTTTTGGAAGCGTGGAGTGTGACGGGGGATTTTGGGGCGCAGCGCGCAAGGGGATGCGAGTGGGGCTCGAGTGGGCTCCCGGGCCGCAATGAATTTGACGAAGCGCTCCTCAAATTGAGCAGGAACTCCGACCGGTTCCGGCAAAGGGGATGCGCTGACGCTGGTTGGCGTCGCACGACCTCTGCGATTTGATGTTGGAAACGGGGTGAAACCCAAATCTTCTTACCAAAAAGAAAGGCGGAATACGAATACCGTGGTCACAAGGCGGGTGGAAAACTCTCCTTAACAACCCAAAAAAAATACTTTAAAAGGCAGTTATAGATTTGAATATATTCCAATGCTCGTGCTCCAGCGGGCGGCCAGAACGCCACGCCGTAAAAAAGTCTTTTTGTTCCAAACCCAGCGCCTCTTGCAAAACTGTGGAATAAATCAGAACGGAAAAATCCCAAGCATCCCCATCTCCCGTGATTAAAAAGAAACCATACGACTATGACACCAGAGAGGTTCGAAGTGGAACCCCAGTCTTTGTGAGTTTAGAAAAGACGGTTGACGGGGACGGTCAAAGAGAGTGGCTCTCGCCAAGCTCAGGATAATTACTGGCTACGTAATGACAATAACTTCTTGGGATGAACAATCACAGAACTCACGGCAGGCGGCGCAGGTGTGGTCAGCGTTTTCGAACGCCACTCCCTCATCAAACTCACTCACCACCTGGTGTGACACGCGATGCCTACCGGACACATCGGGAAACACACCGTTTGAGACCCAAAAGTTTTCACTGGTGAAAAGATTGGAAGATTGATGCAAAAAGTCACACCAGTTTCGGGCATCCCCTAACTGAAAAACGCCACATAGTTACCCAACACAAAGAAAAAATCGGTTCCCTTCGGAAGGTTTTATTGCGTGGAATAAGGGTGGGAAGGACGCGTACAACGCCACTCAAAACTTGAACGTTTCCGGAAGGGTCGAGGGGGAAGTGGCCAACAAAGCAGCAACGATGGGGCCTTTATGCAGTCGCATCCCTCCTGAACTCTCACTCACGGACTTTTGAAACGTGAATGAGCCGCAAGCGCAGAACAACACGGAATGACCGGGCGCGTACTTACTAAGTGCTACGCTGAAGCGCACCAAAGAAGGGGAAGAGCAATTAATCCGCGCTACAAAACAAAAAAGGGTATGAGACTGATAAGCAGTCAATCTACCGTTTCGAATGTGGGGGGGCCTACTCCAGGGTCACGCGCGCGTAGTGGAATACTTGTGCGGTGCTCTCGGTTGACTCCATCGAATGCCAAGAATGGGTTCGCCTCTAAGAAGGGGATGAAAGTGGAAAAGCAAAGGAAAAAGAAGTGGGCAAAAAAAAAAAACAAAAAAACAAACAAATGGTTGTTTTGGATGGGAAGGACATCCGCAGTTCCTTAAACAGCCGGGAAGAAGCGGGGTTCTTGAGCATCAGCTCCCTTCAATGCAAAGAAAAGGGGACACTCAGGGGGAAACCCCAAGTTCATCTGGACGTCGAAAGGTAGGGAAATGGGTTAGCTCATTGTAAACCTGAACAAAATTATAACAAATAAGGAGAAAACGAGTATTTTAGCACAGGGTTGCACGGAGTTAAGTCGGACTTGAACAGCTTTAAAGCGGGGAAATGATTAAAAGCTCGGGAAGAGAACCGAGATGACTCAGAAGGAGTAATAGAACGTGAATTGAATTTTGAGAGGGATTTACAGACTCGGGAAGAAGGTGGCTTGAAAGAAAGAATTGGGAGAAAAGGATAACGGAGAGGCTTGGACGCCGAAGAACAATGATGGGGGAAAGGGGGCGAGGCAAACGTATGAAACGGAAAGAAGTGGAAAATGGAAAAGAACAAGAGATGCAGCGATGAGCAGGATAAGTATAGAAAGGGGTTCCTGCCGAATAACGGGAGAGTCATTGAAATTCAGTCAGGGGATCAAGTGTAAGTAGGCCACCGCGGCCCAGGAAAACTGGCCAAGATGCGGGCATGGGACGGAAAAAAGCTTGAGGGGCGTCTAAGGAGGGAAGGAAGGGGTAGGCGAAATTTGGGGGAAAAACCCATAAAAGAATAGGTTTTTTGTGGTCTGGAGGAAAGGGGTGGGGCCACCTCGGCGGGTGCGGAATGTAATTCACAGCTCAAAGTGGAAGGGAGAAGGAAGGGGGTAGAAGGGTGCCTCAGGAAAACAGCATATGAATGATTCACTATGCGTCACTCAAGCTGAAAGGCGCATCTTTCCCCTGTCACTCCACCGGGAGAAGGCTTTCCCTCGAATTTGGCATGATCTAGGCACCTTCCATAGGTACAGGGAATGGAATGGATGGTGGGAAATATGATTCACGACATCGATTAAATGTGCGGCAATCGATACAAAGGCCACCGCCGGGTACCCAATCGAACCGGGAAAACGGTTTAGGCCAGAAAAACGACATCTATCAGTAGCTTGAAATCTCCAAATTAAACATGGAGGGATAATGGGGAAGAAAGGTAAGAAAAGTCATCAATGTAGTCGGGTGTAAATGTCCTGAAAGAGGGAGGAGTAGTCTGTTTTGTGAAAGATCTCGACGTTGGTGATTAGGGGAATAAGGACCTCAAACCCGTCCAACTCTGAATTCTAGCCCACAGCTTTCTACACCCAGGGTTCTCTGGAGGGAAACTGAAAAAGACATATTGACAAGGAAGCGTTCTAAGTAATGATACGAGGAAAGGAGTATTTTGAGTACCATGGGTGGGGGGGGAGTTAGTAGGGGGTGTCGGTTTTTTGTCTCTGATTGGGATACTATGGTCGGTGGGGTTTGAGGAGAAAGGAGTGAAAAAAAAGTTAAAAGGGGGGGGGTCAGAGAAGTTCCTCGGTGTGGAGGAGGGGGGAAGTTCTCTGGTGAGCATACTGGGGAAAAGGGGAACCAGATGGGGGGGAAAGGAAGGGTCTACCGGGCGACCTGGGGGGTTTGGGAAAAGGTTAAAAAATAATCACTCGCGAGGAAGCCCATTCTGGGTAGTTAATACTTGTTCAGCTAAACCGAAGACTTGGGTAAAAAAACTAAAGGCTGATGATTGTGCCGCACAGAAGGAAAAGGGACCATATAAGGAACCAATAAAAACCTTTATAGAGTCAAAAGAAAGGGAAGGTTCGAGGGATGAGGATACAGACTGCGGAAGAAAAAAAGAAGGCCTGGAGTCGGGCCATCTAGAGGGGAAGACTCAGTTTCAATTAATTAATCTTCTGCCGGGGGAAAGGGGACTAATCGAAGGGGTAGCTGGAGGGGGGTCAAATTCTACAAATGGGACAGAATATGCCTTCCATACTGAGCAAGAAAAAAAAGGAGGAAGGGGAGGGAAAATCAATATGGAAGGCTAGGAAAATTGTAAGGGTAGTTAATCAAACGGCCTTTGAGCTATGTGGGGACTTAAAATCCATCCTATAAGGCCATCATGGAACATATAAGGGCCGAATGTGGGGGGACTTACCCTGACAAGTCTTCGGTGCAGTTGCGGGAGTCTGAGGACCGGTCGCTCCAGGGGATCATTAAAAATGTGTGGGTGGATTGGAGACCACGGATTTCTTGTGGGGAGGGTTGGGGTTAAACCATAAGGGAGGGATGTACGTAGTTCAACTAAAACGATTATTGGGGGGGGGGTTAGAAACTGAGCATTAGAACAAATAAGTCAAGAGAAAAACGGCTGGGGGGAAGCTATTTATGGGGGGCCGGGGAAGAAAAAAACCCTGGGGCGAAAAGGGCGCAGGGGGGGCGGGGCGGGGGTAAGGGAAAAAAAAAACGCTGGAATAAAATTCTGGGGAGACCTCGCAACACAAAATAGGCATCGAACTCGGGCTTCCAAAAAAAGAAGAATTAAAAGTGGGGTAAAAGAAAACCTCAATACTTGGGGGTGGGTCAAACCATAAAAAAAAACATTCTTAATAGAGGGTGGGGGGGGCGAAAAGAACTACCAAATTCAAAAAGGAAACGGAACAAAAACAAGGTGGGTCCAGAAAAGAAGAAGAGGGGGCGGGTAAAGGCAAAGGATTTTGCATATCAGGCTTACGAACTTGGGGGGGTAAGGAACATCGAAAAAGGTTGGGAGGTGGAGTGGGTCTGAAATAGGAAGGGTGAATTATATCCTGAGGGTGTAGAGTTGTAGATGACAGGGGGGTAGAAAAAGGTGGTGGAGTCTTTGGGGCTGGTCTAGGGGGGGTCAGGCTTGGAGTGACAGAAGGTATAGGGGAAAAGAGTAAGGGAAATGAAAGGGCCTGAGGGGACAACTGAATCCCTAACGCGTGTTAAGTAACATAGAAGAGATTGTATAACATGAAAGGAATGTCCCAGGTCGACTCACATGTTATCAGTTGGGCTCGACAGGGGAAATGAGAGGGTGCGTGTACATGGGGGAAGAGGGAGTGGTGTTCGGTGGACGGGGGGTATTTGGTAACGGAGTTCTAGAAAGTGGGAACGTGGTTGTCACGCTCTGTTCGAAAAGGGCCGTACTGCATCGTGGGGGGGGGGACAGGCGCGATACTCGCAAAAAAAAGGAGGAGGATTAAGGGCATATGCACCGGTCTGCAAGTTAGACGATGAGCTGGACAGGGTAACAGAACTCGGGAGTGGAAAAAGGGAGTGTTTCCTCTGGAAAACCTATCAAAAGAGAAGAATCTCGTAAAATTTCAGGGGGGGTTAAGGTAAGGTTCAAATTTTCAAAACAGTACGTCCTGGGGGACCGTGAGGGGAAGTAAAAAACCCCAAACGGGTCCCCAAAAAGGGGTGTCGGTTTTGGACAGGTGGTTGGGGAACTTGACGACAATAAGGAAGAGGGAGGGGCATACAAAATGAAAAAAGAAGACAAAGTATGGGGGAGAACTACTTCCGAATGACTGGAGGAAAAGAAGGTTTGAGATAACATAAGGACAGACTCCGAGGGGGGAAGAGAGAAAGGGATTGAGGGGAAGAGAATAAAGGAAGGGAAGAACTTGCATCTATTAAAAATCGTAGGGTTTAAAGGAGGTACTGAAGGAGGAATTGGGGTTGGAAGAGTTTGGGAAAAGAGGAAGGAAAAAAGGTATTACGGGGGACGGGACAAGACGCATATCCCCTTCGCAAACAATCGGGTGATAAAAAGTAATGGTAGAAAATGAGAGACTCTTAAGGACGCACAAAAGGAAGGGGAGGTAATAAAGGAAAAAAAAGACGTTTTGGGAGCGAGGGGTTCAGAATGGGGAAGCCTATCGTACTATTGACAACCGGGGAAGAGGGACAAAAAGACCTTTAAAAAAAGGTTGGGAAAAGGACCTCCATTGGTAAATAAGCGGGCGATAGTGGGAGGAGAGGACTCCAACAACCAAAGAACCAATGTTCAATAAGTCTAAAAGAACCAGATTGGAGGAAGCCCAAACAACTGGGGGGTAAAGTTACGGGGGAACGGTGTAAATTGGGAGGAGGAAAAAAAAGATGAGAAAAAAGAAAGAGAAGAAAGACATAAAAAAGGAAGGGGAAGTAAACGAATTCAGAAAAAAATGAAAAAAAGGCATTCCACTAAGGGGGGGGGACCAGAGGGTCAATAAATTCAAGGAAAAGGGGAGAAACTCCCTTTCTGGGGGGAATTGGGGTTAGAAAGGAGATACCCTGCCATGACTAAAGGGAAGGGAAAGGCTAGGGGGGTAATTTGAGCGGACAAAAGGATCGAGCGACCGGTCTGGGGGGGAATGAATTCTCGAGCGAAAAACACAACAAAAAGGGAAGCTAATTTGCATGAGGAAAAAAAAAAGGGTCGGGGCGCCGGGGGGGGGGGGAAAAGAGGTACAGAAACAAGGGGGGGGGGGGGGGGCTAGGCCTGAGTTGCAAAAGGGGCGGTTTATCTGGGGATGGGGAGCAAAACTAAAAATTAAAGGGGGGAGAATAGGTTGAAGGAATGGTAGAGAAAATCGATGGATAAAATAACCAGTCTGTCGGAAAGAGGGGGGGGTGGGGAGAGGGGAAGAGCTGTCAAAAAAATGGACAAGAAAAAAATTGCTGAGTTAGGGTCATGAAAAAGGAATCTGAAGATAAAAAGAGCAAAGGAAAAAATTTCAGGGAATTTACCAAAGAAGGGCATAAAGGTTTCTGCGGGGGGGCACAGTCTTGGGGGGGGGGGGGGGGAAGTGTGTAATGAAGCAATATAGACGCAAAAGGGAAATTATTATGTGATCACTAGGTGGTGAACAGGTCTTGGGAATGATGGAAAGGGTGACACTAGGGTATAGAGAGTAGAAATGAGGAAAACGATCTAAACAGTGCTGGGGAGAAATGCGTCCTAACGGGATTTGAGGTTTTTATTATCATAGGATCAATAGTGGGAAAGGAAAATAAAGTATCCGAAGGGGGAAGTTTCCGGGGGAAGTGGGAACTTCATCTACTTTTTAATATAAAAACAGTGGGGGAACGCAAATAACTCGTATTAAAGTTCTAGAATCGAGATTACAGAGATAGCCGTTAATCAGTAATTAGGCTTAAATATGACTTTATCTTTGACGATTATTCTGAATGCTTACGAGACAACCCCTGATGACTGGACAATGCTCCGGGAGGAAAATAAAAGTTTGAGGGTCTGAATGAGTTCTGGGGGCAGAGGGAGGGATGTCTAATGGGGATAAAACTCGTAAGCAAAATAGGAATGGTGTGGGGGGGGGGGGAGGAGAGGGCTGACAAAAAAATCGTTTGACCTAGGTGAAAAGGCGCTCACGCCCGTTGAAGGAAGGAATAGGGAAGTAAGTGGAGTACAAAAAACAGAAGCTGAAAAGGGTCCCGGGAAGGCAAAAGCAACTAATCACCAGTGAAAGAAAAAAATCTGGCTCTTCTGGAAAGAAAAAATAAGAATGGAAAAAAGAAAAACAGTCCAAAGGGCATGCTTCCTTGTATACTCTAAAAAAAGGAATAGACCCTGGAAAAACGACAAGCTCGCCATCCAAGCCCAAACGTCCAGCTCAAACCGCGAAAGTCTCTCAACCAGAATCGGTGCATACAGCTTATCTCCCAGGTACCACTTTCTGATAATTGGCAAGCGTAATCACATTCGAAGAAAGGTTATTCCGGGGTATGGGAAACCAGACTGGCGTAGTCTTTTTGGTAGCTGAGAGGGTATAACCTCTGTACCAACTTAGACAAAGAGGAGCAAAAAGATTCGAAAAAAGGAACCTTGGGTATCTGCAAATTCACCCGGTAAATATGAGGTTTCCAATTGAAGGGAAGTATCGCAATCTAGGATGAGATAAATTGTGTTTTGGTCTTTGTAGCGGAACTTTTGGCCTCTAAGGTCGTGGTGCAGTCTTTTTTCTCCCGTTGCTTGGTGTGGTAGTCGACTTCTGCTAAAAGGGGAATTTTGTTTAAAAGTCTCAGTTTCCTGTTTGGGGTCATGGTTGGAGGGGGGATCCTTGGGGACTACTGTGGCTACTCCCTGGCTAGCCATATTTTGTGGGATGCTCAAATTCTAGGGTGGCGACCCACGAAAAGAAAAGAGAAATTACCTCGGCTGTGAAAGGGAGGGGGTAGGAAAAAAATGCAAACTTTAATTGGGGGGAAATCCTCTGGGGTTTCCGCCGCTACCGGCTCCCGTTCCCAAGACGCAGAAGCCAGGTTATAGGACCCCCCCTTGATTGCCAGGGTGCCGGTCAGGTTAAATCCTCCTCTAGATCCTTTTAACTGCAGCTATGTAACTCAAGTCCTGTTTACGGCGGTGGAAGAAGGCATGGGGATCAATAATAGCGAAGGGCAAGGGTGAGGGGGGAATAAGAGGGGAAAGAAGAATCATATATCAGAAAAAAACACGGAGGAAGGGGGGGGGAAAAAGGAAGAAAGCGGGGGAATTGGAACAATGGACCGAAACTTCAGTCATCATCGGACTGAGCTTCCAGTAAGCCTCTTTGACCCATGGGAAAGAGGGGACCTATTAGGGGAATGAGGGAGGTCCTAAAGAAAGAAGACGGCCTCTCAGGACCCGGGGTGGAAAACAAGAACTTCTTTCTGTCAGGGTTGGGAGGTCGGGAGAGGAATCTGCTTGAAAAGGCTCGGTAGTGGGGAAAAAGAGAGGGTCAAGAAATGAACATAACCCGACTTTGGAATCGACTGGAGGGTAGAGTGGTTTCAAACAATAAAGAGCCCTTCTAAATGGTAAGACAATAGGGGGCGGCGGTCGAAAAAAAAATCTGGATAAATGCTAGGGAATCCGATCATCCGAACATGAGACATCGGGTAGGGCTTCAAAAAACTCAACTTTAATTGCAGAAACTAACCCCGGAAGGTCCACACAATGCTATACGGTTACAACCGGCTCTCGCCACCAGTCCTCATAAAAAGAGCGCCCAACAAGGGGGGGTTACGACCGCAAAATACATCCTCTCTTCTGTTTCCGTCTTCCCAATCGGGGGGACCCAGAGGTTAGGTCGGTTGCCTGTCCGATCACTTGTCGGTGAAGTCTAGGGTGGGTCGAACTCATTCTCTTTGTTTCCTTGTGTGCTTTCCCGGTGGAGGACCCATATCGGTTGGCAACTGAATACCAAGAAAGTTTTTACTCAATGATTTGTTATCCTTATTACGGACACGCGTCTGCCTCCCATTTTATAGGGGAGGAGGGTGGAACAGCCTCGGCAGGAGAAGAGGGGAGTGGGGAATTGACAGGGGAGAAGACAATCATCGACGAACTGACTTTTTTCTATCTGCCGATCGCGTCTACCCTGATTGTAGGTTACGGGGGTGCTCCCCCATCTTTGGGAAAAATTTTTGACTTTTTGGCACTGTGTGTTCTTTTTCGGGATCATTTTCGATACGGGGGTACTTTCGTGATCATTCTTTTGGCTCGCCCGTGCGGTGTGTTTTGCTCTGGGCGTTGCTAATTCAACTCCTGGTCCTTATTTTGAGGAGTTCCGCTATCTCGGTCAACGTGAGTCGTCGTTCTTGCCTCCCTGACCGGTGTTTCTGGTTAAGTTAGGGCGCGTCCTTTCGAAAACTTTTAGGGATTTGATTGTTCCGCGAAACAACGATTAATACGTCATCAGAACGTAAAAAAGGGCGAATAATCTTCAAGGGCACACAGAAGAGGATGCCTGGGGTAATATCTTACACTGAAAACGAACATGTTCAGGGTTGGGATATGGGTTGTTACGAGTGATGTCCAAGTTCGAAATACCTAGGGAACAGCACCGGTACGAAAGTCCATGTATTTTGTTGGGGGGACAAAAAGAAGGGCTTACGCGTTGGGTTCCCAAGCTCGAGGGTGGCATATACAAGAGTCAGGAGCAGGGGGTGTTGTCGTCTCGACCTTCCTTGAACCGTTTAGCTTGAAGGCAGGCGCGTCCTGGCATCGGACCAAAATTTTCTCCAGTGTGTACATCGGTTACCGGGGGAGAGGGGGCCATCCTTTTTTAGGCGCCGAAGTGGTCGTAAATCTCAGAGAATAGACAGGGAGGGATACTAATTAGCAACACGAGAGAGAACAACAACAGGAAGAATGTACTAGGAGACTGCGCCAATGTTGGAGAGTGGTTGATAATGGGCTCGAATATCAAGTTTTGACCGAGTAAGAATGTCCACCAGACCATGGGCAAAGGTGGAAAATCCGAATTCACAGGTTGGGGCGCCAGCAAACACTCCCCGGTCACGCCCCATTTTCCTCAGACTTGCGCCGCCAAAATGATGGGGGGCAACACTGGATTCCTTTCATTGGGGGCATAGGGGGGGCGCGCTCCGTACACGCACGAAGCAAGGGTCAAAGTCCTTAAAGCGAGGACAGAAGTCCAAAAAAAGCGCACAATTGGATTTTCCATCGTCAGCCCCTGCGACGAAGACTCCCTTGATTGCTTTTCGAACATCCGCAAGCTACGTCGAAGAAGGCGCAGGCTGCTTTTGCATCTTTGGGCGACGCGGTCCCCTTCTCTGCCGGCCGTGTCGTGCCTTTCGATCTCCCAACAACGCCGGGCTCTTAATTAATCGAGGGCCTTGTTCAGAGCGGATACGGTCGAGAGTGTACGGCAATGATTACGCGGGTGCGAATGTGGGAGCGTTTACGCCACGAAAACAGTGTTCGCAGAGTGAATGCATGTATTACGATGACGTCTACGTTGCGCTTTTTTGGACGGCGGATCGCTTTCAACTGGAAACGGGTTGCGTGGTCGTTACCTATCGACCAACGCAATTAAAAATTACGCAGGGCCCCGTAGAAGGTGGGTAGCCAAGGCAGGGTAGGTGAGTTCTGCCATGGCCCGAACGAAATTTAAAAGTTATTCGGCCCCGTTGGTGCGAGAGGCTTTTGGTGCGTAAGTCAAAGGGGCACTGTTCTAGGGTCGTGCACATTATTAAAGAACCAATGGGCTGAGGGGTCCTCTACACGGTTTATGTTGTTTCTGTCAGATAACGAGAAAGGTGCTTACAATGAACGGAAAAATTTTTTGGAGAATTTTGGAACGAAGGGGGAAAGAAAGCTGTTTGGCGGACTCAACAGTGGGGAAACAAAAGACGCGGAGTAAATGAGCCCAAATCTCGATGGCGGTGCTCCGGAGCAGGCGGGAGCCCTGGACACGGAAACGGTATCTTTGAATGCATGACTTCGGCTGAAAAAGGGTAGCAAGAGGCGCACGGGTCTGAAAAAAAGAATATATGTTTTTCTGTCGGACGGCTGGGCCCTCGTGGGAGGATCGAATGATAAAAGATCGTATACCCCATCAAAATGGGTGAATGTTTGGGGTGATTCCACCGGGACCCTAAATTACACCTTCAAGAACTGTTCCGTGGGACATGTTTAAAGAATGTTTCGCGGCGTAAGATCGGGAAATG
>Ga0179593_1560285_pt1 | contig 11525 bp, 16 predicted proteins | sample CZODoug2_1_08_16_FD_185931 | JGI IMG/M metagenome (GOLD analysis project Ga0179593, IMG submission 185931) | Vadose zone soil fungal communities from Angelo Coast Range Reserve, California, USA - CZODoug2_1_08_16fungal (PacBio error correction) | ecosystem: Environmental > Terrestrial > Soil >...
GGACGGGCTAAGGAGGAGTAAAATATCCAAAGAGGGGCTGGTTGCCCCGATACTGCTAGATTGGTTGAGGGGGCGCCTTCAAAGGGAAAAAAAATGAAAAGGAAAAATACCAAGGGATTTGAAAAACACAGGGAAGGAAACTTGTCGGACGTCGATCGGGGAAAAAAGGAATCCAGAAAAGCCAGGGGGGGGAAGGAGACAAAGAAGAGTTATGGAAGCCGGAAACCATCAAAAAACACATCAAGTGAACATCGAGGTAAAAAACCGCAAGCGGGCTTATCCGCGCTTCGCGTTCGAACGGCGACCAAGGGAGGGAACTTTGCAAGGATTCTGGGGGAAAAAGTTCCGAATGTACGGTCAAAAAAAGTTCAGATCCGACCGTCGCAGCGACTAACACTCGACACTGGGACAACAATCAAAGGGAAAGAAATCCATTGGGAAGGTAAGTTTAACTTCAAAGACGGATCACCGACTGAGACACTACCCACCGGAGGCTTTTACGTCAAAGAGGAGAAATGTCTAACAATGAAAGATAGATAGACAAACCTCTTGAGACCGCTGGAATGCACTAAAAAAAAAGGTGCTGGTATTAGGACCGTTCATATTGAAGAAAAGGTCCCATATGAACGGGAAAGAACGTGAAAACGGGAGAGGGAAAGGAAAGAAGGCCCAAAAAACCCGAAGAGGCTGACGAGAAATTGTCAACGCTCCGGATCGACACGTTCATGTGTGGGAGAGGGGGGGGGAAACTTGGTGAATCATTAAGGGGAAAAAATGGGTGCACCAACGTCATGAACGCAAAAGAAGTAAAAAAAACCATGAAAGAAAAGATCATGGACCTGAACGACTTATTGAGGCAAAACGGAAGAGAAGGCCACTGTAAAAAAAGAAAAGAGGGAAATAGTAAAAAGGAGACTGCGAAAATGTCTTAGGCAAAAACCCAGAAAAAATTGGCGAGAGTCTTGCTTCCAGGCCAGTAGAGACAAGAGTGAAAAAAACCGGACGAAACGCTTAGAACGGGCGAACGCGGGGGGGGAACGTACACGGCGAGAAGATTTCGATTGGGTGGGAAAACGCGGGAGGACAGATGCGGAGTATGAGGCCTTGAGGGGAAAAACTGGTGGGGTAAGGAGAAGGAAATCTTCCAAGGATCAGCTCGCTAATGCCATCAGGGGGAACGTGACCGAGGAAAAAGAGACTGAATGGGAAAGACTGCAGCATCCAAGAAACGAAGAAAAAGCAAGGTCAGAAAACCAGCTCCTTCATGTTCGCTTCATAAGAAGGGGGGGTAGACCTGTTGAGAAAAAAATTGGGACGGCAAAAGGGGGAAAAATCAACCCCTAGGATTGCAAAAAGAGAGGGCGAACATGTCGTGAGAGAGAAAAGAATGTCACAGAATAAGAATGGGAGGAAAAAACCTCATGAGAAGTGGGAAAAAGACCCGGAGTATACTAACGCGGTCCGGCCACGTCCGCACCCAAAGCAGATCACGCAAAGCAGAGGGAATGTCGAGGGAAATAAAAACGGAGGCAGAAACCCCACGAAGCTTCAGTCGAGGTCGTCGGCCCGCCACCGGACGCCAAAAAAAACACCAACAGAAAAAAAAGCCGCCACCAAATCCGCGAAATCTCTCTCAACGGAAGAGAACAGAAGGGACTCGCATCAGTGCCGGCGGAGTTGGTGGTGGGTGGTGGAGGGGGTTGACGAGGGGGGGGAGCCGGTGGAGGCGAGGAGGCCGACCCTCAAATCCCTAAAACGTCCAAAGAAAAAGGGCTTCAGCTATCAAAAGCGACAAGCCTATGAAGAGGGCAAGAGAGGTTATGAAAAAAGAAAAAAGGAAAGAGTGACTGCTAACGGGTACTAGAGGGAAAAACTGGGAAAAAGGGGGACAAGAAAAAACTGTTTTTGCCAAAGAAACCAAACCAAGGGAAGCTAGAAGACATGTTTCGCCTCAAGGCCTCGGGGGCAAAAGCCTGGAAGACACGAGGGGGCCTGGCAAAGCAAAACGGGTTTCCAAGGACTCAAGTCCTGCATGAAAACGCCTGAAGGAGGCTTGGGGAGGAAACATCAGAAAAAAATGACTGTATGGGGAAATTAGAGAAAAAAAATGAGAGAAAAAAGAGGGGCAAAAGCCGCTGATCGGAAAATATTTCCATTTCCGAGTATCCACCAAAAAGTCGACACATGAAAGGGGGGAAAAAATAAAACAAAATCCAAAAAAATAAAAGAAGAAGAGCGCCACACGCGCAGCGACTGCTAAGGGTCTACGCAAGCATCAGGTCCTCGAAAGAAAGAGGTAAAACGTAAAAAAAAGACCCGCAAACCGAAGAAAAGATACAGGCTAAGCAACGCTACTATTTCCGAAAGCTCGACGAAATAGCGCTAAAGGAGAAAAATAAGCTAAGGGATGGGAAATTTAATGGCCAAAGTAAATAGTCATACGTTTGGCTCCAAAAAAAGCACGGAAAGAAGGAGAAAAAGAAAGGACCAGGGGGCGAGTGTTCAAGGGCAAGGAGAACAAGTCAAGTCCAAAAGCGGCGGAGAGCAGGTCAAGGGGGATTGTTGAATGGTAAAAACAGGGAGAGCACAAAACGTGTGGGGAGTGATCCAATATCGGGACGCGCCATAGAAAAACCGCCAATCGAAAGCTACAAACGAGGTAAAAAAAAAAACATTAAAGACACAACTATGACCCAGCAGGGGGAGTTATATATCGAACAGGGAGGGGGAGTGAAACCGTCTAAATGTAAAAAAGCCAACGTGTCAGAGAAAGAAGGATCCAACGGAACATGGGGGCAAACCAGTGAGCCACGAAGACGCCACGCCGTGGAAGGGATGGAGGGAAGTGTCAGGGAAGGTAGAAAACGAAACAGAACTTTGACGCTACGATGACTCCACCCGTTCGGAAAGAGGAGCACAGGGGCCTTAAAGAAGAACCAAAGGACAGGAAAGACCGCACGAGCAGAAAGCCGCTACTCGTTGAAACCGGATTGCCCAATTGGGGGCGGATGGGGGGGAAAAGAGACGGGAAAAAAAAGCCCAGGAGAAAAGGACCATGGCATTCCAGCGGTGGCACGATCGAGGAAAAAGGACCCGAAAAACTGAACGGAAAACCGGGGAGAGTCACGACTAACTTCGTGTGGGCATCAGAAGGCCGCCACCTGAACCATCACGACACGGTCAGGGCAATAAAACCAACGGAAGGGGTAATAAAAAAAAAACGCCGAGCTCTCGACCTCACAACACACGGCAGGCAAGAGAAAAGAAAAAAAGGACGAGGCGCAGGAGAAGGACGCATGAAAAATTTCCTCAGAGTCAAGCACGGAACGGAGGGGAAACGCCATTAACGAAACAAGCGTAGTCGGCTCCCGACATAACGTGTCAACCCGGGGAAAAAAACACCCTTACGTGCAACATCGGGGGAAAACGGTGGCAAAAAAACGGACTAAAATCGAAAAAAAAAAAAAAAATCCGTAACCCGGGGTCCAAAGGAACCGCCATGAAAAGGAGCGGGCCGTCATCAAGGACCACATCAAAAAAACAAGTGGGAAAAGGATGGTCACAAAAAGAGGACGCTTATAATGCAAGCGCCAAAAAAGGGGGGAGACTTGAGATCCTTCCTGACCATGCGTAAAAAACGACCCAGAGGAAATCGTAGCCAGGTTCAAGAGCGGAGGGCGAGGAAAAATCGAAAAAAAAAATCCAAGAGAAGAAAAGTGTCAGGTGTCTTCAGGGCACTGTTAGCCTGGCTTGCCTCCCCTCAGCGAGCAAGAACGACAAAGCAACGGGAAAGGCTTTTAAAAATAGAGGAAAAACGGCTGGCTACTTACGGGGGGACTAGAGGGAAGCAAAGCTTTAGCTAAAAAATACGGGCAGAGGGGGCTAGTCAACATCCGCCATCAAACACCTTCCTAAACATAAATAATACAATCACACGGGGGGCAAAAGGAAAAGGAGAAAACCGCACAAACAAAAGGCACGAGCCCGACGTATTAATCTTGAGACCGGCACACGCTTTCGGATAAAAGATAACCGAAGGTTGGCAAAAGTTCAGGAAAAAGAAGACGGAAGGACCGGCGTGTGCTAAGTACGTACATGCGCCGGGAAGTCGCTAGGAACAATCGAAAAAAAATCATAAAATAGGACTAAGTAAGAAGCCCTGTCCGGCAAGAACGCGAAAATAGTAGCATAGTGAGCAGGGAAAACGATCCAGGATTGGGGCACGACAGACCAAGCGGAAGACTAAAAAAGAGAATGGAGCAAAGATGCGTGTGCGTATACACCGGACATTCGCTGCGATCCTTTTCCGCGGTAGAAGGGGAGATCACACAAGGAGCAAAAAAAATTTTTGGGACGAGATGGCAGAAATGATGTGGAAGAGACAGGGGTTGGATCAGCGTGAGAGAATTGGAGAATCGGAAGACAAGAGCAGCGTCGAATAAAAAAGAGACAGAAAAAAAAGATTGCGAAGGATAGGCCGCATCTAAAGATGATGAAGAAAAAAGCAAGGGGGAAAGCGGCTGCCTGACTTGAACGGGTAAAAAACGCCACGGACGGCCTGATGTGGGAAGACTGCGATAGGCATCAGGCAGAGAAAAAAAGAGTAAATGGATAGAGGAGAAAATCCGTATCGAATGGCGATCATGGGCACATAAGAGAACTAGTGTGACTTGCAAGAAAACGGCTAACCCAGAAGTGCTTAGGAGAAATAAATCGAGAAGGAAAACCAGACTCGACAAAAAAAACGAAGAAAAAAAAACGGAAGCTTGCCAAAACGTTGAAAGAAAGACGTTAAAAACAGTGCGAAAGGAGGAAAAGTCGTCGCAGCCAAAGAACGCAAAACGCGCCAAACCCTAGGGAAAACACCTCCGCACAAATAAAAAAAACCACAAAAGACAACGAAAAGAGACTGATGAACAACAAAAAGAGAAAGGAGAGAAAAAAAGTGAAGGCGCTAGGGTGAGGCGTGTTCAATGGGGAGGTTGGCGCGGAGTGCGAGGCCGACGGCCTACATAGCAAAGGAGAAAGTCGACCAAATCTCAATGGATATAAGTCACAATATTCGGCGTGATCGCAGTGCGGAAGGGGGTAGTCACAGGAGGAAGCATGAAGAGGAATCATCTATTACACAATTAAAAACAAGGCGTGGGAGCAAATTCCACTAAGGATGTGACGCAGCATCGTTACAGGAGTCGAGACGAAAGGAATCATCGACAGAAATGCAAAAATAGGAAAGATGAAACAGGAAAGGCGCAGCCAATCCTAAAAATAAAACGAAGCCACAAGGACGCTTGAAAGGAACAATTCAGGGAAAAGGGAAAACACCGAAAGACGGAGAACCGGGAGGGAAGGGATGAATACAGAACTCCGACTATGCGCAGCAGAAAGTGACAATGTCGGGCAAGAAACGCTGATCAGAAAGATTGACAAAGAAAGCCGGAGCCCCAAAGGGTTCGACAAAAATTAAAGCGGAAGACACAAGGGGGACACCATCCTCAGGTGTAAACGACGGTGGCGATCAAAAAAAAACTGAACAAGAAAATGAGACAAAAGCTTGGGGGGGAAAAAAAGCGGAAGAAAGAAAGAGACGACTTACACGATCGTGACAGCAACGAAAACAGTGGGCTCCCCTGTACCCAGGGGGAAAAAAAAAAAAAGGCAACTTCTGAAGAAGATCCGAAAGCACGGCGAGAGAAGAAGGGAACCACGGAATCGCTCCCGGCGACAACTCAACTAGAAGGGAAAACAAAGGTCAAAGGCTTGGAAAAAGACAAATGAAGAACTTCAGGGGTACACGCCGGCAAAAGGTCTACGAGAAATGATCGCAAGGACAAACAACCAAAATTAATAGGGAAGCAGCAGACCAAAAAAACGCCTGGGGGTTTCAGGGGAGTGCCTGTAAACTGACGGGAAATGACTGCGAGTAAAACATTTGGATAGGAAACAATAAAAAGAAAAAAGGGACCGCAAGAAAAAACTAAGAAAGCACTAGCTTGCAATTCCACAGTGCAGTAACAGACAGGACATAGACCATCGGGGGGGGATGGAACTAAGAGGGGAACAGTCGAAAGTCACTGGAGTAACTCCGGGTGTAAAAGGTCGGGAGAAATCATAAAAGGATAGGCAATCCACCGGAAAAAATGAAACAAAAGCACAAGTAACGTATGGGGGGTTTTGCAGTGATAAGGTAGGCCACGGCGAACCAAGTCGGAGCGGGAAAAAAGCGAAAGAAAAGGGAGTAGAAAATGGTCAGAGACTCGGAACCCAGGGGTCTCCGGCGCTCCCGCAACAAGAGAAGAAATCGCTGAAAAACGACCGCACAGGGGCTGGAAACAGAAGTGTTCAGGAAAGGGGCCAAGAGCGAGGACGGGGGTCAGGTGCCCGATCTAGTCCAGACCTCACATTGCTGGGCACCGGGGTACCACAGGACGAAGGTGAAAAAAAGGAACGTTTAATGACTTGGAAAAAGCAAGAAAATAAACCCATAAAGAATGATAGGGGGGATCAGAGCTCATGCGAGCCAAACCTCGAAGATCATCTCCAACAGGATTAAACGAGAAAAGAGGCTTCTAGGAAGAGAATAGTCACCAAGAAGGCGTTCTGAAGCTAGGCTGGTAGTTCAGTGGCTCAGACCGAGCCACACACGAGCGTAAGAGAAAAAAACCTTGGGAAAAGGGTACACCCTTAAAAAAAAAAGAGTCCACTGTCGGAAAGAAAAAAAACGGGGAGGGAACAACGCCTACCCCATGGCGCGACATCCCGAGGGAGTCTCGGGCAAGGAAGAAGGAAAACCCCGAAAAAAAACGTGTACACCGGGGAAATTCATAATCACTAAAAAAATGGATAAATAATGCAGTCAAGGGCGGAGCTCGATGCACGTTGTTGGCCGAACGGTCGGAAAGAAAGGAATGCGTCCTCAGAAAGAAACGAGAGTCTCTGAAAGAAAAACGATGCAAGAACCGCCGCGAAAAGAAAAACCAAGTCAACCAAAGCGGGGCGCTCAATTTAGATGATGTTGGGAAAAAAAGGGGCTACAGGGTCAGGTCACTTAAAGAAAAAAGACCGAACGCAATACTAGACGGGTCTCACCCTACCCGACTGGAGAATAAGAACAAGAAGATTTAAAATAAAAAAGAGGGCGCGAAAAAGGGAAATTAGCTGCTATCCCGAGAGCCTTGGAGGGAAAGGGTTCTAGAACCACGTAGATGAAAGAGAAAAACCTGAGTAAACCTAGGGAACAATCAAAAGGCAAACAAACGAAACCGAGCTTCGGCCACGACGGGAATGGAGATCATGGCCAGCGAAAAAGGGCACACGTCATGGTGGCCGAACGACTTAGTGAAAATAAGTCTAAAGGGGGGCGGCAAAACGTTCAACGCCTGGGCCGCTCAGGCGGGAGAACGCTCAGGAAATGCTGGAGGTGAAAAGTCACCGACGGAGAAATCCGGCGATCAAAAAGTATCCAGATTGCAAAGAAATCGGAAAGCCTCTATCGCGGCGATCCCCGCGGCGGAATTTGCGGCATAGCTAAACCAGAAGAAGGCCCTGACAAAACGGGGACCGCGCCGCGAGTCCTTTTCCCGAAGGTCAGTGTGTTTGCACAGTCACATCAGGGAGGGGTCGTCCTCTATATTGGGTCGATCAGAGAGCTGATAATTGAAACTTCGAATGACAAAACCCTCTTGGTGGTCAAGCGGGATGAGGAAACTGATCGTCCTCACAAAGAAGCATATAGCCGTGGGAACAATATAAACATCAAGGAGAAGGGAATCCAATAGAACATTCCACATAGGAGGAAATTAATCCCTAGCTGCCAAGCGACTTCCGGAGGGACTAAAAAGGGAAGTACTGAGTTGAAAAGCGCCGATGGGGAAAGGGGGCGCTTGCTCCGGGGCATCATCAGGAAAAAAATTGACAACGGAGTAAAAATGAACATGGAGGAGCAAAGGAAGGGGTCCAAGAAAAAAAGAAAATTTACCACCACAAGACAACGTGGTACTGTGTCCAAGCCTTTCGGGAGGGCCCGGGATAGCCGTCACTAAAGCTAACGGAGAAAACTCAGGGGGGGACAAAAAAACCTAAAAAGGGGGGGGTCCTTGTAGCTGGGGAAGCGGGCGAAAAGCTGGAGAAAGTTGGGAAAAAGAAAGTCAGTTTGTTCAGCTAAGGTGCGGAAACGGACGAAGCCAACGAAAACATCGGAACACACTCAACCAAAGGACACATCACAAGAAAGGAAAAGACGATCACAAAAAAAAGGATGATGAAAAGGCGATCTCGGCGGTGCTGAATGCCGAGAGAGAGGGGGGTTTCGAGTGGTGGCGAGGTGGAGAGGGAAAAAACTCAACTGACGTACCACAATGCCATCTCGACGACTATCCGAGGAGCTCAGAACTGATTCAAAAGGGAAATTTACGGCTCTAATGGACGACGTGCCGAACGTGTATTTCGAGACTTCTTCCCGGTCTATTACAATTTGGGAAAACCATGTTGAACCCAAATGCCTGGACAAGCACCACCGGAGGTGACCATATCGTTCTTCAACGATACGACGGGGAAAAGAAAAAAGCTCGTGGCAAGCGGGGCGAAGACGGGGATGCTGAAAAAGGGAAGACGGCTAAAACGACGCGGTGCAACCCACGTCAAGTACGCAGGAATATCCTAAGACGGGCGAGATCAGCGGCCTGATGTGGATTTTTTTTTTCAGTGCGGAGGACCCTACACTATTAATCAGGTCGAAAAAAAAGCAATCAGGACGATTGGTCACATTGTCAAGAACGCTTATAAAAACAAAGACGGGTGTTGAAGAAAAAAACGCAAAAATAACTACAGCCGATAAACGCAACGAATTGGCAAACAAAAGACCTTTAAAGAACAATGGAAAAACCGGAGGAGCATCGGCCTGTGTCTAATCACAACCAAAAGCATAGGTCAAGTAAGAGGGCGAAGTCGGCACAAGAGCCAGAAAAAATAAATTAAATGAAAAAGAACAGCGCCGGGCCGCAGCCGAACGGTCGAACTAATCCGAGTAAAACAGGAGCAAACCGGGAGATAAAAAGGCAAGATAGCTTAATGATGGAAAGGACGCCAGAGTACGTCGTCAAAGGAAGGTTAATTTGGGAAACGGCACAGAGAAAAAAAGATCAGTCAATCAAAGGGGTTTTCGATGGGCCGGCAGCTGTACCGGTCGAGACGACTAAAGAACCGGAGGGTAAATCCAAGTGATTGGAAGGCGACGCCGGACCTACGGCGCGTCAAAATATTGGAGAACTTATGACCACTATAACAAAAAATAAATATAAGAAAAGGCACTACTGCGAGGAAGTCAATCATGGTTTCCAAGCGATTAGGAGGAGATCCAGAAGTACGATGTGGGAAACGTAAAAAAAAAAATAAAGCAAAGCTGGGAAACGAGCTCATGAGGCCTAGGGTAGACCAAGCAACTGACCGGCCGAAGGGGGAACATGGAAACCCAAATGGGAAAGCAAGGGACAGGGGGGTTGTGGGGAGGTGACAGGTTAGAAGGTGCAAAGACCAGAACATCACATCGGACAATTAAATAAACGGGAAAGGGGACGAACCTTTTCAAAGGTGACGCACGGAAGACCCAACGCTTCTAGAATCACCACATAAACAATCAGATGGAGTTTAACCGCGTGCCACAACTATGAAATGTATGGGCAAGTAAGTGATAAAAAAGAGACAACAGCCAAAAAGTGTGAGTGGACACTTAGGCGTTATCGGTTCCGAACGTGGGGCAGTGCGTTGGCCCAAACAGGCAACTAATTTTTATTCAAAACAGGGGAAATGGGGATGCGGAAGAGTAGCAAAAAAGCAAAAAAAGCCAAAGTACCAGCCGAAAGGTAATCTTGGAAAAAACGCAGTACGGAAAGGGTTATCAGCAACTTCAAAAGAAAAACAGCTAAAAAACAAGAGAAACTCAACCGAAAAAGAAAGAGCTAGAAGACGCCTGATGCGATTTTTCCTCTACCCAACTCGAGAAAAACGAAACCTCATAAGAATTATTGCGAAGTCCCGGTCCAGAACGCACGGGATGGCTCAGTGTAACCTTAGCAAAGGCCACCGTTGGCCCGCATGTCCGGACGAGGGTCGAAGAAAGATGAGTCAAAACTCAAAAAAGGGACATGGCTAAGTCAAAATCACTTGAATTTGGGACCCATCCCGCCCCAACTCGGCAATCGGAGAAAAAAAAAGAACGTCGGATAAGAATTAAAAACACGGAGCTGGAGCCAAGCGGTGGGGTCCCAAGCAGTGGCGAAAGATAAACCCGGACCATTCTTAACACCGGGAGGACGACATCGGATCCAAGGGTGAAGTCAAGCAAGGAGCAAAAAAAAAAAAAAAAGGAAAGGCAAAAAAAGGTTGGAAAAAGCAGGCGCTCAGATTCGTGGGCTCAGGTGGGGCAATGATCGAGTGTGAGGGTAAAAGAGAAATGGAAGAAAGCAAAGGAGCTTTTTACTAAAGTTCGACTTTCCGTAAAACTTAAAAGGGCAGACGGGGAGGCCTAACGACAAGGGGGGACAGGGGCGGAAAGCTTGCTGAAAATAACAAAAACCGGAGTACTTGCGGGTGTCAGAGCGGTCCCCGTTCTATTGGGAGCAGGGAGAACAAAGGAAGGACAGAAGGGTACAAAAAAATGAAACAAGGAGGGAGCGACCGACGTATTATGGGTCGGACGGCGAATGGGGTAAAACAGCGATCCTTGAAGGGGCAGCGAACGAAAAGAAGGTTCAATGAGAGTAACCTTGCCGGCGGATCAACATGATCCATGAAGAAGGTGCCGTACGAAAAAAGCGACCAGAAACAAAAGATCAGCTTAAAACGTAGGTTGGGAAAAAGCTCGATAAGGTAGACGCGAAAGAGGGGCCGGGTAGCGGAAACGAAATGTCTGGGAAACGCTGGAAAAAGGCTGTCTGGACTATAAAGGGGAACTGACTCGAGAGCGCTTGAGTAAAGGAACAACAACGCACAAAGTGGGAAAATCCCTTTCAGTGAGTTTTGGTGGGAGTCCCCATAGGCGAGACAAGGACTGGATGGGTCACAACTCGGGGCTTCCCGAGGAGCCAAGAAAAAGGTCCGGGCCACTGATCAATCGGGTGCGGAATTGAACCCTCCCGGATAGCAAGTCGCTTCCCAGACGAAGGGAACCGAGGGGCTCACGAAAAGTGAATACAAAATCATCGAGGCAAATAGGCCGTCGCGAAGCGCCTTCACGGATGTTAAGCCTTCACAGAAGCTTACGGGAGGGGGAAAGCGAGACAGGGGAAAAAGATTGAAATGCGCAGGAAAAAGAGGCCAAAAAGATTGCAAAAGGCGCTGCGAGGGGCAACATGTGTAGAGAAGAATAAAAGGGAAAAAAATAAATTTTGCAGACCCCCGCGGGGCCAACAAATGGGAAGCCGGAACACGGTGCCAACCTCGAGAACACATACAAGAAACACAGCAAAACAAAAAAAAAGGAGAACATAGGACTTGTCGCGAACGAGTAGCGAACCGAGCAGATACGG
>Ga0179593_1566311_pt1 | contig 11525 bp, 16 predicted proteins | sample CZODoug2_1_08_16_FD_185931 | JGI IMG/M metagenome (GOLD analysis project Ga0179593, IMG submission 185931) | Vadose zone soil fungal communities from Angelo Coast Range Reserve, California, USA - CZODoug2_1_08_16fungal (PacBio error correction) | ecosystem: Environmental > Terrestrial > Soil >...
TTTCGACGTTGCGAGGGGGGTAAGAGGAGAGGTCGTAAGTTGGGGCCAGAGGCGTGATATGCTAGGGGCAAGACACCGGGGGAAAAGAAAAGGGGGAAAAAAAAACAGTGAAGACCTGCCCAGCCGCAGGTGCGCAGCGGATTGAAATATGCAGATCGAAAATAAGGACCATTTCAATGGTTCAAACGACCAAAGGGAAACCATATAGCTACATTAAGAATCTCAAAGCCGAAACGCGCTCGCGGCGAATCGGAGGGGGGCGGCAGGAGGAAATCTACGGCGGGGCAGAGGGAGGAGGGTGGGTTTCGACGAGCGCACGTCCGAAAGGTCTTTTACAACATTGCAAGGAAACAGTAGAAAGAAAAAAAGACTTTTTTGGTTGCGTTAACGGAAAAAAGAGAAAGGTACCTTATCTCGTGGGAGAAAGAAACTCGTTCCTTCAGACGGGCTTGGTGGAAAAAGCTCTCAAAGGAGGCACGCATAACAAATAATCATGAAGAGAGTCATAGGCAAAGGGAAGGAACCTCGAGCCAAGGATAACTCAATGGAGCAACCGTGTCATTGGTAATGGAAGGGGCTAATCAATGCTCGCATAACATTCTACGAAAATCAACCTCAAGAAAAGGTGAAAGGCACTATATTTTGCCACAGTCCTTTCGCTATTGCAGCTCGTACATCCCCCGGGGGGGAAAAAGTAAAAGGTAAAATTTTACTTCCTGGTGAACGGGCACACTACAGCGGGCTTGTAGAAGATGAGTTCCTGCTTGTCGAGGAAGGGGGTGGAAGAAGGAAGGCAGGAGAAACGGAACGTGGGAGGAGCATCAAGTCAAAGGGGCATCAGTTTAAGGATTGAAAAATCTAAAAACGAGAAAGTTTCCGAAGAAAGATTCAAAATCATGAATTTGACGGGGAGGACGGAGAGCGCCGCAGCACCAAACGCGGCGGGGAACGAGTAAAAAAAAAAAAAAAAAAAAAAAATCTCCAACGGTGGCGAAAACGGGGAGGAAGACAGGGAGCGCGGCCAAGCGGATCGCTTGGCGAAGGCAGGTGGGAGTGCGGAAAGGTTTGCAAAAGCGTCGACAGACGAAGACGGATGAATCAACGGGGGGGAAGCCCCGAAAGGAACTTGTATCGAAGGCGCCTCCAAGGTCGGCGGAGGGTCGGGCCGGTGTGAGGGCTAGCCGGGGGGGGCCTGGGTCCAGCGTCAAACGTCTATACGAGGCAGTAGAGGTGTGTGAAGGGTCTTCTTGGGAAGGGAGGGGCTTAAAGACTCTGATCTTGGTAAATTCAAAAGTACTAGGGCGCGTTACGATCGACACAAGATCCCACTCATCGGGCCGCAAGATCGGTACATGTCAGTGAAGCAGCGAGGCCGAGGGGGCTGGGGTCTCTAAGGTCTAGATAGAGAAAAAGCAACCAAGGAAGAACTATCGGCGGAAGGGGGGAGAAAAAAACTTACCGCGTTAAACAAAAAGCGTCCAGGCCTCGAAATGATTAAATTCCTATGGTAATTTGACAAAAGAGTAAAAAATTTTCGGGCGCAAAACTGCATAGGCATCATCCGTTCCCCGACTGCATGGCAACCGCCCGACAGAGGGGTCAATCTGAGCAGGGAAAAAAAGCGTCAAGCCGAAAAATTCCGCAAAGGGGAGACTCACCTGGATACCGCGGGAAAGAGGAATGTCACTCAGAAAAAGAAAGGAGGGGGCGGGAGAAAATTTTGCAATCGGAGTTCATGTACAATTGCGAACGAAAAACCTGGAGGGGCTGATTCTAAAGAAAAGGACGTGAGGGAAACGAAACCGTGCACGGAAAAAATGGCTTTATCCGCAAGGGGGGGCATAAAGAAGTATTACCCCTTACAGGAGAGATCCAAGCTGAAAACGTTATACGAGAGACGAGGAAATACAGGGAAGAGGAATTCTAAGCATCGGTAGGGCGCTACGGGGAGCTCCTTGAAATATGGCTGATTCTGCGGGTCGCAGGTTACCTTGCTTGGGTTCCAAAAATTGCTGAATCTCCGGTGGATTTCTCATCGGAGGAAACGGCGATGGCTAAAAAGCTTAAGAGTTTCTGTACGAACAGGGTCCCCCTATCGAAACGGGCTAAGGAAGGACTAGAAAAGCTTCGACCGTCCTTGCATCATACTAGCGTCTAAGATCCTTGATAGGAAAAAGGGAGTGTAGATTTACGGCTCCGAGATTTTCTTTGCGGGGGCCTTTTGAAGCTCAGAAACCAGCCGTGAGTGGCTGCTCTTCCTCCAAGAAAAGGGTTGTCTTCACAAGAGAAAAAAGGAGAGGCTCGTAAGCTCATGTGTCGTGTTGAGCGAAGTAGATCGTCCTCTAGGTCTCCTGGGTGTCCTACCTGGGCCCATAGGGAAGGGGTTTGAGAAGAGGAACCAGTGCTGGGCCAAATCGCCGCTCCAGGTCGCATGGCGGGCTTAAGGTAGGTTGAGTAGTAGGGTGGCTGGGCGGATGGGAAGACGACAAGTTTTGTAGATTGGGGTACGGGGGATAGACTGGCAGGGCAAGGAGGCGACCAGAGGTGTGGGTTGGTGATAGGCGATGGGGGGGGCTCCGCCTGGCGATGTGGCTAACGAGGAAAGAGGGCAAGCGCGGAGAGGGGGCGGGGGGGTCTTGAATGCTGGGTTCGGGGGGCTGCAGAGTAGGAGGGAGTGGGCGTTCATTTGGTTTTAGGAGACTAGAATGGGGGTTGGGTGAGAGGCACAAAGCAGCTTCAAGATGTTAGGGGGGGGGTGGAAAAATGAGGAGGAGAGGTTTGTCCGTGAACAGGCGGGGAAGGGTGGGGGAGAATGACCTTTGAATGGGGGGGACAGGGGGTGTAAAAGGGAAAAGGAAGCTGGGACTGAGAGGGTTGGAGGGGGTGGGAAGTTGGGTGGGTAGGGGGCATTAAGTACGACGATGCAAAAGAAAGTGGTATGGGTAATTTAAAAGAGGATAAGATGGTGGAGAGGGGTTGGCCCGGAGAGGGGGTGAGCAGTGGGCTACTAGTAGGGAGGTTCAGAGCGGGGGTGAGAGGAGCACATTCTAAGGTTTGGAGGAGATAGGGGATGACTTTGCGAGTAGGTGGTGGTGTCAAATGGTCGGGCGCAGGGGGAGAAGTTGACGGAGTCGTGGGGGATGAAGGTGTGCTTTGCGCTCTGGAAATGGAAGGTGGGCAATCTGGTGGCTGGCGTTCCAGGGGTGCTCAAAAGGGGATATAATAATTGCGGCTGATATCGGAGAGCCCTTGGGGCGGGAGTGGGGGAAAGGGGGGTTTTAGGACTGTGGTATCTTACCCAACGGGTCCGAGGAATCTCTTCCAAACCGACGGCCCGAGAATACTAAGCTAGGAGGTTTGAAATGGGAACGCGCCGATAACAAGGGAACGGCTCTCAAGGGGAGCAAACATATACATCAGCCCTCCCTCTTAACGTCGCGCTGAACTGGTCCTATCTCAGGTAATCCCAGATTCTGGTCTCGTGCCAGGATCTGCCTTCTCGATTGTCTGAGGGGGGTAGGTTTTCCATAGGATAGAACCCTGTATCAGTTACGTCCTCCTTTACCGAAGGGTGTAAGGGGAACCTCGCGCGGGTAGGGAAAGGACTCAAGGGGGCGTGGGCTGCCCACGAGTAAAGGAGCGGTTAGGACAGACCAACAGAGAGCGCCGCTATTTCACAAATACCCCGGTCCATGTCCACCTGGTGGGGGATTTTTCTGATGAAAAGGGGGTATATATACATAGAACTAGAACGTTGCAGGGGGGGGACTAACAGAAGTGTAGCGCCTTCTTCTCATGGGGTTCTAAAGACTGGGAAACATAGACGGCAACTCCAAAGAAGCTCTGCCTTGCGGATCAAGAAGGATCTGGGGGGCCTCTACTCCTTTCGGGCACTCTTGAGCTCGTGCGTCCCACCAGGGGTTTATCTATCCGAGCGAGGTCCGCGGCGGGAAATGGGGGCGGCAGGCGCGAACCGCAGGGAAATTCCTGCGGTGGACGATGTCGTTCCTTCCGCGTCGGAAAAAAGGAGCCGTTCGGTGTATGAAGGGGAAAGGTGGGAAACCGGGAAATGGGATATCTGGGGCGAGAATTGAAAATGCCCAATTCCGCGTGGGGGCGAGCGAGCTACCAAATCGGGCATATTTCCATTATAGCGCCTCTCACGAAAAGGGGAAACAGGGAAAGAGGTAGGGGAGGGGCGTCCTTTGACGACAGTACAGAGAAAACGAAACATCTCGGGGGGGATCTAATAGCGATAAAGTTGTCGAACAGGAACCTTTCTGTCAAAGGGACCACGGTTAGGGTGGGGGGCCTTGGTCTGCCGGAAGTTTCGGGCGTGTTAACCGAACGGGAGAAAGTATAACCCAATTAAAAAAGTTTCGCCCGGGGCGCGCTCGAGGGGGATTCTTGTGAGGAAAACGAGAGGATTACCCGGATGAACCGGGGGGCGTAGCTCGCTTAGGGGGGGCCGAAAGAAAAAAACGGACACCGCCAGCGGTCTTTTGGTCCGATTGCGAGGAAGAGGCCTTTCCTCAATCACCTTTGCCGGGCGCAAAAACAGGGGTTGTTCTAGGAAGGTAGGGTGAGGACATGTGGAGCAACCGCCTGATCGACGTGGAACAGGGGGGAAAAAAAAGAACAATAGCCGCAACTTGGAGGGAACGTGCCCGAAAAAAGAGAGAGCGAGGCTGCGAGGGACGAGCAAAGGGGTCGGATGGTGTGGCCGTGGGTGTCGGGGAAAAGGGCTCCCGGGAGGGAAAATCGGGAGCATACTTCGGCCCAGCGAAATCGAGCGCAAGCGGGAAGGAAAAAAAGTGGCAAAAGTCGTAGCAATGCTAGGGGACTACGGAGCACGGCCACGGGAGGGGGCCCGCGCCGTAGCAGCGCGCGGCGGGGCCAATGACGCCAAAGGAAAAAAATGAAAACGAGAGCGATGCAAAAAAAAAAAGTGAGAAAATATAGAGATCGCTAGCGCTTTTTTCAGGGAAAAAAGGGGGGGGGGGTGCCGCGAGTTAGGGAGCGTTAAGGGTCGAGCCGGCTTTCTTTGAAACGTCTCTGGGGGATCAGGAACCAAACTCGAAAATTCAACGCTAAAACACCCACCGCCTTGAACGAGGGAAAAGAACTCAAAGGGGGTGTACAACGTACGGGGAGGATGAAGCAAGGGAACCAGTTCAAAAGGTCGAACCCACGTACAAAAAGATACAAAAAAAAGGTGCAGCTCGGGGCTCACGGCCTCGCGGCGGGGAGAAATATACGGCGGCACGTCCTACGGAGGGATATTAGGTCTGGGTCTGTTAGCGAAAGCGACGAGCGATCTGCGGAGGAAATCTTTGCCGGACCGAAGACGAAAGAAATGGGTCGGGGGCTCTTCGGCGGAACCATTGAAGGATTGGGTGGGGGGGGCTCTTCCCTAGAAAACGGGAATAAAAAGAAGAGCAAGGGTTCGGGACGGGGTGGTGTAATAATAGGGGTCTAACTGAAAAATAGAGAATCATCAGGGGCCTTCGCTGCGAACGCGCAGAGGGGGGAACTAAAACAATACGTATGCTAAAAGCAATGCAAAATGTCTCAACTGTATGGTAGAGAGATTAACTTCTTTCAAAAAAGTAACTCACGAAGTATAAAAAAGTCCTCAAAAAAATTAAAAAGTCAACACCGTCACTCAAGCTAATTTATGGGCTAAAAATCCGCTCTATGGTCGGGCCGGAAGGGGGGGATCTTTTCGGGGTACTTTAGGTTGGTGACATTCCGCCCTGGCCCATCTGGAAACCTTTGGTCCTGTCTGGTTCGCTAGGGTTCCTCTAGAACTTTGGATCTTAGATCAGGGAAAGGGGAGAATTACTATAGCTTCATGGAATCGCATCTGCAACGACTATGGAAATCCGGGGGTTCCAAATGCCACAGTTAGGCGGAAAAGAACTGTCGAGGACGGGGGGTCGTCGACGGGACCTAAGACGACCCGGGAAATTAAAGTTCACTGTGGAAGACCTAATAGATAACGAAAAAGTCAAAAGCAAGGAGTCATTAAGTAGAAACTGAAGGTCTTCTCAGGCAAACTTTTATCGGGCTTGGACAGGATGAATACAATCTCAGAAGATCTCTCAGAAGGGGGTATCCTCACATGTTGGGGGGAGGAAGGGGAAGGATGTTTAAGTGCTTAAACTTGTGTCCCTCGTAAGGACTACGAAAGCACTGCGAAAAATTGGCTCTTCTGTGTTGGTATGAGCCACTCATCGGGAATTAAGAAAAAAGAAGGAACTCGACGCAGAACGCAAGGGTCTCCTACCCCCGGGTCGTCCTCCTTAACTGGTTTAAGAAAGAACCTTTACGTAGAATACGGGGTTAGAGGAATGGTTCCAAAGCTCTCAGGACGGCGCGGACTATAGGGGTGGAGGAGAACTCGAGGGGCTCGGTCACGTCTCTGCGGGTTCTTAAAGGGGGACGGATCATCCTGTAAAAGGTGTGGTGGCAATTTGTCCAATGGAGCATTATTCTCCCTTTCAGTAGTGAAGGACGGGGGTACGGGGTTAAAATCTCTTGCACTCACCAGAATAGACGGGCGAGGAAGAGAACTATTAGGCAAGGGGAAGGGTAACCTTCAAATATCCAGGGAGACGGGAAGTCATGGGGAACTTACGTGGATCCTACAAAGCCTCACTCTGAAAATGGGACTTCAGAGCTATCTACGGCGAGATTCATCAAAGCGCTGACCTAGGCACGAACGGGGGGGGGGAGGGCGGCTCGCTTATGCAGTGGTGTTTAAAAGTGAACTCTCGAACCTTAAGGTAAACGGGCCTCTTGGTACGTCGCAGGGATTGACTCCATCGAAAAAAAAAAGGCGGCCGGCCCTGAAGACATCCCTCAGCAGGAAGCGAGGGGAAACTTGGAGAAACGGAGGGGGACGTAAGAGAGGGGGGGAGGAGGGGAAAAGGGATAATGGAAGGCCGAGGGAAACAAAGCTGGGTCCGGAAGCTGCCGGGTGCGCTCCGTGCTTGGGGGGCGGGGCGCAGAGAGTAAGGACACGGAGACAGGGGAGCTTCAGGGGTTAAACCATCCATCCGGGGGACCGCACCCTTAAGTGAACCAAATCGACGAAGGGTGGTGCATGAGGAGCCAACTAGCAGGGTCATATGGACGGAGGGGGGCGGCTTTGTCCGAACCACGAGGAGAAAAAAGGGAGGGCACGGAAGGGAACAGAGAGCACGAAAGCATGGGGCAATTTTAATGCTGATGGGGGAGGCCATTACAGTGCTAAGAAACCTGGCGTCGATTGAAGAAATTCTATTTGAGATCCTGCACTAAAAACCAGTTTGTACAGTTCTCGTTTTGGTCTCTGATGGTGGTCATCGGAAGAAGGGACTAGGAAAAAAGCCAAAAAATGGAAAGGGAATGGGGAAAAACCTCTTCTGAACGGAATATGAAAAGTAGACCTGGGGGGTGTGGGAGGAAGGAAGTGTCATTATTACTCCTAAACTCGCAGGGACTTTTCTAAGACATGGACTTTTTAGATAACTGCGATTATCCGAGAAAGGTTTGGACATCGATTGATGACCAAGACCGGGGGGGGGGTCCGGACAACTAGAGCCGCAAGAGAGGGGGGGAGAGGAGGGATAGAGGCCACCGATGGCGGGACGTATAGTGGGGATGGGGATATTTTTAGGGATGGAGTAGGGAAGATAGGAGGTGGGGGGGTAGTGGGGGAATGGAGGGGGGGAAGAGGGGGGGAGGGAAGGGCTTGAGAGGGGGGAGTGAGGGGGTGGACGTGAGAAGTAGAAAAGGGAAGTGGAGGGGGGGGTGGGGGTGAAAGGAAAGAAGTGAGGGGAAGAAATTAGGGGAGGGAGGGGGGTTAGAGAACGGGGGCAGGGGCGAAGGGAAGAGCAGGGGTAGGGGGGGGGGGTGAACGGGGGGGGGGGGGGGAGGGGACAGGAGGGGAGAGAAAAGTGACGGAGGGAGGAGAGGGGGGGGGAAGGAGATGGGGGTTGGGGCGAGGGGTGGGAGTGTTAGAGGAGGGGGCGAGGGAGAGAGAGGAGGAAGGGAAGGGGGGGGAGAGTATGGGGGGGTGGACAGTAGGGGGAGAGGGAGGGGGGGGGAAGAGGGGGAAAGGGGGGACGGGGAAGGGGGAAGGAAGACGGGTGGCGCAGAGGATAGGGGGAGGTGGAAGGGAGGGAGGGGCGGGAGAGGTGGCATAGGGGTGGTGGAGAGAGGAGGGGGAAAGGGGTGTGTGTATAGGTGGGGGGCCTGGGAAGAGGGATGGGAGGGTTGGGGGGGGGAGGAGGGGGGGGGGGGGTGGGGGGAGACTGGGTAAAGAGGGGGAAGTGGTGGGGGGGGTAGGAAATGGAGGAGGGGGAAGGGGGGGGGGGGGTGAGGAAAGGGCTGGGAGTGGAAGGGAGGGGTGGATGAGGGGCGGAAGGGGGGGTGGGGGGGAGGGGTGCGTGTTGTCGGAGAGAGTGTCGCGTGAAGAGGACGTAGGGGGTGGAGGTGCGGTAGGATAATCGAAGGGAGAGGGGGAGGCAGGGGGGTTAACGCTTACCTTGGGGGAGAGCGATAGGGGGGAGGGACGGAGAGAGAACGGAGACGAGGGGGAGAGGGGCATCGGCGTTTCGGGAAAAGTACGAAGAGAAAGAGGGAGGGGTGGGTGGAACGTGATGGTAAGGGGGGAGGGTGGGGAGAGCGGGGAAGGAGGGAGGGCGGACTAGGGGACGGGGATGGTGTGGAAGGGGGTGTGTGGGGGAAGGGGGGATGTGGTCGGGGATCAGGAGGTTTTAGAGTGTGACGGGGAAGAAAGGAAGAGAGGGGAGGGGGGGCAAAGGGTTAGGAGCGTCACATTGGTTGATGTGTGGCGGGGAAGCGTAGAAGGAGGAATGTGTGGCAAGGAATAGGAGGGGGAGGGGCGTAAGAACCCGAACTCTAACAATTCGGGGTCCTCGCGCGCCTCCATATGGACTGGACGAAATGGCTGAGGACGAGATCCTCTTGTGAGGGTTATTAGTCAGAGTCACCACTTAGCCCTGAAAGGGATCGGGTCGACCCTTCTGATTACCAGTGGCGGTGGCTCTAAGGGGAGTGCCTCAGACCGAATAGGTCAACAGCCTGGTCCGGGGGGAGGGGGCGTCTTCCTGGAACTAAGGCCCAGGAAGGTCTTCCTTCCACCACTATCATTGGTCCTGGAAGGATAGGGGGCAGGATTCTTAGTCTCCTCGCAGGTGTCGCTGGGGAGGAAGCATCGGGCTTCTTGAAGCGTCCTGGTGGGAGGAGAGAAGGGTCATTCGATCGTAGGGTCGGTCAGGAGCGGGTGTTTGGACGGACAGGCGTCTGGGCTGGCGTCTTGGGAGGGGTCTGATCATTAGTAGACCTCAAAGTCAATTCATCCGCTTCTAAGTAAGACTAGATAGGGCAAACAGGGTTCTGGGAAAAACCGTCTATAGGGGCACTAATGGGTGTTGGAAACAAATAACTAACTAAGGGGAATCCCTTGAGTCCAAATGGGTGTGGAGTACCACTCCTTAAAAGTAACGGAACTCCTCTCTGGTATCATGGGGATGACTCCGGTATTTTCAAAAAAGAACAGCGGTATACCTATAAGGGAGCCGAAAGAATATCGGCTTGACGGATGAGGAATATGACGCCCCCTTCGGAATAGGAATGGTTCCACATAAGGTGCGCGCGGATGTCTCGGCCCCAGAGAAGGGAGGATTCGCCTACGTCGCTCGTGATAAATATGGGGGGAAAGGTAAACGGGTCCCGGTCCGTAGGGGGGGCCGTAAAAGTTCCGAGTAAGCCGGGTAGATTGGGCGACAGGGGGAGGGTGCGAGGCCTTCTCCAAAGGAGACCGGACGAGATCGGTCATTTCTGGGGGGGAATTGGGATAATGATTAGGGCCATGAAACTGGACCTTCCCTAACAGAGACGTCTTTCGCCTTTCAGGGGCCTAAACAAAGATGACCGTGGGAGAGCTGAAAGGGCGACTTATCGGTCGGATTTACGGGGGTGGGGGAGAGAACACCGACATCTTCAGAAGGAAAATCTCGGAAAATTCTCCCGGAAACCTCAACCGGGGAGGGGTCTGAGGGGGAGGAAAGTAAACAATCTGCTAAAGGAAAAGCCGTTGGGGGGACCGCGGACCCACATAGTCTTGCCCTATTCACCTTTTCGAAGAACCTCAAAAGTTTAGTCCTAACCAGGTTACGCTCGATAACATGTTCGAATGGACGCAAACGTGCTTGAAAGATACAAAGGAGGAATGGCAAGAAAGGCTTGTTTCGTAGGCAAAAGGAATCGGGGGAGCACTCTCTCAGTAGAATCTGCTCCAAAGGCGCACGGGTACGGGAAGGAGCTGCGAGACGCTTTCTTGAGGGTCAAAGGGAAACGGGGGCTAGACGCATCAGCAGAGGTCCGGCGGAGGAGGCCAGTTGTGAGGGCGACGTCGGGAGGAAAATCGGTATCACCGGAAAATCCTGCGGGGTTAGGAATGGACCACGGGACTGTAAGGGCTAAAAGAACAAAAGTGCTCCGAGCTTCTTTTCATAGTGAAGAATTGACTGCAATTAGGGAGAGCCTAGCAGCCTAAAGGCGATGCTCCTCCCAACGTTGCCGTTAGGCAACCCGTTCAATACAGCCGCGTACTTCCGGGGATTGCAAGAAAAAAAAATAGGGAGGGACGTGAAGCGCATAATTCCCATTTCTGGTATGCTGGGGCGTACCGAGTAATCAACCCCTCATCCTTTCGGAGATGGGAGGATCGCGGCGGTAGCCAAGCCCTTAGGGGATTGTCCATCGAGGGAAACGTGACAAAGGTGTGCTGAACTTGGTAGGGGACGTGTTCAGATCTTTCTTGCCATTGGGACCAGCCACCAGTAGCCCTCTACCAACAAGGAAAAAAGGGATCCTGTATCTAGGGGCTGCGAATAGAGGTCAAGGGAAAAACAGGGGAGGATTAACAAGAGAAGGCCTATTATAAAGGTATCGTCGCGCCTAGGATAGAAGGAACATGAGCAAACCCGTCACCGAAACTTAGGGGGGGGACGTGGGGAAGAGCGTTGCCTCGGGGACCGATTACTCCCTCGCCCTTTGACGGTTACCAAGGGAGCCGCCGTTGTAAGTGTGTCTCGGATTGAGCAGCTGCTCAAAACGGGTGAGGCAAAGCTATGCGTGGAAAATCTCCGGAAACACAAGAAAACGCCGGTAGGAGACTGGGAGAACCCCGACGGGTAAAGAGCTGGACTGGCTTTAGACTATATCAAAAGAATGGAAAAACTATATGTGGACCTGTGGGAGGGGGAAACCAGTGAAAGGTTTCCCCGCCTCAATCGACGCAGATGGAATTCAAGGAAGTCACCAAGCCCAGGGCACCTAAATCGCGTCTGGAAGGGTGAGGTGAAAGTTCTTCCGGTAATTCAGGGAAAAGGTTGGTTGCCCGGTCATGAAATGCCACATCAGGGGGCACCGACTAAGGGAGGAAAACTCCGGTAACTAAGTAAATGAAGGACTTCCCCAATTCGGAAACCTGATGAAACGCTACGAGA
>Ga0179593_1572925_pt1 | contig 11525 bp, 18 predicted proteins | sample CZODoug2_1_08_16_FD_185931 | JGI IMG/M metagenome (GOLD analysis project Ga0179593, IMG submission 185931) | Vadose zone soil fungal communities from Angelo Coast Range Reserve, California, USA - CZODoug2_1_08_16fungal (PacBio error correction) | ecosystem: Environmental > Terrestrial > Soil >...
GGGGGGGGTGATAGGATGCGTCGCTCCTTTTTCCGCAGAAACACGCAAAGAGCCTGGGGGACTCCTTATTCAAAAAGAGCTGCCGCTTGGAAAACATTTTGCCACGGGAGATATCTCTCTCAAAAAAAAAAAAAGGGGAAGAAAGGGGCGAAATGCGAAAGACAAAGGGCAAAAATTTTCAGAATCAAAGATCAGAGACGCTGCACTTAAAGAAGAACAGGAAAATCAAACTGATGTTGGGGAGAGGGAGAAAGTGGACCTATACAGGACGCCTGGGGGATCACTTCCAAGGGAGAACGTTCCGCGGAAAACGCACCTCTCACCTTTACGAGAGAAGAAGGAATCTCGCGGCGGGCGCGAACCGTGAGCTGACCAGAAGCAGGAGACCTTGGGGGGCACGACCTTCTCGCAGAACCCTCCTGACCGCACATGGAGGGTGGAAAAATCGTATCGCGCTGGGGAAAAAAAGGGAAGGAGTCAGACGTAAAGAAAGGGAACGGACGTCCATCTTCTAGAGAAAAAAGGGGGTGCATTTTCCTAGAAGGGAGTAAAGCGTTCACGTGGAAAGGAAACGTGTAACTGCCGTTGGGGGAGGAGGGACAGGCCATCTCTATCGGAAAATCCTTTATCTGGAAAGGGGTAGTACCCGGAAAAATGCACTGCGCAAGGGGAGGAGAGGGATAGTTCCCTTTCTGGGGGGAGGGCGCTCACGCATGTGGGGGAAAAGCGCGAACGGCCAAGGAAGAAGTCAAAAAAGAGGGCTTCCGGAAAGGAAAAAAGGATCAATTCGTGGTCTTGAGAAAACGCGTTTGAGGAAGGACATGTCGCCGCAATAGAAAGAAAGACCGGAGGGAGGGGGTCTCAGAGGGGGGAGAAATAGCGCAGATCGAAGAAGAAACGATCTCGCAACTTGGGTCGCCGGGTTTTTGCAAAAAAGAACCTAACCGATGCGGCCAAACAAAGGAATCCACCCTTCGAAAAAAACATCTCTCTCTCATGGAAAGGGGCCTAAACCGCCCATTACCAGGAAGATATACCAGTAATGCATCATGGGGAAAGGAGAGGTCCTTTTCGCGATACAGGATATCGACCATGTCTGGGGAGGACGACGTTCCGGCTGGGTGAGAGGTCTCGAAAACCCGGTCACGACCCTCGCCCAAGAGAGGGGAAGGGGGGAATAAGGGCCGGCAGTTCCTAAAAGAAAAAGGGGACACAGTATTGGGTGAATTGACGAGGGGGGGGGCTTTGGAAAAGCGGGCGAAGGAAAAAAGGGCGGTGTCTGGCGCATACCAATGTTACCATCTTGGCGACGAGGGAAAAAGGACCTGGGTCCTTGGGGGGGAAAAGAAGAGGAACATGCCATGGGGGGGGGGGGGGGGCAAACAGTGTTTTTTGGAGGGGGGGGGGGGCGGGGATTGGTTTTTGGGGGGGGGGAGAGGGGGGGGGTTTTTTTTCTTCCAGGAAAGGAAAAGGGAACACTACCGTATAGCGGGCGGTCGTCATCGCCCTTTGTGAGCAAGAAACCGGCATATCTCGTCCGTGATTGCTCTCTTCTGACTTTTCTGGAAAAGGAAGGTCGTGTCACTTCTAGGTGCTCCTGCAGGGAAAAAAAAAAGAACCTTTGCCCTCTAAGGGGGAATAGTGGAGGGTCGCTGTAGATTGCCCTGAAATGGAAAGGGGAGATCCCTCCCAATGGTCCATTGGGAAAGGAGCTGGGGTTACTTTCTCATACTAGGGCGCCCGTCGAAGCTTCGACCAAAAGATCACCGTCACGTTTGCGCCGGTGTCCGAAAAAAGGGGACATCGAAAAAGAAGAAAAAGGCGCGAATCGATCTGCCGGAGGAGGGGGGCGCGGGTCTTGGAAAGGCTCTTGGGTGAAACTTAGACGTTACCATGAAAAAGAAAAAAGGGTTCGGTCCGGGGGGAAGTATCCACGGTGACGGACACAGCGGCGAAAAGGCCGTCAGTTTGGGAACTTCTGTGTGTGAAGGGGGGGAGAGAAGGGTAAACGAGAGGGAGCAGAAGGGAAGTACCGCCGGCACTCATAGCCGAACAAAAAAAAAGGATCGAGAGGACGGTAATCAATAGGACGGACTCCGAGGCCGGACCAGGAAGCCAGCACCCGCGCAAAAAAGAAGACCGGGGGGGGGCGTCCACCATGACAGGTGAGGGGGCCCAAAGCGCAAGTTTAGAGCCTCGTTGTTTTCGGGAAAGAAAAATAAAAGTCAAAAAGAGGGACGAATCTCTCGCACGGAAAAATTGCAAGTCATCGGAAGGGACTCCATGAAGCCAGCCTTGGTACACCGAATGGAAGGAAGAAAAAGGGGTAAGGCACCATGTCTACGGTGGAAGAAAAGGAAAAGGATGGGGGGCCGCAACGGCCATTTGCCCACTTGTGGGCCTACAAGACAACCTCTATTGTTTGCCTGTGAAAAGGGGGGAACACTGGTCTTAAAGGCAGGTGAAAGAGGAGGAAAAGAGAAGCGAGGCGTCCTTTTGAGAAAGACAAGCACTATTTGGAAGGCGAAATCACGGATCTCCCAAGCAGCCCTTTTCGAAAGAAGGAGGGGAAAAAAGGGGCTGAGCGTCCTCATTCGAGCAAAAGAAGGAAGGGAACAACACAAGCATCCCTACATAGAAAAATTAGCCTCCTGTAACGTCTATAGGCGAGAAAACATGCTTGAGAGCCACTTCGTCAGCCCCTCATTGGGAAAAAGGGAAGGGGGGGGGGGAGACCGAGAAAGAGGTTTCTGCAGAGAGAGGAGAAAAAAAAAAAGGAGGGAGGAGTAAAAGAGAGAGATGAGGCAGCAAAAAAGAATCCGTGATACCACCAATTTTGTCCGTGGTAAGACCCCTCCTTGGGTTTCGTGGAAGGGGGGAGACTATAGAAGGAAGGTTATTGCTACGGAAAGAAAGAAGGTGCTGTTGGCCATCTGGAATGGAGAGGACGAGCAGCCGAAGTTGCCGGAAGGCCACAGGGTGGGTGTGCCCCACCCATGGAGGGGAAGAAAAAAAAAGGGGCGGAAGAAGAGTTCAGGCGAAGGAAAGAAGGGGGGGGTAATAACATTCCTATAAGGTAAGAGGATCGCTCTGCAGCAAGAAATAAGAAAAGGTACCATTCTTGAACACGCCCAAGACAGAGGGGGGAGGGGAGGGGAGAACGCACACGGTGGGAAAGGGGGGGAAATTTGCTCCTTTGTTGCAGCACAAGAAGAACCGTCTCGCCTTGGCCAGTGTGAGTGGAAAAAAATTCTTTGTAACCCAGAGGGGGAGGAGAAAAGGGGGGCTTGACGATAGGAGGAAAAGGACTGCAAATTTGCCTCCGAAGGGGGGGGAGCGCGATATTAGGGGGGCGTTATTTTTGAGTTATTTCCCGAAACACGAGCCAAAAGACGTCCTGGGCAGGGGGAAGCTCCAATCGTCTGGGGGAAAAAAAAGGGCGGCGGGTCTGCCTGGGGATCGGCCGCCGTTCGGCCGAGGAGATAGGGCATGATGGTATGCCAAAGGAAAAGGATTCGTTTCGGGGGGTCGTGCGAGGCGTCAGGTTATCGCCGGCCGGAGAAAAAACGAGAGGGGAAGGGCCCAGGAAGCGCAAACTCACAGGTTTTCCCAAACTACCGTCGGCACCGATTCAAAGAACCAAGAAGCAGCGGGGTCCTTCACAGACCGCGTCGCATCCGGCCTTTATCGTCCTGGTCACGATCGCAAACGAAAAAGAGGAAAAAGAAAGCGACCTAAGCAGGGGAGGGAAAAGAGATCGTTTGTCGCGCCTTTAGGAAAGGGCGATGCTTTTCGAAAACAACTACCTTGTACTTTAAGTAAACGGCGGGAAAAAGGCGAGGGGGGGCCTAAGCTTCGCGGAGGGAGAAAGGGAAAAGAAAGTGTTAGAAAGTATGAAAGAGAAAAGCTCATGGCAAGCAGCGACCATGGAGGGATCGCAATTCAAAAACCACCGAAGAAAGGACATCTACAGAGAAAGAAAAGAGAGAGAGGCCGGCCACGGTTGGAAAAGGGAAAGGAGCTGCAGCTCAATCCCGCGAGATGAAAGAAATTCCTGAAAAGTCATAAAATTCCGCAGACGGGGGAGAGAAGGAGGGGGTAACTCGATAATGAAGGGGGGGGAAGGAGTAAAAAAAATTGCTATGACAAAATACCACGCATCCTTTATTGTTCCATATGGAACAGGGGAAAAAGGGCATTTTCCGATGAGGGAAAAGAAGTGAAGGCACCCGGATCATTCGCCGGAAAAAGGGGGGATTTCGCCCGAAAAGCAGCTTCATCGTCTTCACGCTGATGAAAAAAAGAAGATTCCTACAGAGAAAAACAATAATGGTCCGGGGCAGGGGGAAGGAGGACTGACCCTATATCAACCTCGAAGGAAGGAATTAGTTTTACCTGGTTGAGACCTTAAGGTTTGTATTTCGCTCTATAAAAGGAAGGGGGAGTCCTTAGGGGAGTGGGGGAACCTACATGGTTAACGAGTCGCCGTCGCTGGGTGAAAAAGGGAAGAAGTTTCACTCCTTACGGGTACAAATGGGGAAAAAAAAGGGGACCGAAATTCAAAGAAAAAGGGAATGGGGCGGTTTCGTCGGAAAAGGGTCGAGCTGTCCGCTGGGAAAAGGATTTTTAATGTTTGATTCCTAGTCCGTCCATGTTGGGAAAAGAGGGGGGGAACGACTTTGGCAAAAGGAAAGGAAAGAAGGGAAAAACCGTCGCCAGGGGGGAGAAAAAGGAACGAACTTTTCGCGACAAGAGGCTTGGGCTCTATTACGTGGAAAAGAACTGGAAAGAGTCCTAGGTGAGGGGGGGAAAAGAAAAAAGGGTTCTATGCAGTCTAATGATAGGGAGGAAGGCAACTCTGTTTTAAAAAATCTCAAAACCACGGGATCCTCACGACGACGGAGGGAGGGAAAAGATTATTTGGCATAGTGGAAAGGGGAAAAAGCCCTTGGCCGTTCTCAGGCTCGAGATGACCGCCCACATAAAGAAAAGCCAGCAAGGTCTTTTACAACAAGCAAGTGTAACTATCAGGAGCACAAGGAAAGGAGCAAGTCTCTGGGTTGGGAAAGAGGAACTAATAAAGAAAGCCGGAGGTGCCCGTCTTCGTGAAGGAAACATGTTCAAATCCCAGGCAATTTTCCACGTTCACTTCGGTGGATTTCAAGAGAGGGGAGAGAGGGGAGAAGGGAGAAAAGGCTTCCCTGGGCAAAAAGGAAAAAGAAGCATAGAATCTTACTTAAGGGGGCCGGCGAGTCTAAATCCTCGCGGGGCTTTTCTCCGCCATCTGGCGAGAAAAAGATCTTTCCAGGTGTAGGGGGGACCGGGAAAACGACCCACTGGAAGGGGCTGCAAAATTAGGGAAAGAGGGGAAAAAAAAAATTCACATGAGGGTCTCAGCAGAGTCGATACGTTCGCGCCAAAAAGAAAAGAAATGAGCTATCTTTTTCGTAAGGTGGGAGAGGAGAGCTGTAGGAATTGCGTCTTAGTCATAATTCAATAGAGTGAGACAATCCGTCTAAGGTTCGATGTTCACTTCGCCTGGGACACATAAGTGGGAGAGGGGGCGAACCGAATCCTACTTGAAGACCTCTTGACTATTTCACCGAGAGGGGGGGAAATGTGTGGGGGGCAACGTTGTTGTCTTGCGCTATCTCTCAAGAGGGGAAAGGAGATATTAGCGCACGCCAAACCAAGGGGAAAATTTTGCTATAATAAGGAAAAAAAAGGGAGCAAAGATTCCAAGACGCTGCACAGTCAAGGGCGGGAGGAAAATAACTTGTGTTTTTTCTCGGACCCCTTCGATTGCCCATCAAGAGGGGGGTGGATACACTTCAAGTAACGATTGCATAGGAAGCGGAAAGCTCCCTTACTCGCAAAAAAAAGGTACGCCACCTCTCAAGGGGAAGGAAAGCTCGTAGGACTCCCTTATCTACCTCTGAGTTACCATTGCATGGCCTCAAAGGGTAGGGGGAAAAATTTTCCTACCTTATAGGGGGGTCGTACCTCAACATTTACGATCGGATGGGGTTCGGATCAACGCAGCGAAGGGGAAAGTTCTCCGGAAACGGGAAAACCCCCTTTTGAAACGGGGATCGCTGGTCAAAAAATTCTTGTTGCAGGAGGCCTATTTTCAGGGAAAAAGAATCATCTTGAAAAAGCGGGTGAGGGGGAAAGGAACCGTCGTGCCCCAGGGGACCGTGGGATTGAACGGCTGCCCAGCGCGATTCTTCCCCTAAAAAAGGAAAAAGGAAAAAGGAAATTCCTAGGGAAAAAGGAAAGAACGGGGACAAACAGGAAGATATCACTGTTTCTCATTGAATAGTTCCAAGAGTAACGACTTCCGGCTGGGCGCTCACGCATGTGGGCGGGGGAAAAAAAAGAACGCGAACGGCCAAGGATAAGAAGTGAAAAAGGATGAAAAGCAGAGAAAGGACGTAGTAGGGCTGATCCTTAGGGGGGGAGGGGGGGGGACCCTCAAGTACAACGCGTTGTTCTTGAATAACTGATAATTTCGAAGAGGGGGCCCCCTCACCGGAGGGAAAGAAAAAAGACTTTCACTTAAAAGAAAAAGCAGAGGGAGAGCCAAACGCTCCTCGGAAGGGAGTTGCCAGTTTCCAGGCGATCAGTCTTAGTGGAATCAGAAAAAAACATTCTGCATAGGCAAGAAAGGTAGAAAACCAGGATGGAAAAAGCTTCGACAGTTGGGGAAGGGGGTGGAAAACCGCCCATTTACCAGTCACCGGGGGGGAACGAGAGTGTATTCACCATTTGTACAGGAAATAAAGGAGGTAGGCTCTACATATAGGTATGAAAAAAAGAAGAGGAGGAATCGACAAAGGCGTGGGCAGGAAAAGAAAAGGAAGACTTCCTGGGTTATCTTGGTAATATCGAAATCCAAAAAAAGGAAAACTTCACTCCCGCGCCAAGGAGAATAGGGGGGAAGGGGGGGAGGGGCATTCATTTCCTGAGAACAAGTAATGAAAAAAAAAAAGTATGGGGAATGACGAGTTAGGAGAAGTATCTTGTCATCATCGTGAACGACTATTACTCTTGCGGGGGGAAGAAAAAAAAAGGGTTCCCAATCCTCGTGGGAGGAAAGGCAAAAGGAGGCTTTTGCGGGAGAACGAAAAAAAAAGGGGGGGTTTTACATGAAATGTCCCAGAGGGGAAAGGACATTTGGTTTCGTGAGAAGAAACTGTTTCTCACAAAGTGGAAAAGCATAGCGACCCGAATTTACGATGCCAGCTCGAAGGAAGGAAATGTGTCAGGAATTTTCTTTGCCCTCGTCTGCTTGATCGAAAAGGAAACCTTTAAACCTTGGACGGCCAGAGGGGGAACGATGTACTTCTCGGTAGAGGGGAAAAAAAACGGAGGGAGGTTGAATTGCGAAGAAAACACATTGGTCCATTGCACCCAGAGGGGAAGAAAAAGGTTACTTTCTCATACGTCGAACAATAGAATAGGGAAGGCGCCGGAAAAAAAATCGGACTAAGGTAAATCCGTTGTGTCGTAAAGGTCACGGTTTCTCCGGGTCGAAAAGAAAAGGAAAAGGGGAAATAATTCTGAAATCGATCTCGATAGGGGGCCGTAGGGAGCTTTATGGTGGAAAGGAAAAAAAAGGGTGCGATCCGTGACTCATTACTAAGAAAAAAAGGGGTGGACGGGGCCTTATTCTACTCTTTAGCTTAACACTCTGCGGAGCGAGAGGGAGAGAAGGCCTGGTCGTGGGGAAAGGATGGGTGGGAAGGTGCTCTTACTGGGGGGGGGGAAGAAAAATTGTCGCAGAAGGTCATCTTCTTACCTCAGATCCTCCTTGCGGAGTGGAAAAAAAAAAGAAAAAAAAAAAACCAAAAAAAACAAGGACCTATCTAGAGGACGTGAAAAGGAATTCCTTTCCAGCCCGAAAGGAAGAAAGGAGAAGACCTCCTCAGACCCAAAAAGAAATGAGACCGGGGCGTCACATAAAGGGGATGAGGTCCCAGCGCATCTCGCTATTTTTTATTACTCTCGGGGGGGGGAAAATAAAAGGGAAGAGGAGAGAGACGAGAAAGATCACCATAAGAGAGGAAAAGTAAAAAGGTCTTCGTCCAGCCCGAGAATCCTAACAGCAGGGTAACACCGAATGGGGGCTTCCGACAAAGAGATTTTCGTGAAAAAAAAAAGAAAGGTCCACTTACCCGTGGTGCTGCACGAAAAAAAGGACCCCCCTTGGTGGTGACGAACAGAAAAAAGGAAACAGAGATTTTGGCGGAGGGGAAGGGGGGGAGGAACCCTGTGCTTAAAGCATTTTTATGCCTCGTGAAAAAAGAAGGAGGGCCGTCACTTCTCGGAAGTTTTATTACAAGCACAGAGGGAGAGAGAGGAGAAGCCATCAGAAGGAAGAGACCAGAAAGTCAGAGCCAATTCGTCACCTTCGGCGAGAGAAGAAGAGGGAAAAGCCAATGGGAGGGCCACCCAAGAAATCCTCCCATTCTTCCATTCTGCCGTTAGCCAGAAGAAAAGCCCCTGCAACGACACCCAGCAGAAAGGAGGAAAAGAAAGGGTTCTCTGGCTGGGTAGAAAGAAGAACCAAGCGAACAGTATTTCTGAGAATAGATATCAAAAAAGGGAGGAAAAAGTATGGGCAAACAGACGTTCGCTGTCGCCATATCGTGATAAAAAAAAAGGGGACCGCCCTTTGTACGACGCACCAAAAAAAAAAAAAAGTGGGGTCGTTGCCGGGATGAAGGAAGGAAAGGGGACTAAACGGAATTGTGCAGCATGGGCGGATGCTTTCTGTTGGCATCGGCCATTAAAAGGAGACGCAGTTTGCCGACTTGCCCGTGGGGAGGGGAGTCTTTCGCATCAGGCGGGAGGGGGTCCAAGAAGTGCCGGCGGCCTGAAAAGAAAAAGGGGGACCCCAGAGAATTACGGCGCGCTCGCTCTGCCGCACGAAGTGCAGAAAAAAGGGGGTACAATGCTTGAAACAGCGCACCAAGGGGGAGGGGGGGAGACACCCAACGTGGGAATGGTAAGAGACTTTTGGCAGCACCCACTTCCGTGGAAAAAGAGGAAAACACCGAAGGTCTTAAGTCCATTCGGGGTACCCGAAGAGGGAGACGATTTCTTTGACGAGAGAAGTGAAGGACGGGGAATGGCCTCTCAGGAGGGGGAAAGTCTCGAGATTATGTGTCACGAGACCTTTTATTTGGGTTTTGAGGTAGGGAAAGAAAGGACTCCTTTGCGCTTTGGAAAAGAGAAAAAAGGAGGTTACGCAACCGAAAGGGAGGGGATGGTCTGCGTCTGGAATTCCCGTCACCTTCGGAGGGGAAGAGGGGATGTGCATTGAGGAGAAGAAAAAGAGAGTGTCGTTTCGTCCCAAAAAGAATTATTGCAAGGGCTTTATCGCCGCGGCCCTTCTGCTCCCTAAGGGAAGTCCAAGGAAGCGCAAAAAAAAAGGCCCAAACTAACTGAAGACGGACACTCGCTCCTCACGGGGAGGAAATTGATACAGTCGCATCCGGAAAACTCGAAACAAAAAAGGAAAGGGGGACGGATCTCACCGACAAAAGACCGAGAGGATCCCCCCCGCGACATACGCCTATTTATGGACAGGGAAATTTCGCCTTTCTTCCGGCCAGTGTCGATGCGTTTCGACCGAGAGCAACCGTGACCGGGTCCGGAGGGAACGGCAGAGAGTTGTCAAACTGCCGCAGAGAGAAGGAAAGACCGTGTTTTCGACCGGTAGGCATTCACCCCCGCAGTGCTGCCCATGGAACCATGGAGGGAAAGGGAAAACCGACAAAAAAAATCTCACAGAGAAGTACAGCGTAATCACAGTCGAGGAAGCCACTGTTTCATCAAAGGTAAAAAGAAAGATTCCCCGAGAGAAAAGCCGGGGAGGAAAAACCAGCCCTTCCCTGAAGGCAAAAGGGGAAGAGAATGGGGGGAATACGATCTGGGGCGAAAAGAGGGCCGTGTGGGCGTCAACGTCTGCTAAAAACATCCAATGCCCGCTATCCCGGGGGGGGGAAGTTTGACATTGCAGGGGACAAAAGGGGGCATTTTCAAGGACGCCAAAGACCACTTTCCGTCAAACGGTAGGGTGTTAACATTGGAGGAGAACGAAACCGCCTCTTCCAAAGGAGGTAAACTTTCTGCAGCCAACTCCCTATTACTACTATTCCGAAAATCGTCCATTTCACAAATGTGGCCGCAGGACTTCATGAGGAAGATATCAACAGCGATTCCGAGGAAGAAAATGTTCTCGTGGTCGGAAGGGGGAGGGAAAGGGAGGTTGGTGTCTGCTCGTAGAAAACAAAAAAGAACCCAGCCGGAAGGGGACGGGGCTTGTTTCTATTGCCCAGGGAGTTATCTAGCGCGGGGGGAAAGGTAAATGTATCGAGAAAAGGGGGAAATACGTCAGGACAATGGCTGCGCCCGATCTTCGGAAGAGGTTAATTTTCTTTTCGCGCAAGAAAACCACGGTCTATCGAGCGGAAAAAAGGGGGGGGGGGGTTGGGCGAATGGTGGTATTCCTATTGCAGACATGTGTTTGCCCCAAGTTCCGTACGGGTCTCCCATTAAAAAAAAGACATCGATCATCAGAACGAGACGGGAGGGAGGAAAGGGCTTCGATCGGCGCTATTGTGGAAAAGACTGGAAGAAAAAAAGAAAGGGGAAAAAACTCTATTTGGCAAAAGGGAGAGGTCATGGATCAGGGGGGAAAACAAAACTTGTGCCGCGGGAGGACTTCCTCAAGACACGAATGATCCAAAAAGGAGAGGGGGGCGTTCACTAGGTCACTCCCGCTGATTGGAAAAAAGGAAAGGGGGGGCTTTATCCTTGCCTAAGACTGCTGGTCGGAACTCGCCCACATGCGATCTCCATCCTGTGCATGTCGTTTACAAAAAAAAGTGATATCCCTTGCGCAGCCGCAGGAAAAAAAGGGAAAAAGGGAACTAAAACAGGGGGGACATAAAAGAAAAGGAAGGAGTCCCCGTCTGGACGTACGATCGCTATTTGCCAAAGAACACGTCAGTTGCCACGGGCAAGAGGGGAGGGAACAGCTTTCAAGCTGAGAGGAGGGGGGAGAAGAGGCGCCCTGCACACAAAAAAGGGGAAGAGAAGCGAGGACCTGTTCCAAAGGAACTGTACAGGGAACGCACCATCTCTATCCGATTTAAGAGGCCATGTGTCAGAGGGGACGGACCCACACGGGAGAGAAAAAGTGCGTCTTGCCATTCTCAGGTCTCCATGATGCCGAAGGGGGGGTCTATACGTTCGCGCAGAAAACCGAAAAAATGATCGAGCGGTGGCGAAAAGGGGAGAGGGTGCGAGGCAGAGTAACTGGCTCTTCACGCGGCCGTGAAAAAACGTACTTTGGACGTGAGAAGAAGGGGAGAAAGGTTCTATGGGCAAAGGCCGAGAGCACACACATCATTTTGAAGAAGGGGGGAAAAAAACGACCACGAATCGGATCTGAATCGTTGCAACCGAGCTTTGAAAGGAGAAAAGGGGGGGGGTTTTGCCACGGGGTGGAAAGA
>Ga0179593_1598251_pt1 | contig 11525 bp, 9 predicted proteins | sample CZODoug2_1_08_16_FD_185931 | JGI IMG/M metagenome (GOLD analysis project Ga0179593, IMG submission 185931) | Vadose zone soil fungal communities from Angelo Coast Range Reserve, California, USA - CZODoug2_1_08_16fungal (PacBio error correction) | ecosystem: Environmental > Terrestrial > Soil >...
ATCGTTCCACATCCTTAAGACGCGTCCGGAAGCATGGTCCCCATCGGGCATCCGCACCAAAATTCTACCTTTGCATATAGAAGGGAAAGTTTTTTTGGCGCTGGGGGGCAATAAGTCAATAGTGAATGACCCGCCTTACACTCGTTCTACCGCCCCTCATTCGCCGAATAAACCCGGTTTTTTTTTCGCAAGGCCGCATTTGTGACGCCGAAAGCCCCCCCCCCCCTTTCCTCAGTCTGGGTGGCCCGCCAAGCCTTTCGGGAATCTGAAAAAATGCCAATATTGGTCGCCTGACTCCATCTGAATTTATCTTTCCTCCGTTCTCACCATGCACCAACCGAAGAAAGTTTTCTTCAATGCAAGAACACAACTACCAGACGAGCCATCCTCCGCCGCGCGGTACAAACATATCCCGATAATTGTTCGCCGCGCTCCTATTGCCCCACGCGCCGCGCCCATGCCGCCACCACTAGCTGACCCTGCGCGTCCCCCTTCCTGCTCCTTGCCCCTCCTCCGCATCGTTTGGTTACCCTAAAGGGGCTGGCGATCCCGGACTGCGATCCCTATCCGCATATGGGAAAGTCGGGACCAGCTGGTGCAGCGCTCAATTCTTGGGGCCAGTAAACAAAAAACCGACCGACGGAAAGTTCCCATCCTCGGCCGCAGCCCACCCTATCCCCCCGCCACCCCACCGCTGAGGATAGGGGGTAAGCGTTGAGGGTGGGGCGACGCAGTTATCAATCGAAGTTCTCTTGTTCCACAACGCCGTGGAACCCGGGCGCCAAGAAAGGACAAGCCTTGAGTTGTTTGGGTCCCGATGTTTCTTCTCCCGGCTAGCACAACGAGAAAATGGGCGCTGCCGTGCCCCCAGGGAGATATCTCTCTTTTTTTTGCAAGCAATCCCAAAGTCCCCGGGCCCACGCAGACCTATTCCACCGGTTCCCCTCCCTCGCGCCTGGTTGGCGTGTAGGGGCGCGAATTTATGACCGTGCTTAAGTTCGCTGGTCTTTTCTAATAACTGTGTCAGACCTTCCCGCCTACTCGAAAAGTTTTTTTCCCCTTTATCCAGAAAGTTTGTTGGTGAAACGGACTAAAGATGCAAGTACCGCAATAAACCCCTTTTGAGGCCCTCTTCACCACCAAATGGAAGCGGGGCCTCCTCCTGCCTTGCGTGTCTGGCGGCCTGTGGCCCCCCCGTCCGAAAACCTCCTTGAAGACCTGTTGGCCGCCCAAACCTCCTGGTAGAATCCGGGCCGCAACCACAAGAAAACTTAACTCCCCGTCCGCCGTCTTCCCCTCTCCTCTGGGGGCGATGGTGTAGGTTTATCACACCAACAAAACCAGGGGTTGGTTGGTTCTGACCCGTAGGGAGGGTTGTTCCTGGGCCCCACTAACCGCCGAATCCTCCAATCTGCTTCTCGTAACGGTGGAAGAACTACATCGACTGTGCTCCTCGGCCCCCCGGGGGGGGGGGGGGGTAACCCCGTTCCGCTGCCTAAACCCTCCGCATTCCGCCGCGCCCCTGCGCTCACTATAAGAGTGTTTTTGGTTGGCAGGGGAGGGCCGGGTTGACGGGACGGAAGGACTCGGGAGAGGCGTGCGGATGGCCCCACAAATAACACCCTTCCGCATACCAGTCGTGGTGATTGCAAAATCGCAAGAAGTTCGCGAAAACCACCGCTTTGGGAAATGTCCCTGCAGCCCGGTATGAAGCACACACTTCCTTGTCGACGCAATATGATTGGACCAACCAATCAAAAATTTGGGTGGGGCCGGCCGAGGCGATTCCCCAGTGCTGGGATAACTGTTCAAAGTCAAAAGTTGTAGGTCCTGCGCATTGCTGGAGAAGACAAATGAAGCCCGTTGTGTTGACTCCTGATGGTGCGATACGCGAAGATTTGTGTTTGTTTGGTTTGGCGATTTGGTGTCTCCTTTTTCCCCTCCCAACGTTGCCGAGGTTTTTTGTTCTCGTTTGTCGTTCAAAAGGAACCATGGTGTTTCCTCTCGGTTTTTTCTCGCGTTGTTTCGGCTCTTTTTTTCTCGCTTGGTTTTTTTTGCTTTCGTTCCTTCAACAATCCTATGGCGTGCGGCGGCGTGACGGGGCCGTGACGTCTCCACCCATAGTACCAATATGCTGGAGACCAAGCGAACGCACCAAAACCCCAGCAATAGAGAAAAGTAAACCCACCACGGAACGCGGGGGCGTTGCCACTCAGGAAACGGCAGAAGCCCCCGCGCAGATATAACAGCCGCCCCTCATTTAACAGCCACCTTGAAAAGCCCACTATCTCAACCACCGCTCTTCGAACGGACTGTGGCGCGAAAGCGGGGGGGTGGGGGCGGAATTGGTGTAAAGATGCCATAGTGCCAGATCATAATTGGGGCGCTAATCAGAATGGGGTGCGGAACCCCCCTCTGCAAACTCTCGGCACAGCTCCTCACCCCCTCAGGGAGGCAAAGCCAGGGGGGTGCCGTCGCTGAAGTCCGAGCTGCGCAAGCCGTAGGTGTGCGGGGCGTGGGGGGGGGGTGGGTGTGGGGCGTGCGGGGCGGGGGCGTACGGGGGGGGGTGGGGGGGGGGTTGGGGTGCGGCAGCTGAGGTGGTTGGGGTGGGTCGGGTGGGCTGGGAGTGACTGAGGGTCGACACGGCCTGAAGGAGAACAGTCTGGCAAAGGGTGCAGGGCTTGCAAAGTGGCAGTACCTTGCTTTCTCCTTCTCCTTCGCGCGCGCCCGAACTCTGCCGAACCCGACGAGGGAGACCTCTGCGTTGTGGTATGATAGGGCGCAAGGGGGTGTGGCGCGGTGGGTGGGGTGCGGCGCGAGCGGGCCACCACCGCGCCCCGCTCACCCTCTCGTCCCTCGGGGTGGTGTGTGGATCCCCGTCCCCTCCACCACTCGCTAACTCAGGATTCCCCCCCACCGATTCAACATCAACACCCGAATCGCGGAGAAGTTTTGAAAATCCTGCTCGACTTGAACCAGCGGGGGCCCGCCGCGCTGCTCGAACACTTCGGCCCGCTCAGTCGTAAGAAACAGGGGTGGGAAGGGGGGGACGTTGTGGTGTGTCGCGCGCCCTCCCGCTACGGATCCGCGGCCATGTGCGCCGAGAACCACCCCACACTCCTCCCCTGATCCCACTTTGCCTCTGCTCGAAGTTCACAACCGTCAACTCCAAAAACATAAAAACAAAACACTCACAAACCCAGGCTCGGGCGGCAGGCAACGGCGGAATCCCTGCACAACAGTGCGCACGCCCTGGTTGGCAATTATTGGGCTCTCACTTTACCGGCCAAAGGTCCATCGCTCGCCGCCCGCTCGGCGTCTGAGTCAGCGGTGTTTGACCTGCCTGTTTTTGTGCTCGCCTAGGACCCCGCGAACTTCTCTATAGCCGATGAAACCCTCGGTTTGTAAGAAGTTTCCTGTCAAATCGACTGACGTAGCAGCCACACAGATCCTCTGTGAACGAATACGCCGGCTACAATGGAGAGCGAAAGCGTTTCAACAAATTAAACGTGTTTGTCCCCCGCGTAAAGTTCTTCCGGCGTCCAAGCCACGCCCTTCCCTCACCCCCCCCCTCCTCGCACACTTCAACTACCTCTCCCTCCCGGTTCTCGCGGCATCCCCTTCCCCCCCCCCACTCCGCAGTCAAACAGAACGCGAGGAGTGAAGCAGACCAGTCCCACCAGAACGAAAGCAAAAATGAGAAAACGACTGTCCTTTTTGATTCTTATTATTGTAATAGCTGGACGCCACCGGCCCTTCGGCGGGAAAAATGGTTTCGTTGGTTCGGTGGGGGATATGGCAGATCGAATAGTAGGGTCCACCAGTTGGTGAGAAGGAACTAGTGGGCTCTACTTGGGCGTTAATCGGTCGGGCTTGCGCGACGTAAGTTGGGGGGGTGTGTGACGGGAAGAGAAAGAGCGCGCGCGGCGGCGGCGCATGGGCGGAACGAGACACACCAGCGAGACAAGTTGGCGCGCGGGCGGGGGTGCGCGAGTATTCTGGACCGCGATTCCCCGAAACGACCACACCCCCCACCCGGGCGCACCAAGCAATCCTTTCGTTGGGTCGCCGGCGCGCGGGATGGGGTGTGCGACCGGGGGCCCCCCCTACCCTCCAGGAAGCTGCCACCACGGAGGTGCGTTTTTTTTGGTAAATCTGTTTGGCTGGATGTGTCTCTGGCGGCATAGTGATCGAACATTTTTGGAAAGTAGTCGTTCGACCCCCCACCCCCCCCGCGCCAAAGAGGGCTTGCCTGCCTGGAGGGGGCCGTTGAGAGTTCGCGCCGGGCGTGGGCGTGTGGCGCGCCAAAACCCCCCCCTTGTATCTTTTCCTTGGCGGGCACGCATGCTCCCTCTGGTTGGGCCGGGGTCAGGCCGTAGAGCATTGGAGTCCGATTTGGTTGTGCAAAGAGGGAACGAGGTCGGGTGGGGTGCGCGGGTAGGGCGAGTTGGGCCTGAGGGCGGGCGGGAAAATCGGCGGCCCCAAGCGGCACGGTTTTGAGCTGAGGGGTCGGAGAGATAAGTACGCAGTTGAAGGTGTACGGTGTCGGCCGCTGCGGGTTGGCGGGGCGGCTGAGGCGCGGTGCGCGTTCGCGAGAATGCGGACAGGGCAGGGTGGGGCGGCGGTTGGGTTGGGTGGCGCGCTTGTGGCGGGTGCGAGGGAGTCTGATTCGCCGGGGGGGTTGTGCGCCTCCCCCCCTCGCCCCAACCGCGCCCCTGCCCCCCGGACCGCGCCCCCCCCCCACCTCCCCGTCCCCGCCCCCCCCCCCCCCCATCACAACCCCCCCCCCCACCCCCACCCCCTGCATCTCACTGGGTATCCGCGAGCTGCGTGGCCGGCGCGGCACAATAACAGAGACCCTGAACGAAAGCAACCCAACCCTACGCCACAAACAACTTGGGAAAACTGCTATGAAAAAAAATCTGAATCGTTGGGCTACACCCCTCACCTGTCCTGGCCGTTCCGCGCGGATGTCGCCCCTTTCCCTTTTTCTGCAGTCAGCTCCCTTCTTCGGCCGGGACGGCCGTATACACGCATGAAGCGTCGCCCGCTGTCCTCGCCGTACACGCAAGCTGAAATCCTTGCACACACATGTTTGGCTTTGAGCATGTTTTCTGAAATGTTAACATTTGAAAAACAATCCTCCTTCTACGATCACACGCCCATCTGTTTTTTCCTATATCGTCCGTGCCTGGTCTTGGCCGTCATTCTTTGCGTGGCCTGTCTCGGCGCCCCTCCGACCATCGTGTTACAAAGGGTGCCCCGAAGTACCGTTGCTTGCTGGTCTGTTAGTCGGTGGTGTACCAGTCTATCCCCCCTATGCTGCGCGGGCGGGGCCACATGGCGCGTCGCACCGCGCCGTGGGGGTTGGGCTCGGCCCTCCTCCTTTCTTTTGCGAGTTTTTTCGTGTCGTTTCCTTGCCCCGTCTGGTTTCCTCTTCTGGACTCACATACCCGTTGTTGGTGTGCTACTATTCTTTAAAAGCTTCGTGTGCCTCGGTCATCCCCTTATCTCGGGCAATTTTCCAGTCCCCACACGCAGAGCTCGGCGTGCCCATATCCTGCGCCTGCCTCCCTCCTACCCCTCCTCTCTCCGTTCCACGATGCATGCTTTGTGGTATGATTTTTTGTTCGCCCTAATAGTTGTTCCTGTGGGTGAGGTTTTTTGTTATCCCCGTCTTCGCGGAGGTACGACTCTGTTGGATTACCCTTGGCCAGCAGCTTGGGTTGTTTTTTTCCGCATGCTTGTGGATGATGCTGGTTGTTGGGGAAGTGAGGAGTTGGTCATTATTAGGTTTGAGTTGGAGGTTGAAAAGTAGCTTACTGCAGTCTTTGGTTGGATGGTTCCTCTCGTCCCATCGCGACCGCGCATCCTCTGTCGGTCCCCACGCGCTTGTTTCCACGGCTCGTAAAACGTGGCATGGGTCTGGGTCCCAAGAGAATTAAAGCGGGCGTACCTCCGGTTCTTCTCTTCCCGACGCATATTATCGCACTTAATCTCGGGCGGCATCGCGTGAGTGATGGTGGGTGGGGTGGTTGTGGGTCCTGCATCGTGTGATAAAACCCGGTAAACCTTTGGTTATTTCCCAATGGGCCAGAATTTGTTCCGCCGCGCGTTTGTGACTGACGCTGGAAAGCCCGGAAGGATGGACGGGCCCCCACGTGGTGGGTTTGCGGCACAGCTCTCGTGCAAAAAGAGTCCAGCCCCGCCGGGGGCGGAGGGGTGTTTGTGGAGGAGCGAGGGGGGGGGCCGCTGGCCGCGAGCAACCCTCCGAACCCTGGGCCCAAATTGTGGTCTCGTTGTTGTGTTTGCCTTGGTGCGCGTCGCTGTTTTTTGTTTTTTGTTTGGGTTTTCTGAAATACTGTCCTTCATGGTTTGTTTTTTTACTCCTCCGGTCCTCCGGCCCGCCCCTACAGGTTGGGGGTGGGGGGTTCGCCCGCCAGTGATAGCGGTGGGCCCCCTCCGTATTTCCCAGATTCAGGAAAAATTAGCCGGCGTAAGTTGCCCGTGCCCGATCCAGCTGCTTGGTCTGGTCTTACTTCATCCGCATGCCCCTATCGATTACTCTTCTGCTCGTTGATGTCTTCCCGCGCTCTACGACTCCCCCCTTCTGAGCGTTGGCCGTCCTATGTCTCTTATCACTCCCTCGCTCTCCTCTAACCGTCTGGTCGTACGCGGATACCCGCATGCTCGTTCTGGCCAGCGGCCCCCTTTTATTGGCTAGGTCCGCCGCTAATGGTTCGCGCGGGGCTTGGATGATAGGGAGTTGACAGCTTCTCTGGGAATAACGTTTTACCGCAATATCGACGTGCGGCTGCGGACGTTAGTTCAGAAGACAGGGGAGGTCAGGGTGTCCCTCATCCTACGCCACCATCCCACTGGTGGCGCCGCAGGTGTGTTCTCGGAGGGTTTGTGGGTGGGCGGGGGTCGCGAGGGCGCGTTGTAATCGCGGCTGGATCTTTGGCGAGACTGTGAGCCGCCAAGTTGGGCCGTCCCATCCCTCCCGGCTTCGTCTCCAGTCGTCAGGCGCCGCCCAATTCTCTGCACTGAAAATAACCACAGTTACGGTTCACGAAAAGAGAAACAAAAAATGCCTAATGCCCGATATAAGCGAACGCCCCCCTGAAAGAACGCCCCGTAAAAATCCCTCCCTCCGCGACTCCTCGAACCAAGCTCCCGTGTTGTTCCGTGAGTCTTGTAGTAGCGGCATTATTAAGAAGCCACCGGCTGTCCTGAACCCACCAACCCGCCAATTTTGGCATGGGTTTTAAGGTGCACGGGGAGGGCCCGTGCGGTCGTCCCGGACGGGGTGGCGGGGAACTCACTTCGACCAAAATCCGCCTCCTACACCTCCGACACGGGAGTGTAAGGGGCGGAGATTCCCGGCCAGTGCCAATTCGGCCCGGCACTTGACCGGGCCGGCCATAGCCCCTCATAAAATTACTAGCCACCCAAAAGTTATTTGTGGTCAGAAAGAAAAACGGGGTCGGGCAATTAATACGGCCCACCGCGCGATCAATGAGAAGTTCCCATTCCTACTTAGAGTCCAATCGACTCTCCGTCGCAAACACTTTTCCGTTACGGATTCAGCCACCGACCCCCGCCAAAAGGGACGGACGCCAAAGCCAAGGCACGAAAAAATGCCTGACCTCGCCTAAAAAAATGTCCAATGTAACTTCAGAAAATTGGCTAGTTGGCCAGTCCCAAACTTGTTTGGCAAGTCGGGTACGCGAAAAACACGGGTCTCCACTCGCCACCTCACACCCCAGCCCGCGCTCCCCAACGCGATTCTAGCCAGAAATACTCCGGGCCACACTCAGCGCACAACCGACCTACGCCCAACCGCACTCTCGCCCCGCTTTCATCGCGGCTCCCCTCCCAACCGCTCGTCTCCTACATAGTCCCTAGTTGTCGTTTTAGTTCCTCAGTTTTTTCCCTTTTCTTCGCGCGAGCTTTCGACTGGGCAGTGGAAATGCAGTGTAACGTCCCCCCCCAGGGGCCTGCAATAAGAATCGACTCGCGTGCCAAAAAGCAAAGCGCGGAAGCACCTGTCCTTTTGCTAGAGGAGTGCCCGCCGTACACAAGGTGTGTTACTAGGCCCGAAAGATACCCCACTGGGTTTTAATCTTGCGATCAGTAGTGGGGCTTTTTGGGCCGTAATGCCCTCAGGGACAAAACGCGCCCCCTGGAAAATTCCCCTTGAACCCACTTCCGCGGGGCTCAAATGCGGGGGGGCCCCAAGAAAATCCTTGCCCCGTCCCAGAAGACAGGTTGCTAAAAAATAGCCCGAACCCCCCCAGACCCCCTCAGGAGTCCCCCTTGGGCGTTTTTTGTTCCCCCCCAACCGACTCCCTTTCCCAAAAATGTTCGTCACTGTGCCCGCCAAGCACCTACGCAACGATTTCCAAAACGCCCCTCGTTTGTTTTTTTGGTTGCAGCGCCTGGTTACAACTTTCCCCCCGCCAGCGACCAATATTTTTTGCTTTTCCCCGTGGGGTTTTTTTCTTTCGGGAATTCCGGGTCCAAGTTCCCCCCGGGGGGCGCGCCAATTCTGCGGGCCGTAATCCCGCGGGCGGACGTAAACCTTGTAGAGGGAGTCCGATTGAGCCTAAAGTTTTTTTTGTTTTCCTCCACTTGTGCCCCTACTCCGTTCCCCCCCCCTGCAACCCGACAAACAATACCCATTTTTTTCCCCCCCCGGAGGCGTAATAGTTTCCGGCCCCTCTTTTCCCACAATTTTTTGCCGTTTTTCGACTTCCCACCTCCTGTGGCTGCGGAGTAGGATGCCCCCTAACGGGAAATTATATTTCCCCGCAGGTAAAGGGCCTTCTTACCAACTTCGGAAAACACCCAACGTTTTTTCATGTTGAAAAACGCCCCGTCGCCCCCTCCCCTTGCTATGCCGGCTACCATTCGGTTTTTACAAAGTGATCTGTTGTGGGGGCCTGGCTTCGTCATCCGATTTGAACAGGAACTCCTCAACCGAGTTCAAATCGGCCAAATAGAAAGTTTTTTCTCCTTCCCCCCTTGCAACTCGGGTTCAGTTGGAATTAGCGCCCACGAAACGGCGGAACACCTTGTGCCCGCAACGTGAGACCCAAATTGCACCCACGTGCCACTTTTGGAAATTCCGCGTTTCTTCCCGAGTTTTGGGGAAAGAAGGACTTCGACAAAAGTGTCCCAGGAGGTTTTTCCTTCGCGAATTCCCAAATTTCCCAGTAAAGGAAAGTCAATGGGGGTTTTTCCTTTCGGGAAGTTGGGTTCCGAGCAGCCCTGCCGTTTTGTTTCAGGGAATCAAACTCCCTTGCATTCGGGTGGACTCGGGTTGGGAACCGATCCAATGTTAACGTGAAAAACAAACGCTTCTTTCCCGTCGGGAAAAAGCTGAAAACCCCTGGGGTAATAAAGAAAAAAGGTTTCGTCCACCCCCGGTTCCATCCGCCGCAACCGCCACTGGCAGTGAATTTTGTTTCCTTTTTCCCAGGCCTGTTTCGTACAGTTTCACTCCCCGCAAAATAGTTGGGGAAGTGAGCGACGCAATTTTCATCCCATCAACGTTCAGAATGAATGTTTGATTACCTCCCAGTCCCCACCCCCCAATCTTGATTACGAAAGATCCCTGGATATTTCTTTCCAATCCGGGGTTGGCCCGTCCTCCGAAGGCCGGTTTTTTTCAAGGGGGCCTTGCAGAGGCCGCTGAACAATCCCCCCCCCCCCCTCTCCCGTTAACTGGTTGAAGGTTGTTTTTCCTTCCTTTTCCCAAGCTGGGCCCTTATCCCGGCAGCCACACAGCGTCCGGCCCCCCCGGTACCCCGGGCACGGTATTGCCGAAGAAAAATGTTCCTTTTGAACGCAAAGAAACTGGAGCTTGGAGAAGGCATCCGCCAACAGAAATTCGCTTTTTCCGAGTCAACAAGGGCTCCCATGTTCCCCTTCTCCGAATGAGGAATACATTTGCCTTTGAGTTTCCCAGCATGGATCCCGCCCCTCGCACCATCTGATGGTTTTTTCCCAAATTTTTCCTTCGTCCCGAAGGCAAAGTTTTTTTGGGGCCTTTCGAGCTGACTCAAAGCGGGTTTTCCGGAAAAACCTCTGGATCAGCCACCCGACCTGGCTTTAAAAAACTCCCCGGAATGTTAATTTGGGCATCCCGAGCGTGGGTCGCCTCGCTCCCCTGCACATTTTTTTTTTTTTTAGGACCCACGGCACGATAGGGCCCCCCGGGTTTTTGTTTCACCGGCCGCATGTTCATTTTCCCCGTTACAGAAGCAGAATTTTGCGAGAATGGCGGTTCGGACCGTGTCCAGAAAAACCCTGGGTTTGTGGGGGTTTGTGGGGGGTAAACTCCCATCGCCCAAGAGAACGCCACATAAACTCTTTTGGGCCTTGCCGGCCCGATCATTTTGCGCCCACGTTCCGCCCCCGTTCCAGAGTTTCGAGCCTGTCCAAGGCCCTCCCCCGCAGATGCCCAGAGCCCCCGGCTGTCCATGGTGAAAGGGCCTCAAGGGTCCCCCCCTTTGCAGGATACTGGGCGCTAGTCCCCGTTCACCCACTGCTTTCAGGAACTTCGCGTCGGCCCTGACCCGTTTAATCGAGCCAATAAATAACGAGTATCCGCGCTCAAGCCAGACTAAGTCCCCGGTGCCGGGTGGGCTTGGGAAAATGGCCCCAAACAGAGATCTGCACGCCGCGCCATCCCCTCGTTCTTTCCGCGGAAGATCGGAAACAATGCAGCTTCTTATGCCGTTCACTTGTGAGCTCCACTCTCGGAATAACGCGTCCCGCCTTCCCGGACCGGATGGAACCTTTCTCGGTGGGGTTTACTGGCCCAATATGGAAGGAAACCCAGGTCCGCCTTTTCCCCACCTATCGGAAGAAATCGAGCCGGAATCGGCCCCCACCATAACCAACCGTTGCGGGAAAACCACCCCATAGTTTTGCAGGCCCCGCCGCCAAATAGCGGGCGGAAACCAAGGCATCGATTAGGGTTTTGGAACCGTCGTATAGCTCGTGCCGAGTTGTTCCTTGCCCCACTGAGAATAACTTTTCCTTCCGTTGGTGCATTTTTCGAAGGCGAGATAAATCCGAAAATGGAAGGTCCAGGCAACCCATCGTTTTGGCTTTTCATCTTCCAAAGCGTTTGCGCGCCCACCACCAAGAACCCGGATAAAGCTTTCCCGTTGTTCCAACGGAGCCCCCCCCCCTTGCGAAACCCGGTTTTTTTTTTCCCTTCCCGCGGATGAGCGGAGTAAAGTAAAGGCGGTCCCTCCACTATGGAAATATGACCCCCAGCCCAAACCCCTTTGTTCCCTTTAATGCAAGGTATAAATGCCCCCATTCGCAGAACCCCATGGGCTTCCGGCGGCTGGATCTTAAGGATGTTACCGATCTTTCGTCCCAGACGTCGAAAGCCTGCATCCCCACGCCCCGCCAAAAATATCGCAAACCCTTTTTGGTTTTGCGTTAATGCGGGTTGCTCCCCGCAATGGCCCTCTTTCCCGCTTCCCGAGACCTTTGAAAGATCC
>Ga0179593_1759454_pt1 | contig 11525 bp, 11 predicted proteins | sample CZODoug2_1_08_16_FD_185931 | JGI IMG/M metagenome (GOLD analysis project Ga0179593, IMG submission 185931) | Vadose zone soil fungal communities from Angelo Coast Range Reserve, California, USA - CZODoug2_1_08_16fungal (PacBio error correction) | ecosystem: Environmental > Terrestrial > Soil >...
CCAAAGGAAAAAGACTGCTCTCTGAAATTTTTGGGGGGGGGAAAAAAAATTCAAGGCAATTTTCAGGTCAGGAGCGGCTTGGGGTGTTAAACGAATCTCGAGGAGAAATCCGGGGATACAGGGGGTTCCTCTAGGGAAATGATCGCTGTGAGGGGCATTCCGGAAAAAGGGGGTGAGGGACGCCTGACTGTGGCAGGGGGGGGATCAACCAAATGGTTTTCTTGGCAAGAAAAACTTCCCCTTTCCAAATGCATAGAGTACTGGTAAGGGGGAGTTGTCTCTTAAATCACTAAAGGAGAAGGGAAAAAGGACAGAAGATTCGACGAGGGGGGGGAACATTCTTCAAACAGAAGAGAAAGGCGCTCGGCTCAATGGACAGGAAAGTACTGCGATCGCCCGTTCTCAACCTCCGTAAGGAAGAAATTCTGTCTGAGAAGGAAGACGATAAAAGAATAAGCTTGGAAAGGGAAAGCGTTACTGGCGCGGGAAAGACCAAGAAAAAAAAAAAAGGAAAACAGGACTGTGCCGCCCGCGGGGGCGCGGAGGAGCAGGGAAAAAAGAAAAAAGGGCCTGTGCCTTAAGACGTAGTAGATCCAGGGAGATCAGCTAAGGCTTGGCCATTGGGCAGCAGTCCAATCTTAGGGAAAAAGGGAGGGGGGGGAGGGGGGGGGGGGGAAAACCGGGGAGGGGGGGGGGGGGGGACGGGGGGGGGGGGGGGGGGGGGGGGGGGGACCGACAACAACCTGCGAGTGTCTGGGAAACGGAAAGGCGAAAAAGGAATTTCACCGGAGGGGGGGAAGCACGAGCGCAGTACCGCATAACAAGGGGGGGGTGTCCTACCATTTTCGGGATTCCTGTTTGGCCAACAGGATTGCGGTAGGGGAACCACCAAGCACGTCGATGAAAGTAATTTTTAAATGAGCAAAAAAAAAAAACCACACACAAAAAAAAAAGAGCCTAAACAGATTTCTAAAAAGCTCCTTGGGAAAGGTATACTTTCCACCAGGGGACGTACAATCGGAGAAGTAGGTTAAAAAAAGTGGACAGGTCGTCAGGGAAGCAAGGAAACAATCGGATCGCAAGAGGAAATAAATTTCATAAAAGAAAAGCCAAGGTTCGACATTACGGGAAAAAACTTGGCCGTAAGGGGGGGGGGTTCGGGACAGCCGGGAGGAAGGAAAGAAGGGGTGGGCTACAAACCTATCCTAAAAAAGAAAATCAAAATCCGCGTAGTCTAATAACTTTTAGAGAAGGAAAAAAAGCTACGTCGGAGAAAGGACCGCTTCTCCGAGAAACCCTATTTTACAAAAGGAAAAAGTGTCGGTCGCGACGGAAAAGAAGTCAACTGTTTCGAACAACTCAAAGTTGAACCGAAATAATAGAAAAACGTTGCTGACGTCCGTGAGAAACAAAGGGTTGTTGGAAGAGAGTCTAAAGGGGGGCAAAAGAAGGTAATGCGTGTGACGGCGGAAGGGGACATCCGTGCGCTTGGGGAAAAAGAAAAAAGAAGACGACTAAACGTGGCAGGGAAGAACCAAAAATCGATAGAAACAAACAACAACGAAATCGATTACGAACAAGAAAGCCGGTTATTTATATGAGGCGGGGTGTCGACAAAGCGAACGGGGGTTTGCCGACGGAAAAGCAGGAATTGGAAAGGGAAAAATTCCTATCGGATCAGTAAAGATGAACCTTCACTGAAGGAAAAAGATCGAGGAATTTAACGCATGGGGAGTTTTCGGAAAAAAGTTAAGAAGGACATGGACTTGGTTCGGAAAAATGTGGTACTTTCTCTGGGCGAGAGGAAAAAGACGGCAAGACAGTGCCGAGGAAAGAAGAAGCACGGCCTGGACGTCGACCGAAAAAAGGACGGATGGATGGCTCCTTGGTTGGAAAAGTTACGAGGAAAATGGGTCGAGGGGTACCAAAAAGAAAACCAAGAAAGAAACCATGTCGACTCATTTCGTAGGAGAAGGAGGGTTTTTGATGAAATTTGAGGGAAGGAACATGAGGGGGCGATTCTTGGGGGGGTCCATGAACTCTCGAAAGGAGAAAAGGGGGGAATATCAGGCGCAAAGTGAAGGAATTCGGGTGGCAATTAAAAAGAAAAGAGACGGACCTGTTTTGAGAGAGCTGGCGGTGGCGACTAAAGTTTCTGGCTGAAAAGTCAATGATGAAGATTCTCCTCCGACAAGAAGTTGACAACAGAGGGGACTGGGAGGTTCTTTAAATCGGGATTAGGGAAGGAAAGGGCTATCTATCAGGGACACGATGAAAACGGGGGACAAGGGGAGAGAAAAAACTACCCTAACGCATGTGGTTGGGAAAAAGAAAGCGCGCGAAAGAAAGGAGTGCAATGGCCAAAGGAACGGACGTCGAAAGGGATATTAAACAGAAAACGTCAACCTTTGAAAAGGATTCAATGAGGCGCTTCATTAGGGAGGGGAGGTCTTCGCAAGGAAAGGCGCGTTTGTTTGGATGGGCGGAAAACCGGCAGCGAACGTACTGAAAAATCTCCTAAGTGCCATCAGGAGTATTAGAAGGGGAGCAGACAGATAGACCATCGGAAATAAGACTTAGATCCTGGAAAGCCATTTATCCGAGAAGGGGCTTTTTTTACAACCAGGGTTCCAGGGGGGTGGGGAGCTCACGGAGACGTCGCTTACTTTATTGAAAAAACACCTCAAAAAAGGGAAGGGGTTATGACATGGGTGAAGTTTCAGGGAAAAAAACCGGGGCCCCTCCCCCTCCGAGGGGGAAGACTCCCCAGTCAGGTAAGAAGGTCACTTTATTGGAAGGACCTCAGGTTTTCTAGTAAAAATTCTGGGGAAACCTTTTTTGAAGGTCTTGTCTTTTAAAACTCCCCAAAAGCTCGACATGGGACTCACCTGCATAAGGGGAGGGACGTCCTTGGGGAGGGAAGGTTGCGCTCGCAGGAAAAAATCATCGTCAGCCAATCGTGTGTTACCGAAACCACACACCGTAGGCAGGAAAAGACGGTGAGTGAGAGGAGGGGGGGGAAAGAAAATGAGATTAGGCGGGCGAGCGCAGGGGGGGGTTTACGCACGAAAAAAATTCAGGTTGAGGTACAAGGGACGGGGGGGGTAAAAGAAAGAGGGCTCAGACGGCTCCAAAGAAGTAACCATTTTCCGGAGGGGCAAGGATTCGAGTTCGGAGACATTATTGGGAAATGCTTTCCACGGGAAGGGGGGAGTATCGGACCCAAGGGAAAGTGTTGTCTGGGGAAAAAGACAACTTTCAAACAGAAGGGAATCTGTGGTCCTGGGGGGGGGGGGGGACGTGCAGATCGAGGATCTAAAGGGCCTGTTCTCAGCGGACGTCTTAAAAAGGGAGAAACCATCACATACAGGAATCATTGAAAAGAAGGAAATAAGCCATGACTGTAGATCTCCCTTTCTCACTCCGGGGGAATTCTGTCTGATAAGAAAGATAAGATGGCACTTCTTTTCGAAAAAAAGTTCATCCGGTAGTCGAGAAAGGAAAAAGACGAGACCCAAAAAGCCGGGAAAGCGCGATCCTGCGGGGGGGAGGAGCCTGTCATTTCCAAGGGCCTGAAATGAAAGGAAATCCCGGGTAGAAAAAGCCCACGTGCAAAGGCCATTGCACTTGGAAAAGGAGTCGCTCTCGTCCAAGGACCACACAAAAAGGGAGCCACCGAAGGTCTAACTACGCGTGGAGGTCACAGGAGGGGCACCGATCTCCTGACCGGAAAGGGGGAAAGGGGTTTCCCGACTGCAGGGGGAAAACCAGACCAAGGCACAGGGGCTTATGATAATCGGGGATTGTACGGCCACCAGAAGGAAACCGTCATTTTTACAGTTCGGCCCGCCGCGCAAAGCACCTTTCCGCTCGGGAAGTAGTAAAGAATTGCCACAAAGGTAAAGCGTTCTCCTTAATTTAAAGAGAAGGCCTCTACTAGGCCGTCCAGTGACATTAAAAAGATCTATATCTAAGATGTTTCAGGGATCGCCAACCGCTCAGAAAAAAAAAATCCCTACCCGAGGAGCAAGGGCTTGAACAAGGAAGTTGTGGCGGGAAGGGAGAGAAAGGTGCAATGTTTCTCCAAAAAAAATCCGTCGTTGGAAAAAAAATCTGGTAGAGAGGGAACAAAGCACTTCCATCGGCACTGTAAGAATAGGCACAAGTCCTGGGGGGGGGGGGGTCTTCGATCGACCAAGCCACAAATCACAGGGTCGTGAAAGAACGACAAGTCAATCCTAAGAAACGTCTTTTTGCGAAAGAAAAACTTTACCTAAATAAGCGGCATACAGAAGGGGGGCTGGGAAGGGCCCTCTTCCGTTGTGGGGGGGCCAGCACTAGAGGGGAGCGGAATGCTTTAACTGTCGTAAGCCGCATCAGTGCCTGGGCGAAAAAAATGAAAAAAAAGTCATTTTCCACGAATCGAAAAAAACATCTCAACGTAGGAGGAGTGACAAGAGGGGGGGGGTTTCGATTACGACATGAGGAAAAGAGGGGAGGAGAAGTTCGAGGGGTGACAAAGCGAACGGAGAAACAATTCCCGACGAGAAAAAAAGCATTCCGCGCATAGCGCAAGAGGAAAAAAAAAAAAATTGCTATGGATAAAGGAAAAGCAAAACAGGAGGGAGCGCCGAGGAGAAAAGTGGGAAGTGGGGAAAACACGTTAATATGACGGAGGAATGGTTCGTAAAACTGTTTTGAGAAAAAAAGAGAATCGTGGGGGGGGCAGGAAAAAAAAGAAGCTTTCGGGCGCGATCTCTTGAGGGGGGGGGGGAATTTCTCAGAGGGGATACTCGCGGGGGACAACGAACGGATGGTGTCTCCAACAGGGAAGGGGGGGGAAATCTCTTTAAAGAACAACCAATAAACTTTGACGGATCGAAAATTCGACTTCGGGGATTCTACCGTGCTGCGTGTTGCCAACTGCTGGAGCGATCTGTGGAGAGATTCCCTTACTAAGATTCTCACAGTATTGTTAATAGAGAAAAGTCATAAGTCGGACAGTATAGAAGCAGTCACCATAGCGGACAAGGTCTTTTCGGACTACGGAGTGAGGAACAGGGGGGGGGGCCGATACGTTCTGGGGGGGGGCGCCCGATTCAGAAAAAAAAAAGGGGCAACATAACATTGGAGGGTCAACTTGTCGGGGTACAAATCAATTAAAAAGATCGTCTTATCTATAAAGAAGGGTCACGTTCACGCGGAAAAGGGCGTTGGAACTTTCGGGCTGAAAAAAAAAAAAGGGGGGGGCCGGGGGAAAAAAGATTACTGGCTGAACGGGAAAAAAACAGGAAGGAAGTTTAACGGATCTAAAAGACGCCTTCCACAACTGCGTTAGGGAACACCCGCGAAAGGTCTTAGCTTTCAGCAGGGGAAGCTTCGAAATGTTTGGGTCAATGGGGTAGGGGAGGTTCCCGGCTAGCTCGCCATGGGGGGGCTAAGGACTCAGTGAAACGGGGGTAAAGGGATTCTCGTAGTCAGGAGACGGAGGGGATAGTAATGGGGGAGGGTTTCAAGGATGAGGGAGGAATGTTGGAAGAGGGGGGTAGACAAACGGGGGGAAGGGTTCTCAACAAAGGGACAACTCATTCTTCGGTCTCCATACGGATCGTCTGGCGCGGGAGGAGGAAAAACGAGAAGGGGGGGTTTACTGGGAAGCAAAGAGTCGCTGAAACGGGAAAGGAGACAAAGGAGGGACCGGACAAAATCAGGGGGGAAAACGAAGTCAAAGATTGTTTATCCATTTGTGGAAAGTGGAAGAAAAAAATGGGCCCAGGAAAAAAGAATTTGGGTCACGAGGTCAGGGAACTCCAGAAAAGGGAACTTCATTTCCTCAACGGCCAAAAAGGGTGCTGTTCGCGGAAAAATGGGGGATCCACCGGACGTGGGGGGAGGATCGATATGGTTGGGGGGTACACAAAAACTCCCCAAGGAGGGGAAAACATGCGGTTGGGGGGAAAACAAACCCTGAGCGAAAGGCATCAGAAGTCTTGGACCAAAATCAACACAAAAAAACACTGAGGGGGAAAAAAAAAGGCTGCTGGAGGGGAAATGCGAGCGACGGGGGGGGGAGAACTTCGCAAAAAAAAAGGTTTTCGGTCCAAGGCGGCGATGGGGAAGGAACGCAATAAAAACGCCATTCTCCCCTAAAAAGAGTATCCACAATTTGGAAGCGACCAGCAAGGGAAAAAGCGGTCCGGAGACAAAACGTTGGCGGGCCTGGAGTTGGAAGGGGAAAACAATATCGGAGGGGGAGAAAAGAAAAAACCATTCCACTTGGACATTGGGAAGAAAAGGAACCTTTGATTTGGAAGGGCAGAGATCCAGGAAGTCTCTCATTGGGAAAAAATTCTGGCTCTTAGACCAAAGGGCAAAAAGAGCGCTCGGATCAAGGACGATGCCTCTCCAGAGGTCAGGGACGTAAAAAAAAGCGGAAACATAGTCTGGGGGACATACGATAATAAGAATGGCACTTCGTTCTAAACGGGGGAAAAGCCTTTCATCGTACCTGCTCTAGGGAAAAATGCCGAAGAAACAAAAAGACGCCAAATTGCTAAGAAAAAAATCCTCTATACAGGATGATGGGCGGAAGGGGAACTTCAACTATGGTGGAGGGTCGTAGATTCCTTAAAATGCAAAAAAGCTCCTTGCCGGGGGACATGACTTAAGGCCGCGAGCGTCAAAAAGGACCACAACATAGAGGGAAAGAAAGAAAGCTTCCAAAAGGAAAGGGGGAAAAAATCCTTCTCCGCTTGAGGGTCACTGAGTATAGAAGAACGACGCTAATCCAGATGGTGGGGTCGAACAGTTCACAACGGGAAGGGTTGCCAACCTTATTAAAGGGCTCCATCATTTGACGGACCCCAAACAAGCAAGTACATTCGGCCCCAAAGAAAGGAGAAGAAAAAGGGGGGGACGTTCCCTAAGGGTGAAGGGGGTACATTCTTTACTGGACAACCGACGGGGGACCCCTACTTGCGGGGAAGACGACTTGTCGGAAAAGGAAAAGTGGCTATAAACCTATCTAGAGAGCTTCAAGGGGGGTTTTTGGATTCACCAACCGCTCAGCCTACTCCTCGAGGAGGGGTCTGCAAACGTGTGTAGTGGCAGAATCCTAATGTTGGGAGCAATAAGAAAAGGGTGTCAAATCCGCGGGTAGACTCCATGAGCGAGCACGGCCATCGTACAAAGGGCGAAGGGGGAAAGGGGGCCCGGCTCTTCTAAAAAAAAACGATTTGTGACAAATAAAAGTTCCAAAAAAACGTGTAGGAAAAAAAAAAAGGGAAGTATTAAGAAAGGGGGGGCGAAAAAAAAGAGCCGGCATCACAGGAGAGGAGGGTTCCATCTCCTTGGTTTTACAGGAATAGGAGCTTAATGCAGGAATGGCGGGGGAAGTCGGACTGATACCGGAAACAGAAAGCTTTTGTCGAACCCCTCTAAAGGAAGGCCGTCATTGTCTATCGTAACAACAATCTTCGAAAAAAAAAAAACAAAAGAGAGATTGTTGGTTAGGAAACGCAATAAATTTATTCTTCTTCCAGTGGGGAAAAAAATCTACGGATGCAGGTATCAAGGTCCAGAAAAAAATGGGAGCCTCCGGCCCAGTTAGCTGGCTCTTTCACAAAAAAAAACCTTCCCTGACTTCAGCAAAGAAGAGAAGGGGCTTATTCGGTAAAGGAGGAAAACCGACTGTACGTGACGAAGGGAGTATAAACGGGAATTTTGTGGAAAAAGAGGGGGGGATTGGGCGTTGAAACGGGCCGCCTTGAGGCCGATGGGGCCGTCTCGTGCCCGAATTGGAAGCTGGAAAGGGATTTATGGATCTGGGAAAAAAAAACAACACTGAGAGTAAATTTTCTCTCTGTAAATCCCAAAAACGCATGGAAGCCCAAGGGGAAATCCATGCTACTCGGAGGAGAAAAAAAGGTACTGCAGCGGTTGGGGTTATGGAAAGGGGTAAGAAGGGGAGAATCAGGAAGCTGTTTCTAGACAAGGGGGAGGACGACCTATTCTATTACGGAAACAGTCAAAGGGGGGGGGGGGGATCATTAGCCGAGGTGGGGAGAGTCGGGTGGCAGGATCAGTAAAAAAAAAACACCGGGTAAAAAGGAGGGGCTCGCAGGGCGGTGAAAAAAAGGGGACGGTGGCATCGAAGGGGGGGAACACATTATGGCGCCATGGAAAGAGGCTCCTCCTCAAGAGGGGGGGGAAGAATCCTGGGGCAACAGGGGTGAAAGAAAGGGGATTTCTTTCTTGCGCCCAGCACGAAAGGAACGGAAGAAGAGGGAGGTTGAAGCTTTAAGGAAAAACGAACCTCTCATGTTGAAAGGGGAAGGGAAGTCTTACAACGGGGGGGGAAGGGGGAACAGCCAGGTCTTCACCCGGAAGGTTACTGATCTAAATGGAGCAAATATCGTTGAGGGAAAGGCAAGGGGGAGCCATAAAAGAAATATCGAGCGGTCAGGACATCTGAAGGTTGGAATCGCGTGGTGGGGTCTTGCTGAGTAAAACGCGGACCAGACGGGTACAAGAAAAAAAAAAGAAGTGCCCCTCGTGGAGTTCTCTAGAAGAAAAATAGAAAAAATCTCGGGGTCTAAGACTTCTCCTCGAAGGGATCCTATTGTCTCAGGAGGCTCTTGATGGTTTTGGAGAAGAAGAAGTCTCTTCGCACGGGAAAAGATAGACGAAAAGATCTCTTCCCGGATTAACAACAGTACGATGAAAAAAAAAAACATTTGGGGGAAGGGGCTGCAAAGAAAAAGCGATATTTTTGAAAGGGGATTCTCCGCAATAAGAAGCGGTCAAGGAGGAGACCGGACCAATTGCTTGTCTCTGGAAAAATTGTGTATCCAAATGTCGGTCGTAATCTATATCTAGGAGGTTCAACATCTCCACATCCTCTGAAATCACCAAGATTTTTCGTCAGGTAGTCAAAAAATAGATCTCCTTACGGCAAAAAAAAAGCTCTTTTAAATAAGTGCAACAAACACCGGGGAGGGGGAAGGGCAAGAGCTGCAAATGAGGGCTAAGTTTGTTGGGAAAAAACCGACTGTCCGGGGGGGACGGGGACCGCAAGCTTGGGGGGAGGGAGTTACACGAAAAAATCTCGAAAAAAAACCGGTGGATACACAAGTGTGGAACGAAAAAGGTCGGAGAGGACGGGACCGGGAGGGAGGTCCCGACGGGAGGCAGGACCGCAATCTGGGGCTGGGGGCCCGGGGCACCTTCCACTTGAGGACGCCTTCTTCCTGGTTCTGGGGGTCTCTGGCAAAGAGCCCCAAGACGTCCTCTCAGGGAGGCGCAGCGACTCTTGAGAAAATTGCAACCAAAACAGCCGGCCGTAAAGAAAGGGATGCCGCGCAAAGGAGAAAGGCTGGAAAAAAGATCAACCGCCGAATGAAGAGGTCTGATAACTTACACAATAAAAAAAAAAAGACGGGAAAGACGTTGTACCAACGAAAATCGGGTCAAAAAAAAACCGGACATTCACGAAAACAAAACAACAAATTGCGCAGCCGGAAGACTAGATCCTGTAGAAAAAAAAAAGGGAATTTCCACTGAAGAAAAGGCAACTTTTTGTAACGGGGTATGTAGAGCACTGAAGGGGGACTTGGCTGGGGGAAAAGGGCATCACAGGCAATCTGAAGCCGGCCACAACAACATGCTATTGTGAAATCTTCCACCGATGATTGAAAGGGAAAGGGGTCACCGGCTTTAAAATAGATAGACGGACAGAACGAAGACCGATGTGGAGGGGGGGGAAAAAGGCAAAACACCCATCCCATTATTCTGAAAGTTTCTTATGAGAAATCAGGGGACGAGGGAAAAAAGTAAAAGGGAGTGCCACCGTCATTGTAAAGTCGAAAATCCTGCCTCGGAGCCAAAAGGGGAAAAGCAAAAAGGGAAAGTGTACTTACATTCTTATACTTGGGAGACTTAAACGTAAAAGAAGGGGAAAATACGTTACGAAGTCCAGCGAGGAATCCATTTGGCTAGAACATGATAGAGAGTCGAAAAAAATAAATTGAGTCCCCAACCGCTCAGAAAAAAAACCATCCCGACTCCGCGTCTCAAAGGGGGAAAAAAAAAAGCGTCATTTTTGTTTCGGGACAAGCGAGAATCCGGGGGGGGCACACAGATCCAGAAGTCGTGGTGCAAAGGTACTCCCCTGAAAAGGGCACTGTAAATAACGGGCAGGGGGACGAATCGTCCAAAAGCCCTCAGATTAAGAAAAAAAAAGGAAAGTACCCAAAAGACAACAAGTCCCCTCCGTCCAAACGTCGGTGCGACAACTACCAGAAAGGAGCAAAAAACTGAAGTCATTTGAAGGGTTCCAAAGGGGGGTTTGGTGAAAGGAGAAAAAGGGGGTCCTGAATATTCGCGTAGGGGAAAGGCCTGTCGGAAAACTGATACCAGCCAGATAGAAAAATAAATCTGAGGCAGGAGGGTCGTATCGACCAAAACAAAGGAGGAAAAAACGGAGATGATTAAAAGGGGGTTCGATAACACAAAACCGAGTCGCGGAGGGGGCCCGGGGGTTCTGAAAAAAAAGCAGGTCCGCCGAACTGAACAGTCCTCAATCTGAAGGGGGGGCAACAACGGGAAACTTCAATGACGTCAGAGGAGGAAAGCTTGATTTCGGTAACGAAAGGTTCGCCACAAAATAATGACGGGAAAGAAATGGGGACCTTGGGAATCTACCGACACAGGGAGAGTTTCAATCGTGGGAAAAAATCGAATCTGGTCAGACCGGGGGAAAGGAGTGCTCTGCTCCAGGAGTAGTACTCCGCGGGAGGGTGACAGGAAATGAGGGGGGGGGGAAAAAATTGACGAGTGAAATTCTCAGCTGTAGGGGAAACAACCAATGACGACTTTTTGAGACGATCAAATCTTGATTCTGGGGGGGAATGGCGACCAACTTGGGAGGGGGGGGGGGGGGGGGGGAAAATTTAGGTACGAAAAATGATGGAGGAATTTCTCTAAAGGCTTGCACTGACAAACGGGAATTCTCAAAAGGAGGGGGAGACCGGAGGCCGATGGGGTAGTCAAATCGTGGAAAATGTCAGTAACCATAGAGTACCAGGTTTCGGAGTAGAGCGGGAGGGGGGGGGCGCTTTAAAAAGGAAAAATCGACGTGCTGGTGGAGAGGGAATCCCTATTCTCCCGCCAGCAAGAATGGGGGGGAAATGTTTGTTGTTCCACTGGTCATTAAAAAGCAAAGAGTAGGTCGGCTCTCCGGGCTTATCTATAAAGCAAGGGCACGCGATCTTCTTAAGACCCGCAGTTGAGAGGAGGGAGCCAAAAAAAATGGTTTTGGGGAAAGCAAATTTCCCTTCTTAGGGGGGGAAGGCCAGCATCCAGAAAAAGGGAATCATTTTAACCTGGAAGGATCTCTACACTGAAAAAGGAAAGTCAATTTGACAATGAACGGGAAGCATCCCGCTCAGGAGAGGGAGCCTTTCACTCAGGAGGGGGCAAGGGAAAATCTTCGCGTTGGGGGGATTGCTGTCCTGAAGACCAGTACC
>Ga0179593_1224713_pt1 | contig 11524 bp, 10 predicted proteins | sample CZODoug2_1_08_16_FD_185931 | JGI IMG/M metagenome (GOLD analysis project Ga0179593, IMG submission 185931) | Vadose zone soil fungal communities from Angelo Coast Range Reserve, California, USA - CZODoug2_1_08_16fungal (PacBio error correction) | ecosystem: Environmental > Terrestrial > Soil >...
TCCGACGATGTGTTTGGGGAAAGATCGAGATCGCCACAAAGATTTTTTGCAGGTGAAATATCTTGTGAAAGGCCGATTCGGACTGGGAAAGGAAGAGCAAGGAGGAGGACAGGGGGGGAGAGGGTTGAGAAGAGGGGGAGGAATGAGCGTCTCTGGATATCTCTTAACCTTCTCAGAACCTGGCAGAAGGGACCAGCGTAAGGAGCGTAGGATAGAGGGAGGGGCCGGAATCTGCCAGGAGGGGTGGGGACAACCTGAAACGCGGAGAAGTCTAGTCTTAAACTGATCTTAAAGTAACAGGCAAGGGACTAGGACCTAATCGTGGACGCCGCGGATCCACCCATGAGCCGAAAGTTATTAGAGGAGGAAATCACGGCTAAAAGGCTGGAAAAAGAATAACCGATAGGGATGAAGTGAATGAATAGGCGAAGGATGAACAGGATATGAGGTAGACGAAAACTACAGATCATCTGCTGCCAAAAAAAAACTCAATCGGAAAGCAAGTAGATTGCAAAACGAGAAACAGGGTCGCGGGACACCCACGATCCCCACCGCAAACAAAAAAAACGGGTTAAGATGGGGGGGGCGGAGAAAAGAAAGGCTTCTTCGCTATAAAAGGGGCTAGTGCCAGGAAAGGAGTTGCTCGTCACTAAACAGCTGTCCCGAGTAATGGGGCGAGAACAGGGGACATATGTGGCCGGCGTCCTAGCGCGTGGAAGGCAAAGTTGCAAACCATGGCATGAAGAAGTGGCGTTGTAGAAACCGCCGGGATGGTTAGGCCAGATTAGTCGGCTAGGAAATAATTTGTGGCAATAGGGGAGAGAGAGAAACAAACAACACAATAGGGGGAAAAAGCCCAGCGGTCAAACACGAAGCGGACCGAATAAGTCCTGTATAAACATCCTGCCGATCGACACCAACGAACATAGCGGGGGGCGAAGGAAGGGAGGGTCAGAGAAGGCAAGCGCTGCAACCATACACCCAGGCAGTAAGATGAGATACTACTGACGTGATCATAACCAATTAGTTACAAACAGCCTAATGAAGAAAAAAAAAGGCTGTAGAGAATAAGCCAAGAGATCGAAATGACTTAATGAAAAGGAGTGCTGTGGGAGGGAATGACGTTGCAGCGCCCGTCGGCAGTTTGGTGATTTTGACAGATCGCGCGGTTTCACCTGGAGAACGAAGAAGGGGGGGCCATGAAAGCGCCCAACTCAAAAAAAAAATCATAAAACATATCGAACCTGGAAACACGCCTCGAGTCATCCGGGGGAATCGAAGAACATGTCGGAAGCTCACCAGATGCGAATTCCTGGCAGGACCAACGGCAGGGAACAAGGACGAAAGAGACGAGCGGCTACCTTTGGTACAACAGATAGGAGGATAAGAAAAAGTACAGCCAACGCAAGCCGCTGGGCACCACCGCATAGAAACTGGCAGGTACCGGAGAGCGAAGAAAAACCGTCGGGCCTCACCGATCCTGAGGCCAACCCTAAAGCGAAAAGGAGCCGCCGAAAACGCAATAATGCATCAGCAATTGCCCACGATCTTGGCCCCAGCCAACAAAGCTCCGGACGCAACAAAGGCCAAAAACACCAGAGGAGGAAAAAGAAGACGATAGGGATAGAATCGGAAAACCGTCGGGGGTGGAAGAGGTTAGAAGACGCGGTTGGCCGCTGCGGGGGGCGGACCGCCCGTCCCGAAGGAAATCAACGGTGGGAGTAGTCCGATAGAGGGGTACAAAAATCACTATACACAACAGGAGGAGCAGGATAAAACCAGTCAAAAATGGGAAGAAAGCAAAAAGCGAGAGGGGGTGAACCCAGAAAAACTCGGACGCCTTCGGCGTCGCGAACGACAAAATGTTTGGGAGAACAAGCCAACTACCAAGAAGCATATACCCAGCTAGACAAAAAAGTGAAGGGGACGGAAGAAATCGATGGGCTAGGACATCTTGCTTAACGACTAACAAAAAAAAACGCAGGACGAATCCAAAAACTCTGCATGGTAGAAGTCAAGGCGGGGACCGCCAGGGGCGTTCTCGCTCAAGAGAAACATGGAGTGTCGTCAAAAGAGGACAGGGGTGGAACAGTTAGACAACGGGGGGACCCCTATGCCACGCGGGCATCATCAGAGGGGGTGTTGTCCTGAGGAAACTCCTGGGCAGTGGGCTAACAAGGGGCAATCGACGGATTGTAGTAATGCGTCGAATGGGGTAGATTGGATAGGCGAAAAATCTTTCCCATGGAAGAAAGAGTAGAACCAGTATTCTGGGTGAATCGGACCGCAACGGTCTCCGCTCCAAGATGGTAGAAAGGCCAGAGAAGTCGTCCAGGGACCCCACGCCTCGAACAGGGGTATGGGAGAGGAAGACAAGTTGGCACGAGAGCCCGGGGGAAGGCAACTGACACGGAATCGCAGTACCATGCCGTCGGAAAGGGGAGGATCGGTGTCCAGCAAGGTCCGCGCGTGGTGAGGGGAATAAGGGGAAAACGTCGTGCCGTGCTGAGGTGAGAACAGGCGTTTGCCTTCGCACCACACAAATAAAACAAACGGGGCGAAGTCGTCTCTTTCTGGGAGATTACGAAGGTGGGTCTTGAAAAAGGGACATGCAACATGGTTTCGGAAGAGAAGGGCCCGAACACGTGGGGCCAGCACCCTGGACGTAGAAGGAATACTGGTGCAGAGAAACCGCCAGAACACGAAAGACCAGTCTAGAGTTCAAAAGAGGTAAAGCCTTTGAAAGTGGGGGAGGGTGGCATACAAGGGACATCGCGGTCACCGGGGGATTCAAACAAGGTCAACTTCAAGGTCCTTCAGCGTTCGAGAAAAAAGAAGTCATTACCCCGATAAAAATCAAAACAAAAAAAGGAGATGAAGAAGAGAAAGAGATAAAAACGTAGGAGCGGCTTACGAAGCCTAGTCCAAAAATTCAAGCCTTACGACAAGCTGTTCCAGAACGACTCAAGGATGCCCGGTCCCGCAGTCACTGCCAAAAACCTAAAAATCGGAACGCTTTTTTCTAGCAGGTAAAAAACTCATCGCCTTGGGAAGAGGCGAAGGGGTTTCCTGAAGGTCGAGCAGAAACAAGTAAGATGGCAGCGGTGTGCGGGGGAACAAAAAGAGGAGGGCACCTCAGAAACAAAGTGTTGACCAAAACCACCAGAGTCAAGGAGGAACAAAGCGTACGACGGCGGCCCGGCTTATCTTTTGGGGGACACGAGGCAAATCGGAAAAACGTACACTATCAGCCCGGCCACGGGCAAAAAACTTATGGATCGGATCATCAACAAGAGGCACCCCCGTGGACAAAACGAAAGAAAGAAGAAGCATGGGAAGAGGGGGAACCGGGTCAGTGACTTCCAAACCATAGAAACATGGCACACCCGGGGCATGGCAAAAAGAACAAGACAGAAAGAACGGCGCGGGAAAGCCGACGGAAAAATGGAGGGTCGATACAAAAAAGGTAGGCTAAAAAGGTAGAATAAACCGAAGACACCTTTGTCTACGAGGGCAATGAGAAGAAGAGAGCAAAGCGCCTAAATAACCTAAATCGAAAGAAATCCAGCGATGCAAGAGAAAAAACCCACCCGGCTATTACCGTTAAAAAAAACACGAAGAGAGAGACCACAGGGAGAAGGGACCGGGTACAGGGTAGAAATGGGAAAACCCCTTGGGCCGCCGGTTTACGACACACGCCCGGTGACGAGAGGGAGGTGGCTATAAAAAAACACTACTGTCAAAAAAAGGCCCTAATCCTGGAAGAAGAAGGGGAACAGCAACCAAGGCGGAAGAATTGCCTGACGTGGCCCAAGATGGACCGAGCCCATGAGTAGGACGGCAAGCAGATTCATCTTGCAGAGGGGGTAAAGCGTGCTGGAAGTTGCGACAAAAAAAAAAGGGGCAAAAAAATACTAAAAAACCGACGTCCGTGTCACCGGGTTTCATCCAGATAGAAGATTTTCCTTGGCCTTCGAAGAGAACAGAAAAAAACCTTATACAGAGAGGGTAGCCACGAGAAAAGGCCGCAGTACACCGGAGGAGAAAAAAGGCGTCAGTTCGGAAGGAGAGGGACAACCACGATCAAGGCCACCTGGCTTAGCGTAAAACATCGATGAAAACAACCGCAAGGCGATATCGCCGAGAGGAGGTTCCAACGAGGTGTTGCAAAGATATGGGAGCGCCGAAGGCTATGTGGAGGAAAGATCGTGGTAAAGCCTAACGAGGATGTGAGTCGGCGCAAAGCGGAAAGGGTGGTCGGGGAGATAAGGATCGGTTGGAAAGGACTGTAGCATATAGCCGTCACATTCTGAAAATAAGGAGCGCAGTTGCCATAAGGAGTTGGAGGACGGATGGAAAGAATGTCACCTACTATGAAAACTGGGGGGAACACCGGCAAGTAGCATCGTAGACGTAATGACGGAGAGGACACTGCGCAGTTCCCAATGTTGAAGGGTCCAATCAGTTCAAAGCATCTGAGAAAACAAGTCCGACATTGGTGCTTGATGAGCCCGAGGGAGTTACGGAGGCGGAACAAACACCGAGAGGTAGGAATCGGTGAGAGGCATCCAGTTTAGCCCCTGAATCGTAGGTAAAACCAGCAACGAGACGAGACCAGGCGCCACAACAACCAAAAAACCAGCGAAATGGGCGAGCCCACAGGAATAACCGCCACCTAAAAAGAGGGGCATGACTTCAATTGTAGTATCAAAAGCTGAGGGCGGCTATAAAAAAGATGGGGGGTGGTAGGGTGTCCATGAATTTGTCCTGTTTGCGTTCGTAAACGGGGCTGTCCCGAATCATGGCTAAGAAAGAAGGTGTCAGATGTGTTGAGAACTAGTTCGGGCGTGAGGGGGACCTGAAAGGTTAATGGCCGCAAGACGCCGATGGCTTTGTGGGGTAAAACAGGAAAAACTTACCGGGGGGAAGGGGCAGAAAAAAAATTATTATCGCTACTTACAGAAAGGGGGGTGGCGAAAGGAGTGGGTCTCTCGCAACCACCAAACGGAGAAAAGGGAAAAGGAAGGAATCCACGCAAACTTAAACGCCGAAACTAACAAGGATGAAGGTAAGAACGGCCAACAACAACGACATCGCGGCCGTGCGCCAGGAAAACCCTGGCAGGAATCTGAACAAAAGGCCCTTTTGAAACCCCGTCATAGCGAGCTACGAATTAGGACAGCCCAGGCGTACTCACAATTGACAAATAAAAAAAAACGCGAGTAGCGAAGGGGAAAGAAATTCTGATCGCAATGTGAACTTAAGAAAGGAGGGTTGCTTGGTATTCTTCGGGTGGGGGGCCCAAAAGGTGGGGAGGGGGATGTCCATCGTCGCGGCGCGTTGAGGTATACCTCAGAGAAGGGCAAATAAAAGAGACGAAAACTCATCAAAACAAAAAGCCCGACGCAAGCATAGAGCAGGGAAGAGCAGACGATAAAGAAAAACATGTACGGGAATGCGGATCATATCGAAAGATGCGGCCAGCGCAAAAGCAGGCGTCACGCAGGTACTACGGATACGCGAACTGGTTCACCACAAACATGTTCGCAGCAAAAGGACGTAAAAGAAAAAAAGTAAGCAACGACCAACAAGCATGCAGCATCCGGGCTGAGCAGGTGAAACTATTAGCGAACGCACAATGGAACCAAACGGCCTAAAGAGCTACAAAACCGTACTAAAAAAACTTGCGCCGCCGGCAAACACCAGCAATCGGGGGCCTTTTTCCACGAGCTTAAAAAAAAAAACTATAAAGAAGAAAAGAATATCAGGACACCCAGAATTCTAACACCAGTAAAAAGGACGAGATCGGCAGGCTCCGGCGGGTCGAGGCTGTGACGCAGCTTGACGGAGACGGGGGGGTGAATCTTCAATCCTACTTACGCCAAAACTGGGTGGGTATCCCTGAACTATTGGGCGGAGCAAAAGCGCGGCAAAACAGATCAAAACGGATAAAAAGAGAAGAAGCAAAAAAAGTCGAAGGGAGGACGGCCAAAGAAGCTAGCGTATGAACCAGGCAGTCAAACTATGCGCCGTCAGGGCGTCCGATCCGACCGGGGGGGGGGGGCAAAAAGACAGTCCCCGAACTTCGAAAAAAACAGACAAGAGGACTGATTTGCCCGGACGAAGATCTAGGGGAGAGTAATAAACGCTGGGGGGGGGGAAAAGACACCTTTAAGGAATGAAAAAAAAAGGGGAGGCAAAAAAGAGGGTAGGTGGCAACCGGGTGTCATTGCTGTAAACCAAAGGCGTAATATCGAATAAAGAGCCGACAGGGCGGGGCGGAAACGCAGGCAAGTGGTTTTAATTGCAAAAAGTTCAACACAAGGAAAAAAAAAGGAAGGGGATATGCGAATGGTTTCCTTAAGGTAAAACAAGGGGCGGGGTTGACCACCGGGGCTCTGACAAGACTTGGAGGAGAGAGTCGGAGGGGAAAACTGAGGAGAAAAAAGGTACCAAATCAACCAGATAGACAAAAGGGGTATTAGGGGTGGATAGGGACCATCACCAGGAAACTACCAAAAATTGCAGTTTATAACCACAAGGGAAGGCCGAAAGGACCCGCTCAAGGATGCTCTATTGACGGCCTTGTGGAACGGAGCACAGGAAGGTGTGCCAGGAGGAAAAATTGGAATAAAAAACCAGAAAAACGCCGAAAACAGGAGAGGAGGTCATTCTGTCAGGTTGGAGAAAAGTAACGGGGTCGCGCGGGGTTGACCCGGAGAATGGGAGAAGCAAAAAAAGAAGGAACGCAAGGTATCGAGAGGAGGGGTCCGCGACACCACCCAGATAGGACACCGCGAAGCAGTCAGCTTGATGTTCCGAGACGATGTGATGGGTCCTGGAAAACACCATGGGAAAAAACGCGGGAAAAAGAGTGGGCCGAAAAAAAAGGTCGGCAAATCGCCGAAACGGTTGCGCGAAAAAAGAACACTAACGCGACGCCAGGCGATCCAAGGGACTGGGAAGGTTAATCTTGACGAGTGGTTTGGGGGGGTGGGGGAAAGAAAAGGGGACTCTCAGGCCAATTCTTATGAAAACAGAGGGGAAGCGGAGGAAAGTCCGTCAGCGGTGCGGCAAAGCCTTACGCCTCGAGAAAGAAGAAAAAAAAAACCCACACGGAGGAAAGAGAATACAAGACTAAGGGAGGAGAAAGAAACCGCTGAATAACTTGAAAAGTCGACAGCGGGGGTCCTGAAAGAACTCCCAAGTAAGCCGCGGAGTCCCTTGGATGCCACACGACCCAAAACGGAAAAAACTTTGGGGGAAACGGATGCAAAACCATAGAGGGATCGATGAAGTTCCTGGGCGGGAGGAGGGGGAAACAGTATGTCGAAATATGTGAAGGGAACGGTGTAGTCCCACTGAGAAAAGAGATCAAACAGGATGGTTGAAAAACCAAGGAAAGGACCCCACACTCGAAGCGGAACAATCTAAAAGCTTCTCCGTTGTATATCTGTGTTTTGCCGAGGCACAGAGGAAAAAACGCTTCAAAAATCAGCAACCTAAAAAGCGACAAAAGTATTGGGCCTGGATCAAAAAAAAGAAAAGAGGACACCCAGGAGGAATGAACAAATGGAAGAAAAGGTCAGGGCGAGGGAGGACCGGTCTTGCACGGAAAAATGGCAAGGAAAAGGTCACCAAGAGTCTGGAGAAAAGTCCGTCAAGAAAAAAACGGGGGACGAAGACGACATTCGGGTCGAGCCCAGCACGGGCGAGGGACCTGAATTACCAAATAAACGAACAAAAGGAAAGCTGGGGGGGGAAGAAGGAAAAAGAGCCTCGCAACCCTCAAGATCACTAAAAAAGGAAGGCAAAAGTGACCCGTGTGCAAACAAACCCACAGTCTTAAAAGGCCCGCACCAACACCAACCGCCTACAGCTGGCGAAGGAAAGGGGGGGGGAAAAAGTAACCACACTAAAAGCACCCACGGTCAATCAGGGAAAACAACCTGGAAAGACGGGATCGGGATTTGAGAAGAAAGAAAGTCTGTCATGAAAAAGCGGGAATCACTATGAAAGAACAGGGGAAAGGAACTGCGGATGCGTCAGAAGGAACGCACCGCAAGTATGTCCGAGCAAAAGACGAGCTAAAGTAAAAAGGCAGAGCGAGAGAGGGGAAATCTGAAAGACTATTCTGGAAGGGGAAAAAAACCACATGGCTCAGGATCGGCTCAAGGGAAAAAAAGTCAAGAGGGGGGATCACGGGTTACCAGGATATGGGCGTTCAGGAAGGGCACGCAGGCGACTCCTCCTTGGGCTACAATGTATAAAGAGGAGAAGTTACACTGAATTTACAGGGTAAATATGAAAAAAGAACAACAGGGACGGAACTCGATGAAAAAAGAAAGTCATCACTTAAACGTATCGGCAAATAACTCAAGGGGGAGCCGGACGATATCGAGATAGGATGTTTTCAAAGGAACACTTGTTGGAAAAAGGCAGATCGGACGACGGAACCCTGTGTTGGCCGGGGGAAAAAGAGGGACAAGGCCGAGGTTCGGGGAAAATACGAAAGGAAGAGTCAGTTTGGCGGGACTCAGGGAGTGAGGCAATGACGGATATAGATTCGGGGACGGTCACCTGCTAAGAAAGAGCAATAAGATTACATAAAAGGAACGTCGTTTATAAGAATCGGGGGAGAGAGTCCAGCGCAGGCAGGTTTGTGACCCGGGTTCCGCGCGGAAAGAAGAATGAGCTGAAATGAAAGAAGCAGGTGGCTGCAAAAAAAACAGAATCTAAAAACTGAAAGACGAAAGGAAGATGTTCGGCGAGGAAGAAAGAGAGAAGAGAAGGCGTGCGAATTAAACAAGCGAGGTCGATGATGCGGTGAAAAGGGATGGGAAGTGGGGGAGTCATGATGTAAAGCAAAAGCGAAAGCGACGCGTGAATCCCCAGAAATCAAAAAAAATCTACAAGCAGGCCAAAACGACCAAATAAACGGGAGGGGGGGATAACGTAACATTTGACCGCATCAGAAGTGAGTCTTCAGGGGAGAGCATGAAAGGAGGGTTAAAAGAAGAGGGCGTTTGTCATTCACGCCGGGAGTACCGAATCGGAAAGCAGGCTATGATGGTCAAAGAGTTGCCAAGAGGGCCGCGGCCAAAACAGGTTCCTGCGAAAAACGAACCAAAGAGGTTTTGGAGACTCTCGGGCCAATGGTGAATGTACAAAGTAAGGGCGAAAACAGAGTGCGGTGCGAAAGGTGGAATAGAAAAACAAACGGAGAAAGAAAAAGAGATCCACATCTTTAGCAAAAAGGATGTAAACGTAATCCGCAAGACATGAAGGGAATTCAACATCCTGCCGGACGACCATAAAAGAGCGCTGCGCCATGAACCGAAAAATCAAGGGGGAGACGAAGCGAAACATAGTGACCACAGGAAACCGCTCCGAAGGCGTTTGCAGCCCCCGTGACCGAAAAGAAGCATGGCCCCAAAGCCTGACGAAGAAAAACGGAATCAAATTGAAGAGGACGATTGGTTGGTTGGGAGGGGAACGGGGGGGGGGGGGTGGGGGGGGGGGGGGGGGGGGGGGGGGGGGAGGGGGGAGTGGGGGGGGGGGGGGGGGGGGGGGGGGGGGGGGGGGGGGGGGGGGGGGGGAGGGGGGGGGGGGGGGGGGGGGGGGGGGGGGGGGGGGGGGGGGGGGGGGGGGGGGGGGGGGGGGGGGGGGGGGGGGGGGGGGGGGGGGGGGGGGGGGGGGGGGGGGGGGGGGGGGGTGGGTGGGGGGGGGGGGGGGTAGGGGGGGGGGGGGGGGTGGAATCGCCGGTCGCTGTTGGGTAAAAGTTGATTTGGCAACAGCGTCCTCTGAAGCGAAGGGATAGCAAGAAGTGACCCTACTAGGGAAGGGATGGGTAACAAAAACGCATCAAAAGGAGTCAAGACCTCTATGTTCACTGCTAAAGAAGAAGCAGCCGGGGAAGAACGAAAACATGGGAGGAAGTTCCGGGGATAAAATGACAGCAAAAGGAATGCCCAAAAGCGCATGGCATTCAGCTCCGTAGGAAGAGGGGAAGCGCGGAAAAGGTGGAACGAAAGAAGGATCATGCGTCAAAGACCTTAGAGAAAAGGGACCTCAGCCGGGCCTGGTCAAACCACGGAGGCATCGGGATGAGAGGGGGACAGCGAAGATCTAGAAGAAAGAAGGCTCAACTTAATCCAAAAGGGGAAACTCCGTGACGGAAAAGAACCGCATCTCCTCTGGCCAGGTGTACAAAATAGGACCCACCAAACAAAGACGCCGGTAAAAAAAAAATCTGTCCCACAACGGGAAAAAAAGCGGATAGTCTAGAATCTACCGATAAAATGGGGTGGGACGAGGACTGTAACCGACACGGTGGAACTGCGACGGTGTGCACTCAGAAAGTCAGGACTGTGGAGATGGGTTCGTAGTGAAGATTGAGCGGGCCTCAGCGCGGAAAATCAGCTTTATAACACGACTGGTACAGGCGCCATTAGAAGAGAAGGACGCAAAGCGGCTAATAATGAAACCGGAGAGGACGCACGCACGCCGTCCGGCGGTCCCTCGCTAACATGGTTGGTGCAACCCCCACGAAAATCCGGGTAGAGTCACCCGCCAAAATGGGAGAGAGTTGCCGATGGAAGATAGATGTATAGCCATCTAGGGCAACAAGGTCATGAAACGTCCAGAAGCGGTCCACGGACTCGGCATCGGGAAAGAGTCGAAAGACGCCGTATCTAACCACGGATGGAGGTCACACCTTAGGCAAGGGTTGACTGGCTGTCGGAGACGGTTTACAAGATCGAAAGCGGCGTTCCCATTTCGAGGTTTGGGGTTGTGAAGAAGGAGGAAGACGCCAGGGGGAGGGGGGAAACGGGGCATCACTGATTGTAGAGCGTACAATTATAGGGCGAGAAGAGAGGGCCAAAAGGAGACAAACCATCCTCGTACGATTGCTTCGTGAAAAGGAGACTCACCTGGACATCCGCGACGTCGGATCAAAGATGAAGGGCAAGGGAACCGCGCCGCTGGCTCGATTCCGGAAAGTGGAGAAAGGCACATGCACGGTGCAAGACTGAATGAAGAAGTTTGGAAGAACTAAAAGAGCCCAGAACCAAACCTGCTCTAGAAACAGGTCGGATTACGGTGGGGGTTGGACCGAAGGGTCAAGAAGGGGATATCCCCGGCCAGAATTGAAAGAAAAATAGCCGTAGGAACGCGCGATTTGCCCTTCGCCACAACACAAAACACCGCGCATCCGAGTTTGAGGGGGAGGGTCGTGTTGTTGGGGAGTTCCGGGGAAAAAAGGTACGCAAGGATTCGCAAAAAGACGGACGGGGCCAGCACAACAGGTCAAGTCCATATCTCAAAATCACGGGGGGAGAACCATGACCACTCAACGATCAAAGAAGAAGGTTCAGCGCAGATGGAAAAGCGTTGCAAGGGAAAAGGGGGGAGTTGTGCAAACAAAAAGCGGAGCCGGAGTCCGTAGGAAAAAAGGGTGAGACGGAGGAAAAGGTAAGGAACTGCCGCGTAAGCCCTTAAAGTACTCACCAAAAAAAAAAAA
>Ga0179593_1322792_pt1 | contig 11524 bp, 11 predicted proteins | sample CZODoug2_1_08_16_FD_185931 | JGI IMG/M metagenome (GOLD analysis project Ga0179593, IMG submission 185931) | Vadose zone soil fungal communities from Angelo Coast Range Reserve, California, USA - CZODoug2_1_08_16fungal (PacBio error correction) | ecosystem: Environmental > Terrestrial > Soil >...
TAACCTCAAGGGAGAAACTGTGAAAGACTAGTAGGGCGTTTCGCCAAGGAAGTTCTGGAGGAACATGACCAAAAAACGGCGACGGGAGTCAAGGAACTGGGAGACCCCAGACCCAACGGGCGACGAGAGGCGTGGGAGGAAAATCCTTCTTCTGCAAACGAGCAAAGAAGTCAACACGTCGAATTAAATCTCCATTGTGAAAGAGGAGGGAGGGTGAAACATACGGCGCGAGGAGGGGAAGGGGAAATTCTTGAAGAAGGTTGCTGCGGAGATAGGTCACAAAACAGGGTTTTCAATCATGCAGTCAAATGTAGAGGGTTGATGCAAAGAGTCTTTTCAACGGTCGAAAAAAAATACAGGGGACCTAGCGGGCGGAGAGAAAGCTGGGAAAGAGGGATAGGACATACAGAGCAGTACACTTTAACAGGACCAAAACCCGGACACCACTTCACAGGAAAGAGACACGAAGACACAAATCACAAATGGGTGAAGAAACGCCCTGAATCGGCAATCTGGACTAACATGGAAAGACGAAAAGAGCTCCCCATTCCTTGAGGAGGGAAAAGAGTGTGAGCAGGAATCTTCAAACGAAAAGGAGTTGAAATTATCAAACGCGGGGAAAGGAAAGACTGGTCTCCTCAGACGGGACTAGGACTATGTTAAGACTTCCGAAGACATCCCAGAGAGATGGAAAGGATGAACAAATAAAGATCGGACTTTCAAGGGAAAGGGAGTCATCGGAAAGAGATAATGGGGCGGATGTGCTTCAAGAACCACCGTAGACCAGTCGACTCCGTAAGTTCTGGAGACATGAAGGACCAGAGAAGAGATGTGAGATTGAACGAGGGAATAGAAGGTGGACATGCATAAAGAAAAGGTGGTGGTCTTTTAAAATCGGAGGGAAACGGTCCTGGGGATCTCCACCGAAAACTAGCAAAAGGGAAGAAAGGATTTGTTTGGGATAAGGAAGGTGGTTGGGGGGGGGACGAAAGGGTTCCGGCTATATAGGAAAGTATAAAGGGGGGAAAAAGAGAAATCCACGAGGGCACAAAGCACAGAGACAAGAAAAGGTGCTTTTATAGTCTGCAGGAACCGCCGCGTCCAACAAACACTCAAAAGAAAAAATGGCAGAATAAGCAAAAAAGGGAAGCGTGAAAGTGGAGACGACCAAGGTTAGCACATTTTAGAGGGGGACACCCGCCCGAGGAAGGGGGAAGGGGCCCGGGCACGGGCGCCATCAGAATCGAGGGGGGTGAGTCGTTGGGGGCTCCCATGGGTATGCAGGAGAAAATAGTGGGTGACCGATTCATCCTCATGGTAGAAGGTAATGAGACGAGAAGGAGAGCAGACATAGGAAAGGAAGAAAATATAGAGATTATAGATACAGGGTTTGAAAAAGAGGGGGGTCTCGAGTCCATTTAACGTGCTTGGAAGGGGGAGGAGGTGCAGATCTTCAATCCTAACTAAGAATGGAGATCCAAGGGATAAAATACAAAACAGGACGGAGGCGCGGGGGTCTGAAATCGCAGGAAGGGAACCGCTTGAAGAGTCCATAAGGAGAGAGAAAGGAAGCAGGGGAGGAGGGGAACGATAGAGTATCGTTAAAGGTGCACAAGAAAAAAGAAGGGGAAAAGGAATAAGTTTATTTCTGCCTCAAATACAGAATGGGCGGAGCAAACAATAAAAACCAGGGGGGGGATCGGCAAAAGAGACAGATCGGAAAAGGAGCAGAATGTTACGAGGAGGAATCGAAATGCTCCATCTTACTCTAATGAGGAAAGAAAAGAGCGATGATATTGCATCAGAGGGAAGCAGGGAAATCACAGGGGGGTGGAAAGGGGTGTAGGTTAGGACTGCGATGGACAAAAGACGGGGAAGAGGGACCCCAGGGCGTAGGGGGGAAAAAAGGGCCACACAATGATAAGGCACATATCTTCTATAAAGGAAACTGATCAGCCTTGCAAAGTCAATCACTCCTATACAAAAAACGATTCAGGAACATCAACAACATCGAGGAAGGACTAAGAAAAAAAAGTTTGGCTAAAAAAGAGAGCTCATAGGTTGTCTAAGGAGCAGGGGAGAAGGGGAGGGAAAAGGGCGAAATGTTACTTTATGGGGTCAGCACGGCGGGGGGCCAAGGACGGGAAGACTTAACAAGGACTCAAGGATGGGGCACCATCAGAGAGCGGGAAACTGTAAATTTGGGGACGCAGATATACAGAAAGGGGAAGAGGGGAGGGACGCCCAAAGTCAAACCCATCTTCTCCAAAGAAACCGCGAAGGTTCTTAAAGGGGGAATTCGGAAGAAGGGTCTCGAGCGAAAGCAGGTAGTACGGTGGAAGGGATAGAGAGGGGGGATCGGGGTATAAAGAGAAAGCCTAGCCTTCCTTGTCCATTTCAAAGGCACAGGAGAAGGAAGGAGAAGTTAAGAGGTTAAAAAACCGTGTGGGAGGGCCGGAGCAAGAGAGGGTAGTACTGCTTCTGTAAAAAAGAGATCTCAAAAAAAAAAAAGTGAAAAGAGGGAAAGTCCGGAGAAAAGATTCCCGAGAGCTGCTCAAAAAACTGGCTCCGACAAAAAAGTAGGGGTCATCTCACCCGCTGCGACTGCGGCAAACCTGAGGATGGGAAGGGGAGGAAAGGAATGGCAACAGGAACTAAGGGACGAGAAATAAAATCGAAAGGAAGTATCCAAAAAATGCGGCAACTCGAGAGGGATCTTAGCTCAAGGAGGGAAAATTTAAGAAGAATGGAGGGAGGGAGGAATTGTGGCCGTGGGAAATACATCAAGCTGAAGGGATGAAAGTCTCCTTCCCACATCGACCAGGAAAACGCAGTTTGTTCAAGGAAAAAGTTAAACATCGAGGCGGGTGAGAGAGGCAAATATAAGGGTCCCGCACGAGGGAAAATCACAATGGAGCGGAAAAACCTCCTCAAAAAAGAGTAAAAACAAGAAGGGAGAAGATTCTGACAGGCACTGGGTCCGAAGACCCGTCCATAATCAGGGGGGTGCGGGCCGAGAGGGGGGGGTGGTAGGGAAAATCTGACTGGAGGAGGATGACCGAGGAGGGGAGACAGTATATGGGAACCGGGAGGGAGGCAACCTCGGGTGGGTTGCCCGAGAAAACAGGATGTGTTTCGCCTGGAAAAAAAAAAAATGATCGGGTCTCACAGAAGGGTATCGTCAAGGAAAAAATAGGGATGAAGAAGATGATCTTGCCATCCTGAGAAGTGAAGGACCGTGTCCATTTTGGATGGTAGCACGGCTGGGGGTGGGGGGGGTCGAGGGCAGATCAAATTTGGAAGGACTAGGGTGTACGCCATAAAAAGAAAGAGACAAAATAAAACGTATTCTGGGCAATTGCTGGATGTGGCACCATTTCCAAGATCCTACTAGCGCGCGCTGGACCACGGATGGAATATAAAGAGAAAGAGGGGGAAAAGACGGCAAGAGCGCCTGATGCTAAAAGGCGAAAAAAGAAGTACTGGTTGGTGGGTAAATAACGCTCGAGAAAGTCTCAAGGAGGGAGATGATGCTCTAACAAAGCAGGGAAAATCAGCCTTGGAACAAGAAAACAACGCCCTCTGAGAAACAATGATCTAGAAAGATCTTGGCGGCGTACAGATAAGCTACGAAGTCGTCTAACGTTCCGAGAAAAAGCCTGTTGCCCCAAAACAATGATCTCCGCCAGGATAGAACAGGGGGAAGGAAAAAACGAACCGAAATCCACCGATGATCTTTGGGGGGGGCTCCCTGGGGGAGTGTGAACGAAACGGCGGGGTAGACCTCCAAAGGTGATAAGAGTTGGTCAGAACTCTAAAGCCGAGGGTGTAGTAGAGGAAAGGGGGGGGCATTGGGGGGGGGTTGGGGTGGGGACAGGGGAGAGAAGAGAACATTAAAGGGAACTCAGGGGAAGTAGGGCGCGGGGGAAAAAGCCTATTGGGGGGGGGGGGGGAGCAAGTAGACAATGGGATACGGCGATATGATGGAAGATGCAACAAATAAAGCACAAACCAAAAAAATTAGAAGGAAAGGGGTTAAAGACTTTTGCGAAGGTCTCCCGAAGCTTTGAAAGGCCATTATGGAAAATGAACCCAAAGGGGGGCGAGGTGGTAAGGAAGCAAGGAGGACCTCCGAAAGGGGGACTTCAGTCGGGCTGTCATGACATCACCATCGGATCGTCCGTCGGGACCGGGGGGTGAAATCGGGGGGGGATAGAAGAAACAACGGAAAGGTGCTCTGCCTACAGGGGGTAACAGGGAGTCGAAAACTTTTGGTTGTGCATTTGAGAACGGGGAAAGAAGAGGGGCTGTCTGGGGAACGCGTAAGATAGTCCATCCCTGATTATAGCTATCAGGATGAGAAAAATACAGGGGGCATGAATAAATAAAAGTGTGGGTCGGGCCCATTGACGGTTCAACATGGGGCAGCATAAAATAAAGGGGCTCTCTGCCGGGAGATAGGGGCAAGGGCACGATATGGCCGGGGGGGAGACCGAGGTGCTGCTATGGGGAGGTTGATTTAGCATGAAGAAAACCGTGGTTCGAGTACAGGGAGCGAGAAACCATGACATCCTATTTTTGAAGCTCTGGGTAAAAACGTCTACGAGATGGGAAAGGGGGAAGGGGACTAGGAAGGAAACGAACGCCTGGGACCAAATAACACTGGGGCAGGGGAAGAAAACCCTGGGGTACTCTACCGCAAGAGAAAGCTAATCAGTAAAAAGGAAAGCGAGAGAATCGGGAAGAAAAACTGAATCGAATGCAAGGGCTAACGAGTAGACTGAACTAATGTGCAGAGAGCAAGAAGTTCCTCCCACGAGCACCGGGTCGCACTTTTGAAGGGAAGGTCACTCCGATGTCCGAGCCGTGCTAGTCGCTTATAAATCGCAGGTAGTACCCCAGAACACCACCCCAATCTCCGGACGAAAAAAAACGGCTGAGTGGTGTCGCCCAGCCATCCAACACACGATGAGGGGGGATATTTGGGGATGACAAATACGAATGTCATACTAAGGGTTAGCTAGCGGGGAGAAGTGGCAGATAAAATTATGAAAATAGACAAAGTGCAATTCTGACCGCCCGAACCGGGCGAAAACTGACAGAGCGTGTAATCATTAGTCTGGCTTAGAAGAGAAGAATAAAAACCAAATCAAGCTTGGCCAGCGGGGAAAAGGCGAGCAGAAGGCGCCTGGTACATACTGTGAAAAAGGCGGCCTGGGACAGCTTTAAATGCTTGCGCTGGAATTGGCAAAAAGGGGGTTAAGCTGGGAATGAAAGTGGAGGTGGAAGCCCCCAGGCTTTTGGGAATGCAGAGAGTAAACCTCAAATGGGGGAAACAAGTCGTGGAAAAGAAAAGGAGGGAAACTAGAAAAAATATTCAAGGAGCAGGCAGGGAAATAAACTGCGATAAAGATTCATTCTCACTAAATAAAAAAGCGCCGCACTGGATTGTGTGCTTTCAACCGCCCCAAAGGACAGGATACTTACCGGGAGTCTTGAAAGGAAAAAACGTCAACCTTATGAGGGGACACGGTGGGGGCGATTCCTCGGAGGAAAAAATACAGGAAAAGTGTGATTGTAAGGCAAACTCGGAGTGGTAGAGGAAGGATAGGGGATAAGAGAATACGTTACTTTGGTAGGGGGGGCAGTCGGCCTCCGCAGCCCCATCAGAGGGGAAAGAGATGAATCACTCAAAATGACAACCTGGAAAGGGACATGATGCAGTCTAGAGCAGCCGGTCAGAGAATGGTCTCAAAGGAAATGAACAAGACGGCAAACGAAGGCTGGAGCATGAAAAGAACGCACAACGCATTAGACGAGGCATCCTCTTAAGAAGAAAGGACCGGGGGGGGGACGGATTGACCACAGGGAGTCCACTATCAAAGGGGGGGGTGATCGCAGGGATTTGAGGGGTGGTGCATGAGTCCCAGAAGTTGGTTTTGTTCCGCCGGGAAGGGAGAATATGAAAGGCCGATAAAGTGGCGACCCCAACTTGCAAAAGCTACAGGAGCCCTTCTGGGGGGGAAAAAAGGGGGGACTTGGAAAGCCGCGGCACAACACAAATAACAAATCAGAAGAGAAGAAGGGAGGGGAGGTAACTCACAGACAGGGGGGAAGAGGTTAATAAACCCTAAAGGTAAGGAACCGTTCACCAGGGCAAAATAAAGCATCTCGTTTGGGGAGGGGAGAGTGGGGGACAATCCTGGGTTGGAGGGGAGGAATTGGGGGGGGGGGGGGGGGGGGCCTTAGCGGGACAGTCAGGACGATCAGAGTAGGGCAAAGAGAAAAAAAATCGAGAAAAGCTAGGTCGATGAGTGGGTGTGGATCAGAGAAAGGAGAAGGCTGTTTAACTTGTCAAGGGAAAGCAATCAGAGAAGTGGGGCGATCCTCTTAGCGAACAGACAGATAGTGCGTGTCGAGAAGGCAGCAGGAACTGGGACCCCAGATCTATTCACTTAACGCCAGGACAGCGCGCCGCTAGGAGGATCGGGGAGGTGCAACGAACACTGAGGCCAAGAAATAGTGGGCGGCAATGAGCGAAAATGGTCGAAAAAGCCGGGAAAACGGTGGGAGCTCAAAGACAGCTTAGCCCCTGGGACATGGCAAAATGGACAACCGCAGACTCGCACCAGGGGGGAGACGCAATAAATAGAGGAGGTAAGCAATCAAAAGAAGACTGCTATGAAGTCAGGAGGGGGAACGCATTGCCAGGGGGCGTGGGTGGGTATTGCTGAAAGTCCGGGGGAAGAACACCAACGGGACGTGCACCCTGTCCGGAATCCAATATAGTCACTCTGCCTGGGGAAAATCGGATCAAAATTGCCAGCAGACCTGCAAGACCCGATGCGCAGAACCACCCTCTGTCCTTACTACAACAAAAGTGGATGGGAAGAACGAGGCGGGTGCAGGATGCGGGGGGGAGTGCATGAAATAATTTTGACCGTAAAGCAGGGTGTGAACATAGGGGAAATAGAGCACCAGCGCAATTAACGATGAAAAGCGGTAATGACGCGAGCAGCGGAGACCCAGGATTTATCAGAGCTTCTTCAAGTGGAATGCCGGAAGAGAAGCGAGAGGGGTTTTAATTTGGAAGGTAAGAAGGCATCTGGTAGGCGTCCAGAGGAGGAACAGGGGGGGACCGTAAGGGGTCCGCCAGCAAAAGGATCAGCGCAAAGGGGGGACCCCGGGAACAGGCAATCGGAAAGGTCTTTTACTGCGTTCTGTTAAATCTCATGAAACACAAAAAGGGAGGAGTAGAGATATCTAAAATACGAAAGAACAGGGAACAAAGGAAGAGCAATCCAACTATCCCACGCTACGAATGGGGGGAAAATTACGCCTGGGCAATAGAAATAGCATGAAAAATCGGAAAAGTCCAAGACCAGAGGAAGAGCCTTAGACAGGATGAGAGGGGCATGAAGAATTCGGGGGGAGGGAACGAGGTGTTGCCGGGGGAATCCAAGGATCTAATCGGACAAACCGACTCACGCCGAGTTTTTTGAAAACTGATGGGACCCATCACTCTTTGTACGCTTCAGTCAACTGGGCCAGAACTTTAAAAGAGGGAGAATGTCAACATCAAAAAGAGCAGAAATCCATATCTTCTGAGGCGGTTCTGAGTCAAAGAGCGGGGGAGGGGCAGGTCGTTGGGTGGGGGCAGTTGCGAATCGACTATGGAGAGATGTGGAGCCGGACAGGGGGGGATTAAAATAAAATGGTGGAACTGCAACGGGAAATGTTCGCCTCGCAGCACTTACCCTGCACCCAGCGGGGGAGGAGGGAGCCTTAATTTCCAAAAAGAGGGTTGAAAAAACGACAGAGATAATTGAGACTCTCCGCGAAAAGTTGTAAAAATCAGGTAGGGAATGGGGTCGAGGGGCGATGGGGGTCCTGAGGAGGGTGCTTAAGAAAAGTAAGGAGGGCGGGCCTCAATCAAAAATACTGCGTGGAGCCTCCGTGCTTGGTTATGAGCACCGAACGCGGCGCTGCTGTCCCGAGGAAGGTTATTTAATCCGAAAGGTACTTAAGCCGATCCTACCAATCGATATCGGAAGGGGGTGGTATCCAAAACTCCACTTATCCTCAAGGGCCGGTAATGCACGAGCTTTGCATCAGAGAAAGGCCGTCGATCCTTGCTGACGCAAAAATAGATCGACCCCTTAGAGGTCTCTAAAGGGGAGGAGGGAATAGTATATGATTCGAGGTCGTCTACGGGAACAACAGCAAAATAATTTCCAAAAAACCGGTTAATACTCAAACTTTCTCATACGGACAATGTACCTCAAGGTGAAAAAGGAAGAGCCCAACTAACTTTAGGGAGCCCGGGGTGGCGGTAAGAGTCCGTCAGGGGGATCCCTAAACCACTGTGATAGATTTCCGGAACGAGACGCAGGAAGGTGGAAAGTATCTTAGGGAGGTTGGGGGGCAGGGGGGTCACGATCGCAATTTCAAAAGAACTTCAGGGCTATGGCAGGGGGGAGGAGTTGTTGAAGTTGACGCCTGATATGAGAGCACGAGAAAAAAAAAATTGTCATGACAACCATCAAGACCGAAGCAAATGGGCTTTACGGAAGTGACTCCTTAAGCGGAAGCCATAAAACCCTGGGGAGATTAATGTCAAGAATCGGGAAGGACCCTCGGAGCGGAGGCTCTTAGGGGGGCATGCGAAACAAGAAAAAGAAGTCAGGGGACTGAAATGTACCAAGATCGCCCAGGATACCGATGCCTAAAGTAAAGTGCGAAGGCCTGGTAGGGGGACAGGGGGGAAACGGGTGGCAGTCATACACGATGGGTAGTACGACCCCGTAAAGATAGCGAGCACTCCTATTGGGGGGAAACAATAACGCGTTGTGGGGGTCTTGGGGGAGAAAGTAGTGAATCGCTAAACAGCTGAAACCCCAGTAAGGTGGTAGAAGGTTTAACTGACTCAATGGGTTCGAAAAAGGGGGGGGAGGAGGACAGTTGAAGAACCAGACTGTGCGGATATGGGGGTATTGGTGAGGGAAGGGAAAAAAGAGCAGTTGGTGGCGCAGGGTAAGGGGGACTGCGAAACGAAAATGAAGCCAGTTGGAGAAAACAGAGTGAGACGTATGGTGGCCTAGAAATTCGGAAAAGGAACAGAAAATCAGGGGGCAACACGATCATCTGAAGGGAATGGAAATGTGTGTGAATCTACCGCCAAAGCCGCTACTCCTTGAACCAAGGGTCACGCGAGGCCAAAAGGAGAACCGCAGAGCCGGGAAGAGAACAATGCACCTCTGGGAACTGACGCAGAGAGGGAATGAAACATCTTGAGAGGCGCAAGGGGAAGGTACCGAAAGGGGGGATATGGGAGATGGGAAAATTTCATGAGGAAATAGACAGACCAGCAGAAAGCTAAAACAGTAGAGAAAGAACTCTGGAAAGAAAAAGACCCATACTCAATAAAAAACAAACGGAGAAGGGTTTGCAGGGAGAGAGGAGTGGCTGAAAGTGAGATGCTCGGTCCCAAGAAATACTAGACAAGAAGGGACGGTACCAAACTGAAAACAACGGACCGGAAGGGGGGAGGACTCTGCGAAACCAGAACAAAAAAGGGACGGGCTATCGTCCAGTGGAGAAAAATACGCATGGAGAAAAGGGAACATACAGCGCTCCTAACGCGGGAAGTGGTGGTTGATGGGGTTATAGGTCCACCAGGGGAATCATGTCTAATCTCGGAACAATCGGTTCGGACTCAACTCAGTCGAAGAAAGAGATCACTGAGCAGGAAAGAGGGGAAAGAGGAAGAAAATATCCCCAGGCTGAGAACGGAGAAAGGCAAAGGGACGCAACCACTTCCATTACAACAATAAACACAAAGGGGGGCTTCACTAACGGAGTCCTCCATTTGTCAGGTCCCGGACCAGAGGGAAAAGCCTGGGAGACGGGTTGTGCGCTTAATCGACCACCGAACCCAGGAAAAACGCGTTTGATGAAAGAGGAGTCGGGGCATCTGAAGTCGAGCAAACATAAAGGGGAATTACTTATTGATTCCGAGGACGGGTCCATATATCAAATCCAATATGAACCTGACAGTAACCGTAGGGAAGCGGGAGCATCCTGGATGGATGCACGGAAAACGGGGGCCAGGTCGACGTCAAGAAGGATCATACGAAAAGAGGGAGGGCTCAACTCGTCCTGGACAGAGAAAAGGGTGTGGGTCTTGAAATCATGGATGACCCCTTGAAAAAAACCCACACCTTCCAGAAGGGGGGGATCGCAAGGAGGGGAAGGGGGGGGATGAAATCGTGTTGTTGCAAAAAGACCGCTTACATCTTCACTTAAGGGAGGGACAATGGCGCAAAAAACGCACCCGCGAATCATCACCCTGCAGTGGTAGCGGTATAGGAAAAAAGCACGAAAAAACCACTACCACGAAAAGGGGACATCAATTAGGAGGGGATTTCTCGGACACAAGGAAATAGACAAGCTTATTATAAACACCCGGGTAAGAGCAACCAGGAAAAAGGAAGCTCAGGTCTAGAGGAAAATGTATGCATGTGCGTGGAAAAGGTGGGGGGGGCCCTTAAGCCAGGAGTGGGATCCGTTAAACGTAAGAAGATCCCACCCCACAGCAGGAGCAGAGGCAACTGGAAAAAAAAGGAGGAGGGTCGATCGAGTTGGGGCGCGCGAAAAAAAAGGGGAGAGGGTGCTTTTAACGCGGTGCAGAGAGAAGAAGAGGATTGCTGAACCGAGAGCGGAGGACACACAAAGTATGAGGACGTGGGGGGCAACAGTACGGCGCGCTAAGCATTCCGCTGGAGCGGGCCGCTAAAGGAAAGACAGAAAGAAAGAGAAGGACCACTAAAAGAAGGGGTCGCCTACGCAAAAGGCAATCCATTAAGGATATCCCAGCTAAAGGGTAACCAAGATACCAGCAAAGGAATCTTTCATTAACAAACGACTAAAGAGAAGTTCAAAAAAAAAAGGAGAGGGGAAGATAAGAGGAAGAGCCCATTTTCTTGGGGGAATGGTTTAAAGAATAAAACACCAGACTTTTAGCGGGGGAACCCAACTTCGAGGTTGAGGCAAACCTGTTAAGGGGAGAAAGATCAGAACTCCCGAACCTCTTAGAAAAAGGAATCGAAGAAGCAATATAACAAAGATGAGGGAAGACCACAAGAGGAACTGACAGAAACAAGTGTCCTCATAAATATCTCTGTTGAAAGATAAGTATGAGAGGTGGAGGGTACAGTGTGACTTAAGTATAATTGCAAAAAGAAGCAATTAAGGGAGAGGAGAACATCTAGTGACAGAGGAAAAAATCAGGGAAGGAAATTTTTTCAGCTATAAAATAGCCAAGGAAATCGATTGAGGAAAACCCACAACTCGGGACAAAAATGCAGAAAAGGAAGGAAGAAACGATCTCCAGAGAAGTGGGGGAAAATGACGTGGGCCGGATCAGGAAGAGAGCATTTCGATCGAGGTAAGGGGACAGAACATCCCATGGAAAATAAGGAGAAAGAAGGGAAGTAGACTGGGGAAGACATTGCAAGAGGGTTAA
>Ga0179593_1370072_pt1 | contig 11524 bp, 10 predicted proteins | sample CZODoug2_1_08_16_FD_185931 | JGI IMG/M metagenome (GOLD analysis project Ga0179593, IMG submission 185931) | Vadose zone soil fungal communities from Angelo Coast Range Reserve, California, USA - CZODoug2_1_08_16fungal (PacBio error correction) | ecosystem: Environmental > Terrestrial > Soil >...
ACATCATTCACACCGCCAAAACTAAAAATGTGAAAAGGGGACCAGGTAAAAAGGAAGGGGGAAAAAAAAAAAGGCCCGCGTGGGGGAAGCTCTATGACAAGAAGCCCAGCGACGCGTTTATCGGTGCCGTTAAGAAAATATTGCGAACGTCCGCTAGATCAAAAACACAAACAACCAGGGTCACACAAACAAACGAACTTAGTTAAATCTGAAAAAAGTACCCGAATCAAAATTCGCAGAAGGCCTCGCTTATACAGGAAAGGCAGAAAGACTGAGATCAAGAAAGGGACTCGGGAAGGAGTAATAGAAGCTTAGTATTTTTAGGGGACTAAGTCATCTCGCGCGGGAAAGAGAAGGGAAATCAAGCCGATTTACAAATCGAAAAAACCCCTCGGGGTTTGGACAGGAAGAAAAGGAAAAGAAAAATAACCCTCGCCAAGGAGACGTTCGGATAGGCATAAAAGAGGGAATACTGAAGGGGTATTCTTTCTTAAATAGATTTTAAGACGGGGGGAACTAGAGCTTTGTAGCAAAAAGGTAGAAAGAGAACAGCGTGTGAATTAAGGACTGGGGAACCGAAAAACGGAACCAACAAAATGATTGTGTGAAAAGTAAATATCAAGAGAGGAAGCCTCGGAATTGCATGCCATAAAGACGCTCAGGGATAAGGGACAACTTTTGGAGGACAGTCAAAAAGAAACGCGTAGCAATGTTGAAATTGCCGTGCCAGACAATGGAGAAAAACCGAAGATCGCCCTCAAAGTCCCAAAGGGAACACAAGTTTACTGGTTTTGGGAAAGAAACTTAAAAAAGATGAAAACGAAGGGACTTGGAACAAACTGGTGAGAAGCCGTACAGTCAGAAACATCAAAGCACTCTGAGCGAACGCAAGCCAAAGTAACACAGTGAAAAGAAAAAAGACACATGTCTTTAGAAACACTATCACTCCCGAGTAGGGGACTAGAGACACGAAAAAGGTTGGGAACCAGGAAGGATAGACGCGGATTCCAGGCGCGCTGGAAGGGAGTAAAACGGTAAAATCAAAATCAAAAGGGTGTGTCGCGGAAAGGAACAAAGCGTTGTATGGACGAAGAAAAGGCGCTCAAAAGCAGACTTGGTGTCTTCAGCATAACGACAGAAATTGCTTCAGGACATTTCGCCAGGGTTGGAAAATTGTCAAGGGAGGAAGACATGCCAAAGTAATGCTAAGCAAAGAAGGAAAGGTGAAAAAAAGCGTCACAGGAGGGTTGCCGGGAAGGTCAGGCCAACTGAACTTGAAAGGAGGGACGGAAGGACAATCGGGCTTAAACGCTCAATCTCGATCATAAAAAGAAAGGTCAACTCCTTTTGGGCCTTTCAAACATGTAAAGAAAAAGAGATGAAGAAAAAAAGAGAATGCCTTCCGACGGGGTCACAATGAGGCGAGCAAGGCAAGATGTTTGAAGTGCGCAGGCGGACTTCCTGGGAAAAAAGTACAAAAGAGAAGAAAAGGGGAACAATAGCGGCCTCACCCGCATCAACAAAGAGTAGTGGGGGGAGAGATGCCTTTGAAAAGGGGGGGGGACAGGTTAAGCTCCTGTCTCATGACACTGGTTAGCAAAGGGGTTATGGGGGAAATAAAGCTTGAAGGACAAAATACTAAATTTTTTCCAAAACTCCCAAATATACACTTAGGGAAGCAGTCTCAGAAGTGGGACGTAGCCTACAAAACGCAAGAACTACATAACTGGAAAAAGATCCACCACGAGAAAGAAAATGCTAGGAAAAAAGGTGGCGCAGCAGAATAGAAGAACTTGAAGGAGGGGGGAGTGACAAAGATAAAAAACCGCATCCGCATTTCCTGGTGCCACAGAGGAGCTCGCGTCGGGAAAAAAGATTGATGCTAAGGACGAAGAGTCTTTGAATTGGTCAGTGGGGAGTCGATGAAAGGCAGCATGAGATGGCCCAAAATTCATCTACACTTTAAGGGTATGACAGAAGAAGAAAGGTGTTGGACTGGAACCCTAAAACCGGCCAATAACGGGCACCAAGGCAGCTGCTGTCCCTTCCAGGAAAAAGAAATAGATCTTTGGTGTAGCAACTCCTGTGCCGTAAGGAAACTCAACTAAAGGGGAAAAAGGCCAAGAGGGATCAGAATCAGGGGAAAATGAGAAGAAAAACTCAAAAGTAAAAAGCGAATGACCGCAAACTTCAAGAGCGAGGTTAAGCAGACGATAAGCCCATAACTATTTTCCTCCATGGCCCCAAACGAAAAAAAGACTTAAGGAGAAAACGAAATCAAGGGTGGAAGTCGTTTTGTAATAGCCGAAATGTGCATGTTCAGAGAGAGAATAAACCCGTGGGGGAAAGGAAAAGAATATAGTGTCCCCCCCAAACCCCCCCAAACGACCACACCCCACAAAAGAACCCAAACGGCCGGAGAAAAGAAACGATGGCCAAAAGAAAAGAGAACTTTCTCAAAGGTGAGTTAGGAAGGAAAGGAAGGAGCAAGTCGAATCGGTCCGAAGAATCGGACCACTCCTCGTGATCGGGAGAAGAAGGACCTTTGGAAATGAAATCATGCCCGGCCGAAAACGTGAAAAGCAAGAAGGCAAGCAAAAAGATCTCAAAAAGAAATTCTCCTAGGTTAAGATCAGGCAGGGGACTGATTTATGGAGAGATTTATATTTGGGGATGGTTGGAAAACGGAACAGAGGGGAGGAAAAAAAATTCCTTGTTCCTCAACAGATGACAGAGTGCACCAGCGAAGAAACCAAAATCAAGGGCCTACCGCCATAAAGGAAAATTACACAGGGATCTTTTCAGCAGAAGGGAGGGGGGGAGGGGAAAGCAAAACCAAGTCAAGAATTGGGGGACACCGAGGCTCTGTGACGAGCAAGAAAAGGATATAGAAAGTCGAGGGGAGCGTTTTGGTTCATCATCAACTTAGAGTAGAAAGGATTTCATCCACTTTCTAAAACGTTGAAATGGAAGAAGTGGAATTGGAAGGCTTTGCAGAAGCGAACAAGGCGGAAAAAGAAAAAAACATTGAGAAAAAAACCTTGTCCAACATCTGGAAAAAAGCAGCACAAGCTCCAGCAGAAAAGGGTTTGAAAATCGAGGGGAGCGAGGGGGGGCCTTGTTTGAGGTGCTATCTATGAAAAAAGGCCTCCACAAACTCGAAAAAGTGCAACCGCGCTACTCATGAACCACGGAGGTTTCACTAAGTACTGGTGATAAGGACGAAAATCAGTCAAATGAACACTGGACCAAGAGAACCCACGACGGTATGCAAGAAAGAGATCGGTAAAGGACATAATAAGTTAGGCCTCCGCAAAGGGAATTTGAGAGGACCGAAATGCAGAGAAGAATCAAGAAAGGACAGTAGTTTGACAAGGGCAGCGCCACTAAGATAAAAAAGTGGACAAAAAAAACAACGCTTGAAAGGGGAAGGAAAATGTATCTGAACTCTAAAACCAGAAACAGTCGAGGTTAGAAGGTGCGCCATTTGGGTCGGAAAATCACAATCTACTCGGCGGCGAGAAACAGACAAAAGGACACCGAAATCGGTTCAAGGCACGAGGAGGGTCTAGAAAGAGTAATCAGAGGAGGAAAAATGGGAGGTTAACCATTCTGGCATGTGGAGGAGGACAACTACGAGCCGAGAAATCATGTCCAATCTTGGGGCGAAAGCAGTGGGGCCACTTGCCGATCGTAGTGCAGGAGACGAACGACAGTGGACGAAGGTGGTCCTGCGAGGTAAGCAGGGTCCACTAAAAAAAGCTGACGCTCGGGCAAAGGTCGAAGAAAGACAAATTGGGGGGTCGCTGGGGTCTTTGCTGCTATGGTCTCAAAGTTTTTAAATTGAAAACCGCGAAGAGAGGAACCGTAGAAGGGACGCTTCACCCACATCAGGGGGCCGGAGACAAAGCAGTATCGTAGGGAATCCCACACATCTGGCTAAAAAAAAGAAAGGAGTGTACGCAGAGAGAGATTCGGGAACTAAACAAATCAATGAAGCTGAAAAGGAGAAGGTGAGGAGAAACAAAAAGGAAACTAGCTAAACAGGGGATGGACAAAAGTTTGCTAAATTGGGGGGGGCTAACAAAAGAGCTTCAAAAAGGATCCAAAGACATATTGTAGGAATTAGGATCATTCTCAAAGAATCGCAAGATCAAAACAAAATGAAAGGTAAGGTGGAAAGCTGAAGAGTTTGGACCGAGCGGAGGTGAAGAGCACAACGGCTAGGGCAGTAAGAAAAAGGAGAAAGGAGAGAAGTGATATGCGGCCCAAAAAATAAACTAAAATCAAGAAAAGTGAAGATGGTCCAGCAGTTCAAGGCTGGCGGTGGAAGAATAATGCGATGCTCGAAATCTCATTGAAGAAAATAAGAACAGCGAAAAATCCAGGAAATGTGTGAATAAACGGTTGGTTGGGGCAAAACTGAGAGAGGGGGGGGAGCTCCGAAATAAAAATAGGGGAAGAACGGAAAACCCCCCTCAAAAACAGAATTCGAAAAACAGCTCGCACGTCAAGCGTCAAACATCCATCCTGAGAGCAAACAGCCGGCGGCGGAAAGCGGAGAAAAACGCAGCCGACCCTAACGGAGTCAAGCTCACAACAACGAGATGGAAAAACAAGGGTCGCTCATTGCGTGTTCCGGGTCAAACGCATAACTAGGATCATAAAAAAGCTCCTGGAGACTCTTGTATTTGCAGAGCTGAGGTAATAAATCGAAAAGACGGGGGAGGGGAGTCCTAGACAAGATGCCGCTAATGTGAGAAAGTCCAGTCAAAGCAAGCGGTGCCCAACACCACCAGTTCGGGGATGACAAAAACGCCGGGGAGTGAGCTTACATGGTAAGAGATACACCGAAAGCCATGAAGAGCTCTCATAACTCGAAAAAGAAAAAAAAAACTATGAGGGGAAAAAAGCTACAGAATATAATACGGCATTTAACTTTTCAAATCTGAGAGAAGCGGTATGGGGGGCGAAAGTCAGATCGAGAAACTGAGGGAGAACCGCTGGGTAAAATGAACCGATGCAAAAATTACCGGAAAAAACCCATACCACACATTAAAGTCAGAGACGAGGAGAAGTGTGAGGAAGGACAGATCGGGAAGAAGACGTGAGGCAATTTGACTTCACTTTGAGGAAGGTTAAATAAGGACAGTATCAGGGAGGGGGAGCTCACATTTAGATAGGTTCCTTCAGTTGGGCCTAGAAGTTACGCCGAAGCAAGTGGGGCTTCTCAAACAGGACGTAGACGGAGTGCGGACGGAAACTAAGAGGGCGTTTGAGCATCCTCTGAAGGCTAGGAGAACGAACAGCCAGATGTTTTTTTGGACGGAAACCACAGAGAAAGGAAACTAGGAGTAAAGATGAAAAAATGCCGACCGACCAAAGGGCCCCACCGAAAAGGAATCCAACCAACAGAACAAAGGGAACCAAAGTGGGGGGGGGAAAGTTACGGAAAAGGGATCGACTACTTCGAGGGAAAACGGCAGAATAGCGAAGTACGTGAAAAGAGAAATCAAGGGTACTCTACGCTCCGTACCAGAACCGTCTTGAAAAAACCATAGGGACACCATACGGGGACAATGAATCTCCAAGAGCCTATGTTTTGACTCTATCCAGCAGAAAAGGGTTCGCACACGAAGTGCTGAGACGCTTATGCAAAAAGGAGAAGAATCGGTAAATGACACAAAACAAAGACGGGCGGGGGGTCAGACGTATCTCACTCATAATTGGGGAGGGGTGAAGCTAAGGTGGCGCACATGAAAGCCAGGGTTGAAGAAATTTGCTGTGAGGGACGAATACCGAAGAGGGAAGCTTTGTTAAAAACGGGGAAAGGGAGAAATGGCGGAATTGCAGTCTGAACCCAAAAAAATGGAGGTATTACGCCAGAGTTTTCCCGCGAAGTTGAAGGTCAGAAAAACTCTACTGACAGAAAAAGACCCCGTGCTGTAAAAGGAAAACTTGACAGGGAAATGGCTCACGGGGGGTACAGACTATAAAAATGATAACTGTCTTTACCATTACGAGGAAAGACGGAAAAAAAGTGTACTAGTGGCTGAAAAGGGGGGGAACAGTGGTGAAAGAAGTCGGAGGGGAGAATGCCGCATAAAAAACAAGAAACAAAAGAGCTCCCCAAGCTGATCACAGAAAAAGGGGTTCTTTAGTTTGCTAAATAGACAGACGGTGTTTATTGGGACAATGGAAGAAAAATAAACTGGTTGCGGTCCGCAGGAAGGGGTTCGATTATCAGGGAGGCGGCTAGAAAGAGCCAGAATGTGAAAAAGAGAAAAGTCCTAAAATCGGGAGAGAGCTGGGAAAAAAAAAAAACGGAAACACGAAAAGAAGACGATCACAACATCAGTTCTGCTCGCGCAAAGTGAGCAATCAAGAGGCCATATCCGTTGAAAGCGTTCAAAAAAATAAAAAAATCTCGGTCGGGCTGGGGACCCCAGAAAAACCGCGAAAATAGGGAAATTCCGGGGAAGGCTCGGCCTGTAAACGTCTTGGCAGTGTCACCTCGATGTAGAAGGAAGCTGGTCTGTGCGGATCACTTGAAGTGAGGAGTTAATGCAGAAATTGGGGAATTACTAAGGCAATCCCAAGGAAACCGGCAGCATGCGGTCAAAAAAATGAGAGCAGCGAGTGCTGGGTCTGACAATCCTTTGCCGTCAGGGCCCGGCTGAGAACAGGAAGTGGGTGCTGGCAGATAAACAAACAGCACGTGAAGAGAAGGGCTTCTAACCTATTCAAAAGAGGGAAGTTCAACAAATATCAAATTTAAACCCCTCGTATTTGGGGACATCAGGAAAAAAATCCATCAGTTAAGTTCCCTCACAAAAGGCTTAAGGAAAGAAGGGAACTCCGGGAATCAGTGCGGTTGGAGAGGAGGCATTGGTAGGTTAAGAGAATCAAAAAAAACTACTATAAGATAGAATGAACACAAAAGGCCGAGAAAAAAAAGGAAAAAAGGCGAAAGTAGCAACTTAAGCGTGAGGAGGGGGAAAATGCGGGCGGGATATCTACATGAGACAAAGAGAGGGCCCAAGCAGTTTGGGATAGGGAACATAAAGAATGGGAGACGGTGAGACTCAGCCGAGGAACGACGTGCCAGCCAAATGAGAGGGAAAAAACGAACATGAGTTGGCAAGAAAAAAACGAGATCTCCTCTGGAACACGCAGGCCGGGGGATTTATGAAAGGGGTAAGGGAAATTGGAGTGGAACTGACTACTTGCGGAAAGAAAGATTAACGACCGCAAAGCAAAAAGAAAAAAACGAAAGAAGGTCCGACTGACTAAAAAGAAATATAAGAATTAAGGACCTGCGTGTGCTAAAAGGGGAGGCCAACAACCAGAAAAAAAAAAACGGATGGCGTTGACTTTGAACGCCAGCAAAGGAATACGAGGGAAACGACGGCCTTTGGCAGGAACGAGCATAGAGGGATCTTCTTAGATTGGGCGTTTGCTGGAAAAGACAAAGGAGAGACGAAATGAATCAGAAAGTGCTAGAAATGGGGGCGTTGAAAAAAGCAAGCAAGTCAGAAAAAACCAAACTTCGTACAGCAAACAGGGAAATTCCTTGAATAAAAAAAAAATCTGGAAAAACCAGGCTCCAAACATAAAAGTGGTGGGATCATCAGGTAGGATCTACGATTGTTGGGGCCTTGGGATCTTTGGGTGAGAGTCAAGAAGCAGCAGCCCGAAACCTAACGAAAACTGGGTCAACTTTTCATCGCATCGCACTGACACACTTCGGAATTGCAAAAGAGACTGGTAGAAGAAGGGGAAGGATGATTGGCAGACAGCCTGTAGAAAAGATACACAGAAGGATTTCGGAAAATGAGCTAGCTGAGGAAGGAAATAGGTCTAAAAGACTTAAAGTCAGTAGCTCAAATCAGGCGGAAGAGAGAAAACCGCCCTCTTGTAAAAAGGGGGGAAACCGCCTTATCACAATTTAAGGGACTCTGAAAAGGAAATACCGTAAGCAGGTAAGCAAGCTAGGAGAAACCAACGTCAAGTCGCAGGTTTTCAAACATGTTGCTGCGGAAAAGAAACCAATAGAAAAACAAGCAGATACGCGCAACCGGCAAAGGGAGAGGTGTTTGACGGCCCCGGGACGAAGGATGAGAGAAGGCACAAGCAGAACTGCGTGAAGAAAAACCCTGGAGAATTGAAACACGACAGCGCGAGGAAAAATCAGGTAAAAAAGATGGGCAATCAGTGGGACCAATTGAAATCCGCAAACGGGTTTAAGAGCGAAAAGGGAAAAAATTGAAAAGACAGTACGATTGAAAGGGAAAAAACTTGAAACCTATACTTGGCTTCTCTCAGGCCAATTAAGAAAACGGGAAAATGTGGGGCGTTCTGAAGCGGAGGGGCGTCCGGAAAGGAAAGGTTAAACCAAAAGCTAAGAGAGGCCCAGTCTGAGGGAGCGGTCAGACAAAAAATCGAATAAGAATAGCAAGTTCGAGTATTAATTCACCCAGAAAACTGAAAGGGAGAATAAAGGGGTCCATACTCCGAGAGACGGAGTAGGAGAGAAAAGAAACACAAAGTGGTGCAGCTAGGGGAAGGGGAAGAAAATATAACAAAAAGGAAAAAAGACTGAAATCTTCGACAGTTGCTAAAAGCAAAAAAAGCCCCCAGTCGAATACAAAATCAGAAAAAAAAAGAGGGGCAGCCGAAAGCCTCGAGGACGCTCTCAGCTGAAAAAATTTTCCGTTAGGCCTGGGGGAGGCTGAAGGAATGGGAAAAAGGGAATGGGCAGAGTGCCAAGCGGCTGAAAGGGAAAGAAGTTCGCAAACGAGGGAGACAGGGCTCAAGAGCCCCCTCCAAGATACGGGAAGCTACTTACCTCTTCGGGTGCACAGAATTCTCAAAAAAGCCGGTAGAGGCGATTTCGGGGGCGCGAGAGAATCGCATGGGAGGGAAGGGACGTCAGAGGGAGGAAAAAAAATACCCTTCGGGCGCAACTGGTTTTTGTGTAAAAAAGTAATATAATACTGACGGCGCAAATCGCAACTCAGTGGCTACGGCCCAGAAAAACGAAAGACGGGAGCTGCGAGGACTTGCCAGGCGAGAAAGTCAAGAGCAAAAAAGAAAGAGGTCACGTCAAAAAGTTTCTTCAAGAAGGACGGAAAAAGTCAGCGAAACTCTGATAATAAACTGAAAAAGAAGAAAAGAGGATCGCCGAAGGTCGCTAACAGACGGATAAGAGAAAAAAAACCTTTAAGGCAATACCGCCCGTGAAAAATCAAAAAGGGGAACCTTGGAAGCGCGCTTGACGTAAGATTTCAAAGAAAATCCATTGTGAGGGGGAGTGGTCGTTGAAAAAGGCAGATCTTTCGAGCCGGCCGAGATAAGACACGTGGCCCAAAAAGAGTTTATGAACCACACAGAGAAGGGCTGTTCAAGATGGGAGGGAGGCATAAAACGAGCCAAGATTCGAGCCATCTACAAGAGCTTAAGGGAACCGAGCTCAATGCCTTACCAAAAGGCGGTCCACAGAAAAAAGGTGTTAGGCGCTCGCAAGTCTCTCAAAGAAAGAAAAAATAGGAAACGAACCAATGCACATCTGACAAACCCAACAATGTGAAAAAAAAGGACCTGGGAAAAAACTAAACTCCTACGTTGAAAGAAATTCGTCAAATCGGGGAGCCAGCATGTGAGACTGGACGCATGAGTAAGGATGCTGTGTCGAAGGGGAAGAAGTTGAAGGGGGAAGCCAACTACACTCAGCGTGGAAAATCTTGAACTTCCTACTTCAAAAGCAAAAAAGGAATAGGTGTGATCAGATCGAAAATACGGAGATAGCACGGACGTATCGAGAAACTGGGGGTGTACGCCGAAGACGATGACTGTGCTCAAAAGAAGGACGAGGAAGGATTTTTTGGTGCTGAAAGGAAGAAAACAAAGGGGCCTAATCTCTCTGTCTTTTCATGCAAGGCCCGACCACAGCACCAAACAAGGGCCAAGCGACCAAACAAATTTTCAATGTTTTTTTTCCCTCGACTGGAAAATGGAACGCCTAGTCCTGCACAAAGGTAATCGAAGGAAGGAAGAAAGGCAAAATTATTCTAAAGAGAGAAACAAATTAAGGTCCGCGTCTTGTAAGGAAAGTGATCAAAAAAAAACCATAGGACAATGGATTTCCCAAGTCGCGCGAACAGACACCAATGGTCGAAACAGGAAGGGATCGAATGTTGCGACAGCAGGGTAAGGGCAAAACACAAGAGCGCCGGTGGAAGGTTGGGGGAACGAAGAAAAGCAAACGATTGGGTTTGGGCGAAAAGGATAAAAAGAAAAACAGCTAGAAGGGGTGAGGTCTCTCAGACAACTCATCCCTGTCATTTCAGACGCGTGGGGGAAAAAGCTTTCCCTGGCTGATCAGGCTGCAATTGCAATCTGCAGAAAAGAAAGAGGAATGTACAAAGTCCAGGCCTTTGGACAGGGGAAAACGGCTCCTAGGGACGGGAGAATCGGGACGATCAAGATCTCGGGGCTCATCAAGAAGGGACTCCTGGGGGACAGGAGGTCCCGGAATTCAAGATTCCACTCTAGCGCAAACATTACTAAGGGCTGAACGGAGGGGGTCCTAGGGAGACACGGCACAGCAGGTTGCGAGTGAAAGAAGGTATAAAAAAGACCTGGGAAGGAGGAAACCGTAAAAAAATCAAAAGTCCAAAAAACTAGCTCCTCCCCAGAATCACACAACAATCGGTTGTAGGTCCATTTCCTATGCTTTGTTCTGGGAAAACTCCGAAAAAACCACGACACTGTTGGAGACTGACATGGGTGGGGGGGGGTACGATTAATCTCTCCAACAATGTGTCCAACCGAACGAAAAGTCATTTCTGAGACACTTTGCGGAATCATGGTCGCGCTAATTGGGGGGGGAAGGGACAACGCGAGGAGATAAAAGAAGTGGGAAAAAAACAAAAATTCTTCGAAGGTGACGCCGGTCCTCGATTCAAAAGAGGCAGTGGACAAAGAGGACCACGCATACGCTCTGGGAGAGGGCCCCAGCAAAGAAAAAGGTCATGAACGGTAAGGCTTGGCGTCGGCAGGGAGAGGCAATTTGACTGTCTTCCTTGTTGGGGGGTCTTCGATGTAACCGGAGACTGTTCTGTTAAGAACAAGGCAGTAGTAAAGAGAAGATTGAAGGGAGAAAAAAGCAATGGATGCGTTCCATGGTCCGTTAAGCAACCGCGCCGCCTAAGAAAAACCCACGTCAGAAAACACTTTCTTCCCAATGGGATCAGAAGCGGGGCGAGTCAACCGGGGAGGGGTCTTACCGAGGGGGACCGACCCTGCATGTGGGAGGGGCTGGAAATCTCACGTCGAATGGGTAAGGAAAACATCCGGGCAAAGATGGAATATCCGGGCCGAAATAAGAACACTGCCGGACGGCTCAGTATGGGGGTTAAAGAAGATATACTCCAAGACCGCGATTTGGTTAACTAATACCCAGTAAGACGAATGCGAAGCTCATGGGGAATCAGTGCGGTCGAGGGGGAGGCCTTGCTGGTAG
>Ga0179593_1396063_pt1 | contig 11524 bp, 7 predicted proteins | sample CZODoug2_1_08_16_FD_185931 | JGI IMG/M metagenome (GOLD analysis project Ga0179593, IMG submission 185931) | Vadose zone soil fungal communities from Angelo Coast Range Reserve, California, USA - CZODoug2_1_08_16fungal (PacBio error correction) | ecosystem: Environmental > Terrestrial > Soil >...
CTAACAAAGGTGGGAGGAGGAAGCGAGAGATTTGAAAACACAAGAATAAGGCAGACACAACATCAACTACGGGCTTGACCGAGGCAAAAAAAATTATTTCGGGCATAAGGAGAGGAGTCATTACAAAAAAGCCCTGATGAGACATGCCGGGCGGCTTCGTCTGAGGTCAGAAGAAAGGATGGGGGAGAGTTTGGGGGTAGAGTCCGCCTGCAAAACGGTCGTGATTTGAAGAAGGGGGAGACTCTCACCTACGCTCAATGCCAAGCCCCAAAGATTCAAAACGTCGCGGGAGTAAGCCCAGAAAGCCCTCACCATTATTTAAGGGTAAATAAAAAAAAGGGACCGGAGGCAGAGGAAGAAGGGGAAGTGGCGAGCTGACGAAGGGGTGCCCTAACCCTCCGGCCAGGGACCACTAAGATAACAGGTTGATGGTAAAAGATGTGGTCCACCATAGGGGTGGGAGAGTCACGATCGACTGCCAAGCCACGGGAATAGCACCGGGTGGTGAGTCGAGGCTAATATACGACCCTAGACATGGGGCAAACGCGGGAGGATATGGGAAGATAGTAGAAAGGGCAATTTTGGAAGCGGTCGGATCCACCCTCGGGTAGAAGAGGGGACTACGGCAAGATAGAATTCGCTAAATCGCTTAACTGCAACGTCGAAAAACGGAAGTTGAATTAAAGACAACCCCAGGAGGGGAACAAAATAACCAGAAAAGGGCGCCTGGTGCGAGACACCGAGACAAATTTAGCGGATTTTCTATAAAACCGCAGGATCAGGGGGGGGGGGTAGGGGGGGGAAGAGTGTGCTGGTGGCCAGGGGGGGGGGGGTTGAGAAGAAAGAGGTCAGGTAGTGTCAGAGTTACACGGGAATCCCAGTGAAAACAAGTGCAGAAAGACAGAAGGACAAAAAACTGTCACCGAAGTGTGACCCATGATGTAACAAGTCGAAATGAAGAAAACTCGCAAGATGAAGCCAGAAGGAGCACCAAAAAACTCCCACAACGAAAGGCTGCAAAAAAAGCAGCAGCTCTATTATACACGTTGGCCCAGACAAGCCTCTCTGGGACGGAAAAGGGGAGAGTCACATGAAAACAACATAGATAGAAAATTGAGCCCGAACTGGGAACAAGAAACTGGGCAAACAGTGGTTCATAAAACTGGGACAAGAATCAGACCGCGTGACAGAAGAAAGCCTGGCTTGGTGCGCCTCGAAGATCGTGAGCCAAAAGGGGGAAAAAAAAAAGACGGCTTCGAATCCGCATAACGTCCGTAGTCACCCGAAAGCAGAGGCGTCCGTTCAGAGAAAAGACGAGCCAACGAAGTCGCGTGAGGAGGGGTCACGCAAACACAGCTCACAGAGGGAAGGAAAAAAACGACGGGGAAACTTTGGTACAAGGGCAACGTGCGGTGAGACAAAGATAACAAGCACACCCGTGACAATAAGTGCGCCTAAAACCTCCATAAAGCATGTCCTCAAACAAAAGTGGGGAATGTCATCTGCCCGACAACGACAGAACAACTGCCAAAGAATTGCCATTTGTCCAAGTGAAGTGGGACGGTAAAAAGATAACGATAATGCTTATGTCAACTATGCAGAGAAGTAATGTCCATCTCACACGTTGGGGGGGAACAAACGCTAGGATTGAGCACTGAGACATGCGGGGAAAAGAAAGGGGAAGAAGAAGGACTGTAAAACCTCCGTGGGCACAAGAATCCTGCAAGTCAAGTCGGACAGTGCATAATGCATAAATAGTGGACACGGAACGACGGCGGTAAACATTATAAAATCAGAGGGTGGACAATCGCACCGGGGGGGGGGGGTGCACAAAACATCTCAGAAGGAGGATTAGAGGAAGTGGAAGGCTCTTGGCACACATGACAGGAACCATGTGCGTGTTCCTATGGGCGTGAACGACTCGCGGCAGAGAGTGAAGAGGTGAACACAACCAAGAGAGGGGTGACCCAGGACATCAAAACAAGAGATGAAACGAGGACTCAGAGTGAGGGGGATCAGGGCAAAGAAAAATAAAAGGTGGGACGAGGACAAATCAACTCGTCAGAGGATCTATTGCTGGTCCTTTCGGAATTAAAGAATCCCCGAAGGTTGGAGGCTGGGGCGCCATTAGGGAATCTAGGGGGACAACAAGAGAGCGGGAGAGTAAAACAGGTGGGCAGCCTCAGGGACAACCCAGTGACAGAGTGGGCCGGAAGTACACCTGTTAAGCCGTACAATGCTGTGGAGTAGTGAAAAGAATAGTAGGCCTTTAGAGGGGGTGACATAGAAGGGTGAACCGGGAATGAATTTCTAAAAACACCGGACCAGGAGGACCGAGAATATCGAAGGAACGAAATGTCTGAGTTAAGCACTCCAGGAGAGGAATGGAAAGATTTAAAAATGGAAAAAAGCGGCGTGAAAGGAACTGTAGAGCGGAGTGAGGAGAAAGACGAGCATGTGCCAATATGTTACCAACGTGTCTTCAAGGAAATAAATCAGGAAAACATGGACCGAAACGCGGAACTTTATGGGAGAAGAAGGGAAAGGTAACACAAACGATAGTATTGACGGGGCGGGCGTGCCCACAACACATAAAGATTTTGTTGTTCTACATTGTGCTTCAAACCACTGAAAAGGCCTGCTGAGGGGGGGATGACTGGGTGAGGTGTCTCCGACGCAAGAGATACGGGGGGGTGGGAGAAAAGACGAAAGTGAACGGTTATAGAAGGGAAGGTCCGCCGGAGAGGCAGTACCTGACGGAGCGACAAAAAAGTAGAGTCAAACGAGCTAGCGCCGGTTGGTGGGTTGGTGGGAGCTTACGGGGGGGGGGGTGAGGCGTAAAAATTAACAGTCAGTGGAGTCGCCAGGAGACGAGCCTGGGGAGACGAGGAGATGATAGGCTGTAAAGCATATTGTGAAGAGGACTGAATAAGGTGGAAGAAAAGGGAGAAGAACAAAACGGACAAAGACACCGCAGTTGACTGAAAACAAACGGTGGCACGATAAAAAACAACGAAAAAGAATGGGTAAAAGTCGCTTTGGGCACACATAGAAGCAGAATAGAGATTTGAAGCTTTTGCCGGCCCTGGGTCGCAACCTCTGGAAATCACTGGAGGGGGGTGGAGAGGGGCGTACAAGGGGACAGAGTCTGCCACAACGGTACGAAGGAGGCTTTAGGTCATGTGAGAAAGGATGGTCCGGCAGTTCCTCAGAAATGGAACTGAAACCAGGGTAAAATAGGGACCCGATCGCTATAGAGGTATACCTATACGACAAAGTAGCAGGCGAGGAACGCTAGCAACTACAGGACGAATTAACTTTCTCTGTAACCAGGGGGAAAAGAAGGATACTAGACGGTCGAGTCCAAATTGGAAATGTGGGTTCGACGGACCGGATGCAAAAAGGCGCACGGACGGCAGGAATGGGGTTAGTAGACACAAGGGAGTGCGTCCAGAAATATGGAAAGGCAGAGGTGGGGGGGGAAAAACAAAAACAGGCTGGCGCGCCGGACCACCAAAGATCGGGAATATAGACTAAAAGGGTGACAGTATTAGATTGTTGGGAAAAGGACTGGGTGGGTAATAAAGAGAAGATAATGCTACTTATGACAAGTAACAGGAGTGGGGTGGGATGGGGGCGGGGAAGAAGGACACACACACAGAAGCAATTACCGCAAAGTTAAAGAAAAGGTTGGGCGACCGGGGAGGAGACGGGGGGGGCAATGGACTGGCAATCACGGACGGCTCTAATGGGGACGGAAACGTTCAGTGAAGGCTTTGCTGCAAAGGAGAGGTGATGCATCCCGCTGGCAAGTAATCGAGTGTAACGGTGGTGTCCTGGGGTACATCCCAGGACACAGGAATACTCAATTGTGGAAAGAAAAAAAGCTACCAGAAGGTTGAAATCGTGCGGTACGCAGAGCAAAGATACCTAAGGAGTTGGGAATGACGGAGGCCTGGGTGGGCGGGTTAAGAAAAGACGTCTCTCACGTCAACTGGCAGTCATGTAAGTAGATGAAGAGCGGAGATGACAGGAGCACTTAGTTGAACTCTTCTACCCGTGGAGACAGCACCGAAGCATATACACCAAAAGCTAACAGCTCTTCCCCTATCCCCACGTCCCCAGAAACCCTTTGAGACTCAGAACCCGGAGGTCGAGCTCCGCAGCAGTTCAGGAGGACAGAGTACACCGAAACAAACAAAAGGGTCTTATCGGGCCGTCTGGCGAGCGAAAGCGTTGGAAAAATGACAAGTATGGTTGGACAAAGAAAGATAGGGGGAACAGACTCTCCCAGCGTTCGGCCTGTGAGTGCAAGCTAAGAACAGCAATAAGCGGCAAAACGAGCGGAGGTGGGCCATTAGCCAAAAAGCCAACGCGGAACATTTTCTAGCCTGGAGCACATACATGCTGTGTCAACTGCAAGAGCACAAGACGGACTCAATAATCAGGGAGAGGCGATGGCGAAACGGCTACAGCCAGCGACGCGAGCATGAGGGTAAGGGGGGAAGCTGAATGCCGGCCACCCACGGGCCTGAAGACCATCTGAAAACGGGTCAAAGAGGACTGTCCGAGAATCAGAATCCCAACAAAAATCGGAGGCAAGCATCAGGCGAAGCTGAGGAATGGGGAAAAAGCAGTAAAACAAATGTTCCTTTAAAGTGTTGAGGACACCTGGGAGTAATACCTACATGTCAGCAGGAAACGTAAAAGGGGGGACGCGGGGAACCCCCAGCGAGTATAAACTGGGCACGGCCAGGTCGGGACTGGAAAAATAAATGAGTACTCAAGGGAGGTGGAGGATGCGAAAGGGGGGAGACTGAAGCACGACAAAGAAAGTAGTCTGCATGTACGAAACATCCCCCGCCGCACATATGAGTGAGCGGTCGATCCTAATACAATAAAACACACGCCAAAACAGACTGGTGAAGAAGGACGATAAACAAGGCGCTGGGCGTGAAGATCGAAAGGCGTCACAATGGTGGTGAGGGTGAGAATCAAGATAGTCTAAGCATTGTGAGTCGATATGTGCCTGGAGCCAAAGCCAGCGCAGGCCTAGCACTTTCAAGCAATATACAACCGTAAGACTACGTATCTGGTGTCGACGGGGAAGGGATGCCCTCACCCCCAAGGAAGGTATTAGGACAGCCGATAACCCGTAGGTCGCAAAGGATAAGTGAAGAACACTGACGTGGTAGATGAGGGTGGACACGATGCGGGATTGGGGCAAGGGGGGGAGCTGCCGAGGGATACCAATGAACCAAAGGGTGCAAGGGCAGCATAAGGGAAAGGAGGGACTGGTGGAAAGAGTCACCGAGGGTGCCCACCACTAAGTGGAAATCGTAGCTGAGAGCGAGCTACCCGCTTCAAGAGTGCATCTACCAGTGGGTCGGTGGGGTCTTTGTACATACACAGGCAGATAGAGGGGGGGAAACGAAACAGGGTCGGAGAATACCACAGAAGGATGGTGTACTGGGAAAATGCCACTCAAAACCGGGTGGAGAGATCCACCTCTAAGGGGAGATAACGATGACCCGGGCGGGGGAATGATCAACCCGATCGGCGCACAAATTAGGAATTCGACAACAAGGATGGTCTAGAATGAAAAGTCACAAAAAAAAAGCAATCGACCTCAGCGCGCGTGAACGCGAGAGGAAGGAAAAACACTAGGGCAGGACATACAACGACAGGGGTCACTCGCCCAAAGTGCAGGACCGCAGCGGGGGGAACGGCGGAAAGAGGGCGCCCTTAATAGTAAGGATAGGGCTGTTCCTCTGAGGAAGAAAAGAAGGCTTAACCTGGTGGACCAGAATAAACGACAAAAGGAGAAGTCAACGTCGCCATCGGGCAAGACTAGCACACACCTGCAGCAAAAAGGCAAGCCCCGACAGCAAAGAAGGTTAGAACGGGGCTACAAGAAGCAGAATTGCGCGTGATCCCAAATAGAACTGCGCGACCCAGTGAGCGTGCAAAGCGTAGGAAGGCGCATGTTCATAAGGATATCACAAAAAAAGGGCAGCGAATCCACATTCGCATCCAAGTTGGTGCCAGTTGATACAGCGGAATCGCGAGAATCCGACAGAATAGGGAAGAACGGATTTCACGCTCCGGGAACATGTTTAGTGGGGGGGTGGACGATGTTGAACAAGAAATGCCGAAGTTAGCATCTGTGGACCCGACCCGGAAATGCGAAAAAAATCAGAGAGGACACGACACGGCAGGTCAGACTTGAGTAAACAAGCGAGGCGACACAGAGAAGACCCAGTCGTAAAAACGTAAAGGATTGAAGAGACCTAGACGAATAAAAGCGACACAACGGAAGATTTGGAAGATCAGGGAGGAAGGCTAGAGGGGGATACACGGAAAGACACAAAAACGCAATCTTGGCGTCGGGGGGAAGAGAAGTCTACAAAAACCAAAGGGGCGAAAACAAGCTGGTTGAAGTGCCGAATGTCACTGTAGGGACAGCCCAGGAGGCCCAAACACGAAAAAAAACGGTGACAGACAATCCATTGCTCATGCTAAGACCGTAAAGCTTTCGTATCCAAAGGGGCGAGCTCTGGTGAAACTCGAAAGGAAGAGCTCGACATGTGGAAAGACGGTAAAAACGCAAAGAGCAACTCCATAAGGGAGGAAGGACGGAAAACGACCGCATACGCAAAAAGGTGTACTTACTTAACATTCTGGGTTTCGTGGGGGTGGGGCCAAGATTTAACTAATAAGGTTCGTAGGCAAAGCTGTGGGTGGTGAGGTTAGGGGCAATAAGTCAAAGGGGGAATAACCTGGCTGGCGACCATAGAATAGGGCAATTGTAAAATACGTGCCAGGCGCACACTCAGCAGCTGAGGGTGTGAGAGATACGACGCTTGATATGATATGGGCGAAAGGTAAAAACGACATGCAAAAAACATAAAACGAGGGAGCTAGCTGGTTGACGCCGCGTGTCAGGGTCTCATGACCCGGGCGTAATATTCTTGTCCAGAAAAAAAAATCAAAATAGCGTAAACGTTCAAAAGACCTCGATGCGGAGGAAAATCAAGGGGGAGGAGCATAAAACGGGGGTGCTGGTGGCACAAGTGAGCACTCGTCCAACAAAATCGGGAGGATCTGGTCTCCAAGGATTAGTCGCTGGCGGGAAAATGATGTCCACCGTTACCGTCCATGGACCCTAACGTGGTTTAACGGGAGATGCGGGATACCGTATACCAGGAGATGGGTACAGAGCGGCTGATTAAGCGCCGAAATAACTTTGTTGGAATAAACACTCAGGGAACTCCGTCAGTGCGAATAAAAGGTGTACCAAAGGGATGAACGGTACAGCTAAGACCCCGCAGACCGTCAATCGGCGAACAGGTCATGTCAAGATCCCTCGCATATCGAAAGGGCAGGGGGGTCACCTTGTCCTAACGGAGGAGTGGAAAGGAGTTCATATGGTTCGAACTTGAAAGAGGGGGGGAGAAGAAAAAAAAACTGAGTGTCAGGGGTCGCTTTCAACGATTTTAAAGAACCGTTCGCAAAGGGCTAGCGCAGGGCTGACGAGTATTCAAAGGGTACTACGTGCAACAAGATAAGGACAAGGCTGAGATAAATAGATCTTAGACGAATAAACTGGGAACGGGTGGTCAAGAATGGCAGCGAAGGACCGAATTGAAACGTTTCAAAAAAAACAAACCCGTTTACGCCTCGCGCAAAAAAATCCGGGGGGGTTATGGCCATTACAGCTTCGAGAAAACGATGAGCCTCAGGACTCAGAAGTGTAGGCGGTTAGTAGTCAAGACGAGCGCAAGAGATAGAATTGTGGGGATAGGAAACGGAAAGACTGAACTCCGTACAGGTTCAATATTAAAGGTATGGGATACTATACAAAACAGAACAAAGCTTTTCACTAATTCAAACTGCTAAGGCTTCCGGTCCGATTGCGGGAGAAGGAGGTGACAAAAAGTCCTTCAAGCGTGAAGAAGTACAGTCACGCAGTAGCACGACGCACAATGGGGATATGCGATCAATAGAGGGTACAAGTAAGAGATGCAATTGATAAAACCGTGCTCCGAAAATAGCCAGGACGAAGATAGTGGGAGCAATCGAGTGGGAAACAAACCAAGGCAAAGAACTTTGAGTTGCGTGCAGGAAGGAAGGGAAAAACTTCCCTCCCTCATTTTGAAAGGTGCGTCAAAAAGGGGGAAGAGGAAAGGAGATCTAGGCGGGTCTAAAGGATTGAGCCGGTCTGCCACGAGGCGACTAAGGAGGGGAGCGGGAAGGGAAGCATCTTGGCTGATTCCCCTAGGGAGGATGTGATAGGTCGCCCAGCTACACTTAAGGAGGGAAATCGGGAAAGGGCCCGAGAGTGTAGAGTAACTAAAGCGAGCGGGTTGAGGTGAGTCAAATATACTCCTCAAGTATGCTCTGTCCGCGGGGGCGGTGGGCGAGCTGATAGCCGTGGGAGGCGAACGCGAGACCGATTAATGTACGTCAAGGGTGTCCATCAGTGCGTGTCGGATAAACGATCATGGGAAACAATTCGCTGTTAAGGATTGCTAACGAGGCGGGGGGAGTCCACATGAAATCGTAACCGGGGAAAGGGAAAGACTCGATTGTAGGTGTCACGGGGGACCCCACGTCACAGGGAAACCAAAAAGGTGTGAGACTTTAATAAAGGAACATGAGCACGTTCCATTTGACGCGCAACTGGGGGGGAAAAAGGAGGAAGATAACGAAGGTTCACTGTGCAAAAGAACGGATGTCATATCCACTTTCCCTAGCTTCGGTGGACTGCCTGGGGGGCTGAAGGACAAAGAAGGCTACCACTGGAAGGCCATTTATCTTCTGTTCAAACCCCCAGGGGGTGCCCCGGCTGACATCATCCTACACAGAATAATAACGCAAAGTAAAAAAAAAATCTCAAGGCGCGTGCACATTCCTGTTTTGCGGGAAGACTTCAAAAAAATCGTCAGCAGGTAAGGATGGGGAAGGACTCGAATAGAAAAGCCAGGAAGGAAACACGACCCGGTCTCTGGGAGCAGCACTACGCCGATTCAGAAAAGTTGACATCTCGTTCGACCCCGGACATCAAAAAAACGGATAAAAACCCGTTCGGGGGACGCTGTGAAGGGGGGAACAACCTTGTAGAAGGAAAACCCGGGAATCTGGTGAAAGATATCGGACTCGCCCCGTGGAAAAACAGGAAAAAGTGGGAACAACTATACCAATATATCATGATGGAAAAGAGAAAAACAGCCGGTTAAAAGCGCAAGAAAAGACCCAGCTCCACACTCGAGGCACGGCCAGAGGAGAAGCGCTAGAATCACTTGTGATGCGCACCTGGACGAGCTACAAAGCAATCGAAAACTTAATCTCAGGGGTGGGTAAGTATCACGGGAAAATGTGCCAGGCCATCATCGACCGGGGTTCAAAAAAGCGGGCTAACTGCTGGCCATCACAAAAAGACATTCGATAACGCCTCCGAAGTGAAGGAATGAAGTGGAAATCCAAAGGGTAGGGTTATTAACAACGTATCCTCATGCAGCAGAAAGCAGAAAGGAAGAAGAAAGGCTGACAGGCTGGGCCGAGAGAGGCTTAATCTCTGCATAAAAAAAAAAAAGGGAGGGGGGAAAGAAATTCCTCCACGAAGAGAATGCTCATAGGAAGCTCCCGCGCACTAAGAAGGCAACCAGACTACACTCCAATGGTGATAGAACTGATGCCGTCAAGCTGCGGGGTAAGGGACCGAATCGTCAGTCTTTATGAAAGTAATGCTTTCAAAATGCAAAGAAAAAATGCAGTTCGACCACTACGGCAGTCAAACAGAAAGCAACCATGCGATTCACTCGACGGGGCAGGGAATTGGGAAAGCGCCATAAGCCCTCACACAGATTCAAGGATTTGGAAATAGAGGGGCCAGGATGACATGACCGTTGAATTTGGATATTGGCGACGAGGGGAGTGGGCGTTTGCCGACATGAAAAACTGCCGATCCAATGTAAGAGTCTACAGAAAGGAAGGTCACCATATCGATTCCTAAAGCGACAGCCAAGGGAGACTACCAGGTCAAGCTATCCTAGATGTAAAAAGGTCCGGGGGAGGAGTATGGATGGGACAGAAAACAAATAGGAAAATTTGGTGGGAGCTCCCCCTACAAATAAAAGGGTCGAGATTCTCCATCAAAGAACCGCAGCAAAGGGACGGAAGGGAAAGTTCCTAACGGCATGCACTAAGGAAAAAGAGTCGGGTCAAGTCCCGCGGAGTAACAGCAGTAGTTGTCCATGATGTGGTCCGAAAGTCACAAAAGGGGGGACGAAGATAAGCAAAGAATCCTGCCAGCTCCTGAGGGAGGAGAAAAGGCAACCACAACAAACTAAAAGGAGGACACCCGAAATGCAAAGGAAGGGAAAAGGGGGGGTAGCCTTAACGCAAAGAGAAAATTGCCGTGGCCCCGCCCGCCCGCAGTCCACCAGGGATCATTTCATTGTCGAATTGTCGGAGCACGAAAGAACGTTCGACAATCAAATGAATTGGGGTCAAAGTAAGGAAGAGAGGTGACTCATTAACACCATGAGGAAGAACGTAGATTGGGGGAAGTGGGGGACAAAGCGTACAAGAGTTGCATCAAACCCGAATGGACCCACAGTCGTATCAAAACCGACATTGAAAAAGCTAATTGGTACCTCTTAAAAAAAAGTAAAGACGTAATCAAAACGCCAGAAGAAGAACTTTAGACGGTGGGAGGGGGATTACGAAAAAGCCATAAGTCTGATTATCATGCATCAAGGCGGAACAGGTGGAAACCGGGCGAACTCCTCACACGGGGATAGGGAACAATATGCCCTACGTCCTACGACCGATCTTAGTCAAAAACGTCTGCGAACACGTCCTTGGAAGAACCAGCAGCTAAACTCGCATGGCAGGGGAAAAAGGTAGAAGAACACATGACGGGCGTGACGTCCTAGGACGCTGCTTAAAAGACACTGGAGGGGAAGAGGGGGGGGTTAAGTGGGGTGGGGACACTCAAGCGATCAACTATCGCGACTCGCGAAAGCATGGGGGGAAGAGAAACAAGACGGTCCTCCATTGCGGAGAAGACTATGAAAAAAAAAAAAAGACGAAGATCGGAAGGGACGCGAGGTACGAATCGATGATTTGAGCAGAAAAACACATGAACATACGGAGAGCATCACGCGTAGATCTGGTGTGGCTAAACAGGGATTAGACTGTACATCCGCAGAGGTAACGACAACAAAAACGATAGACGGCGAGAACAAGAAAAGACTGTTCGGAGGAATCTCGGGGGCAAAGAAACAACATCGTCTGGATAGACAGCCAAGGAAACGATGTCGAATCACTAATAACCAAAAAACTTGGTTTGGTTACTGGTGCGTTTATTAGGGGTTGGAAGGAGGAGACTGAGGCATAGACTCAGAACTCGCGATAAAGTTTTCAACGTAACTCTCACGTCGGGAAGAAGTTGGGTTTAGAGGAAAAGAAGGAGGCGGAGGACGGTGCATGAGCGATCTGATCCGAGATTCGGGGAATG
>Ga0179593_1396490_pt1 | contig 11524 bp, 16 predicted proteins | sample CZODoug2_1_08_16_FD_185931 | JGI IMG/M metagenome (GOLD analysis project Ga0179593, IMG submission 185931) | Vadose zone soil fungal communities from Angelo Coast Range Reserve, California, USA - CZODoug2_1_08_16fungal (PacBio error correction) | ecosystem: Environmental > Terrestrial > Soil >...
GGGTCTTCCGGAAATTTTCAAAAAAAGAAGGGACTAAAAAACCCGCAAGGGGGAAGGAAAGGAGGCTACAAAAACGAACGGGGAGAGAGCGGGGACCGAACGGTCAGGCTCCGGGGGGCCCCGCACGTTCCAAAAAAAGAAAACCCGAGGGATTGAAAGAAGATCTGACTTGCAAAGAACAACAAAAAAAAAAAAAGGCACGCCAACAAGCCTGTCAGCCAAAAATCAAAAAGCCATCTGAGGAAGTCCACGCAAAAAAGGTGATCAAAAAAAAAAAAAAGAGGGGAACGAAAACGCCGGGGAAAATCAAAATGGGGCCTGGGGAGTAGTCACAACTGACCACATCAGAGGACAACCAGACGAGGGGAGTCAAAACCCAAAAACAAATCGACTGGGTCATGGCGTGATTCAGGGAGAAAGATCGCCACCGGTCCGCAACAAGTGGAGGGGGGGGGAGGCTGAGACGAAGGGGGAAAAAAAAGTAAACACTAAAGAAGGGGCAGAGAAGGAAGCAAAGTCGGCACGAGGTTATCCGAAAAGAAACGCGGGGGACCGAAAACAACGCGGCTTACATGGAAGTGGGGAGGAAAAAGGATCAAAAAACAAAAAAAGGGGTGGGCTGGGATGGTAAGGTTGTTGAGACCATAACGGTCGCAAAAGAAGGTCTGGGGGGTCAAGATCCCGCGGGAAAACGGAGCAAGTTTTTTGGGGTGGGGGGGGGGGGGGGGTCGAAAAAAATCAACCCTAAAGGAAAGGCGGACCCTACCTCTTTAATAAGGAAAGAGGAAAGCAGGGGAGTCCAAAAAGTAGGTTGGAACTTACCAGAGCCTTTTGGAAGGAGGGGGTATGCCAATTAGTACGGAAAGAGCTTTCAGGGCGGGAAAGTAGAAACAGTGGGCAAAGGAGACTACAAAGTCCGCGCTGGTTCCCAACGGGGCAAGGGAAAAAAGGACGAAAAAACTTCACGGGGAAAGAGTGGGGACCTTGTGCCCCGCACGGGGGGCGCACATCAGTTTTGGGACGAAATGAAACAAAAAAACACTCGTGGCAAAGAAACCTGGGCACGCCTGGGGGCAGGGGGGGGGAGAAGGCATGGGCCCCCCCATTGGGGTTGGGAGGGAACGTCATCCCACCCCGTGCAAGGACAAGGGCACTTGGAAAACAAGGAACCAGATTGGACCCCTGTCCAAAGGTCCCGCCGAACCCTCGCCGAAACATTGAATACAGAAACCATGGTGGGCCAACAGAAAAATGCACAGGCCCAACAACCCAGTGATCTTTCAACGCTAAATGTGCGGAGGAAAGGGACTCCTAAGTCGGGCTGTGCCTGTCAGGCCTCGGACGAAAAAAAAGCCCCAGGAAGATGGTATAGCGGACAATCGCAGAAACGGGAAGGGAGGTCACAATGGTGAAAAGGGGTGTGGGACGGAAAGTAACCAAAACGGGGTGCGATTAAAAGTGAGCCAGGCGTCCGATGGAAGACAGGGTGGGGAACCGAACCGCAAAAACCCCGCCGACACAGCAGTCCAGGCGTAAATAAGGTCGAGCAATGCCAGTCAGTGAAAGGAATGAAAGCCGCGAACGTGCTTGAAACCTGGAAAAAAACTACCTACATGGGCGAGAAACCGCGGACAATCAGAGAAGAAAAGTACCCCAACCAACAAAACCCAATTCCTGAAAAAAACAAGCTGTCCAAACGCGGTAAAAAGGGGGGATGAAACCATGCAAAAAAGTAAATACATACATAAAATAAAAAAAAAAAACCATGAGCAAAAAGCCCGAGAGAGGTGTTGTTACTCGCCGGGGCACGCAAGGGGAGGGGGGGGGGAAAATCAGCCAAAATGATCTCTCGTGACTTGGTCAAAAAAATACGGCCCGCCCCTGGCCCCCTCTACCGGAGCTCGCAGGAAAGGAAGGCCGGAAAAAAAAAAAGTTGGGGAATATAAAACCCAGCCAATAAAAAATCAGGAGAAGGGGGACATGATACTGACTAGTGAAAGGGTCAACATATTCAGGGAAAAGCAGAATCGAAACAAACGGAGGGAAAAAAAAAAGAGAATATTATCCAACCCAGCCAAAAATGGGGTCAAAAAATGTAAAACTGAGACTGGGCCCTTCTAAGAGGGGGGGGGTTAAACCAGGGAGGAGAAAAGTGAGGACCAAAGCCTTTGATGTCGAGCGATGCGTTGGCCGCAAAAGCCCCGATGAAATTAAGTTCCCGCGAAAAGGGGGGGTGCTGCATGACGAAACAACCCGCACAACGGCGAAAAAAGAAAATGCGGGTTCGCTTGTCTGGGTTTAATAAAAGGACTGTTAGAAAAAAAAATACCGGGGGGGGCGGGGAGCGGTTCTGGAAAAGTGGGGGGTGGTGGGGTGGTGGGGGGGTCAGGCAAACCCATGCGGGGCAGCCATTCCTCGGCCCAGGGAAGGCCATGGGAGGTTGACGTTAGAGGGGAAGCCTGAGCACCGGCAGTGCCAAAGATGGCCGCGAAGAAATCGTGCAACTGAAAGTCGGAAAGAAGGGGGCGAAAGGGCGGGAGGGACAGCTACGATGAAGAAAAAAGAAAGTGACGGACGGAGGAAATGCATCCAAGGCGACAAAACCATGTCAAACTTTGGGAGCCGCAGGGGGGACGAAGGGGGGGGGGTGGGTGTGAGTCCGCGAAGAAGAAAAGTAGCTGGGGGAAAAGCCAAAAAGCACACGAGAAAAGGGAAGCGGCGGGGTAGCAGCAACCCTCGGCTTTGGTTTGGGGAACAGGAAGACCCAAAAGCCAAAGGGGGGGGAAAAGCTCGCAAAAGGCCGGGGTCTCCCCGGCGCCATGCAAAAAAAATACCAGGGCAGCAGGGTCGTCGGAATTGGAGTGTCACAAAGGTAAGCGCCAGGGAAAGTAATCTAGAAGGTAGACGACGAAGAAAAGAGGGCGGGGGAACGGCAAAGAGGTTTTCTGACAGGGAAAAGAGGGGGGGACGCGAGCAAAAAGCCCGGGAACCGTCCCAACCAGGGGGAGGGAAGAAAAAACGGTGAACGCGAACGAACGGGGTCCTCCGAACGAATTGAAATAACGTGCAAGGAAAAAGGGGGCCAGCCCTAATACCGCACCTGTACCGGCAGAAAAAAAGGCTAACTGGTTACAAGGAGGGGGAACGCAAATTACTTCCTCAGGTGAAATCGGAAAAGGGGGTAAGGAAAACAGTTCACCACCGGGGGGAGGTCCGGGGAAAACTAAAGCCGGAGGTCGCGGTCTTGAAAGAAGTCGGAAACAACAGGTTGGGGAAGGGGAACAAAAAAAAACATCAAAAACAGGTCGTCAGAGAAAAAAAACAAAACAAAACGACGCAACAGACCACGCGCTAAGAACGACCCTGAGAATTCTGCCTAGAGGCAAAGGTAAGGGGGAAACAATAAGAGAAAACAGAGCAAAAAACAAAAAAAACGGTTGGAGCACGTTGTCGACTAACGGATTAAAAGCCCGAAGAAGGAAAAAAAAAAAAAAAAGAAACCGAACCCCTGTTGTTAAACCCAAAAAAAGGTGATTGCCGGGCCAGGCTTGTTGGTTGAAAAACCAACCTCAGTATCAAAGTCGGCGGGGGGGATCCTAATCGCATGGAAAAAAAAATCTGACTCGGGTGACGCGAAAGGATGGAACGTGGGCTCAAAAGACGTTCAGGGCCGCTGACTACCCAGGGGGGCTGGAAAGGGGCGGAAAAAAAGAACACGGGGACTGCTCGAGTCGCAAAAATTAATGTCAGCGTTAGACCGTACCCGTGGGTTCTGAAAGCACGAAGGCCGGAAAAAGAAAAAGGAATACAAATTGGCAACTTGCCAGCCAGATCGAAGACAAGAGGGGTGGGGGGGGTCCACTAACAAGCACTGTAAAAGTGGTCAAAAACAACCTCCCGCGGGAACCGCTGGGCCGGGAAAAAGGGTACGTCCACGAAAGCAAGATGTGGAAAAAACAGCGCACAACCGCCTAAGGGCGAAGTCACAAAAAGAAGAAACATGGTTCGCGGAGGCAGAAGGGGAAGCCGGTCGGACCGGGACTTTCCCTAAGTGGACGAAGGCCAGCAACCAATCCCCATAGTGGAACACGCGACCGTGAAAAGAACCGGGGAGTCAGGGCGACCACAAAGAGGAAAGGGGAAAGCAGACGGTCGGCCCGGGCCACAAAAAACACAGGGAAAGGAAAGGGAAACAGCCAAAGGGGTATCAGCGTGGGAGCGATCAACGCCAGCACGGAGCGGACGAAGAAGACCACGGTGACAACCAAACAACAGGGAGGAATAGAGGGAGGGGGGATTTTAGGTGTAAAAAATAGGGGGAAAATCGACGCCGGAAGGGTGATGGGGGCCATCTCAAATCCTTAACTGCCGGCTGTGTTTCAAAGCAACCCTCCGGGACCTGCAAAAAACTTGAGGGCCCGAGGGGGAGACGTGCATGTTATCCTAGGAAAAAAAAAACCTTCACGGAAAAAAGGGACGTCCACCGATGTCAAAAAAAAAAAAATCACCTGGACTGACGATCGCGCGGCAAACTCACAAAAAAAAAGCCGGGGGTACGAGCCCACAAGGGTTATTCCAAAAAGTTCCCCGGCCCCTCTACCAACAGGGACAACGTGAAAGTGTGACATTAGCGAAAAGGAAGGGGTCACCGACAAAGAATGAAAAGGGCCACGTAAAACCGGGTCCGGGTCTGTCTTTTGGGGTGGAGGTAGACGTACGGGGAAGAATCAAACGAACCAGCGGGACGGACCTAGTCGAAAACAAGAGCGGAACACCCCGGTTCGCAAAATCATTTCACTAAGGGGAAGGCAGCCCGCAAAAGGGGACGGGAAAGCGAAGGAACAGGAAACCACCAGTGCGAAGCGGGAGCAAAGAAAAAAGGACCTCAAGACCCCAAAAACGTTTTCAAAAACAACCGAGGTTCAAAAAAAAAGCGGCCAAAAAAAAAAAAGAAAAGGGCCGGGGAAGGCAGATCTCCAGGTCGAAACAAGGGAAAAGCAACCCAGGCGGGTCCGGACATCCACAAAGAAGGACCGCGACGAGAAGACAGGTATCGGGTCAAAAAAAAGCGCCTGGCACCTGGCGAAAAAACAAGACTCCAAGGAAAAAATCCGGGAAAAAAGGAAGGATCCACCTGTTATTGGCATGACACCAGAAGGGGTCGAAATCTAAGGGAAAAAACCTGTAGGGGCAACAATTCAGGGGGAAGCGTTTACCTCCAAGGTCACTTCCAGGGGGCAAGAAGGAAGAAAAGGAGAGTTACCACAAATGCTGTCGAAAAAAAGAGGTCCTGAGGGAGAAAAATTTGCTGGGGGGAAAAAAAGGCAAACGACATGTCGAGGTGCGTTGGGTTGTGCCAAAGGGAACGAAAGTAGGGGGGGGGCAGAGGAACAAAAAACTCACTCTAAGCCTTACCAACACTGCCAAGGGGGAGAGGGTTGAAGAAAGGGGAAGAATTTCTTGTCCAGAAAAACCAAAACAAGTTAAAAATGAAAAGAAGCAACTTTCTGTGGTTTAATTGGGCCGAGCCCAGGTGTGGAAAAGGGAAAGGGGGCGCGAAGGGAGAATATCAAGAAATAAAGGGGAAACTTCCTTCAAGAGGGGGGGGGGCCTTCCCGGACCTGAAACTGTAACCAAAGCGAACACCTGGAGGAAAGGTCACCAGCAGGTGTGAAAAAAAGAGGAATCTAAATTCTAAAGGGATAAACAAAAAAACGCTTTCCCACCATCCTAGACGGCGGGTGAGGCGGAAAAGGTCCGCTGGCCAAACAAGGTAAAAAAGAAAACGCCATTAACTGCCGAAGCACGCAAAAATATGGGGCCGCCAGGACCTAGGGCAAAAATGTCCCAAGGGACGTCAACTACTGGGACAGAAGGCCAATTGTAGGGTTTCCCCCGAAAAATGCAACAAGCAAAACAGAAAACAGGGAAAGGGGAGTCATACATTAGGGGCCAGAAAAAGCCTGCTGGGGCTCAAAAATCGCATGTGGCAATATCCAAAAATGCAAAAAAAAAACAAAACCTTGGGGAAATCTAAACGCAAAAAAGGAAGAGATACCGCGTCAAAATCACAAAATGTCCGAAGGGTTGGGAACAAAAAATGGGGGGGGGAGGGCGGGAGGAAGGCAAGGCGGGCACGATGAAGAAATCATCGACAGTTCGTCCACTCAACCAAAGGGGAAGGCACAAAAGAAGGGGAAGTAATGCCGGTGCGCGGGAAAGTCAAAGAAGGGGAACCAGCCCATGTCGCGACGCCGGCAACGACCATACATGGGGAGGGAAAAAGAAAGCTGGAGGGAAACCACACAAAAAAAAAAACCCTTCCAGAGAGTCAAACATCACGAGTCCAAAAAAAGGTGGGATTGGAAAAAATCACATTCGAAAGACAAAAACAATACCCAAAGAAAGATCAGGGGCCGAATAAAGGTGCTGGGTAAAGGAAGCGTTGTCCCCGTGCGCAGCTTCTCAGATGACAAGTAAACATAGGGTCGACAAGCAAAAAGCCAAAGAGAAAGCAGCCTTTCGGCCTGATGGAAGAAAAACACGGGAAAGACAGAGTTCTCCTCAAAGCTGAAAAAAAGAGGGGAAAGAAAGCGTAAGGGGGAAAAGGAACGCAAGGAGAATCAGACTAGGAGCAAAAAAAAAAAAAAAAAAAAACGAGGAGGAGAAACGAGCGCCCATCGCGTGCAGGAAAAAAATAAGGACCCTGGAAAAGGAGAAGAGGGGGTGAAGAGTCAAAGAAAAAGTTAAGACGGAAAAAAAAGCATTTGGATGGTCGAGGGACGGAGGGGGGAGGGGACCAACCACCTAATGCTGACTGCCCCACGAGCCACTGCTTCACAAAACAGGGAGGGAAAAACGCGACCAGCAGGGCGAAAGAGGGAGGGTGAGGTCCTAAAAGGGAGGGGAGGCAAAAAGGAAAAAGGGGGAGAAATACCTACGGGAGGGAACAAGTGGTGAAATGGTGTTTTGGGAGTCCGCAGAGGCTGCCGCGCACAGAAAAACCCATGGGGAAAAATGTCCAAAAAAAATAAATTTCCCTGTTGTCCTCCCCACGCACTCACAGGGGAAGGGGGACCCCTGGTAAAAGCAGAAGAAAGAAAAGGGGGATCTGCCTAAGGCAAGGGGGCATGACGAAAAGGGGAGAGGTATAATCATCGTGATCCACCAAGGGGAGAAGACAACAAAAAGGGTCACCAGGGGTTGGGGGGGAAAAAAAAAAAAAAGGTCCGAAGACTCACGGAACAGAGGATAATCATCCATCTGATCTGGGGCGGAGAAAAAGGAAGAAGGAACAGGGCTAAAGGAAAAAGAGAAAACCACCCGTTTTGGGGGGGAGGCTGGCGCCAAGGTTGGGGAACAACTCCGCCGCTCAAATGACGGGACGAGAGGCGGATAGGAAAAGGAAGCAGGGGGGCGGCAAAAAACATGTTGTCCAAGGAAGGGGAGGTGCGCCTCCAGTTTCCATGCCAAGGAAAAGGGAAAAAAAGACAAGCAAAAGGAGGGGGCGGGGAAAGGTTGGCTTCCCGCGAAAAAAAAAGTAAAAGAGGGGGGGCAAACGGCGGCCAGGGGGGGGACGTCCACCGCCAATAGAGGGGGAAAGGGGAAAAGGTGGTGATCCGAGAAACAAAAAAAAACAACAGAGAACGGCCATTGCCCCTGTGTGATACGCAAACCGGAAAAAAGGGAAAGAAGGACAGGAAACCAACCTGGGAGCAGAAAAAAAAAAAAAAAAAAGCAGAAAAAGGAAGGACTGGTCAACAAGACGCAAAACCGCAAAGGACCGTCCCGTTCCTCCTGAAGTATGCCGCGGACAAGGGGGGACCAAAGGTGAAGGGGGGGCTCAAAAAAAAAAAAGGGTCACAAGAGGAGGGAAAATCTTACCCAACCGAGACTAGCACGTCAAATGGGTAACGCACCAACCAAGAACCGAGAAGGGAGGTGGAAGACCAGCAAGAAGGAAAAAGCAGGGAAAGACTAAAACTAGAACACATTGGACTTCGACAGGAACTAAAGTCCCTCCCAGCCCGGTCCCGAAGGAAGGTCAGAGGACGCAGCAAAAGGTGGGGGTACAGTCCACAAAGAAAAGGGGCAAGGAAAGAGAGGAAACACCGTTTACCAATTCAAGAACGGGAAAAAAAACGCCCAGACAGACTTCCGCGAATGCAGGAAAAAAAGAAAGAGGACTGTTGGAAGCTCGTCCCGAGGAACGTCGTAAAAAAGGGAGGGAGGTGGAACAGTCCACATATAAGGGACGGCGGGTTATGGGCAAATGGACTGGCCACTTTCAAAGGCAAACTGAAAAGAGACGAGGGGGGGAGGGGACAGGGGCGCCGAGGCCTAAAGCAGAGCACTAAAAGAAGCAGCCTGTGAATTTCATGGCCGGGAAAACAGAACAAAACCGACCCCCCGCCTTGACACGGCTCCGGGGGAGCTGGGAGAAAAAGGGTGGGGTTAAAGGAACCAAAGGGTCGGACAAGCCCTAATGGGCTCGGGAAAGGGAAACATAAAACAAGGTCCGAAAAGCGGACAACAAAAAAAAAAAAAAAAAAAGGAAGGGTTGGGGAAGAAAGGTGAAGACCCCATGGGTCGTTGAAAACGCAGAGAAGCAAGAACAGGTCAAAGAACGAACGCACAACCCTTGAGCCTGTGTTAAATGCGGAGGGGGTCGGGGCCCGGATGCCGGGGGCTCGGACCAGGGGGAGGTTCCTAGGGGAAAAAGAAAAAAGCCCGAGGGGAGAAAAGAAAAGCATTTGGTTCCGGGAGACAACGGGGGGGAAGGGCGACATGGCGTCCCAAGGGTCCGCCGTACAGGAAGGGGGGAGAAAGAAGGAGGCACGGAAACAGGAGGCAAGGACAAGGGGGAAAGAAAAAAAAAAGGGAACAGCAGGGGGGAAAAGAAAAGACCGGGCATCACTGCTAGAGAAAATGGTACAGGGAAGGAAAACAGGGGGAAAAAGCAAACGCCATCTCTCTCAAACTTATGAAGGGAGAAGTAGGGGGGCTGGGGGGGTGAAATGGAGGCAATCGAAAAAAAAAAAGGGGGAAGGAAAAAAAAAAAGTCATCACGAGCCTGCTCGTACTGCAGACTTACTGCCGAGAGGCGGGGGGGGGGGAAAAAAGTGACCGAGGAAGGAAAGGTAAAAAGGCCTAGGACAGGGGGGGAGGGAAGCATTACCCCCCGGACGGGAAAGGTCGCCTTCAACGCAACTTGAAAGAGATTTGGAGAAAAGAGCCTGAAAAAAAAAACGAAGAAAAAAGGGGGGAGAGCAACACAAGGATCAGGAAAACCCTAAAGAAAAGACCATCAACCATAGGGGGTTAAAAATAATGAGCAAGGAAGGGGGGGGGGGATAAAACAAAAAAAAAATGGCAAGGGGGAAAATACGTAAACCGTAAAAAGGGGTGAAGGGAGGGCGTTCTTCGGTCGACTAGGTCCCCTTGAACATAACCGGGGACAAGGGACCGCCAAAAGACCAACAAACAGTAACGGAAAAAGGAAACCAAAAGCAAACCTGTTTGGTCCGGGAAAGTTGGGAAGGGAATGCAGGCGGGTGGGCCGGGGGGGCAAAACAGAGGGGAACAGCAGGGGAGAACGAAACATCCAAAGGGGGGGAGAAAGCAAGCAGACAAGAAGCTGCATTCCTCGTCAAAAAAAAGGCCCGCAAAAGTGTCTGAACCGAACCCAAGGAGGGAGAAGAAAAAAAGGCAAAGGGGGAAAGTGAAAGACTGAGAAAAGAAAAGACACAAAAAAAAAACCGGGGATGGGTCCTGGACGGGAAAAACGCCAAACCCGCCTTCCGGCCCCTATCTGACGGCTTGAACGGTGGTCACACCTTGCGGAAAAGCGACCACAGGGAAAAAGGAAACAGGCCGGAAAGAGCCGGTCGGGAATACTAACCAATCACTGGAAAAGGAACCCGCTCTTCCCTGATAATCAAAAAAGCAACCAGGGGAAGAGGGGGGGGAAATACCTCAACCGGGGGGCAGGAAGCCCAGAGGAAAAAAGTACTCGGGGAGGGAAAAAAGGAAGGGGAGAAGGAAAAGGGAAAAACTTCTTTAACAGCGCAGTCACGGAGAGGCCGGAAGGTCGTCTACGCTGCCGGAGGAGCAAGACAAGGGGAAAAACGATGGTGGAAAAAAAGGGGGGGGGGGGAGGAACCAAAAGGAAAAAACGTGACCGAAACCAAGGTTCAAAAAAACAGGGGGAACGCCAGGGAAGGAGGGGTTGTCCCAATGAACTAAAACCGCGGTCAAGGATTTTCAATCTAGATGAAAACAGCCGGAAAGAAGGGGAGGGGGGAAAGCGTCGTTGAAAAAGGGAAAAAGAAAAAATCCAGGGTATGGAAGGTTTTGGTAAAATCAAAAGGGGTGCGGGTGAAGGGACCGCTCATGGCCTGCGGGACTTCTCAGAAAAGGGGGGGGCAAAGGAAGAAAACGTGGATAAGGTAGCACAAAGGGGGGAAAAAAGTCTACCTGGAACAAGGCCGGGTTAAGAGTCGTCGCCGCCGGGACTTCAAAAGATCACTTTTTTCAGGCAAAAAAAAAACCCAAGCTGGCCTCCTACCGGGTCCGCAGTTGGAGGGGGGCGTCGGAGAAGTACTAAGGTCCCTCGTCATCCCGCCGGAAACTGAAAAGGGTCAACGTAAGGAAAAGATTAAGGGGAAGTAAAAAATGGAGGGCACCAATTGGTCAAAGAGCCGGCGAAAAGCTGAGAGGCGAGAGGTTTGGGGAACAACCAAGGAGCAACAAAAGGAGGGAAAAATGAGAGTTGGGGTAGGGGGAAACAGGATCTTGGACTGAAGGGCCAACGCCGGGGACCTCAATCGCCAGCGCAAAAAGCTAAGGAAAAGACACGCAGCAACGCAAAAGAACAGGGGTGTTAGGAAAATAGGGGGTGCACTTAGAAAAAGTGGCTTCGAGGAAAAAAGGAAAAAGATAACAGCATTCTAAAAAGGCAAAAGGGGAAAGGAACTCCATCAGTGGAGGGGAATGCTGGGGGGGACAGGGAAGTCCAGTGTCGCTGGGCCAAAAAGAGCGAAAGAAGGGGGCAGGGACACCACGTGCAAAGAACCTAAAAAAAAAACAAATCCGGCTAACCAACCGCGCAAGCAGGACATCCTAAGGGCAAGGGCAGGGAGGGAAAAAGATAAGAAGCCAAACGTAAAAATGAAACCCCCAGAACACCAAGTCCATCCGAAAACACCGTAAAATTGAAAAAGGGTTAGGGAAAAAACTAAGGGGTAATAAGGCGGAATAAAGAACACCATGGCATCATAAGGAGGAGGACAAAACGTGTAAGGGGGACTAACCCGTTTCACCGCGGGTCTGGGGAAAAGACAGAAAATCGGTCGGGAAAGAAGCTCAGTTCTGAGGCAAAAAGATCGGCACAGAGGAAAGAAAAAATCGGGGAGACAAGACCTGGGAGACCCCTCAACATCTTTAAAAAGAAACAAACGACCCGTCGCAATGAAAAAAGGGGGAACCTAACACCATTACAAATTAAGAACGGCTGGCGGTGAAC
>Ga0179593_1405458_pt1 | contig 11524 bp, 9 predicted proteins | sample CZODoug2_1_08_16_FD_185931 | JGI IMG/M metagenome (GOLD analysis project Ga0179593, IMG submission 185931) | Vadose zone soil fungal communities from Angelo Coast Range Reserve, California, USA - CZODoug2_1_08_16fungal (PacBio error correction) | ecosystem: Environmental > Terrestrial > Soil >...
ACGGGGGCAATTACAGAAAAAGATATGTACTATACAATCGGAGGAAAGCGTTCGGCGCCCCCTCAAAAAGTTCAGTCGCACGGGGGCACAAAGGAAGGAGGTGAGAGACCCGACACATTTCAAAGGACATTGGCGAGCCGTTGTGCTAGTTCTAGAGAAATAAGGACGGAGAAGAGACACACGTCCATGCGGAAGAAAGGGTTCAATACTTGGTTGGGAACCAGAAAACAGCTCGAAACCTCCGAAAAAGAGATGTTCTCCAGTAGCAACTCAGAGAATAGGAAGTTCGACGGAAGCCAAGCGGCGTCCCAGTCGATGTCAGGACTGGCCTCCGTGAGTAATATCAACGCATGGATCTGACTCACCGAAGGGGAAAAAAGCGGCGTACATGTTTAACGAAAAACAAGAGCCGCGTAACGGTTACTTAGGGGGTGAGGTCTGGGGGAATGATACAGATACTCATAATAGCTCAAATGGCCAGACGGTCTAGGGAAGCCGTACAGACGCCCAATCCCATACGTAACTATGGGACGCACCAAAGATCAAGCCTCGGAAGGGTGCCGCTACAAGGAACATGACTTGACAACTCCCCGCAGGTTTGGTGACATTCGGAAACGGTGCAGTGGGACTAAAGGAAGCCAAGAGAACCACGCCTATCTATTAACATGACATCGCGTCAGAACGGGAGGAGGGGGGTGGGAGGTTTAGTGGAATCCTGCACTAGTTGGCTTTGGTTTCATCAATAGTAGGCACCGACGCAGAGGTGGACACAACCCCACAAGATCCAGAATGGCGAAGAAAGTGGAGCCAGGAAAGCAACGGAAACCGGCCGCTGACCGCCTTCACACATGGTGAGGTACCTAGCCAGCGTAATTTCCAACTAAAGCCGAGCGTGGACCAGCCCGGTCGATTAACTCGAACGCTGCCAACACGCGTGCACTACTGGATCCAGTTGCTCCCATGTGCGCCGAACGGCAAACATATCCTCCTTCGCAGGGAAGGGGGCAACCCCCCACCAAAAAAAAGTGAAGAATAAAAAGGCTTGGCAGTAAGTGCGGCATCTCCTTCCCCCAGATGTATGTCTACAGAGAGGAGGGATGGAGGCCCCGGAAAAGGGCCATGCTAAAGACAGAGGTCCGAGGTCGTCACGATAAGCAAAAAAGGGCGTCGAAACCTGCGGCATGTGAAGTAGTTAGGATCCCAGGGGGGCGGACAAAGGCTCAGGAAAGGCAAAAAATAAAAACAAGGGGGGGAACACCCACGACGCAGGTCTATTAAAATGAAAACAGGGGCGAGTCAGTAAAATACGTAGGGACCACGATGGCAGCGATCTATGTAAGAAAAAGAAACGGCTTCGCAGGCGAACCAAGGGAGCGAGAGACAGGGTTCTAAGGAATAGAAAGCCTGGGCCGGTCACCCGGGTGAACATGAATGAGGGAGAAGGGTCAAACGACGGCACGGGGTGGAAGAGGAAACTGAAGGGAATACAAGTGCGTATAAACGAGAGGTGTGTGCCTCATATGAAAAAGGGAGGCGCGCAGCCTTGGTTATAAAGCTCAAGTAGGGCTAAAGTGGGCCGGAAAAAGGTTCGGTGCAAAATGTCTCGGGTGCGCTGCTTCAGATAGACAAAACAAGACGGAAAAAACGCCCGGGGGCACCGACCCTGGGCGGGAAAAGGCAGACAAGCAAAGGAGCAGAAATGCGCAGCTCTGACGCAAAGCAGGCGGGGACTCTCTCGGCTCTCAATAAAATGGGGCAAAAAGGGTAAAAAGGGTCAACTTTGCGCATCTAAACGCGCGGAAAAAAAGAACGCTGGCCACACTGAGAGGGAAGAGAAAGGGAACAGACGATCACTATTGGCAAAGAGAAAAAGCTTGCGCGGCCAATCTGCAAAAGGAGAGAAAGTGGGAACCAACAATTCTGGGCGTAGAAAATTCACATCAACAACTATGAGCTGCTGGACATGCTCAGCACACAAACATTCTCCAGCAACGTCTTCTCGATACAAAGAGTCTGGAAGGGAGCCTTAGCCGGGACCAGTGGTCACTGTACGCGCCGCGAGTGAAACTTTTGCCCTAGTCGCTCGTGCCCTGACGAGCATGGTTCTTGGGGGGCGCGTGGTTGAGGACCCGTAAGACAAACACAAAAGGAAGGTCTAAGATTGACTCGGGCGCGCATGGCTTCCCCTTTTTCATCGCAGCTCTTGCGAGGCGGATACGGATCACGGCAGGAAAATAGCAACACAACACCACGTAGTCCGGCGCCGCTCTGAGGCATCTGGACCTTGGCAGTCAGTGCTTATCTGTTCGCCGTCTGCGGCATATGTAGGCCTAAGAGGGTTGAGGAATGGGCGATGATTGGAATCAATCTGGAGGGTGACGACAGTACCACTCGGCGGTATTTCAGGTCACACCATAAACAAACAGAAGTCAAAATACCCCAAAAGTAAATCCACAATAAGGAGGGTACGCAGGGGCGGCTTACAGATATTTCGCAAAAAACGTCCCGGCAATGACAAGAGAGAAAACAACAGGAGGAGGAGGAAAAGAGATCTCGAAGGGAGCTTTTTCCGCACAGCCGAAAACAAGCAGGGACACGAAAGAAGAAAGCGCACTCAAAATAGCGCAACCAATGACTCCCGAGATGGAGCAATGAGATAAGGAGAAGATTCGCCGAAGAACCCAGTCCGAAGCGCAGGGAAAAGAGTCAGATAGTGAAGGAAGCCTTTACCCCAAATAAGGACGGGCCAACAATATGATATGGGAAAGAAGTACCTTTGGGGACATGATTAGAAAATTTCAGAGCAAGCTCATGAAGACGAATAGAGGGAACAAGAAAGCAACCGCGACGGGGCGTCCGGACGAAGGTAGGGTTCCGGCCCGGGAAGGGAAGAAGACCTCGAAGCAAAAAGAGAAATAAACGGAATTTCGAGAGGGGCCGTGGAAAATGAAGAACATAGCGAACGGCTAAGGCTCCAAAGGACCAGTTCTGAGGGGCGGGGAAAGTGGTGATTGACGTTGGGAAGGTGTCCCACTGGCGTGGCGAAGTTGCAAGTTAAACGAGCAAAAAATGCGGTAATTTCCATTCCACTGAAGCAGGTCCACGGAAGAGTTGGGGGCTTTCCCGGACCCTCAGGTGAAGGGAAAAGGGAGGTAACAATTAGGGGAGGTCTTGCAGCCGCAGGTGAACTTCGTGGCCTAATAAAACGAGGTCAGACTTGGGGCACGTCAGCGCGGGGGCGCCGCAAATGCTTCCACGTGCCGAATTTGAAAGGGAATTGATTGAGAAATGTACGAGAAGAGAAAAGCCCATGCCGGCACCGACGACTCTGATCTGGGTTGCACCTACTTTGTGGTTTGAAAAAAGAACGTCGGCCATGGTCCCCAGAGAAAGGGCGGTGCAGTGGGGCGCCCCGAAAGCACGCGGGATAATCGAGGGCAAGGCGCACAAAACAGAGCAAAAATACGGTGGATACGAAACACTTTTTCCTCCTTCCAGGTATCTGGGTAGACTGATGAGACCTCAAACACAAACCCCGCTCCGTTCCCCATATGAGGCAAAATCGTCATTATCTCCGCCATTCTTATAGTCGCATGAGGGTCAGTAAAAACACGCCAGTTCCGTCGGATTAACACCCCAGAACCACGGTCAAAAGGTTCACCCGGCAGGGCAGGAAACACGGTCTGCTCCAAGAGTCAGAGGGACGGGATCAAGCATCCTACAGGAAGGATACGACTCGCTGAGGGAGAAAGGCTTAGTGGGACGACAATGAGAGTCCATATACTCGTTGTGCACGGAACTGTGGTCTCCGGAACCGTTCGATTCGTCCCGTGCATTGAAATCTCCTAAGAAGGTTAGGGATCGAAGGTGAAGACATCGGGCCATAAATACAAGGTACTGATGATCAGAAACGGTGTCTGTGTAAGGGTCACCAGGCTCACACGAAGTCAATATACGAGGGGGAAGCCTAGGGCGCAACGAAGTTCGGAATACACCGTTTTGCAGATAGTTATAGTGGGGGGTAGGTAAGACAAGAACTGGGCGTAATACAAATAAAAGGCCATCGCGGGGGCGACAGGCGGTGCGGCGCTTTAGGGAAAGGGGGCATGGGAACACAGTCGGTGCCTGCAACGGCTGCAAAGAGAACGCTGGATCAACGCTCAGGAATACGCGGCCGTGCAAGAAAGAAACCGTGTGAGGCGTTAGCGCGCAGGTGATTGCGGGGTGGGAAGGGGGGGGGATCGCGGGTCCTGGGAAAGCTAAGGAGGAGGGGAAAACATGACGGATGCCGGAGGTTACCGGCATAGGCGATTCGGATTAAGTACAAAATCGTTGAATCGCCTGCCGATGGCCACAGCAACACTTGGATGCGAGAGGAGGGAAATCGAAGAGGATCATGGGTAGAGAATCGGGGTGGGTTTGACCATGCCTGAAGGGGAACTTCTTGGTAACGGTCAATAAATCACCAAATACAGAAGAACGGGGAGCGGGTCATGAAAGGAACTGGTAGAGGCCCTTGTGTACGCGGAGGGGGATAAAATTCATTATAATACTGGTATTGGGCTGGCGCTGGGAAAGTCCAAAACAGAGGAAGGACTTGACAATCTCGGAAGGAAAATAAGTCATGACAGTAAATAAAAAAAGAAATATCACCCCCAAGAAGTATCCACCGCCACACGGGTCATCGACCTCCGCTTTGGTTTCATGAAAGCGCGCCTGACATTTGGAAAGTAGAATTCAAGTGGGGCGTCAAAAAGTGTTGGGAAACAGGCCCGCGGGTGGTAACACGATTAAAGTTAGCCGGAGGAGGATGAAATATGCAATCAATGCAACCGAGGCGGCGGAGACATCGCGGAGGGGACTTGGGGGCGAGTCACTTTCCAAGGGGTCGCTGGACTTGCATGGCATTGAATGGGTAGGAGCATGGAAGAGTTTTCGGCGAATCTCAGTCTCGCTCGGGTTTCAAACGGGTCGAGTAAAGAAATTCTACCGGAAAATATCACGGAGGCGGCATACCGATAGAAAGCGTACCACAGGCTCGGGCGACTCAATAGATTCACGGGTCTAAAGCAGCGAGACAAGGCTCGAAATGGGGGTCAAGTGGACCCAGTTTTTGCAGCGGGATACCAGACTGCCAAAAAGAGAGCAATAAGGGGGAATGTCGAGCAGCGACTATGTTAAGAAAAGATGGAGCTACCGTCGGAGGATCCTCAACAACAACAATAGTCGAAAGATAGAGATTGGAAAAGGTGCGCCATCAGGCATACCGACGTTGCAAGGGAGAAAGAGAGAAATCTCGTAAACTTTGAAAAGACTGGAAATCCCGCTCTTGTCGCCCCCCGACAAAGGGAAGAAAAGGTAGAGAGAGGCAGGACTGATCTAGTTCGCCATAAACGGTGCTCTCAGCTTGCGATATGGGAGAGAGGGCTCCACCCCAGAGTTGAGAATAGACGGAAACCGGCAATAAAAGGAAAAATAAGTTCATGTCTGTGGAAATTCAACGGAACGGCAGACGGGAAGAAATAATAACGTAAGTCCCTAGTCTTAGCGGTTTGATGCATAACAGCAAAAAGGGGGGGGAAGAAAGACACAGGGTCACCCCATAGATCGCACAGGGGTCGAAAGTCAACAAAAACTGCCAGGAAATAAGGGGAACTCGTTTCCTGAAGAGCGGGGGTGTCTGGTGTAATTAGATAGAACAATAGTCAAGACCGAAAAGGGGGAATAAATCGAAATCCACGCAGAATAGACTAAAGGAAGGGACGTAATCACGACAATAGTCAATGCAATCAAGGCATGGGAAGGAAGTTCAAATGCACAGTTATCTTCCACCCACGGCAGTTACAGGTCGTGGTATTGAGGGTCGCCTACCAGACTCTCGGTACGACTGCAAACACCATCGAACCAAAAAAACTCACTTCACCTCAGGGAAAGAGGATACTAACCCTCGAAGGAAAGGGGGTGGGGAGGGCCGAAAATGGCTTGGTATTCCAGTCCGACGGAGAGAGGCAAATGGTGGCGGTACGAAAAAAAAAAAGGTGATAAAGCGCCTCCACGAGTCGCAAGCGGGTCTTCTGGGAAGTAGTTTTATCCATTCAAAAAAACGGAAGCGGACGCCTCACCAATGGGGAGGCGAGAGGGGAGAAGGAGGGGAATTTAAATAAATTCTACTGAAACCGAGGATCCAGCCTCGTACGCGCAGAATAACTGGGCAGGCCATCGTGGAAAAATCATTGAACCATAAAAATGCTCCTCATTCGCAAAAAAGCGCCGCTAAATTTTCGCCAGGAAAAACGACACTGGCCGGCCGTGAGCTGGCAGCTTAGGCCGACGAAAAAGCTCCATACTCCCACATCGTATAGAAGCGTCAAGGGGGAGCGAACACAGGTAGTAGGAGGTCGCCATGCCAATTGGCCGGCCAGAATTTCAAGCGTCAATACCAGGGAAAAAACACGGGCGGAAGCGAGTAAGAAAGCACCAAAGAACCTTACGGCACGTATAAGAGGAATCTCACTCGAGTAAAGGAAGGGAGGGGAAAGAGAATCGTCAATGAGTAAACACAATGCGGGTGATCGGCAACAGTGGCCGTTATAGGAAAAGGCATTAGGCATGACTAATCACGTAATGTGGCCAGCGAGCATAAAAGGAACAAAAGAGAGGCAGATGGGAAGATGCCTTCCCTTGGGGTGATTCCGCAGGAAAGAGACACGCGGTGCTGGGGCAGAGACGGTGACCCACAAAGGAGCTCGAAAAAGGGGGGAACCCGTGAATGGAAAAGAGTTTGTGGGATTGCGTGGGTTTAGGACAACTGGGGGGTCCGAAAATAATCCATGAAAAGAATGAACTGCGACTATACGAATGAGGAGACATCAGATCTAAATTATGTAGAAAAACGTGACGGCGCTCGGGGTGTTCTTGTGTTGGGGGGGAAAGCAATACTGTTGCTCGATGGCAAAAAATGTGCAGCGCACTCGGGGGATACGAGGCAAACTGTGAGGAAAAGTACTCAAGTCTGATACACGTGAAGCCAACACGCACGAGCGAGCGCCGAACTAGTGGCGCAGGCATCCATATTTCTCACCAAACAGAAAAAGGAAATGGCAAGACATCAGCCGAAAAAGGCATAGCGGTTAGGCTTGGCTCCGAAGAAGGGGGGACCAACTAACTTGCCCCGCGATGTAGAAAACTAAGGGTGTGCATTTACGCAAACGGACGCCCTGCTGAAAGAGACCCAGTCAGGGAAGCATGGCCAAGTATGAACGAGGTGACTAGTGAACTAAATAAGGGGGGGATCGGGGGAACGGGTGGAAGGAAAGCTGGCGTCGCCATCATCTGGTAATAGAGTACCCAATGCTGGAGACGTAACAGGCCCAAAAGGAAACGAAAATGGTGTCCAAAAGACACAACAGGTGTAATAGGCAAGCGAAAAACGCACATCTCGCCGAAGCACTTGAGCGCTCTGATGGTGGCCTGCAGGGAAGTCAGCCAAAAATAACATGGGGCCATAGGTCGATATGAGAAAACAAGGCGAAATCAGCTACAGCAGCCGTATGGCTATCATGGATCCGGTCAACGGAGGCGACGATATAAACACCGGTACCCCCCGGAGAGTAAGCTACAAGCGTGGCGGCGTTCAGTGATTGGGGTTCCCTGATGGTACGATGATCTGGTGGGGGAGGGGCAGGATGAGATAACGTGGCGTACAGGGCCAACCCACCTTAGCAGTAGGCAGATCGCGGAATTTGGCCGGATGATTGTGGTGAGGGAGGGACATAGACGGTGACACTGCTTTGCAAGTAGGCCTCGGACAGAGCGATTGGGCACAGTGTGGGATGCTCATTGGGGGAAGAGAAGCGGTACTGGGCCGATTGAGGGGGTGCCTTGCGCTCGGGAAAGAGTTCTAACTCGGTCTTTGGCTGTGCTTGGAGCATGAAAAGGGAAGGGGAAATTCGAGATCTAAGAAAATAAAAAACCAAAAAACACAAGAGGACGGAGGGAGCTACGAAATGTTGTAGAGTGGGCGGGCGGGATCGTTTCAAAGAACAAGGAATACGCAAGAAGCCCGACAAACGCCCACTCTTTGCAAGAGGAAGGAGGAGTTGGGGGTTGGGACATGATGTTCGACCATTTAATGTGGAAGAGGTAATCACTCTGAGAAAGAAAAAAAAAGACGCCGACGCAGGAGGAGCTAAAAAAGAACAAAAAATCATGACGGGCCAAGGAGAGAGGATTTAGTGGGTACTCAGCAACAAACAACCTGAGGGGGGGAGGGGAGTGATTTCATTGAATTAGGCAGATGTCGACGCAAAGAACATAGAATGGAAAAACAGCATGCAGCAGGGACCCAGAAGAAAAAAAACCAAAATTTAAAGGCCGGGCGCCCGGCGCATATCCGGAGAGGGGAGTACATACGATTCCAAGTAAAAGAACCACCATCAGAAGGCTCCAGATAGTTCCCAAGCGAGCGCGGACAGTAGTATCTGGAAGAGAGGGAGGCCAGGGATGGAACAATAGCGGAATGTGAGGATCGGGGGTGTGACGCTCCATGTGTCCAGACAACGTCCAAGGGGTTCGTTCGCAGAGGGCGTAGTGGGGATTGACGGAAGCTGGTGTCCCCAATGATGGGACATGCGCACAAACTGAAGAGAACGGGATAGTCCGGGGGACTCACGTTGCTAAGGTGCCTGTGCAGGGAAAACTTCACTCCAAAAAAGGCTATGGGGGGGATGATGAAAGTAACACATGTAGCCAAAGGGATCATGGAGACAGAGTTCTTAGGTAGGAAAGGAATGTCGCCCATTAAAAAAAAATGTGAGGGGGGTTAACACTGGGTTGGCTTATGTGTCACACAGGGGGTGCAATGGTGCAACTGTCCGAGCTGGAATCTAGGTACAATTTTCTTTAGTAACAAGTCACAAGAAGAAAAGACCATGCATAAGGACGTATTTTTGGAGTGTGGAATCCTTTTGGGTCGAAAATAATGGAAGTCTCTCAAATGCCACCTGCGCCGTCGCGATAGGTCGTGAGGGAGGTAATAAAAAAGAATAATGCGAAGGGCGATGTGTGTTTCTTTCTTGATACAATGCCTAGCGCACCAAAGAAACTTGAGGTGTGTTTACCGCACAGGTTTTTCCTAGGCCCAGGGAACATGGTCGCTGTCAGTTACCGAAAACACGGAACAAGGAAAGCAGCGCGCTCCGTCCCAACACACGCTTTGACGCCAAAATCCTGCCAACAGAGTCAGGGCGAGCAGTCGATACTCCACCCAGTGACGGAGGTCCGAACAGAGACCCAAAAGGTGCAGCAGAAGGGGGGGGGCGGTATGCAAAAACGGTTCATCAGGGCAGGAATTGCGGCCGGTCAGGGACATGGTCGGGGCACCGCCACAGTGGAAGGAGCGCAATGGAGAAGGTGCGGTCCCGCATCAAAGACGAACTAAGTAAAAAGGGATAGCAAAATAGGGTGGCAAAAAGATGGCCGTGGTGGACTCTGGGAACGAAGAGTTAGGTAACGGTAGGCACACTGCTAGGGTAAAGCCCTCTGTGAGCACAGACTAACGCGAAGGGAAAGGAGGGTTAGGTGGACCGACAAAAGCCAACGCACGGTTGTGGTCTGGTAGAAGCCCAGGCGACCTGAAACTATGAAAACTCCAAGAAACATGCGAAAAAAAAAATCAAAATATCCTACAGGAGTAGTAAGAAACGGCGCAGACAACAGTGGCAAACAGTGTGGGGGTTCCAGAAAGGTCAGAATCTTTGTGGGGGGTATGAGAGCTTAGCGTCGTGCCGGCGAGACAGGCAAGAGAACCTCGGTGACAATTACGAGCCTCGTTGCGGGGGCAGGGGCGTAGGGTGTGAGGCATGGGATCAGCCAAGGGGGACGGATTCACTGGGAAAGAACGGGATTCCCGAAGCGGGCTGGGCGTGGGCCGCGTCTAGAGTTGATTACGCTTTGGAGCGAGACTCAACCTCCCCTTGGAAAGGCGTTTCAGCGCGCAGGGGCGGGGAATGGGCATGATTAACAACGATTAGAACCGGAAGAAGGACGAAGCCGAGGTGTAGCCTACAACAGCGGGTGTGGAGCAGACGTCTATGATTACAGCCAAATCGGGGCGCGGAAATGTTTTCGTCCGCCAAACAAGGAACGGTACAAGGCAGGATACATGTGATGGAGAAATTGCTTCATGATCCGAGAGAGGGTTCGAACCTCGGTCAGAGGAGCCATCGAGGATTGTGCCAAAACGTATAACATTAAAGCGGTACCGAAGGAGATTACTGGGGGGGAGGATCTGACCAAATGGTTACCATCGATTAGGTGACGGTATAGTGGACCTGCTCAAAATCACATGGGTGAAAGGTATGAACAACGATCGGGAGCTTACCGAGTACGTATTCTCAAAGATATTTAGGCGGAATGAAGGAGAGTATCTGGAATATCTGTATTACAAAAGCAGAAAAAAAATACGAAAAATGACTCTAAATTTCACCCTGGAGAAAGTGAGCCCAAAAAACGAAGGGCTCAAAACCGTGAAAAAAAGTGACAATCTGGAACATGGGACACTCTTTTCTATAAGATTGGAAGTGTCAGTCTAGGGAACTGGTGGTGTCAAGTTACTACTCTCTAATTTTCCTCAAGTCAAAAGTAAACAGAGGCACACAAAACATGATTGTAAGCGAGGGAGGCTCTATTTTTGGGGGAGTCTCAAAGACACGTTAAAAACTAAATCTCCTACTGCATGTGAACGCTGTCAGCCGGGGGATTTAGATGGGTGGCATCACTTTTCAACCGACCCTCTTCAGCAGCGGACCTCCCAAGAGCAAAGGGTGCGTCGTAAGCCTGGGGGGGGAGGGTCTGGTAGGGACCTTGGGGTGTCAGGCAAATTTTTTTTGGACCGGGGGTCTTCGTTTGGCACAACCGAATGTGCGCCGTCCAAAAAAACCCTGTGACGGGCCGCTTATTGACGGCTGGGTCTGCCCAGGGCGCAAAATGTGCTGAGGAAAAAACGGTCTGGTACCAACTCAGGTAGACGTATTCCCTTCGCCATTGCCGGCGATGATACGGATGGACTGCAGAAAAGACGATTTCACAAGAGGGCCAATGTATTAATTGGATCCCGGGAGGGAAAATCCATTCCCGAACCCTGCTACTCATTTGGGTTTCAGTCCACTCGTTCAGGCGGGGGGTCCGGGTTCATCAAAATCGATTAGTCAAGAAAGAAGGGTGGAACGCGGTGGGGGGGGGCATCTTCAGCGAAACAGCTCCTCCTTCGTCAATTAAAATTTTTCGGGCATAGAGGCAAGTTTCTCTAGGAAATGGGGACATTTGCTCTTCGGATATTAAAACGGTCCGAAATCCACCACGCCCTCAAAACACTCGGATGGGGGTAAGAACCATAAGTGAGTGTTCCCATTCTAACTTCCACTAAAAATTAATGCGGGTGTAACAGGGGCAAAAAAAAAAGATTTCTGTCTAGGGTTCCAATGAAAGAGGATAGGGGATTTGGGCTTCCTGCTCATGGGACATG
>Ga0179593_1514209_pt1 | contig 11524 bp, 16 predicted proteins | sample CZODoug2_1_08_16_FD_185931 | JGI IMG/M metagenome (GOLD analysis project Ga0179593, IMG submission 185931) | Vadose zone soil fungal communities from Angelo Coast Range Reserve, California, USA - CZODoug2_1_08_16fungal (PacBio error correction) | ecosystem: Environmental > Terrestrial > Soil >...
AAGACCGTAATCGGGAAGGATGAGATTTATGGAATTCGCGTATTCCCCTCATGGAGCCCGATTCCTCTGGAATAACGGACGTTACCAAAAGCCGCTCGAGAGAGTGGTCTGGGAATCAACCGGGGGACGGAAAACAATCCCGAGAAAAACCTAAAGAACCACGCACGCATAGAAAGAAAAGGTTGACCTCCAGGAAGGTAAAGGGGTGCACATCTCGGATGGAAAGTGGAACCACAGTCCAACCGCTAAACCTTCAAGGGGGCCGGGGGGGAGGGAAAGGGGCTCACCATGAACCACGAGGGGGGAAAAGTTCAATGGGATTATCTTTGCCGGAGAGAGAGGCTCTGGGGGAGGCTGCGTTACAATCCTCCTCTACTCACAAACCCGGAAAAATTCGGCACACATCGGGAAGAGAAACATATTCGAAGCAGAGCTCTTCAAGCTGACAAGGGGCAGACAACTGCAACTCCTGGGAATACCGCGATTCGGGCCGCAAATGGCCTCAACTGGCTGAGATAAATCCAGTGCCATCAGGACTGGACACAACACCCGGAAGATCACGGACATGGAAAAGGCGTTCCCTAGGGGTGAAAGTTATCGGAAGTTTCATTTACGGAAACAATCAATTTTCCCCTCAGGAGGTAGAAAAGATGTCAAGGGGAAGTGTCGACAACTGCAAGTGAAACGAAATCATAAAAACATTCATACAGGCCATTGCTAAAATGGATCCCAGACCCCCGGCGGAAACTGATGCCTCTACGAGGCCTAGCAGAATATTGTCTCATCAGACCCCAGAAGCGAGACCAACAAACGTTGCCCGTCACTAATGTGACCAACGAAAAAGAGGCAACAAAAACAGGACGACACAAAGGAAATCCGGCCACTACGATGCCTGGAAGAACGTTGGCACCGACGTCGAGAGAAACCAAACAATCGAGGTTCCCCAGACAGGAACGGAAGGACATCTACACGAAACGAAAACAACTAATTCCTTTGGAGCGAAAAATCCCCATTTCAACATGGTGTATATCAACGTTCTGAACAAACAACAAAAAAATTGCTCACGCGTTGATTTACCCAAAAGGGTATTTCTCTCCCACGCAGTTCTTTCAGTTACCTGTGGTTCATCCATGGGGAGCCATGGGGGAAGAGGGAAACCCGTGAAGGTGAAAAGGAGGAAAAAACCACCGGAGATGGTTCAATGGTTCTTACATTTGACAAATGAAGCACGCCCAAAAGGGAGAGGTTAAATGTCTTTGCAATAAACTTGTGGAAGGTGGCAAGGTCCCAGCTTCCACACATGGAAAACCCGATAAGCTGGCCCCATAGAAGGCTTCAACTGGAGACAAGAGAATTGAAAAACATGCGAAAGGTAGGGGGGATTTGGGTCAAAAAGCGGTGGTCCTGTGAGGCCGGGGTAGAGCGGGAGTCAAATTTGTCAACGCACAACCCTCAGGATCCTCGTTACCAAGGGAGGTTAATTGAAGAGAGGGAACGGATGAAGCATCAAGAACGGGCAAGGTGGCGCAGGCGAGTTGGTAGTTGACCAACCAGAAACCAGCGGACGATCATAGTCTTTCACGGAATATCAGAGAAGAAACTTGGTTTTCGAGCCGCGTGAATGAAGGAGGTGTTGAAAGAAAAAGGAACAAAGAGACCCGTGAACCTGAGCCCTAACGCCGCTGGCGTCCAGGGATCTTAAAGGGGAGGCAGAAAAAGGGGATTGCGTCTATGCTCACAACATTCTGCGTCTAGACATTAACAAAGCAGAATCTGTTACCAGGGCCAATGAGCAGACAAGAAGCTGGCCACGCTGATCTTCAAGGGTACAGATGGGTCGACAGGTCAATGCGATAAAGGGCAGGAACGGAACAAGGGACCGTGGTCCAGAGGAAAAGAGTAAAAAAAGGGAAAAACACAACAAGGAGGAGGGAAAAGGGAGAGCGCTTGAACCACGGCGGCCAAAAGTTCCTGCACCGTAAAAGAATCCGGGATAACAAAGGAACTGAGAGCAGATACAGTACGGGTATGATCATGGACGCAAAGGTTCCGTGGGACTAATGTCAAAGGGAAAAGGAACAATCTCTCCAGGCGGGTTGGAAACCGTCAGTGAGCAATAGACGCATAATAAAGGAAGCGCATAATCATGATAGGAAAAGAGCAAAGAAAAGGGTAAGTAAGGAAGTGAAGAGGGGGACTGGAGCGTTGACCGCATTATCGTAACAAGACCCACTCCTCACCTGCCGAAAACCCACTCAGGGTGGCTGGCGCACGAGTATTCCTTGGGAAAGAGTTGGATGGTCCGCGAGTAAAAATTCTGCGCAAAAAGAAAAGGTAGGAGCGTATCCCCGGCAAGATGCAAATGAAAGAAAGATGTGGAAAGCACGAGGGATCCGGAGGGGGACATAAGGCGTGACAAAGGTAACGACATTTGGTCCCGGCACCGGCCAACGGGAAAAGGGGGTTGAAAATAATTAAAAGAACTGCTTCATGTTTGTGCAAGGGGGGGGTCTCCAGTGAAGACAAGGGCGAGGGGTGCGCTGGCTCGGGGTACGCTTGGCAAAGCAGGGAAGGGAACAGGAACCCACACAAAGTTGAGCAAAGACAGCAAGAGTTGGAAGGGTGCAAGACCGACTCTTCCCAAAGGGACAGAAGCCGTTGTTTTGGAAAAAGGTACCTCCCACTGTTGCAAAACATTTTTATAACGGAACACACAGGACATGCCCCCGGAACTGTTGGGAGCCGAGAAAAAGGAAAACCCGGGGTGGGGACGTCCCAAACCGCTGCGATCGGGGGTGGGGTGGCGGGTTTCCTGGGTAAAAACGGATAACCATGTTGAAAAGGAAGAAAAGCAACAGCCTGGTGAGGAAGGGGGGTAAGGAATTTCGTATAGACTAGGCCGGGTGGTGACCATTGTGAACAACGGAGAGGTAGTGGAAACGTTTTTGGAAAAGGCATCGTAGTGGCAAGTGGGTTCTTGTCGTGAATGTCGTGTGGTTCAGGGAGGCGTTAAAACATAAAGGGAGGGGAAACTCCGGGTGGTTAGTATCGTCGGGGGGGGTCGGCATGGACGAATAACTCTAGTGGGAGGGAAGAGGCAAGAGATACAAGATCGGGGGCTGGATCCCGGGTGAAACTGGGGAGTTGTGAATGCTTTTTGAGACTCTCGAAGGACGTCGGAGTTGTCCGATAGACCGGGGAACAGCGTTTCGGGAGCCAGAATTAGGATTGGAAAAGAGGGGCCGTAAGACAGCCGATAGAGGGAACCCGAGTACACATGAGGTCCCGGGAGGGTTCGATTCCAGAAAACTGAGGGGGAATGGAGGGGTAGGAGCAAGATTCCATTTGATTCAAACGGACATATGCCCAGGTATTCACAGGAGGTGCGGGAACTGGAGAAGTGGAAGAGTGGCCAAGAGGGTCTGGGCGAGACGAGGGAGGAAGGAGTGTGTGGCCGAATTTGTTAAAGGGTCGGAGTAGATGGAGGAAGGCATCAGGCAGACGAAGGCTCAAAATCATATCGCAAAAGATGTTCTGACCCTGGGGGAAAAAGGGCTGGTGCATTGGCGAAAGGGGGGCAAGCACCCGCCCTTTAAGCAAAGCGGGTCGGAGGGGGTTCCGAGACTCCACTCAACAAAAAAGGGAGGACAAAAGGTGTTCCGGAGGTCATCTGTTATATTCCTTACGTTGGGCATAAGAGGGTGTCGGGAGTGAAGACCAAATTAAGACCAGAATTCAAACAAAATCACAGCAACCCTGTCCTTCTCACAAGAGACTGGGGTGCTTCCATGAGGGGAACGCAAGGAAAGGAATCCATTGCACATTGAACTTAGAGGGCTGAGGGAAGACTCTCTCCACAAAAGGGAAGGAAAAAAGAAGAGAAGAGGAAAACACGCGAAAGACATAATTCATGGCGGAAAGCCATGGGAGGAATGATCCCGGCCCTCGGCAAACCGCTCCGGAAAGGACAGGTCTCAGAAGGCCTCTGCTGTGATCCATCACGGAAAGCGAAAAGTATACACTCCCTATACGAACCTATTTAGATGCAACACGGAAAAAATCTATACAGATACTACATGCGTACCACTTGTAAAAAGCGTGTGGTGACGAGTGGAAAAACACCGCTACGGGGCCCGCGCTGGTGATGCAAAAGCTTCACCAATGCCCCATAACGTGAAAAAAGTTCATGAAAAGAGTGCTATGATTGACATCTCTGGAGTGGTTAGGAAAGGGATGACAGACGAATCGAGACAGGAAAGGAGAGGCACCCTCCGGAGTCTCAAATCGTAGAAGACTGCCGATATGACAGAAACAAGGGCAAGGTACAAACGAAAGGGGGAATACCTGGGCTATATGCTGTGGAAGAGGGCCTCGAAATGTGAGACAGGCCATAATTGAAAGAACAACCGGAAGAGGGACAAAATGTCGTTCCTCGGGTTGACAATTTTCTAGTCGGAAAACGGGAATTTACTGCTACTAAAGGAGAAAAAGTTCACCTAGGAGGCTACCCGACAGACCACCTGGACTTTGGACGGAGCGAAGTCCTTCGAGAGCTCAAAAGCATCACGCCCCATCTACCCAAATGGATAAAGACACCAAGAGAAGGGTAGGACCTGATCCTCTGACTAGCCAGGCCCGCATAGTGTAATCAGACCCCATACAAACGCACAAGGTTTGCTTGAGGAACTCCCGGGCTGTTTTAGACAACCGAAAACTACGACAGGGCACCGGCAGGTAACTCATGGGGAGTACCTACTCGCAGGGGCACCCAATCGGGCGTGAACACAATCGACCTTTGCAAAGTACATCTCTACTACATAAGGTCCTGAACGGCTACAGGCCGGTTGGCTAACGGAATACCTTTCCCATTCAACATGGTTAAGTCGGACCGCAGAATACGTCTGAAAAAACTTGCTCAAGAGACAACCCCCCCCCGTACGTGGACAAAAAAGGGAGGTAGCGTCCAACGAGTCCAGTTTCACGGGTACCGGTGTAAACTGGGAACCTGGGTGGGGGTGCAGGTACCTGTCCAAACCAGAAGGGATATGGTTGGGTCTGGGGGAGCTGGACAGGGGGGACCCGTGGAGCCCGTCCAAAATCTAGGGGATGGTGGTCAACTTTTGATTATGACAATGTCCCATTCCGAACAGCAGTCCAAAAAGAGGCCACCTCCGAAAGGGGGAGGACTGAGACAGACATTCTCAAAAAACATGCAAGTATGGTTGAAGATTTGGGGATGCAACAGGGGGAAAGAGAGTGTAAGGGAAGGCCAATGGAGTCGGTGTCAACGCATGCCTGGGAAAAACCCCAGGATAAGAGGTCAAAAAATTCTTAAGGGGGCAGGTGAAGGGGGGAAGGAAAGCTCCTCCGGTAAGGATCAGGCGGAGGGTAGGGGGGAGCAACGAAGGATCAGCGGACCTCATTGCGAGCGGCAGTCATATTCGAGCAGAGAAAGGCCACTGTTGTTCCGGAGGAGTGGCTGCGGTGGGGGATAATGCCGTAAAAACCTCAAGGAACCTCGCCGTACTTACACTCTTTAGAAAAATTACCTTATTAGGAGCGAAACCGGTGAGGAAGTGCGTCTAGGAACACAAAAAGCCGGTTTGAAGACGCAAAAACGAGAGATCTGTTGCAGGTACGGACATGACAATAAAAGAAAAAAAGGGACGTGCTGCCCCCCAGGATGAAGGTAAAGGGTACACTTGTTAGGGCTAATCATTTCAATGCGATAGAGGCATGGGGGAACAAAAGGCTCTCGCAAGGTCCAAGCTGGCACATATCGGACAGCTTCCACACGGAGGGAGGAAAGTATGGGGAACAGGAACCGGCGAGCCGCAGTGATACTGCACCGCAGTTATCGAAGAAACCTGCAGAAAAGAAAGTGGGAAGGTAACGATCTCGGGGCAAAAAATCTTCATTTTCGTGGGGGATAGGGTGTGCGACCTTGAAAAAATCGCGGAAAGCTTAGGTCCGGAACGAGAATGGGGGGGACAAGAGACGCAAGTATAAGTGACATCATAATCAGGATAGGAAAGGTGGGAAAGCCAAGAGGGGAATAGGGAGAGGTTAAGGGTCGAAGTGGACATTACGGAGACACAAAGCAGCCCACTCTCAGAGTATAAAACCAGAGTGGGGAATGAACGCATATGATGGGGAACGAATATTGATGAGGCACCCTAGGACGACCTGCGTCAAACATAAAGACAATAAAACTGAACCGGTAGTCAGCGAAGTCCGGAAGGCAAGGGAGAAGAAAGTATGTGTATAACGAGGATCTGCGGGTCAAACCGGCGTTGACAAAATTTGAAAACGCCAGTGCATTCCCGTCCCCACAACCATACAAAAGACCTGCATAACCAAATCATTAAAAATAAGGTCACGGCATGTTTGGAGATGTGGTCGGTGAGACAACGGGTCGGAGGTGACGTGTCTCGGGTGGGACGGCAAAGAGGGAGGGGGAAAAACTTACCAAGGTAAGAAAAATTTAGCAAGGGGTAACAGGCAAAAATAGATTTGGGGGAACGGTCCACGGGTCAAGACGCTCCACATGTCAACCAAAAAGCCAAAATGTGGTAAGGCACCAAAAGGTACCTGCAGTTGAAAAGAAAAAATTGGTTAATTCCCATATAACCCACCCTTGCAAGAACATTGGGAAAGAGAGGAGTTGGGTAAAACGTCACGCGTGAGAACATAGGGGGTTTTGGGGAAGGGGGAGGGGGTCAGAACGGGAAAAGAACTGGGGGAAGGGTTAAAAGGCATGCCTGTCGCCGGTGAGAGTAAGAAGAGTAGGCAATTCGAGGGTGGACATCGATTGGGGCAGATCCTTCGAGTGGGAAACGTTTTGGGGAAGGAAGGCCGTGAGCTTTGAGGAAGGGGGTCGTGTTTTGGTGGCGGCGTCTTTAAAAAGGATTGGACGCAAAGGTGGTGGTCGTCATTGGGGTTCGGAGACAATACTGCGCTAAGGGGCTAGTCAAAAGAGGCATCAGGGCAGAGAAACCTGATAGGGGGGGGGATACAGTGGGTGAGCATGGGGCCGTGTTGATGCCGTTTGAGCTTCTCGAGGGCAGTTGTCCGAAAAGTCAATGGACAATCGGGTTCGGTAGCCTCAGGGAGGGAGGATCGCAGAGTAAGCAAGTATGACGCAGATAGAAATTGAACAAAAAGGAACGCCAGGATGGGACAAGATCTCAGGGTTTCGGGCCAGCCTGGATCTGGATTATCTCAGAAAGTGGGGTCCGGGAGGACAAGCATATATCCCAGGAAAGGGTAAGTTTGGACGGGGAGTGAAATGTCGAGTGGGTGAGTTGGCCATGGGATCCAACTTGTTGTGACCATGTGGGGTTGGACCACGGGTTTGGAAGGAGATGTCATCGGCAACTACATAGACGGAATAAATCCGGCAAAGATGCAGGAATAACAAGGGGGAAACAAGAGGGGGGAAAAGTGCATTTGGTCAAGCCAAACTTGAATAACCGTAGAGGGAGTTTTAAACTGTGACGTGCACCGTGGTACGCATGCCGGACAATCGGTATTTTGTGCCTACGTGCAGATAGGGCTTGTGAGGAGGATTGGATCCGTCCTTGGAAGACCCGGGTGATTCCCCGAAAATCAGCAGAGGCTGAGAGACCGTATAAGATGAGAGGACTTGTTCTCCGGAGAACGCACGGGACGGAATCCCATTCTACATTCTCAATGATGAGGGCGAGAGGCCAAAAGCTCAGAAACCCCAACAACTGAGGAGAGAGAGGGGACTCATCGGGCCCTCCTAAGTTAGGGAGGAGAAATGGGAAGGACATTCCTGCAAAGAAAAAAACAGCACGAGTCATGGAAAGACAGGTCTCTCCGCGCTGGTTTCTGGAAGAAGTAGGGGGACGCGGTATCCAAAAATAAGACGCGGAATGCCCAAGAACACCAAAAAGAGACAAGACATCCGGCGCGTACCAGGTACCCGCGCAAGGGGAAAAACCATGACAGAGAAAGGAGGCAGGTGGCTGGTGATGCCAGGGCAACACCCTCACCGGTGGACCAAAGGTCAGTAAAGGGAAAGAGGGCCTATATGAGGGACAGGATCTGAGGAGGCGAAGAAACAGAAATCTACTCACGACAACTCAACACAATGAGGCAACACCGAAGTCCACCTCGTACGCAGAAAAACTGCTCTATGCCAGACAAGGGGCACTGCACGACAGGTGAAAGGGACTATATTCTGTCTCCGTGACAGAAAATGGCTGAGATAAATTCCAAAGACAGGGAAAAGAACACCGAAGAAAGGCATATAATCCGGGTCCAAATCTAATTCATTGGCTACTCTGAGATCACAGTCCAAGAGGGTATTACCCGAAAGGAGGGTAAAAAATGAAATTTGAGGACACTTCCGAAAGCTTCGGAAAGCGCAAAAAAAGAAACCGGCGACACCCACTGCGAAAGACATCATCTGAGCTCACATGCCCTAAGGGCATAACCAATCCGAACCCCAGACAGCACTACCGGGCGTTCCACTCCCGGAGGTTTTAAAAGGGAAACCAACTCCGACAGTCAGACCGAAAAAAAGAAAAATAGAAGTGCCTTCAAACATGGTGGGGACACACATCAGAAGAGAGGGCACCAAAAAGTTCGTCACCAAAGGAGCCTACGAAGATCAACCAAACAGCCTGTGGGGGCTGAGTGGCCCAGTTCAACATGGTGATCTTGCTGCCAGGAACTCCAAGCCCAAAGGTGCTCACGCGCCGTGGAAGGGGAAAAAAAAGAAGGAGGGAGAAAAACGAGCCAGTTCTTGGAGGGAGTGGGGGAAAAAGAATACAAGGTTTAGGGGAACCGTGTGCAAGTACCTGGTCTTAAAAAACAAGGATGGTTGGGCACAACTGGGGGAATAAGTGGGCACTTGAAACCCGTCAACATCGTGTTTGTGGAGTAACTCAGGTGATAGGCAGCATTAACGCAAGCAGTCAAACCCGAAAAAGCTGCCACTCCGGTCTAAGGAGAAGCTCTTCTAAAAAAAGAAAAAAAAAAAGGGAGTTTTTTTAAGGAAGTTGGGAAACATGTCTTTGTCCGTAGATGTGGTGCCGGGAACCAGCGTCAAAACGACCGGTTGGTACCAAGTCAGAGGACCCATACGTCTTTATTGGACAGACTTTACTGTAGGAAGCTCCGACAGGTCAAGTGGGGGGTCAAGGAGTCGGGGGACGCCAGCAACGAGGAGATATAAGAGGCGGCCAAATCGGCTCAGGGACAAAAATCAAGAAAGCCACAAGGGGGTGGGGCTAGGCAGGGAGGGGTGCTTGTGTTAAATGGATAACGAACCCTACCACGAAAGCGGGACCTCTTGACAAAGTAGGAAATGATGAGCTGACACCGTGATAACGTGCAGGCGATCTCAAAAATTACAGGGTTCCGGGACCATGACCGACGAGATATCTGAAAACAGTCGCACATGAGCATAACAAATTAGCTGGGGGCCACGATATCTTACAGGGGTATGCTTGTCTATCATGGATGCGAAATTAGGGTGCAGTAACTTGGAAACCGGAAAAAGGGAAGGGTCCAAGAAGGGAAAGGATAAAATCTCTCAAAAAAAAACGGAAAGGCAGAAGATTAGTCGCGCGCAGGTGGCATTTGGGGGAAAAAAGTATTGGGACCTGCTGACAGCATAACATGTAACGAGATCATCTGGGCAGCTGTCATTGGCGTTGTTATGCAAGGGGGGGCGAAGTGAGTAACGATCTCGCGAAACGGCGGGGGCATCGACGGGCAGAATTGTGGAGCATAAAAAGTCATGTAGCTGACAAGAAGGATATTAAGGCAAGAGGGTAAGTAAGGAATCGGATTTGTCCCGATATCAAAAGCATCCACTCCTCACAGAAAAAAAAGAAAGTTGCTTGACGCTGAGGAGATTATTACTTGGGAAGCGATAGGTCCGCGCTGATGTACTCCTTAGGCTGGCGTCAAAGAGACGAAGGAACCTTGACCGGTAGCAACATTGCAAAGAAGAGGCAAAAGAGTATGTGGTATAAGGAAGGGGGGGGACAACCTGGCCAGCGGGGGACAAATTTTGAAAGCAGGGGATTCCCGCACCAGCCCATAACATGTTGCAATCCCAAATCATTAAAAAAAAGAGAGCATGTTGGGGGGGAGAAGGGAATTTCTTCCATGAAAAAAAGGGAGGGTGGGCAGAGGCTTCGGGTTTAATGCTGGGAGCCGGGAAGGCCTTGCACCTTAACGCAAAGTTGATAAACAAAAACATAATTTGGGAATGGGACACGGGTCCCTTTGCAACAAAAAAGAGACCACAGGACAACCAGTAAAAGGGTGGTTTTAGCAAAAGTAAGCCACCGGGGACAAGAAACCCATGGTTGTCCATGGGATGACAACAGGGGCCGGGCAAAACCTGGACATGAGCCCTACTCCCCTCGTTGTAACGTCCAACGGCGCCAGGGAAGTCGGGGGGAAGAGTTTGAAATGAAAAGGATAACCATGGTTTAACGGGGGTATTCCGATCACAAAGGCCGTAGACTGGTGAGGACAGGAGAGTACTTTGCGGACCGATGGTTGGTGCAAGAAAGAGGATTGTTGGGAAAAAAGAAGAAGAGGTAGGGGGGGGGGCAAAACGTGGGCAGGCAGAGGGGGTAGAGCCGGAGTTCTTTGTCTTGAATAGGTTGTCTGCTTCTAAAAGGGTCAACCGTGGTAGGAAGCTGCTTGTGGTTCGGATGGCTGCGGCTAGCAATAGTTGAGAGGCAATCAAATAGACATGATCGGCTGGGATCCAGTGGTGAGAATGGGGCCGTGGTGGGGCCGTTGACTCTCGAAGTAGTTCAACATTGTCAAAAATGGTCCAAGTAAATCTTTGACGGGGGGGTAAGCCTCATGAGGGAGGGTGATCTCAGAGTAAGCAATGAAACTGCCGGAAAAAAAAAGAAAGACATGCCCTATGTGGGTCAGGGGGTGGTCCAGGGGGGGCTGGAGTTTATAGGAGAAGGAAAACATTGTGAAGCAGAAGACAGAAGATGCACAGATTCCACAGAGGGACGTTAACTTGCACGTGTAGAGGGGAAGGAGGGTCTTGCGGAAAAGACGTGGAGACTGGAAATTGTGTGCCGAAGGGGGGGGGGGACGGGGGTCAGGAAGAGGAGGTCATCCAGGCAGAAGAGAGACGGGGATCAATCATTCTGACTTGGAGTGTGGCCATTGGGGCCGGGGCAACCGCAAAGAAGGGGCCCCGTAGCGGGTGAAGGGGGGGTGGGTTTTCCACAAGAGTACCCCAAGAAGGTCCAGCATGCCGGAGGGCAATCTTGGGTATAAATTGGGGGGGTTGACGGAGTGGGGGAGTAAGAGTTCAGGGGGGGGGAAAGGAGTGGGAGAAGGCTGCTATAAGGAAAAGGTTTCCGAAAATCACAGAGGAGGGAGCGTCCTGAATTCCCAGATAAGAGATGGGAGCCATTGATGGGACCGCAATAAGAAGGAAGAAACTTGCTACATTCTAAAACAGAAAAAAAAAGGGGAAAAAGAGGAAAATGGGGAGGAGAGTTGC
>Ga0179593_1612871_pt1 | contig 11524 bp, 13 predicted proteins | sample CZODoug2_1_08_16_FD_185931 | JGI IMG/M metagenome (GOLD analysis project Ga0179593, IMG submission 185931) | Vadose zone soil fungal communities from Angelo Coast Range Reserve, California, USA - CZODoug2_1_08_16fungal (PacBio error correction) | ecosystem: Environmental > Terrestrial > Soil >...
ACGTCTTAGGAAAATCCCAGTACATTCTCTCAGAAGAAGCCGACGGTCCCGTCGAAGAGGAAAGTTCGAGCCCGTTAGCAAAGAGTTAGACCGTCAATTGCGGAAAGCACGCTTGCGCGCTAAGCAGCCGATAAAAAGAGAAGGGGTCGAGATGAAGGCGAGCTTGTCGAGGGGGCAAAGAAAAGAGTGTCGGCATAAATTGGGGGGGGTTTTTTTTTCGCTGACAGCTCGCCAGCGCATCTGACAGCACGAAAGGGGAGCGCAAGAATCGGCCGGAGACGAGGAAGCGGCCATTTTCGGGCGCGGACGAAGAGAAAGGAAGCCAAAATCCCGCCATCCAATGTTCGTAGAAGAGAAAGCCCGGGGTCAAGAGCCCTAGCTCGAAGTTAAGAAAAAGTAATACGCGAACAACCAGCTTCTGAGCGCAAGCTTCCAGAAAAGATAAAAATAGCTTCTAACCCAAAGAAGAAAAGGTCGAATCGGGACTCTCTAAGATTGTTATTCGGTTGAGGGGGGAAAAAAAAAAAAAACAATGGACTGAACGCGAATTTTGATGGAAAGACACGTCCACCTATTACTCTTCTCGAGAAAAAAGCGACAATTGCTCTCATCATCTCTCTGAGGAAGGGTCAGATAGACTAAACTCCGCTTGCGATTGCGGAGAAAAAAGGGCGAAAATGAGATGGGATGAAACAATAGAGAGAGGAAAAGATTGGTGTTCTTCCCTGATCGCGATGTAAATGCGACCGCTGTCCTCTGAAAATGGCTGCCTACCAATACGGGAAGAAACCTCTTTGCGGCAGAAGCTGGGTACGAAGGATCTGACTATCTATCGCAGAGGAGAAAGGAAAAGAAGGGGAGGGCCCGGCGCCGCCACAAAGAGAGGGCGCTGGTATCTTCCTTCCGCAATAAGGCGAAATCTATTTTTCCATTTCGGGGGGGACAGAACAACATGGTCCGGACCACGACGAGGTAAGAAAAAGCGGGCTCGGGCTAGAAGGGTTTCCCGATACAGAGGACTTCACGCTGCCGTTCAAAGAGGAGGGGGGGAGCTTATGGCGGGTAATGAGATTCGCAGAAAAGGTTCAAAATCGGGCGAAGCCAATAGGATGCCACCGCCGGGAAAACGGCTGGATCGAAAGAATGCAAATCCCTCGCCGGCGCAAAGAATCTTGGGCGCGGTGGCAGTTCATGAACGCAAGGGAGGAAGGGGAAGCTGATCGCCGGAAATATCGAACACTCGAATACGATAACACAACGGCAACCCTGCGCCGAGAATAGGGGGAACGTAAAGAGGCACAGCTCGGCGGCTTGAAAGAAGCGCCAAAAGTGAATCTCCACCCAGTTCAAGCCGGTCCCTCAAAAGGAAGTGCTGCTCACCTCGCAAACAATCGTTGTTTTGCGGTATTCTAAAGAGGGCAGCGGACAGCGTGTCACTAAGAGGAGGAGGAAGAAAAGCCGACCGCTTCAAAATAGGAAAAAACCAGCGTCGCAACGATCTGAGGGTGCTTTCCGCGTTCGCGCTCGCGGTCAAAAAGGGAGGGAAGGAGGCGACGATATTTGCGGACGTGAATGAAAGACTGATGGAGGGGAAGGGAGAAGAGTCGCATCTTTCTGTCCGAATGGGGGACAACAACAACTGATGAGGAGTAAAATAGGAAAGCGCTTCTGATCCGAGAAGGAGGTAACACAAAGGTCTCCGCGATCATAAAGGAAGAAGAGAGGGACGAGGAAAGGCCTCTCTCAAAAATCGTTCTCACGCTGGACCCAAGAAAAGGGGTGGGCGTGTCGGAGAGGAAGAAGGGGATGGAGAAGAGAAAGCCTGTCCCGCGACCAAAAGCCCGCAAGACCGCAAACAAATTTTATTCCCGAGGGAATCGGAGGTTCGAGATATGGCTTTGTCGGGACCGGGCTGGGAAAGGGTGAGAGAGGAGCACCGTCGGGACTAGAGTGGGTGGCGATTTCTAGGCGACACAGGGACACTGACTTCTCGGCCGAAAAATGGGGGACGGAGCGACATGATGGTGTTCTCGTAGGAGCGTCATCTCGTGGGACTTGACTTCTCGGGGAGCCGCGCCAAGAGCGCGTTGAGAGAATTAGAGAAGCGGGTCTTGCCTTCAGAGAATAGTCCGTCATATGGAGTCACGCGTTGGCCGGGAGGCAGCTCTGCCCGATTGTGATGAATCTCAGCGGCGAAACCTCAGCCTCTACGGGAAGATTGGTGCCACCGAAAAAAGAAGGAAGAAGGGCGTCTTCTTGTCCTGGGAGGAAAACCGAGCCCGCGGCCGTGAGAGAAGGTCCTTTCCTCCAGCGCGACTTCGGAAAAAATGCCACAATTGCCCATCGGGAGTGGAAAGAATAGGAAGTAAGTGCGGCCGCCGATACAAAGAAAATGATGTCGGCGGCTCCGTCCGAGAAAAAGATAGATCGGGCCAGCTCGCGCAGGAATAGCGGTTTCGCCACCGTGGGGGGGGGCGTGTCCGGCGATCAAAAGACGATCGCGACTAAAGAGCGCCATCGATCAGGGAAAGGACAAGAAAAAAAAGAGCCTCTCTATTGGGAAGGTTGCAAATTCTTTTGCATCTCGAAGACCTTGTCACCGTTGAAGAGGGGATCCAAATCGGACGTTTCGTCTGCCGCATCTCTTCACAGCAACAGAAAAAAAAAAAGGGTGAAGTCGATGAGTGCGCCTCCCTGGGAGAGCTCCGCGCTAAGGGTGTCCTGTAAATTCAGCGACCAAGGGGGTCACCTAGAGAGTCGTTGTCTTTTGTTCGTAAAAAAGACCAATCTTAGCGAAGGCTGAAGATGAAGAGAGGGACCTCGGTATGCTTGCCTCCTAGGCGATTCCGTTATCATTGCGAAGGGGAGAGAGAAGGGGGGGAGACTATCGGAATTCTAAGCGAGGACGAAGAGGGAAAAGGAGGAAATGCTTCAGGCCACCGAACATAAGGCCCGCAATGGCACGCTGGGAAAAATCGAAGGCGCTAGAAATCACAAAGAGCTCAGACGTCTGTCCAGGGAATGGGGAAGGCCGGCGGCAGACGAGAAAAATCGCCACCCTCTACACCTCTCGCCGCGACAGAATCTAGCGGGGCCTCGAGGAGAAAAGCGCTTGGTCAATGAAGAGGAACTCTGTCTCCACCTCTCCTGAAAAGAACTCAGCTCCGACGGCAAAAAGAAGGGGAACGCGGGGAGGGCGTCTGCTTGAGATCAGGAGACGATAAATTCCTGGGACCCGGAGTCCTTACTCCTTATCCAAAAAGTATTATTATGGAAAACTAGAGAAAGATACGGGGGAAGAGTCAAAGGAACAGTACAGCGCGCGATCGAAAAAGGAAAACGGTCCCGCGGAGGAAAGTAGCAACCTGTTCAGGATCGTTTGGGAACATATTCCTTGACCAGCGCCTTGTCAAAAAGGAAGAACGTAGAAGTCGTCCAATTTCGCGTATTTCAGAGGGCGAGAGGAGAGCTTGTCGGGGGGGCGAGAGTTCTTCCTATTCAAAGGGGGAGCCCTCTTTCTCGCCAGCGCATCAGGAAGCGTGGCGAGGGAGCATCGGCCGGCTCAAAAAGCAGCGTGCCATTGGAAGATGTTTCGGTTGCAAAGGACGACTTCAGATATCGTCCTCGCTAGAACATTACTCAGACGAACACCGCGTCGGCGATCGAAGAAAGAAGAACTCAAGAATACACGCATACCGATTTCCTCTCGGCCGCGAAGAAAAAAATATTGTGTATTCGGTTGCGGCCATGGAAGCGAAATTGATGAGAGGGAGAGAGGAAAGTCAGCCGATGACGCTTAGAGAAACGCGCGTCAAGGGCCGCATCATCTCGCTTGGATATGCGGTCCTACGAACGCCGTATTTGGGAGGACGCAGGTGACCCAGGCGAAAATGCGAAAGGAAGGCAAGAACTTGGGGGGGATGAAGTCTCGAGGGGCGTTCCTGATCGCGGCTGGAGAAAGACGGAGAGCACGAAAAAATCCGCTTTGTGCTGCCGAACAAGACAGATTGGCCAACCAAAAGAGAAACGCGGTGCGGCATAAGCGGGAGAAGAGCGCCGATCTGACTATAGACGTTTTACATTCATGCGGCCGGCGAAGAAAAAAGTTGAGTCGGCCCTAAGAAGGCGTGATGGGGGAAGATAGGGGAAGAGATGGCAATTTCGGTTGGAATTGAAAAAGGGAAGGCTGGATTCAATGACCTCAACAAGCACTTCCGCGTTAAAAATAGCATGTTACGTCCAGGACAAGAGAGGGGGAATTCACCCGCGGAGGGACTGGTTCCCAATAAAGTATGTCGAGGCTGCGGTAGGACGTATAGTCCAGATTAAAAAGCAGGGAGGCTCGAAAAGTATTAATCCTAAGACAGGAGGAGTAAGGCTCGACAATCTCGCAAGGAAAAACACGAAAGGGAAAAGCGCTCAACTCTGATAGGGGGCATTTCATGCACTACAAAAAAAAACGTCCGATCTCTACTAGATGCAAAACCATGAACCACCATAATGAAGATCGAGAAGAAACAACTTTGGCGAACTGCATTTTTTATAAAACAGGAATAACAGAAACATTAGAAGTTCAGGAACATTGTCGCTCGACTCGAAAAGAACTCGCCCGACGTAGTACGTGAGAGGAAAAAGCCATAGAGAAGCGAAAGCGAGGGAGATCCCTCCTGGCAGATAGAGGGTGATTCGCGGGCTGTGAAGAAGAAGTCAATCCGCGGCTCTGCGTAAGGGCTACCTCTGGCAGCGGGGCAAGGGGGGAAGCAGAGAAAAATGGCCGCAGTTAGCGGCCCAGAGGGGCAAATTAGGAGATCGATGTCTGATCGCGATACCGCGAGGGAAAGCTCTGTTCTTTTCCTCTCGATTCCTGGAGGGGGGGGGTGGGGGGGGGGGGGGATTCTCAACAACCCAACGAAAGGGAGGATCGCAGAAAAATGCAATACCATCTCGGTTTTCATCACGTGAGGAGAAGGCAAGACGATAGGCCCTAATGGACCGCATAGCGGGAGCACCTCTCTCGCGGGAAATACGGTGTCGCACGCTGTCCGCGAGGAATCTTTTCGGAAGTAAGGGGCCAACAGCGCTTCCCACCAAGAAAACCGCGAAGACCGCAAAAAGAAAAAGCACAGGCTATTTTCATCCTAGATCGCTTTCGCTTTCAGGGGGGGACCTTGCAAATTGTTTTGGTCACGTCCTCAGAGGGAACCATAGCAGGGCGAGGTCCGAGCACAATTGGAGGGGGGGGGGGGACATGACATTCTCACGCCGTTTTTTCCTTCGGTTTTCTCGTATGAAGTGAAGGAGAATAGCGTCATCTTCAACCGTGACGGGGCCTGTTTCGTGCATGAACTGAAAGCGGGGAAGCGCCTGTCCTGGCCAAGAGAGGGGTTTGCCTCGAGGCGCACTTGTCCTAGGAAGGACGTCAATATTGCTCACTGCGGTGGCAGGAAAGACAGATTTTTTGAATTGGAAGAGAAAGGGAAAACCGTCAAACGCACAAGATTGTTCCCCAGAACTCGGGTGTAAGTGATCGTTTTCTGATCGCAACAAAGGGAGTTCCGAGCCCGGATTCCCTGAGGATTCTTGACGAACCATGCTCTAGCTTCCTAGGGAAAAGAAAGGGCCCATCGAGGCCATTGGAGAGGGAGAGAATTCTTGCGCAAAAAAAAAGGGCCGTATCTATGTATGAGAAATGCCGGAAATAGGGATGAATCGTCAGCTAGGCCCTCATGAGTTCCTTTTCGAACAGCTTCTGCGGAAAGGGCGTTGTGGTCCCATATGGAGCAAACCGCGATGGTTCTCGGCGCGGAAAAAAAAGACGAACCAGGGACGCCAAAGCGTGGCGAGAGAGCCTATATAGGGGGGGGAAAAAAGAATTTATTTGAAGGGGTTTTCTCCTCATTGTCAAAGCGCAATCGGCGTTTTCGTCGCCGAGAACACAGCCAGCGGGGATTGAAGCGAGTGAGTGCGAGAGGGGGAAAAGCGTCGTTGAGAGAGAAGAGTACACGGCGACGTGTCCGGGAAGAAAAAAAATTTCGCGTTCAGCCATCGGTCGTTGGAGAAAAAAAAAAACAAAGGGAGCGAAAGGCTAAGTTAGAAATCTAGGTGAGGAGGAAGGGGAGTGGAAGGCGTGGTCCGACTTCGATTAGGGGACGGGATCATTTCGATCGTCCGAGAAATGTCGCTACTATCGGATTCAGGGAAAACGAGACGCGCTTCCGGCCACCGAACATCTGTGAGGGAGGAAGTGGGAAATGCAAGCGCTGAGGATGCGAAGGCGCTCAGCCGAAAAGAAGCTCTGCGTCAGCTTGGCTTTGAAGGTGGCCGCGCATGAAACGGACGGAAGAGCAGGATCGTGCGATCCAGATCGCATCCGATCTCTTCCTGAGAAGACTATCTCTTCCTCGCTTCGAAACAAGCGCGGTCAAGGAATTTGGGGGAACGCTGGTCTAACACTGTTTTCGAAGGAGGACGGCCTACGCCGGTAGGAGGTCTGCTTGAGATCGGCGAGGGGGGAATGGGACATGCGTTAAGAGGGGGGAACGTTCTCTCTCACCAACAACAACGGGGGGGGGCTTCTCAGGGAAAGAAGGGTCGCTAAGCAACGCATACCGTGAAGTCCCCAGTCGTTAGGGAGGGAATGAGCCCCGTTCGAGAGGCAGCTTTTTTGAACCGAAAAAGGGAAAAAAGATGGTCGCTTTGCGCGAGGGCAGCCGCGGGTCCATTTCGTCGTAGTAGGGGAAAAGCTTGTCCGGGGTGGCTATCGCAGAGGGGTTTTTTTTGGGGTTTACTGTTCGGCATATTCCGTCAGCGGGCAGGAAAAGGAGACGGACAAGCGCATTGACAGCACGCTGACAAAAAGGTGATGTCGGCGAGCGTCTGAAATCCTCTTCACGCGCGCAACCGAGTCCAGCTGTTCGGTGGCCGAGCAGAGGGAGGAGAGAAAAAAAAGAGGCGGACTCGCTTCGAATTCAGCAAAAAAGAACACCGCGGCGGCGATCGCAATGAAAACAAAAAAAGAATAGCAGTCGGCCACGCAGGGGAAAGAACTCGAAGATGAAATTTAAGCCTTCGCTAGATTGGTATTCGGGGGGAGGAAGGACCACACCGATGGCTGCACGGTCGCTGATTTCCCGGAGGGAGGCTTCAGAGGCGCTCACGACAAAGAAGAACCCCGGGGCCGGTGGCGTGGGAGAGATGAGGAAGAAAAAAAAGGCGGTGGACGATCGACACCAAAAAACCCCAATCCCCAAAAACCCAGAAAACGAAAAAGGGGGGGTCAATGAATGCAAATAATTTGAAAAGAACCATATATTAGGATTGTCTTCCTTAATCGCGGCCTGTCCTGGAAAAAAGTAAAAGACGCGGACCGAGACCAAAAGAGGCCGACCAATACCTATTGGAAAAAAAAAGCGTTTCGGCAGAAGCGTTTCGAAGGGAACTTACTATCTATCGCAGCGGCGAAGAGCAGAGCGAGCCGACATCATCCTCGTCCGCCAAGCCGCTGGAGAGAAAAAGGCGTGATGTCCCGTATCGGAAAAGTTCGTTTGCAATTGATGGTGCAAGAGTCAATTACCTCAAAAAAGACAAGGCAGACTGCTGGCTGACCTTCTGGCGCTGTGGCAGACAAGAGAAGAAGACGACTTCACAAGAGGAAACGGCGGAAAATCTTCGTGTCGGTGCTGCTGTGGGGGAGGAGGGGAAAATTCCAAGATTTCAAAATCGGGAGGAAAAAAAAAACTCGATTTACAGTCCTAAAAAAAAGGTGATCGTGGGAGAGGACGATAAAAATAAGGCAGCGCAGGAAATGGCGCAGAAGGCGCTCATGGGAAGGGCATTTGCATCAGAAATACTTCACTGTTGAGAAAGAAGGGACGACCGTAGCACACTCTAATACTAGAACAAAAGAATGGAGGCCGAGGCAACAAGGACGATTGCTCCACTCAATGCGAGAAAAATTTAATAACATCGAGGGAAAGAGGCCAATTCACCGGTCCCCCGACAACCATAGAGAGAGAAGAGGGGGAAGGGGAGAAAAATCGACGGAAAATGCCCGCCTGGGGAGGGAAAACGGCTGTGGAAGCGCTGTCACAACTCTGCTTCTGCCGTCGCCGAAAAGCGCACACTGCACGGGCCAGCGTCGAAAAAGAGAGAAGAGCGTGCTGGCCGCTGTAAAAAGTAGGGGATGGCTTATCGGCTTAGTCAGGACCGTCTTAATTTTTCTTACTTTAGGGTATATAGAAGTCCGATCGTTTCTGAGGGAGGGAGAGAGCCCCCAACGGAGGGAGGAAGGAAGAAAGAGCGACTTCGGATCGATAAGGCAAAAAAAAATAGCGGTTCTCGCGATCAGAAAAAAGAAAAGAAGGACGGAGCCGCGGCCATCACCGCGAAGAGAATTGCTCCGCTGTCAGAGGAGAGGTTGCACGCTTTCTGGAGATCTGATTGACCAAAAAAACTTCAGACCGCTAAATACCGTCACCACGATCGCAAGGAGGGGATGGAGAGTCCTAGTGAGCATCCATAGATGGTCTTAATTGCTTTGTGAAAGGGACTGGGGAGGCTTTTAACTGGGGAGATCACGCGAAGACTCAAAGGCGAGAGGTCTAGCGAAATTGGTGGCGGCCAAGAGAAAGGGAGGGGACCGCCCTTGTTGAATGTCAAGGTGAGCTTCAGGGAAGAGTTTCGAGTGTGGAATAGCGCGGCATCTCAGGACAGGCACCGTGACGAAAACATGACCTCACCCGGAAGAGGTAAGCTAAGCCCAGCGCGGGCCGTTGGGGGGCCTCGCGAAAGACAGACACTATCAGCCGGTTCCACGTAGGTTTCGGGCGAAGCCTCTCCCATTTTTGGGGAAGAGAGGCGTCTAGAGCAGTCCCTCTACATTACCCAAATTCCTCCGCCGCCTACAGACGGTGTGGATTGATCTTCCACATCTCCCAACAGGAAAGAAAAGGGCGACGTATCGCTACCTTCAGTTTCTGTCCGTTGTGTCCTTGGTCGCCGGCAAAAAATGCAATAAGAGCCTTGGCGACGTCCGGAATCACACCGCTTCTTGCGGAAGTGGCTGATCGAGGATGATTCCGGCAAAAAAAAGGGCCTGGATTTCGTGCGTCGGAGAAAGGGAACGTCAGCTCGGCGCCTGTGAAGAAGAAATATGACGCACTCTGCGGGGGTCACGTAGGTCTTGGTCGGCAGCCCAAGCGGAGCTTACATCGATAAAAGGAAGGACAGCCTACGGAAGGGCGAGAGAGCCTCATCTATGGTGGGGTATTTGCAATTATTTTGGAGAAAGCTGGAAAAGGAAATGGGAGGGATCGATCTTCATCGCAAAGTAATCTCCCACGCAACCTGACCACTGCAGGGGGAAAAAAAGAGGCACGATTTCGTCGATTCGTTAGAAAGCGCTTGGCCGAGAGAAGGGAGATTCAGCGACCCTCGCAAGAAAAATCTGTCTTTGTCTTGAAAAAAACGAGTTACAATCTTAGAGCGAAGAGGACGAATCTGCTTCGCGGTCGAGGCAGCTAGATCGGTGATGGGTTCGGCGATTGCCGTGATCATGGACGAGAGGGGTTCTTCGCGAGAGAAAGGGGGAGAGATCTGAGTGCCGTAAAAACTCGCTGGAAGCGCGCTGCTTAAAGGAAAAATGCTGTCCCGGACGGGCAAAAGGATGGCAATATAGGGGGCTCTCGCGACATCAAAAAGGAGGGTATTAACAGGGCGCTGGAGAGAACGAGGGGAAGAAAAAGGCGGAATATGCAGAAAAAGCGATCGCCACCCTCGGGGTCTCAGAGAACATAAGGAGAGGACGAAACTAATCGGGAGCGCAGCAACGCGGTCAAGAATAGGGAAATCTAAGACACCGCCCTGAAAAAAGGGAACGTCGAACGCAGCGGCCACGGACGTGACGTCAGAAAGGGAGCTCTTCCTGGGACCTGGGACGCCTTACGGCCGTATCGAGAAAAGAGATTAGAAAAGAGAGAGAAAGCTCCCTCATTCAAAAAAGAGACAAAAAACGGTCCCGTCGGCGGCGTGGGGGTCGAGCCCGTTCGGCAAAGTGAAACCTATCATATGCTCAATATTCCGGGGGCCTTCTTCGTGCAGAAAGCCGTCAAATAGTTCTCGTCGAGATACGGATGAGGAAAAGAGGTGGCGAATAGGGGTGGGAGATATTCCGTCCGCGTCGGGGAAGGCCAGCTCTCTGAAAGGGAGTAAGCGCCTTGCATCGGCCGGGAGAAGAGAGAAAACGCTGCCAATTGGGAGGAAACAATTACGGTGGCCTGAGCGCGAGCATATTCGCCCTCAAGGCCGGAATTCTCTCGCTACGAACAAGGCGATAGAAATATCACGGCAGGGAAAAAAAATACAAGATATCATTCGGGGGGTCCTCTCGTCCGCGAGCAAAAATGGTGAGAGGTTGCCTGTACGACAAGAAAAAAGAGAGGGGAGGTTTGATGCGCGGTCCGAGGAACGTCAGCCTATGACTCTTGAGGGGAAAGACTGCATGGCGCGCACTCAGAAGACTTGTCCGTGTGAGAGATGCAGGCCGACGAAAAAGATGTGGGGCGATCGAGCAACGCCAACTGAAAATGACAAAAAAGATTTGCAAAATAACCTTGGACTCCTCGCCACGAGGTGGGAAAGAGGCGGTCCTTCTGGCTGCTCAGAGATCCGCCGCTCCGAAGTTCTTGCCGACCATAAAAAAGTGAGAAACCGCTTTCGGAGAAGAATATGGGAGGAAGCATCATCAAGTAGATATAAGCATCGAGCCGAAACGTTTGAAGAAAACATCATCCTCGATCCTGCCCTAAAGCGTGGTGAGATGTCCCGATCGTCGCCAAGGACTCGATGGGGCAAGGGGGGGCATTGATTGGGTGAAGGGAAAAGGACCTAACGTGCAAGAAGGCTCGTGCTCGGACCTGCTGCAGAGGGAGAAAAATCACCCTCGTGAAGGTAAAAGGAGCTGGGCCAGAAAAAACGTTTATTCGAAAAAAAGTGGTAGGTATTCGCCCGAGGAGCTTCCGATTTAAAATCGGAGAGCGAACCTCGCTCGATAGCCGACGCTCTGTTCTCGACAAGTTAAACGGAGAGGAAGAAGGCGCTCACGCGCTCTTTGGAGAGGGGGTCATGCACGACAAAAGGGGTCACGGGGAGAACCGAAGGAGATCCGCCCTAATCGCCAAAAGATACGGTGAACCCACTGAGGGAGACGCAACCACGGAGGACACTCATTTTCCCCGCTCACCAAAGAAGAGCGTGACAAATACGGAGTACTTATCTCCACCCAGTGCAGCCGTAAAAAAGTAACGAAGTCTGATGGAGAGAATCCGCCTTGCGCTCCGGGGGGAGGGGGGAATCTCTTTCGCGACAGGCGGAAAAAGGAGCTCCCTTTCAACCCTCGGCGACATAAGGGAAGGAGGAGAAAAAGAATATTGACTGGCGACAGAAGTCGCCTCTCCTCAACGGGAGGACGAGTAGAACCCTCTTATTTGCAGAAAAAGACTGCATGGGTCGATCTTTCTGCCGATGT
>Ga0179593_1707389_pt1 | contig 11524 bp, 10 predicted proteins | sample CZODoug2_1_08_16_FD_185931 | JGI IMG/M metagenome (GOLD analysis project Ga0179593, IMG submission 185931) | Vadose zone soil fungal communities from Angelo Coast Range Reserve, California, USA - CZODoug2_1_08_16fungal (PacBio error correction) | ecosystem: Environmental > Terrestrial > Soil >...
GTATATCTCAACACAACAACTGGATGTCAAAATGAAAAATATTTTAAGGATCTGCGAGTAACTATCATTCTTAAAATGTATTTGTCTTCAGAGGTTAATATATAACACTGAGCAAAGAGTACATTGAGGCTCTAGCTCCCTCTCCTAAACAGGTCCTTCTCGCTTATGTGCGTTGGGAGGGAAGGCAAAGTCCGTAATGATGCGAGTCTATATTCCGGGAAGCAGCCGCATTGATGGAGTTGGGGTTGGAAACCGGGTCAGGCATGTAAGAAGGGGTAATTTCGTTCTGGGGGGAAGAGGAGGACCGAAGAGACTTCATCTCATCGAGCAGTGAAAGTTTGGGGGGAATAGTCGGTGTCTGCGAACGGGATACGGGAAGAAAATTTCCTGCGAGAAAGGACTGGAAAACAACAAAAAAGAGGGGGGGAAAGAAGCGCCATGGTAAGCGGAAAGCCGACCGAATGAAAAGAAATTAATACCAAGAGGGGGAAAAAAAAACGAGGTTCGGCAATCCTCGGAGCCATAACATCGCGTCCGAAAAAACAAGTTTCCTCGGGAAAAAGAAAAGAGAAAGACGTGAAAGGAAGGGAGATGGACCGTCCTTAGGGGAGGAAACGTTCCAGGAAGAGGGGGGGGGGGGTGTGGCTTTCGATGCACCAGCCGATCCTGCCGCCGTAAAAAAAAATCCAACTATTCGAGAACGACGGAGCTTCCACGGGGGGAAGGCCCGGAGGACGGAAAAAAGGGGTGCTAAGTAACCGAAGCGCGATCGATCGCAAAAAGAATGGAATGGGTGGGCGGATTTCTAAAGTAAACAAGACGAGCAAAGCCACGTAAACGCGGAGAAAAAAAAAGCACCTGAGGAAGGGGGAGAAGCGTGAAAGAAATGGCAAAGCAGATGATCTCAAGAAAAAGCCGTTTTGGGGGGGAAAAAAAAAAACGTCAACGACTGGAATGAAAGGGAACAATGGGGGATCCATCCTGACTGAGGATGACCCGTTGGAAGGGGAAAGACCAGAAAGAGTCAAGCAAAGCGAATATCAGAGAAAAAAGGAAACCCGTATGTGGGGGGAAAAAACATACCTGTTGAGAGACTTCAGGGAGCGCCAAGGAGCGTCAGGGGGCAACGGCTATTTAGGGGGGGAGAAAAGAGAGAAACACCCAAAACGTGCGAGGCAAGAAGCTTTATCAACAATGTATGGGGGGCGTGTTCAATGACCATAGTTAGTTGGATAGCAAAGGGGGGGGGAATAGCGTGGGGGGGTGTGTTGTGTGGTCTGACTATGCGGAGAGGGGGGGATGGACCTGGCAAGAAAAGAGCGGCCAAACCTGTCAGACGAGCGTGCTAAGGGGGTCAAAATCGTCCCGCGGAGGTTCAGAAAAGTTCCTTAGTCCCAAACGTCGCGATAGTTATATCAGCGAGCCGGATGGGGGCAAACTTATTCAGGAAAGTCCCGTCGAAAAAAAAAATTCGCGGGGTGTGGCTGGGGGGCCGGCATTTTGGGGCCGCGTTAAAGCTGTCCTCGGGAGGAAACTCTTGAAGACAAAGCGGACCTTAACGGGACGATCGGTCTCGAAGAAAATTTCCCAACGCCTGTTTCTATTTTCCTTCCCGTCGGCAAAAACTAGGAAAAGTAGGGTCAGGGACAGCTCGTGTTCACACTTTGGGGGGATTTTGGGGGGGGGGAGATATCTGAAAAGATCTCTTTCCTAAAAATCGGAAAAAGGAATCCTCATCGCACGAATCTCAATGGTCACTTCACCTAGCGTTAGGTTTCAGAAAAAGATGGTACTTAGATCGGAGACATCAACAGCGTCAAGATGGGATTTACCGAACGATTAAGGAACTACTATTGAGGGGAATTTGTTGGGATTTCTCAATCTTTTCCCTGTCCAAAATCTTTATGTCTGTGTTTTTTTCATTAGGTCTTAGTGGCTCTTACGTGCCATCTGGGGAGAGGGGGGGTCAAAAACATCGGGTGCATCTTATCCAGGCATGGGGCTTGTAAACTTTCGAAAAACCCGTTCGGAAAAATAGGACCCTACCTGCCCTTCAAACTCTCAATGGAATAGGAGATTCCTATGGAGGCACTCACTATCTTTCCCTTTCTTCTTCTGGTAGAGAATAAACCCCTGCTCAAAAGTCCCCTTCGCCCGTATTCTTACTAGTATCTTGAACTAGGGGCAACAATTCCACAAGGAAACAAAGTAACACAAAAAAAAAAAAAAAAAAAACTAACACGAGTATATCTCGCCGCCATAACCTTGGACTGCGAAAACCGTTCCCGGGGTGTTTCGGACTATCGGGGGAAATCAAAAAAGATCTTCGAGGGGAGATTATACTCTGCAAAGGGGGCTGTAAGTGGTAAATTTAAAGTTTTCTCACATATTCCTGCCAGGTGATCTTTGGGGTCAAGGACCGTCCTATCCTCCTCTCTTTCCTATAGAATCTCCCGGCGTATTTTGAGGGGGGGGGGGGTCTTCTAAAACAACAACCGATCGTTCTTCGCTTCCTATAAAATCTCCATATTTCAAGGCGAAGACTATTTGGCTGGGGGGGGCCTCGATGTTATTAGATTTTGTCTAGGGGCTCTCTGTCCTCCCTTGCTGCACCACTTCACGGCAAGACTGTACGGTGCGTGAAAAAATGGTGTCTTCCTTCCCCCTTCTTCTTCGCAAGGTCATCGTTTTTCTCCTGTAAGTGAGCGGCGGGAGGGGATAGGGGAACGAGTGATCTAGGGGGGAGGTCCAATGACAGGCCTGCAGTTGGGGGGAGTTTGGGGGGGCTACGGGTTTCAAGCTCATGCCTCACGTGTAATGGTCGTTAAAGGAATGGGATTGGAAAGGGAAGACGGAAGTCCCCTGAGTCCTATTCCATCGGCTATCAAAGACTATCAGTATGGTGGGAATCTTCGGTTGGACGGGGAAGTTTAAAAGGTGAAAGACTTCGAAAATTTGGGCGAAATCGCAGGTGGAAAGAAGTCGCCTTTGGGCACGCGAGATAAAAAAACACTCCGACCGGGACAAGTACACCTCGGAGAATAACACAGGGGGACCTAAGAAAAAACAATTCATCAACAAACGGCCTTCCGAGAAGAAGTGCGTCAAAGGCAATCCGCGCGAGAGAAATCTCTTATCGCCTTTTGGATTTAAGTTCATCGCTTCGGTCTTCCCAACTTTCTTTGGAGATCTCATTCGATCAAATGTGGCTGTCTGACATATTGGGGCCCGGAAAGCTTCCGAACACTACAAGAATCTAAAAAGAGGCAACCTTGGGAGAAATCCTCGAAAAGTCGTTATCTCGATGAGGAATCTGACCTTTATTCCACAAGAGCGAGACAATTGGGGGGGTCCTTTGAAAAGTACGAGTCGCTCGCTCGGTAGGGGAAAAAGTCCTTTAAGAGGTGATCAGAATGCGAAACGTCCACGTAACGGGCAAAAAAAAAAAAAAAAAAAAAAAAAGAAAAAAAAAAAAAAGAAAAAAAAGAAAAGAAAATACAAAAAAAAAAAAAAAAAAACGGAACACAGGAAACGTCCAGCGAAAGGGGGGGGGAAGGATCGCGGTCTCGGTTGCCCCTCCTAAGGACGCAAGAGAGCGTGCCTCTCGGTTTGGTCCCGCTTACCTGAATGGGTGCGCCGGAAAGAAACTTCTTGTACATGGTCCATCCTAGTCGTCCTCAGGAGACGCATGAAGGGGGGGGACGGCGGTGCCCGGGGAACACAGCTGAAAGCTAAGCATAGAAAAAAAGACTCGATCTCGGAAAGGGGGGGAGCGAAACGACTTGTTTTGGACGAACCCATAAACTTTGGGGGCATTTCTATAGAGAGGGAAGAAAGGGAATGAGGGTCCCACGGTTAGAAAACAACCAAAAAAAGGTTGAGGGAGGAAAGAATACGGGCGACGGCTAACTTGTCTACATCGATTTCCTCTGAGAAAACCAGGGGGAAGGGGTGCAGTCCCAACACAAAACTTGGCGGTTTGGCCCAAACCGAAGGGGGAATCGAGCTATTCAGTTGGGGGGGGTATGAGAGAGATCAGCGGGCTAAAAAAGGCCGGCAAATGGGTCACGATCCAGAGAAAAGGTTAATAAGGGCAACTCTGTATTTGAGAATTCTCCGACCGTTTCAAGAGCGGCGCGGGGGCCGGGGGCGACTTAACGTGAAAAAAACTTAAAGGCAATGGCCAGTTCACTCGGTGGAGAAAAACCGGAGGCGGTGGAGCAGCATTTGTTGGATCGTTTTACCTTGTGGAGAGGGTAAAGGGAAATCAGGCCTGACTTGCGACCTCTCGGGGAGGGGGGAGGGGAAGAGGTGACTTTGGTGTGTTGCGCACAGAAAGGCAGATTCTCGAGACTATCCCCCGGATGGGAGGAACGCTGTGGAAGGGGAGCAGGCGTGGCTGGGTGGTGCGAGCGCCAGGATAGAAAAAAAAGAGACATCACACATAAAGACAATCACTGGGGAAACCTAACGTGGGGGGGGCCGACAGAATTTACTTAAGACGAAACGGGGCGCACTGTATCGCGGAGGCATTTAAACGCTGGGGTCGGGGGAGGCTAAGATTCCCGGGACTTTCTCACCGAGGTTTTCTGGAATCGAGGGGAAAAATGGCAAAAGCGGTGAAGCCTGGCGTGCGATTGGCCGGATGGGTCTCTCGTTCACAATTTCTACAGACCGGGTAAGAGGGGGATCAAGGGCGGGAATTCTCCTCTTGGGAGGTAAGGATACCTGGAACCACGCTGCGCCCTGGCTCCAAAAGGATCTGTAGGAATGATCTTTAATGGGAGACAAAGGCCGGGTCCCTGGCCGGGGATTCATGTCAAGAATGGACAGAAGCAGTGCTGTACCCAAGTGCAACGACTTATTCTAAGCAGTTCAGGACAAGCCAAAACTCTCAACAAAAGGGGAGGTCACTTGAAAGAAGAAGCACTCGACAAATCGCTCACAGCAGAGACTCAGGAGGCGCCTTGAGATCGAAAAGAGGAGGACTGCCTTGTGAAAAAGAGGGGGGAATCAGCGGCCGGATTTTACGAAGTTGTCGAATGTAATAACCTAGGAGGGAATCAAAGAGACTTATCGTGAATTTTCGGAGGCAGCTCCACGCGGACACAAGGGTTCTCTCTCTCGCACCCCCCCCACTTCTTATTGGGGGAGGAGTATAAAACTCGAGGCGAATGACTATCAGTCAGGAGATATTTCTTAAGAATGCAGACAGTCGCCCACTAAGTAAGATGAAAGCGCGGGACACCAGCGCAAACCGCCCTATCTCTTTCTTGAAAAGGGGAGAAAAGATTCCGGAAAGGATGCGGCGGTTCTCTCTGGGGAGGTCTAGAGGCGGCAGGAGACGTTGCCGGTGGCTGGAGCGTTTGTGTCCTTTTGCGCCAGGTCACATCGGAAGGAATGGCTTCGTCCAGGTCAGGCGGTTTCAGGACTTTCTACTCAAGGAAGGGGGGCCGGGGGGGGGGGGGGTAGGATAACAAAAAGAAAAATTTCCATTGCGACATTTCGGGTTTGGAAATGGTATCTGTGTAGGAAGTTCACACGGGGCAAATTGGGACGACTATCCAGAAGATAGGAAAAAAAAAAAAAAATCTGGAATTTGTGCACGCGAAGATCTCATCCTAAATCAATTTCAAATGAACACCTAGGTAATTCATAAAAGGCTATTGGAAAGGCAAACTATGGGGGGAAAATAAGAGTCAAGACAGGGTGTTCCGTACAACAGACGTTGCCCTTCGGTCAGCTCGGACCGGTGGTGGGGCTGTTGCCAGAGTGTCCAGCAGGGAATTGGGACAACGGGGGATTGCCTAGGGGGAAGGTGGAGATACAGGTGGTCCCTTTCAGATGAAAGAAGAGCAACGAACCTCACCAAAGCCTACGAAAATCGTCCAGCTCTTCTCCTAACCTAATGTTTCAAATGATTCTAGCCGAGACGGGGACCTGCTTCCAAAGTGCAACACAACCTAAGATTTTCACAGCGAGGTTTATCCGAGCCAGAGACGTCATCGGAAAAGGGAGATATGAACTTATGTCGGAGCACCTCTTGTAAGAACCGTTCTATCGCGGGAAGACCCTCAAAGAAGAAAGGAAGGGAAAGGCGAAAGTCAGAGCCTAGTCACTGACGGCCCTTTTCACCCTGAACCCCCCTTGTTCTAAACTGTCAGCGGTCGCCGAGGGTTTTCGACAGCAGTCCCGAACTAGTTGGTCCGGCGGAGCCTCCTTTAGGCCTCCGTCAATGTCTGAACCTTCGACAGATCGCCGCTGCTGGAATGAATGTTATGAACCCCACGTAAGAGCTCGCTTACGAGCTCCGTTTCCATTACTTCCTTGATTGTCACTCCGGTATAATCCTTAATCTTTGGAAATCGTCGCATGACTTCCCGCGTATTGGTTCCTGCGTGGTTTATTGCAGAAGGCCTACGGATGAAAAGGCCGCAGGACAGACCAGCTAATGATCATCCGAAAAGTTTAAAGTTAAAAAAGGGAATGGGGGGATTGGACTGGTTCAGTGTTAAATTCTTCTATAGGGCTCAAGAAGAGAAGGGGAAACCTTTATAAATTCTCAACACAACACGTAAAGGAGGTAGAAGATAATAAAGCGGAAACACGTCTCCAGCTCGGAAGCTAACTCAAACCCAGGTTAATTTTTCGTGCACACACATCAGGCAGGGGAAAAGAGTCAACCTCAATTAGGATCGAGCTATTCGAAAATGAAAGTTTGTCTGTAAGGTCATCTCAGTTTATAAGGGCTGTCACTACTAAGAAACGGGAGAGAGGAGGGATAGTTAAAAACGAATCATAGCTTCTAGTTGTCGAGTCTACTGAAAAACATTGTTGGAAAGACTCTCTTGCGCTTTTTCTCTACTTTCTCCTATTCTCTTTCAAGGGAGTTATGCCCGTACCCCGGTTCTTGTCGGTACAGAAGGGCTAGCGGAGGTTATTGGTACCTTCATTTTTTACTGAACGATGTTTCCCGCGCTGAGTTGAAGTTCTTGGATTAGTGATGCCGCCAAGTCCTTCGCTTACCTGTTTCATCGAAAGATAGAGCTCAGCGCTGAGTTTCAAAAGGAGAACGGGTGGCGTGACAAAACGGGAGATTCGGAATATAGAAACGAATGTCGGGCAGGGGGGAGGAAATCTTTTTTTTGGGGGGCTGACATGAACTCGGGCACATCGAAGATCCACCGTATCAATGTACACATAGTTGTTACTAATGGACTTAAGAGGAGAGGAACATTATCGCTTCTTAAGCACCTAAAAGATTAAGAATACTTCAACGGGGTTTACTTTGATTGACTCTAAGGTATGGATTTGATGGTGATAGAAGAACCGATTTTTCTCTTGTAATACTTCTTCTTGGAAGTTAACCCGCCAAAATCGGGGGGGTTTGGTACGGTGGTCGTATGTGTCGCTGTCCTCTCTTTAAGAAAGAGAAAGAAGATGGGGGAAAGTCGGGAATGCTTCTCCCTGGATTGCGGAAAAAGAGAAACTTCGAAAGCACCTACTGCCTCGCTCCAAACCCTGAGGAGAGTCAATGGGGGTAAGGAGGCACTGGTCCGGGAGGGTCGTGACATGATCGCAACAACTAAGAAAAAACAAGAATGATTCTTTAGAAAACGCTGTAGCAACAATTGCAACAGGACGTCTCCAAGAAACTTGCGGTCTGAGTAGAAAGGGACTAAATCTAATCAAAGCGGTCGCCATCATTACGTCCATGCTCCTGGAGAGAAAGGAAGAGATATAGGTTGGGGTGATCGCTCTCGGGCTATTGAAGTTTTAAGGTAAGATGGGAGACAAGAGCTCCGCCTTCTGGGTTCAGGTCTAGACGCCGAGGAGGTTGAAACCTCTTTCTCTTCCCCAACAAACGGCGGATGAACAGAGCGGGATTTCAACTCCAGGGCGAATGCGAGAGGGGTAGTTGTTTCCGGATCTTTTCAACATTCAAAGCTGAAGAGCTGGAATCGCCTAGGAGAAACCTTCCTATCTCATGACGTCAGCAAGGGGGCTCATATTGGAATTATGATGTAAGCTGATGAAAAGGGGGTTCTTAGTGGGACTTTGGTGTCCAGCACGATGTTCTTTCTCTTTGTGCATTTTTTCGACGTAGGGGGAGAGAATACCGTTGTGTCGTCTGAAGGTCATGGTTGCTAGAAAGGTACCTACTCGAAGAAGAAGTCGGGGGCCTCATAGGATCAAAGTGACGGAATGTCTATTTTAGAGAATCGTGGAAAAAATGGAAATCAAAAAGGGTCCACGGCTACGATCCTGTACCCATGGTTTACCAAGATTGAAAAAAAAGTTGGGAATCATCGAAAAAAAAATTCAAAAAGAACCCTCGATTTACCTCATCGCGAACCTCAAGAAGTGGGGGGGGAGCATGAAAAAGTTCATCAAAAATATGCAAAGTACCGCACACTTTCATTCGGGAAAAAAGTGATCATCTGACCGCCTTTCTGCCTATTCCAGTTTAAGGAACGTTCATTGTCCCATTTTCCCATTTATGAGATATCAGGGAGGGCTGTTTGCCAGATGAATTCCTCCGTCCCAAAAACATCCAAATAGCGAACAGCAACCCGGATCCTTGACACTCATACAAGGTTGAGGCGAGAAGACCAAAGCGGACAAAGCCACAAGGTTATCATTTGAAAACTAGAAGGGGAGGGGGGGAGAATAGGAACTGAAAGGGGTTGTCTTCAAAACTAACCTATCACCAAAAAAAAAGTTAAAAAAAAGAAAGGAAAAAAAGCACCGCCAGAATGGTGGGCGACCGCGGGGCACTCGAATGTTCATCGAGGGGGGGGGGGGCCACCCGATCGAAAGAATCCAGCGCTTGTGGTACAAAGGCATTATTCCGTCTACTAAGCTTTCATGAAATTTGACAGGTCCCATAAAAAAGGCTCGGGGGTGGCCGGAGTATTCAACTCCAGCACAGCACATCATATTCCTACGGGGAGAATATCTCTGATAAGGAGAAAAAGGATTGGGGGGGGGGGACGCCCCATAACAAGGGGTGTGCAGTGCCAAGCACTTCAGGGGGGCAGGGGGCAATGAGCCGTCTGGGCCCAGTTCACCTCGCCAACCATCAAAGAGGAGTATTCACTATACCAAAAGCTCCTGAAAAAGATCAGAAGCTGATCGCAACTTCAACCCATTGTATGGGGCAAAACCAATACTTGAAGCACCGGGTCGAGAGAAAGAGGGGGGTCAGAAAATGTCGCCGGGAGACATGGACCCTGTCAATACTGAAAGGGTCATAAAAGAGACGATGGTGACCGTGGAACGATTCCATGACAGATTCGTTGGACTGCAAAAAGGGGTCCAAAAAACAGGGGGCTTCCTAGTCCTCTCTTTCTATCCTTCTGTCTTGGCCCCCTATTCCTTGCCCGAGTAGCTTTCTACACAGAATGGACGAGTTGAAGGGTCAGCGTTTACCGTTGCTTGCGATTCGTGGGGACCAGAGAGGGTCGATCCGATCTCTCGTATAGTTTTGGCAAGCGACCCGCCCCCTTTAAGGTTCCACAGGTCATCTTCTGAAAGCAATAAAAAGAGGGTGCCTGTGTCTTTTCGAGTGTCTGGATGGGTTTGGGGGGGTTGCTCTCTGCGCATACTCATGTGCGCATCCTCCATCAACCACCATTACTCTCACTAGTGTGAAGAAGGAAAGTTTGTACAATGGCTTTTCCTGAAGGAGATTCTCCAGAAAAGAGAGATCGCGGTCTTGCAAATAGGAGACCCTTTCTTCATTTTCAGGGCCTCTTTGGTGAGAATGAAAAGTGCGCAAACTCGTTGCCTGGTCCTCACGCGCTGGTGGGGGAAAAGCGGGGGAGGGCATGGCGGGGTCAGTATTGGCCTTAGAAGCGCTTGCTGGGGGGGGAAAGAGGTAAAAGTACAGCGGATCGGGCCGGCAAGTTTCTTGACGGGGCTCACGTTCACAGAACACGACTATCAGGGAGAGAAAAGGGCGTCATGGAAGGAAACTCGTAGATTGAAGATCAGATCAACAGGGCCTTTGTCCCTGTCTGGGGAGGCATGAACAAAATTAAAAAAGGCGGACCTCCCCTGGGAAAATTTCTCTCCTAAGGATTTCACGATCGCCAAGAAACGTCAAAGGGGGGGACTGAAAAAATCAATAAGCTTTTCATTCTCTCAATGGCTACTTCAAGTGGGGCTCAAAAGGTCATATATCTAAACACTTTTAGAGAAAGTCGAGAAGCGGGGAACGCTTAGCGTTAAGTGGGCTACAAAAATGAATAGAAAGATGAAATAGACATAAAATTCGCTGTGATCTGTTTGGGGAAGTAAGCTTTTTAACTCTTATCTCCTCTCAAACAACTTATTAGGATAGGAAGGGATTTTAACCAGGTCTAATTATCTTCTTCTTCTTCTATTGGGAAAAACGGGAGCTGATCGGGTGGTCGAAATTTCGAAGTCACGAAGTCGCTAGCGCGACCCTGCCTAACGGCCTATCTCGTCTGGGGGGCGATTTCCCGAAAAGGCGTAATGCTGAGAGCTATTATCGAGTCTTCTATTGTCCCTGTGGAAAAGTGGGGGAAAAGGTTGGCGGGGTGCGACATCGTCAAGCAGGACCGCCTAAAGGGTGAAGGGGGTTCAAGTCGTGCTATTTCATACCCACGAACGAATGCAAGGGCCCGGTATGCCGGATTAACATCTAGAGGCCATTGCGTATCATTGGTTTGAGAAGGGGATCGTAGGGGGTAGAAGGGGAAATTGCCTCGCGGACGAGAAGCTAGAGCTTGGTTACACTCGTACGATTGCATTGGGCCGCGCTAAAAAACAAAGGAGGAACGCGATTAATCCCATCGCGAGGACCCCCGTAGGTGAAAAAAGACTCTATCATATCAACTCTTTACCAAATCAAGGACCGTAAATAGAAACTATAATCCTTAAACAGCCTTGGCTTCTAGGGCAGGCGGCCAAAACATCTGGTCCGTGAAGTGATCTTGAGATCAGGGGGATGGAAGGAGGTGTGCCCTCGAAACTTCCGCCGAACACCAAGAAAAACTCAGTAAACCTACTCTCCTTCCGCAGACCTTGGTGATCTAGGGGGGGGGAATCTGATTCAAGACAAGGGTTACTTTTTCAACGCGATCGGGGGCGAGGATGCAAAGAAAGGGGCCTGCTTGGGAATTCAAGTGGAACGAACCAAGGAGCAAAGCAACGGAGCAAAAAAACCAGCACCAGGGCACACGCATTTTTCTACCTCTTTAAAGTGCTTGCAGAGGGGTCAAAGAGTCTCAAGAAGAGTCCCTATTTTCATCCTCAGGTTTTTGTAAAAAATTAGGGGGGTCTAAAAGGGACTTCTTTGACATGTTCAATCCTTCTCCTGGGGTCTGCTTCAAGTTGTCCTGAAAGAAAGGGACAGCTCGAAACAAGAACCCAACTCAACGCTAATAGCGAAGGCCCTACTTGAGGTCTTCAAAAAACGTTTTTGGGGGGGGGGGGAGACCCAGGGGGGGGGTTGAGGCGAAGAATCTGTCAAGATCGGCAAGGAGACCGTCTTGTC
>Ga0179593_1451216_pt1 | contig 11523 bp, 8 predicted proteins | sample CZODoug2_1_08_16_FD_185931 | JGI IMG/M metagenome (GOLD analysis project Ga0179593, IMG submission 185931) | Vadose zone soil fungal communities from Angelo Coast Range Reserve, California, USA - CZODoug2_1_08_16fungal (PacBio error correction) | ecosystem: Environmental > Terrestrial > Soil >...
CATAGGCGCTCTGACGCCCAATCCCATCTGACGAAATAGGGACAGGTTCCTTAGAAGGGACTAGTCACTCGAATATAAACCATAACTATGTACGGGGGACGAAATCGACTCAGAGAGTCTGCCATATCAATTTCATAGGAGACACCAGCGACTGAGGGTTTCAAGGAAACGGATTGTGTGGCAGGGAACTTTCAGTCAAGAATTAGTGATAGCCTATCTTCGAAAGTGGATGTGAAACGGAGTCTGATCAACAACCCTAAAAGCAAGAAAAAGTTTGATAGTGCAGTGAACGAAAAAAAAGCAAAGCACAAAAACAGTTGAAGTGGAGGAAATCTGGTCAAGCATCCCCGAGCGGAGGAGGCAGCAGACGGGCTAGGAAAGGTGGGATAGGTTTCCTGCGCCGCAAAATCCTTTTACCAATTTGAGAAGGGGACATGTTCGGGGGGGGAGGAAAGACTCGGAAACGCCGCGGCGAAAGGAATTTCCATGACTGACCGGAAACGGAAAAGAGAAATCGCCGGAAGGGGGGACAAGCAACGGCGGTTAAAGAACTCAAGGTGAGCCTCAGATCAAGGTTTTATTTGGTGAAATAATAAGAACGGAAGGACGAGCACAGGAGCGGAAACAGGGTAGGGGACGTCACGGGGTAAACTACCGAGTACACAAACCAGATGTCAAGGAGAAAGGGTAAGGGTACGCTTAGGCAAATGCTAGGGTTAAGGAGGCCAAAAGCATTCTCGACTGTGTCACAGGGATGCAGTCACTGATTATGGCGGGGAAGCCTGCTTAACTGATCACTGCAAAAATCGGAGGATCGCGCGAATGATAAGACGGAAAGAACCAGGAATAGCGAAAAGACTGTGACAAATGACGGACCCGATGATCTCGTTTTCGATCCGCCGACAAGAGAAATCAAAAACTATTGAAGGAAAAAAAGTGTACTAAAGGGCGGGTGGGGGTCAAGTGGCAGGGGAACGCCTTGAGGACTCCAGGAGGCGAGACCATCTTCAAGCCTTTGACGTTGGGGGGAAGCATAATCTCGCTTTGAGGGTCTGCCTGAAGGGGAGGGAAGTAGAAGTGCCAAGAGCGGGCTCGTCGGAGAAAAAGGGGGAACAGGGGCTGCACTCACTTTTAACTTTCAACAAATTCAAAAAGAAGAGACAGGGGAGAAATTCACGGGGGTCGTCCGTAAGACCATCTTGTGCAGAGGCACGTTTCCGAGAGGGATAGGGGATTCAAACGCATCGAGCAAAAGCACATACCGGGCAGAGTTAGTAGGAACTCCAACCATTCGAAAGAACCGTTTGTAACCAATAAAGGGAAAAGAGAAAATAGGAGAAAGCGGTTTCGGCATCATTTTACGTTAACTAGGAAGAGGGACGCAGCGGGCGTGAGGGTTACAGAAGTGGTGGCCCCCAACGCAGGCAGCAAGGAAAACCGCGTCAGTCAGTGCGCTTCGGGGGGAGCACGCGAATTCGTCTCGAGCAGATCATAAACCGAGACAAGGCATCGCCACACGGATGTAAATCCAGCGAGGAAAAGTGCAGTTTAGTGATTATGGGCGTGGGGCCGCCCGTCCATGTTCAATAAATAAACGAAGGAAGACTGAAGAAGGGGGGAAAAATGAAAGTCTGACGGCCTAGAGGGATCGAGGCGTGGTCAAAAAGAGTTCAAAGCAGATCTCAGGGTAGCCGCTGCAGAGAGGGGAGAGTCATATGGCTCAACGTTTGACCGACGCGGTCTAACATCGAAAGTGAAAAGAGCAGCCTTCAAAGGGGAAGGAGGATTTGAGATAGATCGACAGAGCCCCAAACGCGCAAGTGGAATGGACAAATCTCGGGCGATCTAGAGAACAACGATTAGTTTAAATGGCAGGGTACGAAATATGAGAAGTGCACGGCCATGGCGAGGGGAAGAGGGGATCTAGACTACCTTAAGAGTAAAGGACTTGAGCGCAATTTAAAGAGACCTTGAAAATGGTAACTGGAACAGAGAGATCACGGGTCAGATGCCGCTGGTGGAACCAGGGGGAGAAAACGTGGGGAATCCTGAGGGTCTGAACCTTGGAGCTAGCGAGGTGAAAAACTCTACCACGGACATAAGCCGCTTCCGCAGGGAAGTAACTTGGGGGAGAAAACATCACTGGAGGGAACGGGAGGTTGAAGGGGGCGACAATTCGACGAAGCACGCCTCCTTCCAGGGAGGGGAATTGCGCGGCGGAGACACTTTCTCAGGAAACGTTCCAGGGTTTACGTAGAGGAAGAGAAGTCAGGGTTCAACGTTGCTTACGAGGGGGAAAGTGGGTAAACCCAAACTACGTGAGATGAGCGCGTCGGGGGTGCGACGTACCGCAAGCACCGGGCAAAAGAGGGACGTTAGAAATAATGATGATGACAACGGGAAATATCAATGCCAAGGGGGGGAAAAGTTCGTTAAAAAAATATCGCTTTCGAAGGTTGGTCTCGCGATCGCAAGGGCGATCACCTGTGACCCTGCCAGTTGGGGGGCGACAAAGATCCGCTGACTCTTACCTCAAAAGATCCTCTCGAAAATCCCGAAGTGGTCTGTGTAGTGAAAATCACTGAAGAGGGGAAGAGGGGGCTTTAAAAAACGCACAGGCAAGATTTGACTAAAACAGTTGTTTGCTGCAATAGAGAAACATAGTCCGGGCCAATTCCGTACAGAAAGGGACACCTACATGGACAAAAAAAGAATATCCTTAGCAAACGATCAAAGGAGAACGATGGGGGGAAAAGCTATCATTCCCGGTTTAGCATGGGAAAGGTACACAGAGTTACAATCCGGAACGATTTCAGTAACGGCGAGCCGTATATTTTTTATAGGGGGGAGGACGGTTGGGAGGGTCGATAAAACGAATCACGCGGCCGTTAAAGAAGGATGACCTTTCCGATTCGGGACGTGTCTTCGGACCGGGTTGACTAGGGAAGTAGCGTCCCGAGGGTTGGCAATCCGCTTGTGTCGATTGTCTAAATGTTTACCAGGGGAAGAGTTTTGCCATCATCAAGTTCCGGTAAAAGTGAACATTCCCAGCGTCGAGAAGGCGGTGAGACCGCTACAAGGCGGCCTACGAGATGGGGAAGCGCCATTCGGAGACGGAGCGGTCAAGGTTGGAGTGTCTGTAGTGTTTCCCGCGAATCCATAGTTGGGGAAGATCAGGTTAGAGTGGCGAATTGTGAGAACCCTCAAATGATAACAAGGGTGAAAGAAATAAAGTATGGGGGAACCTACCGTTGGGGACTTCAGGGTCAAGGGGGGCCCCGGATGGTGGATCGCCGTCGCATCTGTGCGAGTGGAAGGGGACCGAGACGGGACTTGGGGGTTGGGCGCCTTGGGGAGGAGATCCTGAGAAGAGGGGGATGGCGCCGAAACGTCAACGCGAACTGTGGCAAACTTTAGTATTAGAGGGGCGCGGTAGTCAATCCTGTCCGCGCATTCCAAAGCGAGATCAAAGGGGACGCGTACCTTCGTTGCCGGCACCATATCCGGAACGTAATTGAAGTTGCGGGAACTTGAATAAAAAAAGGGACTTCAACCATTGGGTTTGACCGACAGCTTATATTCCTTGGGACAGAAAGAATTCGCGGGAACACGCACCTTGATCGAATGTAAATGGGAAAAGACCAAACGGTCACAGGTTCATTCTTGGGATTTTTTCGAAAAGTGGTGAGAGGGGAAGAATACAAGGCGTCTGCAGTCCAACTAGTTCCTCACCGGGAAATAGTGAGGATACTCCGGGAGGGAACTACAAGGAAGGAGAAAGGGGGAGAGATTGGGATGATGATTGTTTTGAGTCAAGCGCGACTATTCACGAAGCAAAAAAAACAGTAGGAAAAGAGAGGAAGGCCGTAGGAGGCTGACAACCACTGAATACCCATCGGGGACCTTAGGAGAAAATGGGCATCGAGGTATCACCGAACTACTGTTCGGAAGGGACTAACTCCAGGGAAGGATGGCAGATAAATAGTGCCACGAACATTTCAGAACTTTAGCCGGTGGTTCGACCGGTTGGGGGCACAGTTGTGTGCCATCGATTATCAGGCCGATGCAAGTGTCGAATGATTTAAACGTCTGGTCGAACCCTAGGGACGGAATTTGAGGCTTACAAGTGAACCAAACATAAAGCAATAGAACAGGAGGTTCTGGTTAGCGCACCGATCCAGGGAACGCGTCGAATCGTCGCTGCGACGTGCCTCAGGGAGTGATCAGTTTCTGACCGTGTCAGCAAAAAAGGTTTGCACAAAGGGTTGAAGTTGACGGAAATCAGCACGCTCGAAGATCTCCAGTCAGAAAACTATGCCAGGACAGGTCTACAGGGGGGGAAAGCACGCAGAGGATCAAAAAGGGGCCGAATAAAAAGGCGCCTCAACGAAGAAGCAATTACGCGTGCCCGGTTGTCGCCTCTTCTAACCAGGCAGAAAAGATCAACTGAGCGAAACTCGATGGGAGGGAAAGCTTAAGGTAGAAAAAGTAAACGACCCCAGACGGAAAGGGCGACTTCAAGGTCGACTGGTCAAGCAATGCTCGTCCGACTGGTGCCAAGCATAATGTGTTCAACGGGCGAAAGAAGATGATGGCGGAAGCTGTCCTGAGTCAACTGATCAGAAAAAGATCAAGAGGACCAGCTGCGACGAATACTAAGCGGATATTGACCCCACAGGTTCATTCGGAGGGACCTGCCTGGAAAAAAGCACATTGAAACGGCCCGCTGGATCGGGGGTTTTTCGACAGGGACGAAAAGAAGAACTAATACCTTTAAACCTGCCGTTCTGAAATAGGAGGATTTGTCGTGGAAAGAAGTCGTGGAGGGGGAAGTGTACATCCAAAATATAGGATGCACGAATCATCGGGGTTGGGCCAATCAGACTACGAAAAGGTCAAAAAATGTAAAAACTACCGGGGCGGTAGAGGAATGATGTCCGCGGTGACATGAGGCAGACAAGGGGCGAAGTATTGGGGGGTCCTGGGAAATACCGTTATTAAAACGTGGTCAAAAGACGAAGCTCAGTGATCACTATCACTGTCGTAGGCCAGACCATCTGGGAAGAAAAGGACGTTTCCAAAGTCGTAGGGGGAGAGTCAAGATAGCTTAGGAGGGGTGACGAAAGGGACCCAGGGAAATAGGTGGTCGACGCGAGAGATCACCATTCTAAGAAGAATACCCAGGAGGACAGAGGAAATCTGAAAATATGCACGGTTTCGCATCAAAGTTTTATCGTTAAATCGGCCGACGCATGAGGCGGGGACTTTGATTTTGGGGTCCCCAAGGAAAAGACTAAAATTAACTCAAGTCTTCAACCATGCGCTTAGGTTGAGGCCTCGACTTTAGTCTCGAAATAGAGCTAAAGAAGGAAGGCACCGGACAGCCGAACAAGAACAAAAAAAAGAATAAAAAAAAATAACCAATTTTAAGTAAAAGTTAAGGTAAAGAGAAAGCACTAAGGAGAGGGTTCTGCCTCGTGCTTCGAAAATCAGGGTTTCGTCGCGAAGGTTAAAAGAAGAACGAACGGCCTGCGCTGTTGGTTCACTAAGAAGGGGAGGTTGGGGGACGCGACTAGGGGGCCGCGGCGAGAACAATCGATCGGCACGTCCTCGGCGGGTGAGAGACGTCCCAATAAATTTGTCTCGATCTTCGCCGGGCGAGCAAGAAGGTAGACAGGGGAAGAGATCGACAAGCCCGCGCAAGGTCAAAGCAAGAACATGGCGGTCGGTAGCTATAAACAAAAAAGGGAAAAAGGAGATTCGAAGCGAGGTGCCATGCAAGGAAAGCGGGGGCGAAGGGGGCGATGGAGATCTATCAATTTCACTCGAGTGCTCGCCAGGTCGACGATCAGACAGGCTATTGGGCGGAATAAACCGTTGACAAGGCTCTGGAGATTTTCTCCGCGACCTGTAAGCGCGGAAACTTTAATTGAGGCTTCTTACCAACGACCATAGATAGATCCGGTATACTGACCCAGAAACCGCCAAGGCGACGTCCTTAGTTGGATCAAAGCTTTTTAACTGAAAATAACAATTGAGATCAATCCGAAGTAAGGCGCGGCGCACGGAAGGGGGCGATGAGGGCGAGATGGTTTTTTTCTCGGCCTCTTCGAGAAAAAGATTACAGAGGAGTTCGGCGCTTCTGACGTTGGTGAGTGGGGCCTCTCCTAATCGGAGCTTCGAAACAGGGGTGACCAAAAGAAAAGACCGGACATAGATGAGAGTGAAAGAAAGAGCCGAAAACAGCTTCATATCAAGGGCCAATTGTAGCTTAGAGGGGACAAGATCTCTTGCGAATGGTGGAGCGCGCGACGTCAGGAAAGAGAGAGGATAGACAAGGGTGGAACAATATTCACTCGGAAAGTCTTGAAACACGAGAAAAGACAGACTCGGGGAGAAGTAATAAAATGTCTGGAGGAAGAAACATTAATTATCACCTCTGCTTCGGGGGGGAGCGGTGACCTAAAAAAAACTGAACTCCAAGCAAGCTTCGGGGGGACCATTTGGTAGCTTAGTTCCTATCACCGATTAAAAGTGTTCAAAGAACAAGGGCATGACAGAACAGTGTCACAATAGTCTAGTTTCAAAAGAAGACAAAGGAGAGGTTGATCACATCCCTTGGGAGGGAGGCCTTTAAGATCAAAGACTATATAAAAGTCCAGAGAATCCCCCCCGAATGTGACAGTTATGCAGGAGATATTTTTGAGGAGTTAAAGGCTGGAGGCGTCGAGACAAGAGAAGACGAGGAGGAAGGGAACGGTGTCCAAGGTCATGAGAGAATCGATAACCCCCCGGGTACTCAATCAAGGAGCGTCCGCGATGGCCTCCGCTTGGGACATAACGAGATTCGCACTTGGCATTTGAAAAAAGGATGAAGGCTTCCGCATCATCAGCTCGGGAGACGTGAACATCAAAGAGGAAGAATGAGGGGGGATGGGCGCAGCTCGGCTTACAAGAAGGGGAAGGGCGACCGATAACTTAACTGCTGGTCGGAGTTTCGCGAGCCGGTTGGAGGGACCGAAGACGACACACAGAGGTTTCCACCTACAGTTGTATGTGGGGCATTTTGTAGAAGCTAGGAAATAATAAAACGTCAGGGTCCGCGCAATAGGACTTACAAAGGTCTGTGAAACAGGAGGGTGGCGGAAAGCGCTCGTGAAACTGGTACCGGGCCGAGCACGGAATGCATGGCATGAGGGCAGAGAAGGGACTGACTTGACTGGCAAAGGAACGAAAAAGTACAACAAAAAAACATGGGAAAACTGGCAGAGGGGAGGGCGCAGGAAACGTCAAGATGGAAAAAACGCGCACTTAAGGAAGAGAAAGATACGTCCCTAAACCTGGATCGTTTCTGCCTAACCAGATAGGAAGTCAATCGGGGAGGGGGGTCCTTGTTCTGGCAATTGAGCCGAAGGGGAAGGGGCCTTTGAGGGTTGTTCTACCGAAAAGAAATCAAGTAAGTGAGAAACCGGTCAAGAGGGACAATGAATAATCTAAGTTACGGTATACACTTTTACAACACTCGGGAAAAAAAAAAATGCTCCATTAGGAGGAGAACTAGTGAGGGCAGAATCGCAGGCGTCCCAGTCCGCAACTATATGGGGGGAGCTCGTGCGTAATCTTGGAACGAACTCGCCTTCGACACGACGATGTAGGGAGATGAAGTGGGCGCAGCGCGGAGGCACCGTCTCTCACAAAAAAGGCGTTAAAAAGAGAGATGCGGGGAAAATCCGCAACTTGAGTCAAACCCGATAGAAGAAAAATATGGGTGTCGAATGCTGTCCGGCCGATATAGAAAGTAAATCAAAATTATGAAACAGTACGGCCCGGTGGCCTTAGCATGATACGTCAGTCAAAATATTTAATCGAGCCTTCAAGAAGAACCTGTGGAGAAAGGGGGGTGGGGTCAAACAGTGATACTTTACCTCGATTATCCGCCTGATGGCAGGCTGCGCAAGGAATGACGCAGGTCTGAACAACCATTCCATAAAAAAGGGGGGATTAAAGAACAAGACACAAAGCAGCACATCTGGGTGCGGGGGCTAACTGCGGAAAAGAAAGAGAAAGTTAAAGGGCGTCCTTCTAGGGGCGTCGAAGCAGCTTGGAATGTTCCAGGAACGCTCAAAGGAGTGACAAAAGATGTTGAAAAACGATGTGAAAGCAGCTCTAAAATAGAAGGCGAACCTCATTGAAATATCGGAAAGGGGGGAAAGATAAGGAACCTCGGCGACACCAGCCCGGGCACGACCGAGGCCAAAACGGATTCAGCTCAGATCCTAATTTTTAAATGTGAAGAAGAAGCTTCGGGGGACCATTCGCCACACACTGCGGCGAACAGATTGGGTAGGTAATACTAGAAGAAACCTACCGTATTTACGACCACCAGCATAGCACAGGCGACTTTGAAGTTCGGGGTCCAATGCTCAGGGAAGAATGACTCAAAAAAAAGCGGGGGTGAATCAAAGGCAGCGCACTGAGAAGAGTGCACAGGTAAGTAAATATCAGGGAAAAATCGCTGCCCACCGCCAACACAAAAAAACAAAACCACCAAGGCAAAACTTAGGCAAATAGGCGCGACGAACCTTGACGGGAGAGTCCCACTGTAAGGGGGAAAAGGAATGGACCGGACCTTGTACCGCAATGAAACGTTGACGGCCAGCAATCGGCTTTTTATCGAAAAGGGTCACGAAGAACTATTACGAGACAGGACGCCGTAAAGTGTCGGGACGAAGTTGGGTTGAGTGGCAACTTCAGGAAACGGACAAGTCTACGAAAAGGAGGGGATGTCAAAGAGTAGAAGTAATTGGGTCAAATCCAGAAGACTCGGGTGAAAATGGGGTTGCCAGGAAATGAGGGAAGGGGAGGAATTTTGAAGGAGCGGTACTCCGGCAGAAAAACCCCACATCGCTAAAGTGATTCGCGTTCACACGTCGACAATTGTAAGAGGAAATGCAGTATACTTCACTGGTACGCCAACCCATCTTGGGGGGTGCAGGACTGGAAAAGGAGAGAATACGTAAGGGGTCAGGTTGGCAAAACTGGAAAGAAGGAGAGTGGAAGAAGCGGCAACTGCGGGAGAAGATTTCACCTGCAGACTCGATACCTTTAGCCAGAGGTTGAGCATCAATTTTTAGGGCAGCCCAGAGACTGAGGAGGAGGCAGTTTAAGCTCTAGGAACCCACCGCTCGCAGCTCACTATTTGAGACGGCAACCAATCACACCACGATAGCTGCGAGGAGGGGACGAATTACGAGCAGATCCGAGGACGAGCACGGCCAAAAAGTGGTCAAACGACGCGGGAGATTAGACCGGCTTCGGCGAATAGTTCTGGGAGAAGCCAGGTGCCCCAAGCGAACGAGCAAGTCAGCGTTGACTGGGTCCAGTATCGATGAGGAGAAGAGCGATGTGAGTCTACCGTTTAAAAAAGAGAAAGAGAAGTTTCCACTGATTCGGACGGCAGAGAAGAGGACCGCCGGGTGATACTATTGAGCGCCGGAGGGAAATTGAAAAGAGGAAAAGGGTGAATAGATCCGCCTTTCGAAGCCGGTTCGGACAAGTACGATCAATAGAAAAGAACCAAAGGGGTCCCGTGCAAGGCCAGCGAGAGAGAGGAGGAAACCACAAGGGAAAGGAAGACGAGCTTTGGAAGTGGACGCGCATTGAGAGGGTGGATGGAGATCGGAAGGGCCACAGTAACGCTAACGCTTCTCAGCAGTGAACATACGGAAAAACCTTTGACTCTTTTAACTGGGGGGAGCGGAGAGAAAAGGTGAGAAAAGGGAGAGCGGACTTAAGACAGAGAGCCACATGTTCGACGTGGCACCTTGAGACTAGCGAGTGAACGAAACTAAGGAAGATCTAATTCCGCGGATATTTGGACAACTTCAAAACTAGGGGTGTTAGAGTACAAGGAGGAGAACGAATTCGGAAAAGCAGAATCCGAGAGTAGTGGGGGATTAAAGAGGAGGAGGAAATGGCGCATGCCGCTCTTTTTAGGGATCTGCATCAGAAGACGAGGAAATGCACCTGCAGCCTGACAGAGGTGGGGGTGTGGACCAGAAGGAGTTGAAAATAGTGGGGGAAAAAAGCTTAAAGAATCCTAAGCGGGCAGTTGGGAAGGTGAGAAAAAAAATGTTCCCGGATGCTCTCGATTGCACTAGGTTTTACGCGTAAGGCGTGACAGAGCTTGAAGGAATGGTTGAGCTCTTCTGCAAGAGAATCCCGGGGTTGGGAGCCAAAGGACGCTGCTCGTTTAACCAAGACTTCCGAGAGGGAAAGATTCCAGAAGGAATGGTTCTGGCCATAACAGCATGAAGTGATCAAACTGCTCGTCGGGTGCGTTGACAATTAGAAGGAAGCCCCGGGTTGAATGACGCTATGTCAACTGGGAGTAAGGCAGATCTACCAGCCGAATTCAGTGAAGAACATTTTCACAGACGGAAGTATGATTTACCACAAACGACTATGGTTATCAGAAACATCCGTGGGATGGGCGAAAAAAAAACCACAACTGGGCCCCAGACAAAGAAGCATAAACGATGGAAAAAAGGAAGAAGCCTTAATCGTAATAGTTGTTAATGTAGTGAGGCATTGGTCCGGCGTCGTAAAAACGATAATCACGCGTTCCTTTCAAGGAGGGGAGTGGGGACAATGCAAAGGCGAATCTTGATCCAGGGGAACGTGGGGGAATATACAGGAAAAGGGGCTTCGCTCGATGTCCTAGAAGAGGGGGCCAGAAAAATTCCGCACGTTATCAGTGGACCAGTAATAAGGCAGGCTTCCGGATAGAGAGCGTAGCCGTTGTATTCCAAGAGAGAAGCTTTTCTACGAAGAGAAGAATGTGAATGACAACCTTCGAAACGTCTCTGCATGGGGGGGTGCATGAAAGGGGAGGTAAGACCCGAAGCGGACATACAACCTTGGTTCGAAGGCTCAGTTTGACGGGGCGAAAATGGTCGACCGCGGGGAAAGAGAAAAGGTCCAAAATGATTCTCTGGAGAGAAAAACTGTGTTGCATTCACGGGTGGCCGGAAGGGAGAGGACTCACTCTTTTCCGGGAAGCAGGAGGGCAATTCTAAAGAGGGGGAGAAAAAGTCTTCGGCGCGGGATGGCAGGAAGAAACTTCACTTCCGCCCCGGGTAACTTTGAAGGGGGGGGAGGGACAAGCATATCAAGCCTTAGGCGCACGTACGACAAGAAGAACGGGAACGCGGTTAGCGAGGAGAAAGAAAAGAGCGAACTCAAGAGTGCGGTGCGGGGTCTGGGCACACGTGGTCAAACTCTTTCCCGGCCAATTGCGGTTGTTATCGGACGTGAACTTGCGCAACTAGGGCCATAGGAGGGAGGTAGTGGGAACGGGGACCAAAAAGGTCTAAAAAAAAAGACAGTGGCTGAACTATTCATGAAGAAGTGTCAGGAAAAGATTCTACGTTAATAAAACTTAAATAAGGGAGGGGAAACTCGGGGGTCTGACGACCTCACCTTCCGAAACCGATTCAGCGAGGAGTAGGGGGTTCAGCGAGA
>Ga0179593_1754605_pt1 | contig 11523 bp, 11 predicted proteins | sample CZODoug2_1_08_16_FD_185931 | JGI IMG/M metagenome (GOLD analysis project Ga0179593, IMG submission 185931) | Vadose zone soil fungal communities from Angelo Coast Range Reserve, California, USA - CZODoug2_1_08_16fungal (PacBio error correction) | ecosystem: Environmental > Terrestrial > Soil >...
GACCTCAAGCGACCGGCCAAGAAATACCCTAAATAAGATCGGCATCGACCATACCTCAAGGGTCCTGTCCAGAACAGAACTCGGAGGAAATCGAAAAGGCATCGAGGCTTCAGCCGGGACGTAAAATCTGCGCGCCACGTAGATCACTGGGAGCCGGAAAAGGCTTCGAGGAAAAAAAAGCAGAAAGGGGAGGTGGGGAGTGGCAGCCTCGAGACAGGGGCAGAAAAAAAGGAACAGGGTGAGCCTGGTCTGATCTTTAGCCACCTGTTACAGAGAAGATGAGCAAGATAATCGAGTCTTGATTGGAGAGATTAAGCAAGATTTACGCACCGGACGCGCGCAGTAAGGAAAGAGGATCTAATCTCAGGAAATAAGGGAAACTAACCTCGAGGGAGGGGCGTAGCAAAAAACTCAAGGGGAAAAAGACCAGAGGAGCATGAGAGCAATTAGAGTGTCTTCTGTGGGGAACACCGTGAGATCAACGTTTCCTTAAAGGAGAAGGAACGAAGAGAACAAGGAAAGGGGGGAAATAATCTCTTAACCACTTGATTGCTCACGCAACCTTGAGCTTCGACAAATCAAATAAGGGAGCATAAAAAACGGAGAGTAGAAATCCGCATCAACCAAAAAAGGGCGGGGGCTCTCGAAGGCTTCCCGTGTCCATGCAACATGGGGGACGGCCCTCACAGACATTGCCTACGCTCAAGTGGAGACCCGAGGTCCAGAGACCTCATCCTCGATGCCTGTTGGGCACAAAAAGAAACAACGAAAACGAAGACAAGTCTAAGCTGACCTGTATGATCATTACAGGAGGAAGGAAGAAGGGAAAGTAGAGGAACGAAACGGGGGGACCTCGCGAGAAGAAGGTCCTGAAAGAGGCAAAAGCCTGACCGCTGAGGGCCAATCCGGCGCTCTGACCGCCCCATCTCTCGAAAAAGACAACAAAAGGAGGAGAATTGGTCTCCACGAGAGAAAAGGGGGGGGCCAAGGTCGGCTGGCCTCGGTACCACCAATACCCTGCCGACGTGCTCCGAGGGGGACGTTAAAAAAAAAAAGGAGAAAAAAAAGTGGCTAGAAGGTGAACGAGAGAAGGACGGGAGGACGCGTGAAAATAGGGGTGTCTCCAACATCAAAGGATTAGTCTCTCTAGGCCCTCTGGGAGACTAAAAGAGGAAAAAGGGAGGATGACGGGGGGACGCCTCCATGTGGACTTGAGTCCTCAAGTCGCGCGATGCGCGTCGGGTTGAATGCGTAGCAAGGGGAAACAGCGGAGAAAGTCGCCCGGGGCGGGGGCCGAGAAGGGAATGAAGGGAATCTCCGACATCGTGGGCATGCGGAGGCAGGATAGAAAAAAGAAAAAAGCAATGTCAAAGAGAACTCATAGTTCGGGAATGCGACTTGGCGGCTCCGCCCGGCGCCGCGAGGGACGGACTCTTGCAAGCGGAGGGAAAGCACGTGTATCCAATCGCCCGGCGGGAAAGACATCGGGAGGAAGGGAGAAGAGCTTCTAGGAGCTCACTGCAGTAAGAGAAGGCTCCGAGAACCAGATCACGACCTTGGGAAATAGGTGGTGGGGACGCATAAGAAAGAAGAAACGCCCCTCGATAGACACGGTCTAGGGCGCCCGTAAAAAAGGGGGGGGGAAGGATCTGGGGATCGATTTGCCGTTCGAGAAGCGGAAGACGATGGACGTCAAAAAAGGGGGGTCGAGAAGTCTCTTCTCGGAATGGGACCCTTGTGGACGTAGCGGGGATTAAAGCAAGGTCCTAAGTCCGGGCTCAGAAGGGGGGAAAGAAAAAGGTGATTCTTACGGGACGAGGCTCGACGAGAGCGGTTGACGAAGGGAGAAGCCCGTTGGTGCCAGCATCGTCGGGAGACTCTCGATACTCCTGGGGATCCTCTTTTCGGCTCGTAGTAGTGAAATAAGTATAGTGGAATGTTCCACGGCGCGGGGAACAAAGTGCGAAACCCTAGACAGCGTAAGGGAGCTTTCAAGGGCGGCTCTAGTAACGTTAAGGGGGAAAGGATGACAATCGGGCTCCATTTAAAATGTCTCTGGTTACTATAGAGAGATCGCCTGGAGCAACGAATAGACAACCATCGTCTCCGAATGTGATCGAGCTGAGAAGAAATTGGAGGGCGCTAAATGTGGCGGGCGGGCCTCATGCAGTTATCTCAAAAAAAAAAATCGACACGTCGCGTAAGTCGTCACTTCTGCGGACACGTCCAAGCTCAGACGACGAGGAAATCACAAGGAGAGTCCGACGAATAAGATCAAACACAACGGGAGGAGGAGGAAAGAGACGCAAAGAAGGAAGGTCTGCGTCGGCGAAAAAAAGGGTCCTCAGCGCGCTGGTGACGCTGGGAGGGGGTGAACGAGAAACAGTTCAAAGGACTAGTCTAGAAGGCCATAAAAAAAAACAGCACAGCGTCAGAACGGCTAGGGACCAACCTCTGAGGGTCTCCAAGGGAGAGAATCAAAAAAATAAGAGTAAAGAGAGCGCAGACGTCCGGCAAAGAGGAAGCTCTGGGAAAGAGAACAAGCCGGGATCTCGATCTCAGGCCCACGGTCTAAAAAGTACGAGGCACACGTGCAGGCTCCTCCTCGACTGAAATGCGCAAAGGCGAGAAAAAAAAGTCGAAAACAGACTCAGTGCAACACGAGAAACAAAACTGCGGGAGCGCGAAAAAGACGCAGCCTGAAGAGCGGTCTCAGATGAAAAAAGGAAATAAATCGGAAGCGCGTGTGGTTGCCGGGCACTAACTTTGGAAACTCCCTAGGTCGCGAGAACCTCGGCAAGGAAAGGAAAGGTGCCAAGCTTCGCGCGCGAGGAGAATCTAGAACCGGGCACCGATCTCCGAAAAGGACGGTTCCAAAGACAAGCAGAGTAGCGGAGACCACTCCCTCGGAAGTAGCTTCCAACCTAAGCGTAAATTCACGAGGAAAAAAATGATCCCGTCTGGAACAAAACCGCTCGTCAAACATATCCAAGTTGGGCAACTGTGGGCTGTAGCTGAATACGGCATCCTACTCACAGGTTCATACCAATCTTGAAAGAAAGGGGAAGCCTGTTCGAATCTTGATCCCCTGACGAGGAGCCTAGAAGATCATTTCTTGAAGGCTTCTGCACGATAAACCGAGGTAGAAAAGAGACACTGAGCGCTGCATTACTCTCTGGTCGTCAGCAGTAAAAGGGCACAACCTGATTTAAAGGGGGCCGCCGAAAAATCAGACCGGGATTTTCCGCCATGAAAAGTTTCTTTCACGAAAAGGAGCTTGACCGTTCTATAGAAAGATAAACCAAGAGGGGGTCACGGTAATATCAATACACTGAGGGAGGGGGACTGGTCTAGCTTTCCCCCATTCCCCTCTAATTTAATCCGGGAGAAACAAGTGTTAAGAAAGTCAACACTCCTCTTTCCTCGGCCTGAACTTCGGACGAAAGAAGGGCAAGATCCGCCGAATTGAAGGAGTTTCCGGGAGGCGTGCACCGACTTCGGAAGCCCCTACGACAAGAATTGCCTGTGGGGGCTACAAAAACGGGAAATCCCGAATGGAGAAAAAAAGAGTTCGCTGGTCTCGCGGGAAGTCAGAGGGAAAGGGAGACCAAGTCGCAAGTCCGGGACAGTCGCGAAGACTCAAACCTGGTCTGGGGGAGGGCCCGGACTACCGTCTGCTGGCCAAAAAAGCGGAATAGCGGCGTTGGTCGCCGCAACAAAAGAGGAGGTAAAATAGATGATTTTGAGGAACAAAGTATCTAGGGTCAAAGAACTGAACGGGGAAACCACAACCACTGAGTATCGAGAGGATTGCCACCAAGAAGGTCGGAGACCTCGTTAATTCTCTATATCCATTCAGCAGCGAATAGGGTCGGCCTCGGGAAATAGTAAAACCAACATGTCAGATGAAGGCGCTCGGACCTAGGGGGGACTGGCATCGTTGACTCCATCTTACTGAGAAAAAGAAAAGAAACGGAAGCTTCGAGCCTAATTTCGAGATAGTGCAAAAGAAGATGTTGGAGTCGGAGCACGTGGGGCGAAATAGAGGGCCTTTTGCCGAAGCCGTTAAAAGGGTCGGAGAGAGAGGGAACCCCTTGGGATAGCTTGACGGGAAAAAGGGGAACACGCAAGCGCACAAACTATTCATAATATTGGGAAATTGAGAAGGGGGGAAATGCGCCACGGGGGGCCGGCGCAACTCCCTCGACTCGCGTAGCCGTGACCCCTGCGAAGACCGCTGCGTACTCTGCTAGAGAATGGAAAGATCTAAAAGAGGGAAATCGTGACGCGATCCCTGCAAGACATCGAGAGGGCGTCCCGGGACAACGGGGGCCAAATAAGACCTGGAGGGGGGTCATTCCCAGGAAGGGCAACAGATGAAAGGTAGCGGGGAAAAGGAAACCACTTCTGCTCCCGGTGAAAAATGCAAAGCTAAGAGGTTGTTTCAACCGTCTCGAAGAACTGTCGCGAGTAACGAGAGGTCGGACCGCGGGGGGATATGCATAGTCTGTCACTGGGGATATTAGGGGAGGTAGCGAGTGAGAAGGAGCGGGAGGGGGGTTTACGAATATTGACGCGGTCGGTCGAACAGAGGATGTAAGGCTGGCCGAGGTACTCGAAGAAAGGGAAAGGAGCGTAGAAAGAAGAATAGGTTCCCCTACGAGCCCAAAAAAACTCGAACCTCGAGACATAGGGGAAGAGCCTCTTAGGAGGAGGGGAGAAGACTTCAATAATGGTTAAGGTGTTGACAGCTCTTCTCGAAGGTCAGTCGACTCGGGAGAACGAGTGAGGTCTCGCAAAAGAGGGCGAGGAGGGACAAAACGTCGAAGAGGGAAGGCAGGGACAAGAACTTTAGACGAGGGGACGAGGGCGGAAAGGGGAATTTCGGCGAGCCTGGGAAAGTTGGGGATGAGATACAGTTTAGAAAAGAAATATTTTTGGAATTAGAGCTGACGAGGCTTCTGGGCGAGCTCAATCCGAGCCTTCTCGAGCGGGAAAGGGGAAGAGACTTTGGTTTGGGGTTTTTTCCAACACCCCCCACCCCAGGAAAAAGGCTGGGAGCGTATGAGAGAGCCGACGCATTACATAAATCACCCACCCTATGGACTCTTCGAATCAGAAACTCAAACAAAAAACTAGTATTGAAATCGCTGATATGGGGGATCTTACAGTTCAAAAGAAGGAGAGGGAGTGTAAATGCGACCGTACTTCCTACGGTGCCTCTCCTAGGACCAGGGAGAGAAGGAGAGACATGAGCCGAAGAAACAGAAAAAAAGAACCGCCTCAGAGAATCGGGAACACGCTTTGCTGGGCTGCGCATCTAGTCTCATCTCAAAGAGACGGCGAAAAAGTGGGGTTGATGGGTACTCGCTAGGAGCTGAAGGCAATTGATAGTAAAAAACGGGAACCGCTGGCCGCGCAGATTCGAAGTTGTGGGTACGCTAAATGGGGAGGAAACGGGCACGCCTTAAAACGACGAGTAAGGAAAAGGTATAGAAGATAGAAGCACCGCGTACAGTAGCGTTTAATAACTAACAAGGATCATGTGGAGAGAAAAAACCGAAAAAAAAAACGATTCGAGATAGAGAGAGTCCGGCTGGGGGCTTGGGGGACCCGTGCGGGCTTCTATCGTGGAGGCTCCAAGAAGGAAGACCGGAGAAAAAAACGAGCAAAAGGGAAACTATCATGAAAAATAACATCGGGGGGGGGAGACCTCTCTAATCATCTATAAAGCCTTCGGCAGATCGGAAAAAGGGAAAGGCAGAGCGCAGAAAAGCGACTTCCAAAAAAACGAAAAGGATCTAAGATCACCACTACCGATGAAGGAGAAAGCAAGAAGGAGGCAAGTATTAGGAACGTCATCTTAGAGAGGTATAAACCGGGGATCCGGGAAAAGGAAAAATCACGTTCGCACGAGACATTGGGAGGTCGGCGGGGGGAGCTGATAGCATACAGGAAGAAATGCACTGAAAAATGGTGAACAGAATGGGAGGAGCCTGGTCTCCCGCCTCGAGTATCCGAAGTTTCCAACCACGTGCGCTAGAATCTCGGTGCTTTCTGAGGAGGGAACGTCCGCGTGGGGGGGGGGGAACAAGCTTGCGCGAGGTGGGCAGGGGAATGCTTTGGAGAGTAAAATCGCAGTCAATAAGGTACCAAAGGAAATCAAGGCGACAGAGTGAAAACAGAGAAAGTGTCTCCCTTGAGGGTATTCAATCTACTATGTCAGGGTCAGGCGTCAGGTCTATCTAAAATCAGAAAGTAGCGGGGGCGATCTGGATAAAAGGAAACGGATGCCTGCTCTGAAAAAAAAGAGGACGAAGGCTCCGAAACCGTGCTAGAAAAAGAAGCAATTCACCCGACGCAGGGCCCGAGAGGGAACGAAATAAAACGGGAACTGCCATGGAGACCGGGAATGATTTCCTCTGAAGGGCTCCGCAAAGGAGCAGATCCTCCAGCTCCCAAAAAAGTCCTTTTTGGAGAAAACGAGGTTCAACGCTGACTAGAGGTCGAGTAGATTACTCTGATCGGAAATCAATTATCGGGGTAGCTCAGTCCGAAAGAAAAGCTCGCGAGCGCGAAAAGAGGTCGGGAAAGGGAGGGGGACGCCTGCCTAGGCTTGACCTCAACGCGCCAAACGAGAAAACAACAAACAGGGATTAAAAGAGGGTCTCGAAATCGGCAGAGGGGTCCATAAGGGTCAAGATTAAATAAAAGGGTATCTCGCGAGCCCGGTGGGGGGGAGAAGAAGGGGACTCGAACACATGCTCTGTAATTCGCTATGTCCAGTTCACCTCGACCGCGGAGGCTCAAAAAAGTGGGGTCGAAAGGAAAGGAAGGATGATGAAAGAGTAGACGACGCAGGAGGGGAAGGAGCGGCCATGCTGCCGTCCGACCTCAGGGACGAAACTCTGCAGCTAGAAGTTCAAAACCCCCGTCCGGGGGGGGGCTCGAGAACCGGGGAAAGAGTTCGATGTTGCTTTGAAAGATCAAGCGGGAAGCCTGGTGGAAGGAATGTGACGCTGTTTTGGGGGAAGGGAGAGGTGCCGGAAACTGGAAGGAAGACGAGCCCGAGTCTATGAGATCAGAGGGAAAATTGGATTCTTCAAAAGGTTAGTGAGAAATCCAGGAAAGAAGCGTGGGAGAGGCTTTCCTGAGATCGGGCAGAGGGAGGGGGGGTCTCTCACTGAGGTTCTTCCAGAGAGAACCTCACTCGAAGGGAGGGGGGCCGGTAGCAGGAGCGAGGCTAAAAGGGAAGAACTGGAAACTGTGGAGGAAAGCAGGGAAAAAGCGCTGGAGATGGTTTCTGTAACCCGGTCGAGCAGGATTCCTGCAAAGGGGAAGAAGTAAACCAGAGCCCACGTCTCGCGCCATATCTTAGGGGGGGTCCAAGAAGCGTTTGTGACAGACAGGGGAGAGAAAGGGACTGCCTGGCGGGGTCGACCGTAGAAAAGGACCCGAGGTAGTGGGCGATGAGCTAGAGTGAGGGGAGGGGGGGGAAGAGGAGTGTTGAGCGCCTGCAAGGTCGCGATACGTTGGCCCATTGGAGAAGGGAGCGGTCGCCCGAGTCTTCGGGGGGGGAAGGGCGTGCCGAGGAATTTAGAGGGGAGGCGGAGGACCGGGAAATATCGAAGAAAAAGTGGGGCCTAAAACGCATCGAGAGCTCGAGACGAAGGAGGGTGCGCCGCGGGGAAGTACGTAGACCCCCTTATAAAAAAAAAAGAAGGGGTTAAAGGGTTCAGAAAATCCGGGGAAAGACGCGCGAACGAAGGTCTCAGGAACAAGGCAGAAGGGGAACGCCTGCATGGCTTTGCGACAGTACCCACGAAATCTAGCGAAAGACATATCAGGCGGGGGGAAAAAGGAGTATATCGGCGGGGGGGGAAAAGATGCTCTTCCGGGCCGAAAGACGGGGGGGGGAAAGATCATCGACGTCTCTGTGCTTCAGATGAGACCCTCTCGAAGAAAAATATAGAAGAAAAACTGGCCTTTGAGGAAGAAAATGTGCCGTCTACGAAGGATCGAGAAGCGGAGACGGGGAAAATTCTACGGCGCCCAGCGTAAGCTCGCAGGAGGAAGGGAGCCGGACGCTTACCTGTCCAAAAAAAGAAAGTATCCACAAAAAAAGGGAAAATGATTAAAGGAGAAACTCGCAGGCGATACAGGGGAAGGAGAGGGAAAAAACCCGCAGCTGCCGTGACTCGGGCGCGGCCAGGGACGCCGAAAATCCCGAAAAAAGAAAAGATAGATCGGGAAGACAAAATGATCGCCCGAACGCAGCGCAGAGGAAAGGCGAGCCGAACCCGAAAGTGCTACGGAAAACGGCTACGTGGGGGGGAGGCTCGCCGGGCGCCTAACGGGACTACAACAAGAAGTACATGCGCTCTAATCTCGAGCGGAAAATAAGAGAAAGTGGTGGAAAAGCAGCCCTGAAAAGATGGAAAGGAAGCGAAAATGCGCGCTGCGACGAGTTCAGACGTCTGCCTCACTTCAGAAAAAGGGGGAAACACCTTCGGAGAAAAAAGTCTTAAAGGGGCAGCGAAAAGGAAAGACTACTGAAAGGCGCTCAAGAGTGTTCTCAGTTATAATCTCAAAGGGGTGAAGGCAGGGGGGGGAACCTCCTTCGTGGATCAGAAAAACCTCAGCAGTGGAAAAAGGAAAAATTCTGAAAGCACGGAAAAGGAAAAAATCAACGGAGCTAAGCTCGCGAGCGATCATGAGGGGGTGCAATAGGCGAAGTTCGTCAGAGACAAACTCGACAGCTCAACAAGAAAAAAGATAAAAGAAAGGGAGGATCAGAGGGACAAACTACCCTGAATGAGAAAGTACCGAAAAAGAAAGCCGAGGGGAAGAATCTGCAGAGAACGGCATCGGAAGCCGGGAAGTATGAAAAAGGAAAGTCACTTGGCAAACTATACAGTGGGCTAGTAGGGAGAACTTAAAAAAAAAAAGAAGGACGCGGGAGGGTTTGCAGAACCACCAAAAGAGGAAGTCGAAAAGATAAGACTCGTTGGACATGTAAAAGAAAAACGGTTTGCCGAGAAGCTGGGAAACTTTAGCGGAGGGAAAGGGGCAACGATCAACAGGAGATGGGCACAATAGTTAGGAAATCTCAAAAATTAACGACGCGGAGCTAAAGAGAAAGAGAAGAAGTCCCAGGCTACCTACTGAGGAGCCGGCCAGGGAGGCACGGAAGAAAAAAATCGAAAAGGAAATGGAATTCTGATAGAGCTCGTGGAGGCTTAAATCATCGGTTCCCTAAAGCGCATTCCCAAAAGGTCACTGATGGAAAAAGAGAAAAAAAGAAATGAGGCGCCAGCACCCTCTTCAAGGAGTGGAAAAAAAAAAGAAAAGTCGTATCCAGGGAAAAAAGAGGCGAAAGATGTACTCAGGGCCTAAAGCTGCCGGGGAAGGGGGGAAGCCCGTCAGAAATGATTTAAGAATACATTACGAGAAAAATTCGACGAGAGCCGCCATAGGCCTAGGGGGCAAGAGGAGCAAAGGAGGAGGTTGGGCGCACTCGGGGCAAGTCGAAAGGGTAGCAAAGCTGGGGACCTGGGATACCGATCGTCATTAAACACTATCAATTTTCCGAGAAACAAACGTCAAAGGGAATCTTTCGTAGCTAACGGAAGAAAGAGTTGTCAGTGGGGGTCAACCGAAATTCCTAAAGGTCTGCTGGGGAAAAGAGCCGGAAGGAGCCCCATAGCTAGGAAGATAGATTTTCAATCAAGCTGGAAAAGGTAAAAGGGGGGCATTGGACTTCGGAAGATACCCAAAACAAGCCTCTGCTAGCGGCTTTGGCCGGGGCTCCGAGTGAGGAAGGGCTTTAGGCGCGTGGACCAGGTCCCAGGGGACATCATTCTTCGCGAGTTAACGGGGGGGGTTCCAAGCCCCACAGGCATTATAGGATTACGGAGGAGAGTAGCATCCTTTGAAAGGTCAGGGGACTACCGTCAGACTTCTCCTTACGGAACTCCATGCAGGAGAAAAGAAAAAAAAAGCCGCAAAAGCTTCTACCGAAGTTCAGTCAAAAAAAAAAGGGAATGGGATGGCTATCAAAAGTGGGGGAAGCCGTAGCCCTGGCGAAGGTAAAGAATAATAATTTCGTGAAAGCCTGGGGATCGGACGAAAGAGAAGCGAGTGCAGGAAAGTGAGATTAACGGGAACCCAGCCCAGTCGCCAGGAACAGTCAGGGGACTAGGTCTCGTTGACACAGGGCTGCCATTCTCCGAGCTTGAGAGGGAAATTCGGGAAAGTGCGGGACCTCGTGAGAAGACTACTTTTGAGTACAACTCGAAATCTTGAAAATCTCCGAAAAGCTAAGGTAAAAAAGGGGGAACTCTCGGGAGGGCACTTCTTACGGGTCCTGGACACAGGGGCGATAAAAAAGGGAGGAAAAAACGAGGTGAAGAGGTGTTTCTGCCCCATTCTCGAAGGAAAAAGTTAATCAGGAAGAAGCAACCAAAGACGCCCACGGTCCGCGCAGAAGAGACTGTGGGAAAAAAGGGGTTACAAGAGAAAAAAAGGACGTTCGCGAAAAAGGGAATACTAGGGGGCTTTACCGGAAAAGGGAAAAAAGGTGGGGGGGGGATGAGAAAGTCTTCGTGAGGGGTTGTTGAAACGAAAAAGAGGGGGCCTACTCTGGAACGATTATGAAGAGAGGGAGAGTGTCCGCCAAAAAGGGGAGGACCGGACTTGCCGACGACGCAAGGGAAGGGATGACCGGATAGACGCAGGTTCATCGAAGACCCAGCGAGGGATAGATCCTCGAGAATAAAGAAGGAGAGTAGTAGGAAAAAAGGGGAGGGCTCTTCGTAGAGGGGGGAAGAAAATTATGTTTAATAAACAAAGATAGGATGGTCACGTGGGTTCTACCAGCGACTCTGACAGCCCGGAGGGGGGGTCGAGGAGCGGACTCTGAAGTTGAAAAGATGAGAACTGAGCTCTAAGCAGGCTAGACTGCACGAGAGCCAAGGGGGGAAGCGCTTCGGGCAGGAAAAATCCGAGCCGATACCAAGAGGGGGCAGAGCGGGTATGCTCTCCTCGTGGACCCTCGAACGAAAGTTCGGCAGGGGGAAAGGGGGGGAAAGGGGAAGAAAGAAAAAAAACACGCGAACTTTCCTGAGGAAAGACTTGGGCTAGATCAGAAAGATATACGCCTGAGAGGTCAAGGAGGACGATTAAAGAAAAAAAAGGTCGGAAAGGAAGCATCTCTGAAGCGGCCGACTCAGGTAACTGAAGATCACCCATAGTCTTAAAAAAAATCAGAAAGAGAAAGAAGAAAACTGATAAGGAGAGATGCGTCGACGCGGCAGGCGACTTTGGTGAAGATGCTGAAAGAAAAACGCGCGAGTGGAAAGCGGGGGGGGCAGATCTAACTCCGCCTAGAAAGATCGCGACGGAGACGTCAAAAAGCGAAGGAGAATCCCGCGTTCCGCCGAGCCCCGAAAAGACCGGAAAAACAAAAGCTGAAAGGATCGCATCCAAGACTTCTACGGTTGTGAAAAGTCGGGGAGAAGGGGT
>Ga0179593_1757953_pt1 | contig 11523 bp, 8 predicted proteins | sample CZODoug2_1_08_16_FD_185931 | JGI IMG/M metagenome (GOLD analysis project Ga0179593, IMG submission 185931) | Vadose zone soil fungal communities from Angelo Coast Range Reserve, California, USA - CZODoug2_1_08_16fungal (PacBio error correction) | ecosystem: Environmental > Terrestrial > Soil >...
AGAACCTATGTCCGCTGCAAAGGGGCCTATGACGCAAAAAGGAGGAGCGCCGTCCGGTGACCCCATGGGGGGGATCCCGAGGGTTAGTCTATCAGGGAATCTTTTCGTGATCAAGAGCGTAGCGTCTCGTTAGGGGGATTTTGACGAGCTGGGGGGGGGGGGTCCACCTTGGAAACCGGGGGACGGTTTTAGGAGAAGTACGATTCGTTAGGGAAAGCGATACATGTTAAAAGGTGACGCAGGACACCATGAGAAGGCGGCAAGAAAGAGGGAACTCGCCATGAAGAGAAGCTTTGCGGGTAGGTAAAAACCATCGGCACGCGCGCGCCTGAATCAGGTCTTTACATCCCTCAGTCGTAATGCTGGCCGAAGGGCAAAAGGAAATGAACCTAAGCCAGCAAGCAGCGGGGAGCGCCACAATTACCAATAAGACATAGGGGACAGTCGGGGAAGGCGGTGGGGAGGGGTCCGCCATCCAGGAGCAGGGAGAAAAGCCATTTCTTCGCACCAAAGCTTAAATGTCGGCATTGAGCGGAAAGATCCATGAAGGCCGGATAGAGGGGGGGGGAAGGGGGGGAGACGCCTTTCCAAAGGGAAGGAAGCTGGCGCGGGGGATCCAGCCAAACACCACGCCTTTTACGGACAGGGACCGAGAAAAACTTTATGTGAGTCGGGCGGTTCAACAGGAAAGTCCCCGACCTCATCGCAGGGGGGATCGGACAACCGACATAGGGGGCGCAGAGGGGGGGTTCCTTCTATCTTAGAGTGATATCCACCTTCAAAAAGGTTTCGGGGAAAGGGACAAGTCTCGCACGGGAAGGGACGGCGGCTTGTCCGAGCTCCCTTACCATCAGTGGCGGCATCTGGGAGAATTCGCGCAAAGGGAATCGACAGTCATCAGGTACTTCATGGGAGACATTTCCAAAGGCCGCAGCGCGTAGAGGCCTCCCGGACGACCAGACTCCGAACCATCTCACTCATCAACAGTCAAGCCACAGGCCATACGCAGTATTAGGTCGTTGAAAAATTTGGTGGAAAGGGGGAAGTTTACAACCCAATGAGAGGGAAAAACGTTACTGTACACTCGCCAAGATCTACCAGGCCAGGATGAGTATTGTTAATTATGAGATCTATCAACTACGTAAAGGAAACCAAAATTCACTGAGACGCCGCGAACCGGCGGGAACTCGGAGGGGCATCTCTGATGAATCCTCGGCTATCCAGGGGGGGGGGAAGTCTAGGGGGGGACGGCTCGTCTGGAACGATAGGATGGCACCGGTTCTGGCTGACCGCGAAATGGCCATCATTTATCTAAGAGTCAGGGGGAGTCTCGGCTGAAAGAATCGTGACCTTTCCTCCTTCCGGAACGGGTGAGTTGGTTCTGCGGTGAATCTCAGGGGAAGCTTTCGGGGAACGCAGTTTCCTTCGAATCATCTTACAGAAAGACAAAAAAGAAGCCTACCCTAGTCAGTGCGTCACGGAAGGGGAGCAAGCTTGTCATCGGACGCATCAAAATTGTCATCATCTAAGAAGGATTCTTACTTTATTGAGGGGGGAAATTTGGGTCAAGCATGGGGCACTGCTGACGGTCTGAGAACTGCTGACTTTGCGCCATCAGGCGGGGGGTCTGCAATGGGGGGGTCAGAGAACGGTGAAAAGTCCCGCAACTGTTACTGGTGGTGCCGATCGGGTTTCTTAACTCCCCTCAGGGTAAAAAAAGGAAGAGAAGGGGGATCGGCGGAAATGCCAGGAGGTGCGGAATTCGCCCATTGTAGGATGCGCCGGGGACAGCGGGGGTCTGCCATCCAAAGAGCTTGCCACTCAGACAACAACAAAAGGTAGTGAGGACAGAAGGGGAAATGGCATAGCTCTTAAGGAGAGGGGACAGGAAAAAAGGGCGACCGAACGATTCCAAAAAGGGGGGTCGCACGGGTGGGGGAAAAAGAAATTATCATTGCCCTGAGAAGGTCGGCGTCCACATAGGGGATTTCGGAAAAAAAACACGATCTGAAAAAACAAGAATTAGGTCGGGAAAATATGACGGACACCAAAGGAGAAAGCGTGGCTTCACCTGGGGCATCATTGATAGGTAGCACACAAGGGGGATTGGGGGCCCGCTTTCCCCCCCACCGTCCTTTCAAAATTGAGGGGGGAAAAATAAATTCATACCCTCTGGGGTGAGCGAGAGGGAATTGCTCATCGGGAACCGGTAGACGTAAAATCTCAGAAGGTTATTATTTGGTGGAAGAAGATAGTCGCCAGAAGCGAAGCCCTAATCCAGAAATGGAGGAAATGCAAACACACACAGTACGGCAGGAATAGGATAGGTAATTTACAGACCGAAGGCATATGAGAACAAGAGCGTCGTGGGAGAAAAAAATTATTGACAAGAGCGTGGAAAAGAACGGAAAATCGGGGATCGACTGAAGCTGCATATCGGCCAGTCCGAGGCATTAACCCAGAAGGGAGGGGAAGCACAAAGGAGGCAACATCAAGATCTCCATGCCCTGAAGGCAAGGAAAACGGCGTCACGAGCAGGGAGAGGTTTCGGGGCAGAAAAAAGAATGCTATAAAGTTTTAACAATCCCGCTATAAGAGAAGGGGGAGTGCGGAAACTAGGTAAGAAGGTCCTGAAGAAACGTTTTCTGGTCATGCAGGGAAAAAGGTACCGCGGATCACAAACAAATGGACAGAACGACTTACTTGGGAGTGGTCCTTTTCTGGCTGTTTATATTGGCATGTTGTGCACGAAAAGAGAGGTCTGGAGGAAAAAAAAATAAGGAATGGGGGCGGAGAAAAGTAAAATTGCGGGCCATGTGAGAGGTCGCCGCCGACAAGGAGGTCGATTCCAGGAGCGAACTCAACAATGAACGATCTACTAAAAGGAGGGATCTGAGAAAGAGCGCGACAAAAAGTCCAGAAAGGAAAGCAAAAGGGCCGGGGATATGCCGTCGGAAAGCTCTACTTCAACAACCCCGCGGAAATAGGGGCGACGATCGGGAAAAAAAAAGGTTGGAGGGGGTGGGGAACGCACCAGCTACTTCCAGTTAGGGGGCTCGTTCCGTTGTTTTTTGGCTAACTTCGGGTTTGGGTGTGTCCGCAAACCCAACATCGGAAACTATTCGGCGACTTTAGTTCTAAAGCGTTTTCCGCAGTGAAGAGTCACGGCTGCTTGGAAAAAAGGGAGGTACGCTACAGATTCCGGAATTATCGGAAAAAGAATAGGGGGAGCCGCCGTGAAATCTATCATCGTATGGTTGCCTGCGAAGAAACACCTCTTGATTCTGTAAAAAAAAAGAGGGGGTCGATGTCATAGGATTGGTGAGGAACGGGGGGAAACGGGCGGCAGCGAGGGGGGGGAAAGGCTGTTTCGGCGCCATTATCAATCCGACTGTTCTTGTACACCGAAGATCCTCAGTCGATGCGCGCCTGCCAGGAGGGGGGGGACAGAAAACGATAGGTTTCAGTTAGGAAATGAAAAAGGGGTGTCCTCCACCGCCGGGGGCTGGTTGTCCGTCTTCAAGGTCAGAAGCATTATCATGGGCTTGAACCATCTTAATTCTCTCAGGAGGCACGGGTCGGGAAGAAGAAGGGAAACAGACGGGGAAAAAAGAAACAAGGGACTAGAAAGGAACCGCTGATCAAGGTCCACGTAGAATAGCGAAGGAGATGGATCCCAATCTCCTGGGTTGTATTCGATGGAAGAACGGTAGGAAAACGGCGCTAAGCAAGCCGGGGGGCCGTCGAGAGGGAAAAAGCGGGGGAAAACAAAACAACAAAACCGGAGGAGGAGGAAAAAATACCCTATTTCCGTGAGAAACTGACGCCTAAGGCTTGCCGTAGAAGGGTCCGTTGCGAACTGAAAAAGCAACCATATAAAAAAAAGGAAGGATATTGGGGAAAAGGCGATCTCAAGGATCTGAGGAGCGGAGCGTCCTAGAGGTGGAATTGAAGCTGGCGGTGTTTGAACTGCTGATCCTAACCTTGCGGACAGAGCGCATTACTAGGGTTCATCTCGGAAGGGAAGGGGGAGGAAAGTTGCCGGAAAAAAAAAACACCACAACGCCGGGAGCAACAGGAATCGAAAAGACCCTCGCCATATCCTGGGGAGTCTTGTGGGGCTTTCGGAACACCAAGGCGGAGAGCGCCTACCTCCGGACCAAAAGCTGGAATGATCTGCCGACCTGCAACAGCGAATCCGCGGCCCCAGCACCCTTAAGGCCGCCCGTAAAAAAGGAGAAGAAGACACCGCTGTTTTAACGAAATCCACAGGGGTGGAGGACGAGGACCGTCGCCAGAAGGACAGGGCATGCTTCGGACAGCCGCGATAAATGGAATGGGAGCGGACTATCCCTGAAAGCTCCGGTATCTCGGAAGGTCGGAACAAGGGGGACCAGAAAGTAAGGTTTGTCGCTGCGGCTCGTCAGATCCCACCACGCCTTGGTGGGCGAAAAAGCCTGTCGCTACCGCTTCATTTCTTCGGGCGTTAAAGAAACTTAAAACGACAAAGAAATGAGACGTTAGGAAAGAAATCCCGCTCGGCGATCCCTTTACCGGTTGTGTGCTCAGGGGGTTGTGCCGAAAGAGTCACGCGGGCGGCCAAAGGTTGCCGACCGCGCCTATGAAGAAAAAAGGAATGGCGCCTTTCGCGAGGGGGAAAGACTGCAGATCACGACGGGGCAAAAGGGAAGTAGAAAAAGATCGGGGGGAGGGAAAAACCGGCGGCCGAGTGCATCGACGCATCCTGGGCTGTCGCGACTTGGGGGAAAGGGCCCCGCAACTCGCGCTGAAGCCAATCAAAAGGAGATTGGCCGAATCTCGGGTTCCGTGCAAAGAGGGCCACATCATCACACGCAACCTGCCATCACCCGGTAAGTCGTTCTGTCCGGGTACGAAAACGCGGTACAAGTAACAACCCATGAATGCCGCCAGAAACAGTGACACGGAGAAAATTAGTTACAGGGCCCATCGAAAAAAAAGGGACGGATCTTGCGGATTGTAGAATGCTATCGAGGCTTGAGCTGTCCCCGAAAACCAAACCGAAGGAAACTCTCGGAACCGCAAAAAGGTCAAGGAGGGTAGGTTCCGGATGTCGAACAGCTCGGGGACAGTGCAAACGTGGGAGGAGGGTTGCAGCGAGGTGCTCGCTGGAGGAGTATCCTGAATCGCTACTTACTCTATGAATGGACCGGTCTGACGGAGGGAAATAATGGTGTAGAAACTGGCGTTCACTAGCTTAGGCTGTTAGAAGGCCTATCCGAAAAGGTCCTGCAAGGAAGGGGAGTGGGAAAGAAGGGGACGGAAGAGAGTCTGAAGTGGAGGGCGGCGCGCGTTTTGAACGGCAGAAAAAGAAGGTACATCCAAGAGAAATGATAAACTATCGGGAGTAAAACCTTACCGTCGAGCTTTAGAAGGGGTCATCTCGCTCCCAATTTTCAGATACTTCGAGGTGGTCGAAAGTTGGTCCAGGATGTGGCAAATGAGGGAAACCATGGCTGCAGAAAGAAGAACCGCGGAGCACCAGAAAAGAGTGAGCCATGGTGTCCCAGAGTCTGCGACGGGTCCCTCAACTGATTATTCTGGGGGGGTTTTGAAAAGGAGGAGGTGTTCGACCCCAATGGAAGAGTTCTCCGTACAAGGTGCAAAAAAACAGTAATAAAGGGGCACTGAAACGTTTTCGGAGCCGTTGCTCGGTATTAGACAAGGGCTCCAAGCGATGAAGAGAGGAAAAAAAAAAAGGAGGAGGAAGGAAAGAGAGAGAGGTAGGGCTCTTGGCTTCATACTCAGAGCAACGTTCAGACACTAAAATTTCCCTTCATGGGGAACGGGGGAAGTACCGCAATGAAGGAAGGGGATCTAAAAAAAAAGGAGTCCACAGGGGGGAGAAACACGATCTGAACCACAGAATGAAAGGAATTTGCGGGACGTGGCAAATAAATAGTGGCTTAAAACCATGCCTCTCAAAGAGGGATGGATCAGGCAGAAGGAGAAAGTTTAGGCAAAGAACATCTAAGAAAAATTTCGGGAAAAGTAACGCCGTAAGGGGAGGAATTGTGACGAAAGGAACAAGCTTGCTCCAGAGAAACCTGGTCATACTGACGGGGGGGGGGGGGGGGGAAGATGGATGGGGGGGGGGAATTGTAAGATTCTTGGAAACTTTAAAAAGGCGCTCCTCCCTCCAAATAGATGACGTAATGGAGGAGAAACCACCACAGGAAGAGGCACAATTACTTCAGTAGAGGGTGGATCTGCTTAGGAAACAGTCTATTCATATAGCAGGGGGAAATCGCGATCAAAACATGGCCAGTCTAGCGGCGCCATCAAAAATCGGCGAGGGGGGGAGGTAGCATCATATCGGTCATCCGCGGCCCATATCTCCAATTCTACCAACTCTAATCAGGGATAATAGAAATAACCGAAGTCAAAGCCTTGCCGCCAGTCTCTTAAAAATAACTCAGGGGTGGGGGATATTCAAAAGAAGATCTATCATAAGTTTAACAAAATCAAGCAGATATATTGCCTTGATCGGCCAAGAGGAAGATTTCATCCGTTAAAAAAGGGGGCTGGGGAATTCGAGGGGGGGTGCCGAAAAGGAAAGAAAAGGAAAGTAAACGGGGATTTTGCTGTCTGTTGGATGTTGCGATGTTGGGAGTAACTAGATTCTGTCGGAATCCTCCAGGGGCGAGCTTCAGAGACGAGCCTTGGGGCCATGGCAAGAAAACCTCTACCAGGATGAGAAGGCAATGAAATAACTCAACAAGAAGAATCTACGGCACAGGCTTTATCAGGCGAGGGGGCTAGAGCGAAGGCGCAGAATCTGACGGGGGGGGTTCTGGAAAAGGGAACGAGGTGGAGGCCTTCGATCCGCTCTAGAAACCTCTTCTCAGACTTTAATGGAGGGCCTCATCGCAACCAATTCATGGAGAAGGCGTAAGAGGGCCGAGCAAAAGTCTCGACGTTCCTGTGAAGGAATGAAGTGCGTGGGGGAGTGGACGCGCGCCAGCGGAATGCCGTAGACCGGCCAGAAGGAGAGGGTTTAACCGAAAGCCGAGATAAGGCGCGGGGGGTCATGGATAGACCGCGACAGGCCGACATTAGAGAGAGGTGCGAAAGGGGACGGAAGGGAGACCTGAGCGATGTTGGGCCGGGGGGCTTCAAAGAATCCACACACCACGATTGGAACAGAGGGTGGAGGGCTTATGGGGGGGAATGGGGGGGAATAACCGAGGGGCGGCGGCAGCGGCATTGTGCTGCGGGGGGGGGCCATATTTCAATTCCGGCCTGGGCTGGAAAAGAAAGCGAGAGAAGATGCCAGAATGGTGGGACAAAGAGGAATTATCTGTAGGATATGGGGGCATTGCTGGGGGGGGGACCAGTCCACCGTCGGGGGGGCAGGCTTCAAATTGAAAGAAAAATTTCATCGAGGAGGGGAGTAATGCGCTCTTGGGAAGGGGGATGAAGGGGCAAAACCTCCAGCTCGGAAATTACACCTTAACGAAATCCTCTCGCTGAATAACGAACAATACACGAGAGACGAAAACCTAGCAGGAAGAACAGATCCTTGGGTAGGTACTGTGAGCGTTCGCAAAAGAACGGGGCTCTACGGAGAAAGGATCTTCGGAAGAAGATGAGAGGAAATCGGGGGAAAGAGAGAAACACCAACAAGGGGGATGGAGATGCCCGCGGGAAGGGCACTGCTCTCGACGAGGGGATTCCCGGCTTGCCGAGCAGTCCGGTTCTCCCTGCCAGTCAACCAATAGATACACACTTAATTATTGGATCCCTGCCTAGTGATATCTCGTGGGAACAGGGGTCTTATAGAAAAGGAGGGGAGTTAGGGGGGAATTTTTCACAGGTGGCGGTGTTGGGAGGATACTAACCGTGGCCTTTTAGTACGCATTACTATTGGACAATCTCTAGGGAAAGGGGAGGAGATTTGACGCACAGGACAAACCGAGACGGGATTGGGGAAAATCGCTAAGCGTGGAAGTCATTTTAGGTCTTCCACCACCATTCTGTGCAGTCTCTCGAGAAAGGAGGTCTGAAAACCAGCGGCGGTGCATCTTGCCAAAACTCTCAATTCATCTTCCGCACACCTTCTTATCCGCCCACCTACGCCTGAGACAGAGGGAAACCCTGGTGGGGGGAGAAAATTTGTTATAAAGGGGCAAAAGCACATCGATGTCAGGGGGGAGCCCTGCTTCTCCAGGCTTCCCGACCTCCGCGCGAAGAGATTTAAGGGGAAATGCAGGAGGCTCGGAGGCGTGCCTTTTCCGCCAAGGGCCAGTCTAGAAAGGTTTTCCCTTTGTCGCGTCCGCCACCACGAAGGGGGAGGAGGCGATGGAAAAGGAGCGCGTAGGGTGCGTTTCAAAGGACCGTCAAGACCATCTCAAGGGGTTGAAGAGCTCAACATACGGGGGGAGGAGAGGGGGGAAAACGTCGAGCGGATCGCGATTCCACCTCTACCGTTCGGGTGCCGACCTTCTCCGATGAGAGCATAAGGGAAAAGGGGACGAAGGGGGGGAATCGCCGATCAAAAAACGGTTCCTTCCGATCAATATGGGGGGGGACGGCGCAAAAGCATGGGAAATACAAGAGAGGGGAGGGGGCTGGGCGGTGCCATGGCCGCGCAAGCGCTTAAGGGTAATCGCCGCCCAGAAAGATTTGCCGAAGAAACGAAGTTGTCGTGAAATCGCCAGAAGCAGGGCATTCCAGGCAAGAGTTCTGTCCCCAGTTTGAAAGAAAAAAAAAACCGTACAGTTTAAAAAAACGCAAGAAGAGTAAAAGTGGAGTGGAAAGAGACAAATGAGGTTACCTAGTTGGTCTAAAAACATATCTTATCGGGGGCAGTGAGTGTTCACTTATATAGCGAATTAGGGATCCGCAGAAAAAAAAAAGAGTTCAAGGGGTCGTGACGCGCTTCGACAGTTTACTTCGGTATGCGATATCGGAGATGACGGTGGCGGCCTGTGGCCCTACAGGGGAGCAAACGATATTCTGCCAGACTACCGTCGCTCAAGATTCTTAACCGTTTCTTGTAGGGGGAAACTCTCGGCCATCATTTGATACGAAGATCTGGTCTCTATGAGGCTGTTCAATTTACGACTGAGCGATCCGTAGGGACCGACTGTGGGGGAGGCTGGGGAAATCGCATGTACATTTCACTGAATTGGGTGGCGCTATGCGGTTTACAGCTTCCGAATCTACATAAACAGCACAGCAATGAAATGAGGTGGAACAGGGAGAGGAGGATCCGTCCTCTTCGCTCAGGTCATCATCATCTACTTCGGAAATTATTTCCCATTTTGGAAAGCAGGGGGGGGGGGGGCTGCTGGATCCCCTGTCTGCCCACAGAGAAAGAAAGACACGCTTTGGGGGGCATGGTGTCAGAGATTCGCGACGTCCCGCAAGGATTAATTCCCCCCCTGGGTCAAGCCAGTGTTGAGGTACTCGTCCATCATGGGGGAAAAAGGAAGGCGGCGAGAAGGCCATATGTGGAATTCAACCCGTTCTAAACTAGATAACCAGTTGTATGGAACGCGTTCGTGCGAAGGGGAGAGGAGTCTTCCAGGGCAATGAGCGAGAAAGATCAAACGACGGAAGAATGAGGAAGAAGAAGGGAGGCATAAGATTTCCTAGTGTTAAGCACTACAAGACAAAGGAGCACGAGAGGGTCAACATGGGAGGAAAGTTTGGGAAAAGAAGAGAGGAGGCTCTTGCACAATTCCGGTCCACATGATTTGATTGCTAAAAAAAGTATGAACACCACAGAATGCAGGTATGCGCGGGAAAAATCGGGACACCATTCAAAAAAGCGGTTTGCTTGAAAAAAAACGTTTAAAACCAAGGAGTAGGAGGTCAGGACGTGGATTGCCAAAAGAGGGACAAGGGACTGGAAAAAAGGGAGAAAAAGTAATACGCCAGAGTGAATGATTAAATTGTGAGGAATGTTACACGCTTTAAAAAGTAGCCGGTAGACGTACCCGGGAGGGGGTAGAGTTGGGGGGAGGGGGGATTCGGCCCGTTCAAAGCAGACCGCCAGAAAAAAATAAAAGAAAGGGCATGAGAAAGTTAAAAAAAAGGGACCACGACAAATTCGGCAGGAAATAAAGGTATCGCGATTAACAGCCAGCAGAAAGAGCAAACGAGGGCTCACCTTATGGCCAGGCTCTCGGAGGGGACATAACGGTAAAGTACGGGGTAGCATGCAGAAGTTCCAGCCGAGCCTTACTATCTGCCACAGGGCTATACCGGCTGAAAAATCAAAAAGAATAACGGTGCCGCGGCGGCGTTCAAAGCAGTGAAGGGAGGGGGGTTCGGCCCGTCGTCAATAAGAAAAGAGAAACAAGCCCGCAAAAGAATGGGGGCCTTTTATAGCGGAATTTCATCCCTTTGATTACGTGGGAGGAACGTCTGGGGGGGGGGGGCCGGGGTTAAACTTCAAAGGCGTTTCGTCACAATGTGGGACAGAAGACTTGGGACCGTTTTGGTGAGGGCCGGTGATGGCGGTGATGAGGGGAAGGGCAAGAAACGAGGTGTCTTGAGGGGGAAAAAAGACCTGAAGGGGAGGGGGCTTCATCACGGGGCGGGCCATGGCAACTCGCCGCAGACCCGTGAAAAAAAGAAAGATGACCATGCGGCTAAACCATCAACAAATGCCGATCGACGGCAAAACGCGTGAGAGAAAAACGACAGGAACGGGATCTTCAATCTAAGGGGCAACAGAAGGGGGAAGGTGGATAGAAAGCGATCTCGAGACCGGCATCTTCTTCCCAAGTAGGGTCTGGGCGAATAGAAACCGGGCGTGGCAAAAGGGGGGGAAAATCTGGGGCACCAAAACAGGCGAAGGTCGCGAAGGGCCTGTTTACGACAAAGTGTTGTGGAGGGTACGCGCACCAAGCCAGCGGACATTGAGTTCTACAACTTGCAAAGGGTCAGAGCCAGATCACGAATGTCATAGTTCAGCGACATGCAAAAAAATTGAGGCGGTAAAAAAGGCGGGCGCCGTGCGAAAAGAACAGCGTGGCACGTTGCCGGCGTCATCCACATCGTATGGGTCAAAAGCGGTTTCGATGTGCTGGGTACTTGGAGGCAGACCCGAAGTGGTGCTTTCTTCATGAGGAGGTCTCTGTTTAGTCCATGGGATCCGCCGGTGGCAGGAAAGCCGACTAGAACGAGCGCGCTTCCCGTAATGTGGGATACCCAAGGTGGATGTTTCATTCTAAGTTTCGGGGGTGTGCCCCCAGGGTGGGGGAAAAGATGGGGGACGGTCATTTTCAGAAGCTTGGAAAAGAGGAGGTGCAACCATCTTAAGCTCTCTGTAAAGCACTTTTAGTATCATAGGGGGAACAACGCCAGCTCGGAGAGAATTACTAGTAAATCAAGCGGCATGATCACGACAGAGTCCACGAATAGCGAAAAGGAGCCCAATATCCTTAAATTGTGGGGATGGGTTAAAAAACAGGGCAGATCACCGACGTGTAAACTGCAAAGGATCGGCGTCAAAGCATTTAAGACATCTTT
>Ga0179593_1471196_pt1 | contig 11522 bp, 21 predicted proteins | sample CZODoug2_1_08_16_FD_185931 | JGI IMG/M metagenome (GOLD analysis project Ga0179593, IMG submission 185931) | Vadose zone soil fungal communities from Angelo Coast Range Reserve, California, USA - CZODoug2_1_08_16fungal (PacBio error correction) | ecosystem: Environmental > Terrestrial > Soil >...
CATATATGGCGCGGAGAATAACATCCCATCCTGGAGAGAACCAAATTAATCAAAAAAGCAGGAAGAAAAAGTAGGCCAAAATCCGGGCAAACAGGGGGAGGGACCGGTTAAGTCCATAGACTTATTAACGATCAGACTATGACTGCCCGCCAAGCCGACGAAAAGGTACAAAGAGGGGGGGGCGAAATGGGGGGAGGGTTCAAAGCTCTATACAAAATAAAAAAGGAGTTCCAGGACTATGAATTGAAGACGGGTGATGGAAGGACTATGGCGGCCAACCGTGGGAGCGGTCATGGTAACATTTAAACTTCGGATCCACGCCACTAATGTGAAAAAAGCTATAAATGAGAGTGGAGACGCTGGGCCCCCTTGAAACAAGCCAGCCGGAAACCGCCAAAGGTGGGTTTGCAGTTTTATGACCTTGGAGCAAGGTGTACTCTTTTTAAAAAGTGTGAGGCAAGAGAAAAAAAGGCCCAAAACGCGCAACCTCAAATCGCGGCAACCTTCCATTCTAGGGGGAGCGCGGAGTTTGGGGGGAAAAAATCGACCTTTCGGCCAGGGGGGAACCAAAAGGGGAAACCAAAAACCGCTGGTTGGCCCAGGCTAGCGTGAACAGCGATTTTGGGTCCTCTTTTTGTTTACAAAGGGGAAGTGGTAATCAACAAAGAGAGAAAAGCGAGTGGGGGGGTGGCACCCTTGACATCTAACCTAAAGGTACTCATGCAATGTTACCGGGATATATCAGGGAAGAAAGAGAAAACGTTAAAGGAGAAATGGCTCCAATAACAACCATCGGCTGACAAACGCCATCAGGAAGCAAAAAAGGGAGCGCCGGGGAACGTCTCTCCGGCTAAGGTGGGAAAAAAAGGCTTACGTCATCCTTGGGGAAAAAAGGAGGGGCTCAATGGACCCATTGATCGCATACGAAAAGCCCTGAAAAAAATAACAAAAAAGCAACGAGATAAGAGGACAAAGTAGACCAAAGAGGAACACTAAGAAAAGGACGTCAAAAGACAACGCCGGTAAAAAAACTCACCTACAAGGAGCTTAAGGGATGCTGCGGGCCCTCAGGGGGGGGGCGAGCTCGTAACGTGCAAAAGGGGCGATTGAGGTGCCTGGCGCAGGCCAGATTATGTTGGCGCAGAAAAGTAACCAATGTCCCTCAGAGCGAAAAGGGAATATGGCGAGGGGGACTTAAAGGGGACAAAGAAAAACACGGGTAAAACGCAGGAAGCACAAAAAACCCAGCGGTTTCACCCAAACTTTTTCAAAAACTGAACCGAAACAATGAACTCCACGAATGCCTGGCAGGAAGAAAGGGATCGATAAAAACGTCGACCCTTCACAGCCTCAAGGACAAAGAAACGAGCCTTCTAGCACAACCATGAAGGGGGCCGAGTTGTGTTCATTCAACTCTGTAAAGTCAAAAGTGTAAACAGTAAATCAGGGATTTCAAGGGGAGGAGAAAAAAAAAACGAAGGGGTTAATCCAGACCGGAATCGAGATCCAAAACCAGTGTGTCGATCAGCAAAAAAGGAACTAAGCCCTCCAAAAAAAAAAGCCCAAAGAGGGGGGTGGATGATTGGGCAACAAAAAATTTGGGGTCGGGTGGTTGTCTCAAAAGCTTCTGAAATTTTGGGCTGAAGGCCAGTTTGTGAGGGGGGGTCACGCAAAAAATCCTAAAACAAGTTCGTCAAATATACGTCAGATGAAATCGAAAAGTGAGGGAGCAAAGACGGTAAGGGGGAAACGGGAGAATTGTTGGCCCGGGGGATCAATAACTAAAAGCAGCATTTATTTGAACCGGTACGCGCTCAAAAAAACCCGGACAAAAAGCCCGCGACAACGGAAAACCGATAGAAAAAGATGGACTTTGCCCAAACACCGAAGTCTGGCCAAGAAAGGGCTTCAAGAAAAAAAAGGCAGGGAACAGAGGCACCGGGCAGGGCAAACCGGGGGGCACCGAGACAGCACCCATGGTCCGAAAAAATCCAATACCACTAGAGGGAATCAGTACCCGGACTCGCAAAAATGGAAGCCGAAACGACGGGGGAAGGGCCAAAAACGGAAACGGAAAAAATATCCTGGGAAATACCCGGATGTTTAGATTAACCCTTACAGTGAGGCAGCGGCAGGAGACCTGTTGTCAGGAACCGGAGGGCAGGCCGGCTCGCTAGACGCTCAACTCAGCCGAATGTTCAAGGACGATAGGGTATGTCTAGGCAAGGCCAACGTCAGGGAAGTTGGGAAGGGCTCTTCTGGCAAGACCCAGGAAGCGCAAACGGAGAACAAGACACGAGAGCACCAGAAAAGGCCCAGGGTGCTTTCAAAAATCTGCCAGACAGCCATGCCCGTCGTGGTCGTCAGGGGAAAGAAAAGGATCCGGAAAGAATAATTCTGCCCCTAAAAAAAAATCGTGTTGATATTCTAACGGGGCCGGGGGTGGCGGGTGGGGGGAAAGGAAATGAAAAAAAAGAGAAAGAAAACCGGCGGCGGGAAAGGAAAAAAGAAAAGAGTCCTATAAAAAACCCATGATTTCAAAAAAGGAGATGAACAATGCGCACGAACGGGAAGCACCGCCCGCTGAGTTTGTCATGAAGCGAGTGGTGCAGGCGTCGCCAGCCGATAGGAGGGGGGACAAAGGGGGCTGGCAGGGACCTGAACAAGGCAACCGTCGTCCCAAAATACCTTATTCCCAAAAAAAACGAAGGGTCCGGGAGGGCCCTGGATTGGTGGGCAAAACGCCGCGTGAAAAAGCGACAAAGTGCCTCCGGGGGCAGGGCAACGGGCCGGGGTGATTGACAGGGTCTTACCTCCGGGTGGGGAAAAGGCCACTGGGGGGAAGCCGCCAGGGGAGAGAAGGAGAACAAGGGTGATTGCGATACTAATAAATGGGGACGGGAGTCGCAGAGTTGCAATCGGAAGAAAGGAGAATGGGCGCGAACAAACTTCCGAACAGGGGGGAAGGGGATAATTGCAAAAGATAGTTGCAGGATCATAGCAGGGAAAAGGCAAGGGGGGGGGGGTAAAAACACCTCTTACTTAACCAAAAAATATGCCGAAGGAGGGATTGGGGGGGAATGCCGCTTCCGGGGGCCTGGAATGGTGTGTGGGAGGGAAAAAAAAAACGAAGATCCGATGCAACCCTCGTGAAAGTGCGGAAGGTTTTGTTGAATCAGCCGTCAATATGTCTGGGAAAAGCTAGGAGAAGAGGGGGTGGACAGGGAAGGGACCACGATCTTTTCTTGGAAGGACGGGAGAGATGAGGGGGGAGGAAAAACTCAAAACAAGAAAAAGAAGGGGAAAGAAAGGGAGGAGGCAGGTGAGGAAAGGAAAAGAGAAAAGAGGGAGTCTCGGGTCCCTTCAAAGAAAGCTCTTGCCCGGCGGGCGATCGAGTGGCACGCAAAAGAGAATGCCCCATCAGGGCGAGATGAAGACGAGGAAAGGAGGGGGGCTACCAGGGGCAACGGGAAATCGGGAACTTGAAGGAGACCGGACTCATTTTACCTAACGCTTACAAGGAACTGGGAAAAAACGTCGGTTTGGCAGAGGAGGGGAAGGGGGGGCAACGCCAATGACGGTTAGAAGCAGCTAGAAAGTAGAGGGTGGCATAGTCTCCCCAAAAAACCGGTTTCCAGAGTAGCAGGGACGAAGCAAAAAACACTGGCGACTGACCCAACGTGGAGAGAAGGGGAAAGACCAGAAGCCGTTGGGAGGGGTGCAAGGTGGCATAGGCCCCCAGTCCGGGGGGACCTGCGGGGCCAAAACTGTAGTGATGGGGGTTTACGGGACAGGAGGCGCAGGGGCCGGCCTCCTGGGGGGCAAAGAGGCGAGTCTGATAAACACTTACCCTAAATCTAAAGGCAGGAACACCCGGACTGGAGGGGGGGCAGGGGGGACGGGATGCCAGAGATGTTAGAGAGGGGGGAAGGAAAGAAGACAAGGCAACTCTGTTGGGTATCTCTGGGAAGGGGATCGGTCGATCCAAAAGCATAAACTGGGGATAACCAAGGGGAACGTGGTAAAGGGGGGGGGACACATCTGAAAAAACACCTGCCCCCGCAGGGAGAGAAGGAGTGGAACGGATGAGGAGGCCGGTCGGGGAGATCGGAAAACGGAGACGCAGGGAACACGACTGACCGGGACTTTAAAGAGAAAGTATGAGAACCGGAAGGACCCACGATGGCCTGGGGCCCTCCAGAAGGCGAGGTGGAGGAGCTGATAAACTTTCCGGTGTCCTCCAACCACAGGCGACAGTGCCGAAGGGGACACCTCGAACAAACCGAAGAAGGGGAAAAGAGGAGGAAGGCCGGAGAATGCATGTCCGCACGAACAGACAATTCAAACATACAATGACCATCCGGCTTGAAGCAAACCAACGGAAAAAGGTTAAGGTTGTCATTTCAGTCATAAGAAACTCAGGGAAAAAAAAAGAGGGTAGAGAACAGTATAATTTGGAAAGGGTTTCCGTGAAAAAACAAGGCCCCTCGTGAAAAAAACCCTGGGAAATCAATTTGGTGTACTATGAAAACTGACAACATCCACAAATGTGTCGGAAAAAACAAACGGGGGTCAGCGGGGCGGCAATTTGCAGTGAGATAAAAAATAAGATAAAAAGGGGGGGGACCGGTCCTATTCCCTAACATTGGCTTGGGGGCAACAGTCGATAAGAGGAAAGAGGGGTGTTGTCAGGGAGGTTGTTGACGGCGGCGTAAAGGGGCACGAGGGACGAAAAAAGATAACAATAAAATAAAAACACATGACTCCTAGAAAAAATTAGCAGAAAAATCGTTGGGGTCCGTAACAACAGCGAGACGAAAAGGGGGGGGGGGGGGTGGGGAAGGAGAAAAACTGGAGGCGCAGAAACAGGACAAAAAATGGAAAAAAGAACACAAAAGGGCCCGGGGGCGGGGAAGAGGAAAATACGATGACACATCAGGGGTGGTCAACCGACTACTTTCTTGCAAGCAAGAATCAAAGGAATCTATGAAACTTGGCATGACATGCCAACAAGAGCAGGGGGAGGGGATTAACCACCCAGACAGGAAGAAAGAGAAGCAGAAATGGGGATCAAGGCTAAGGGCGGAGGCCCGGTAAAGCTTCGACAGATAGACAGTCTCAATTCCTCGAAGTGATTGGCGGTCACATCACTTAAGGAGGTAAAGCAGGTTCCAGACGGAGTATACTGTGGGGGGGGAGGACAGGGGGTTGGGGTCCCAACGCCGTAGCGCCGTCCATAGGCCAATTCGTGAGCGAGAGGCAACAAGGAACAAAGAAAGGGATCGGAGAAAAATCATCGGCCTGACGCCGTAAAAAGGAAAGGGAAAATCCATGACATGAGATCTTAAAGCCCAGAAATCAGACTGGTCTAACTGGGGATCAACTGGGAGTGCGTGTCAAATAATGAATCATGGGATATGTAAGGCGGAGGGATATCGGATCAATGGGGGGGGAGGGAACCGAAGAGATCAAGACTGTCAACTCCGGTCTTGGGGAGTGGGGGAAATCGGAGGCGCCGCCAGAAGAATCGATGGTGATGTGGCGGGGACGCACTCGGTGATGGTGAGAAAGCAGGAAATAAAGGGGTGTACTGACGGGAATTAATTTGTCACACTTCCTGAGGAGAGGGGCAGAAAGGGGGGGGGAAAGGTCGAGTGACTCGGCGGCTCGCACACGGGGGACCCATGGGGAGAGAAAACGAGAAGCAGGTGTATCATATGGTTTGGGCCGAGCTTGGGTGACCCTTCCATCAGGTCGAATAACCGGCCATGCAACTTAAAGGGGGTTACGAGAGAAGTCACCAGCACAGAAGCAAAAGAAAGCCGACTGGGAGGAAAAAGGGGTTTGGCCGACTGAGGGTGGAAAAAGGCCGAATCTCATCCACAAAAAGGTCACGCAACGGGAGCGGACGCGAATATGAAAATCCCAGCAACGCCTAAGAGGAAAACCAAAGACTGCCTGCACAGGGCTGAAGTGGGAGTGAGTGCCAAGGTTCGGTCAGACCAGAATAGAGGCGTGCAACTCCAGTGCGTCGTCGACGGGGGGGAAGAAATAGGTCAGGCCCGCTCGACAGTGCAGAAAAAAAAAGGAAGAAAGGTGAACCAGCCCAATATCGCCATACTTTCCTTCCGGAGTGAGTGTTCACTATAACATCAGGCCTGTTCCGGCCGTAAGGGAGGGGAATAAGAACCTCGGGATTGAAAAATAGGCCGGTCAGAGTCAAGAAAAAAAGGGGGGAGGAAGAAAACCGGAAAGCACAAGCAACGAAAGTTCACTTCTCCACAAAAGATGAAAGGTGAGGCGATGAGGCTTGAGGGAGGGGGAGAGAGAAGCGCTATCATGAGGCTCCTGCCAGAAAAAAAAAAAAGAAAGGAGTAGGAGGGGGAAAAAGAGTGTACGAGACAGAAAGAAAAAGTACAGAGGAAGAGGGGGGAAGTGTATCCAGCTTCACAGCACTTGCAGCATACCCGGCTAAAGGGGCCATTCAGGGAGAGGCTTGGGCGTCCCACACACGGGGGGGGATCTCAAAATATCTTGGAGAGTGACCGAGATCAAGAAAGGGGGGGCAGGCAATCTAGAAAACTAACGAAGGGCGATTAGTCAGACTAGAAACGAAACTAAGTCTAGAGTCCGGGCAAGTAGACCGTGCGCCTATGAAAATGGCAAAGGTGGGAGGGAAAAAGGGGCTAAGCGGCACATTGACGAGCAAAAGGGGGTCGGGCCGGGGGACATGTGACCATAAGGACTCACGATTTGCCGAGATCGGGGAGAAGCCGAAAGCTGGCCTAAATCCTCAAGCAGGAAGGAAGAAAACCGGGGGAGGGGGGAAGACGTCGTTGGGGCTTGAAAGAAGGAAAAAACGGGTTGCGACGAGGGTGAAGAGGACTGGATGCGGGCACCGCGGAAAAACTCGCGCGGCAACCACCCATGTGGGATTCAGTCAGGAGGCGACGAGATGTGGAAAGTCGAAAGTTATCCAGGTGGAGAAGTGGGCCGCAGGGGGCAAGACCTGCTGGCCTGGGGCACATAAGAAAGGGAAGAGCGCTTTGAAGCACCATTGCCGTGGGCTGGTGGTTTAAAAAAAAAAAGAGGGGTTAAAAAACGGGTCGCAAGCCCAGCGAGGGGAGGGGAAAGGAAGGTACCAACAAAAAAAAGGGAGAAGGGGAAAAGAAATCCAGCAATGCCGGACCAGGGGAAACGGAGAAAAGAACAGGTGATAGAGGGCGGTCGAAAAGACGCTGAGGCCACAAAAAAAGAAATACGAGCGCCGGGGGAGCTCCGGGATAGGAGAGAAAAAAAAAGGAAGGGACGGTAGAAGCGACAGTGATCGGGCAGGGGACGAAAAAAAAGAAATTGAACGAAAGAGCCGAAAGGTGATGAGGAGACAAATGGTTCCCTAAGCTGAACAAAGGCTCCGACGGGAAAGAAAGGGGAGCACTTGGATTCCAGGACAATTGGTCCTGAACGGTAACGAGAAGACGGGGACAGACTGTCAACGGGGGGCCGATGGGAAAGGGGAGGGCGGGCAGGAAGGTTGTCCTTTATCGAAGGCAAGGGGGACTACCTCAGATGGGGGAACTAATATGGCGAGAAGGGAAGGTAACGGGGCAGAAACAGAACGGGGGAACATAAAAAAAACCAGCACGGAAAAAAAAGCCAGGTTGTCCCCAATTTGGAAGGACTGGAAACAAGAAGGAAAGGATGAGGGGGAAGATCCCAACGATGCTTCAGGGGGAAGGAAACTCAGGAATCGCCACCGCCTTCTAGAACTAAGGCGAGAAAAAAGAAAAGGGGGAAAACGGAATTTTTAAGGGTCAGCAAAGAAGTGGGGTGAAAGAAAAACAAGAAGTCCGAAGAACGTATATTTGACTTCAAAAGACCTAGGTTGGGCTCCACTAACCGGAAAAAAAAAAAAAAGAACCGTAGGGGGGTCGATCCGCAAAGTCCTGTAAGGGAAACGCAGCGGGATGATCATGGGGTCGTTGTCAGTATTCGCCGGCGACAAGGGGCCATCTAAAAAAACAAGTGGGAGGAATCGTGGGATGAGAAAAGAGGACGCGCGCGAAAGGTTTAAAGGGAAAAACGTCATTGGGACAAATAATCGAACCGGAAAAAATCCATGGGGGGGTCAGGGGAAAGAAAAGGTAAACCCCCGGGAAAAAGAAAAAGAAAACTATAAAGACTTCGTCGACGGGGAACCTCAAAACGAAAAGTCGGGAAATAGGGGAGAGTGGGGAAGATAGGGCCTCAGAGGAGACGGGAAAAGGTGGAGAACCCTAAAAAAAAACTCATAACAACCGGGCGAGTTGGACAGGGGACAACTAATAAACCAATGTGCCGAGAGATAGGCACAAGAATTCAATGGGGGCAAACTGTTCCACTGAAAGACGAAAAATTCGTTCTGGAAATGGACACGGAAAAGGGCCCGGGTATGAAAAAGGGAAAGACAAAAGAAGGCGGGGGGACCCCAGCCCTCTACAAACCTGGTTGGCAGGGGTGGAAACTTATCTGGGCGCGAGCCGGGGGACCGAACAGCTAACCAGGATCCCGAACGGGGAGGGTCTTGTTCGAAGGGGCAAAATAGGCGGGAAGCAGGTGACTCATTAGACTCCACCCTAAAATAGATAAAAAGAAGAGGGTCCAGGGTAATTAGAACACCTCAGGAAGAAAGGGAAGTTAAATAGGACCTCACAGCAGGCCGGGTCTTTTCTTAGGAAAAAAAAACGAAAATCGAAACCGAATGAACGAAAGCGACAATCGCGAGCGGGTCTTTTGGGGTGAAGATGGTTACACCGGTAATCCACAACAAACACGTTCTGTCGTGAAGCGAAGGAGATTTCCCGAGATCCCAAACAAAGAAAAAAAAAGGAGTGGGGAAGCGTGCTCTCTAACCTTAAAACTGAAACAAAAACCCTACCGAGAGACCCAAAGTCCGAGGTGCTGATATAGAGGGGGACACAAGAGCCGAAATAGGGAAGGGAGGGACCATTTGGTATGGGTCAAGGTTCCATTCGTCAAAAAAAAATGAGAGGGGGAACGAGGCCATGGATGGTGCAAGCGGAAGTAGGGGTCCTGGGGACGCACGGGAGTATTTCGGGGAGACTTGTTGGGTAACACCTTGCAAGGAAGAAAAAGGATTGGCCCAGGGCTGGGAAAATGTATCGTGTGTGGCAACCGTGGTCCAGCCGGGGTTTTATAGCAGGTGCTCACTGGAACCGTAAGGGTAGCGAGAAAACGGAAAGTCAAGAGATGTGAGAACAGAGGAAAGGAAGAAATATCTCAGAAAGAAGCGCGGCGTACAGGATGCAAGGGAAAAGGAAAGAAACGGTCCCAAGAACTCGGGGACGCCACAAAAAAAAATAGGAAAAAAGGGGCCGCTTGCACACATTTTTTGGGAGCCCTCTGAAGGGGGTTCCCGCCCAACTCTTGTCATCATCAGGAAATAGACTGGGGGGGCACGATCTGGGGGAAAAATAGACGCCGCCGGCAAGGAAATCTTTGGGGATTGAAGGACCCGATCAGCGAAAAAGAAAAAGAAACAAAGAGGGAAGAAAAGGAAGGGAGAAGAGATACGGTAACATTCGAAACTCGTGAAAAAGCGGGAGGGCATGCCCCGAGGAACGGAGGACATGAGAAATTAAAAGGGAGTGCTAAAAGGGGCTGCCCTTTGGGCTAACAAACGTTGAGACGGGAGGGGGGGGGGTAAGGCAATCTTGGTTGCTAGAGAACAGCGGGGGAAGGAGATAAAAAGAAGCGGGGAAACTTCTTTGAGACTATTGAGGGGTAAAGTTTTTGCAAAAAGATCTCTATTGGTCACTCCGAGAAGTAGGGTAAAAAAAAAAAAAAAAAAAAAAAAAAAAAGGAAAAAATATCCAAATCCGTCTGTTCAAAGAGAAAGAGGGAGAAAGGGGGAGGCCGGAAAAAAAAAAAAACCCCTTTTCGAAAGTAGAATCCAACCCCCGGGGGGGGGTGAATTCTTCAATGGTTCGATGTGCATACAAGGGGGAAAAAAAAGAAACGAAAGCCGGCCAATTAGGAATTGGGGAACGACCGGACGCCGCGGTTTGGCCTCAACTCACTCTTTGGGAAGCACAAACTAATCATCTGAAAATTCACGGCAGGGGGATCTGGACTGGGTGTCGAAAGCATGTAAGAAAAAAGAAGAAGGAAAAAATGAAAAATGGGTGGATACTGTAAGTATCTAGATCAAAAAACGCAGAAACTTGGTTACCTCCAAGGGGAAGGTAAGGGAAAAGAGAAAAAAGGGAAAACAGAGAGAAGGAAAGTCTGTGAGTGCCCACATCATGACACTATGTCTTAAGAACGCGACACGAAGGCATGCGGGGGGGGACGGCCGATGAAGACCCATGAAAGGAAAGGGGCCCTCACGGACGGTTCTAGCTCTCGGTCGTTCCGATCACACGCAAAGGGGCCCATTCAAGGGAAAACAAGCGATTGACGAGAAAAATACAAGCATCAGTCGGGAAAAGAGTCAGAAGGAGAGAGCGCGGGAGACGCGCTTTCCTGCAAGCAGTCCACCGTCAGAATCCCGCAAAGAAGCCAAGAACTGGCCAAATTTAAGGAAAGAGAACGAAGGTACATGGAAGGAAAGGGGAAGTCGGGAGGGCGTAGACGTAGACCATGGGGGAAAAGTCCAAAGTTTTGGAAGAGCGCCTGGGGGCCATGTTGAGAGTGAAAGGGACCCCGAGCGGTGAGTCCAGGTAGAGGGGGAAGGGGAAAAACGGGGGGGAGACGTCAAAAGCCGATCCCTTTTTGCCGCCCTATGGGTCCGATTCAAATGGGAGGGAAGGTTGAATATGCCCTGAAACTGGGGGTGTTGTCGATGAGGGAGTCTGAGTGAAACGGATGCAAGACAACCGGAAGAAAGGAAAGAGCAATGACCGGCAAACGGTCTCCCTCTCGATGGGCGTTCAATCAAAAAATGAACAGAACGAACTTGGGGTAAAGGAAAAAGGAAAGAAAAAAACGACCAAAAGGGACCATCATCAAAGAATTGGGGGGGGCCGTGAAGGGAAGGAAAGGAGGCCAGGACTCATCCTTGAGAGTAGGCCCAGAAAAAAAAGGGGCAGGCAAGACAAGAAAAGGACTACGATAAGAGGGGAAATTTCTTCAGGCAACAGCGGGAATAAAACAATCAGGGGGTCAAGAAAAGACCGGAATAGACGGCCGGTTATTCGACAAGGGCGTTCGCTGCCGAGATCGTTGTTCTTTAACGAAGAACAGTGGGCGACGGAGTTGGTAGGTAAAGGTAGGGGAACTCCGTAAGGCCGGCAAGAAAAAAGGCGTCGCGCATCCTTCAAACTAAACTATGATTGACTAGAACTTCAAAAAGCGGAAAAACCGGGGGAGGGAGGAGACTAGCGTCGAAACCTGCAAAAACGCAGCAATAACGGCAAGAAAAAGGGGGGAATTCCGGACGTGTGGTAAAAAAAAAGAAGGGAAAGGCGGGACAGGAGGGACCAGGGTCGCGAACCTGATGCCTGTGAGAAAACGGGCCAGAG
>Ga0179593_1493516_pt1 | contig 11522 bp, 11 predicted proteins | sample CZODoug2_1_08_16_FD_185931 | JGI IMG/M metagenome (GOLD analysis project Ga0179593, IMG submission 185931) | Vadose zone soil fungal communities from Angelo Coast Range Reserve, California, USA - CZODoug2_1_08_16fungal (PacBio error correction) | ecosystem: Environmental > Terrestrial > Soil >...
GGGGGGGAATTCCTCGCACCCAGGAGGAAAAGAAGAGTAGCCCCATTCCTGGAAGTGCAAGAAAACACCAGGTAAGGCTGGGGGGGATATTACCAAGTAACAGAAAATACCGAAACCGCGGAGGTCTAGCTACAAGAAGGGGTCGCGATGCCGGTTTTTTTGGACGTGGGTCGAAGATACGCTTCAAACCGAGAAAGGGGAACAAGGGGTGCATTCCGGAAGGAGGGATGGGGCTTCTACCTAGAAAAGGGGAAAGGAAGGCAATTCTCCTAAAAAGGGTACGAAGGGGAGTAGCTCAGTAGTAGCAGTAAAGGCGACCAGATACGCCGTCCGCGTGAAACTCAAGAGGGACGGCAGCTAGTCCTTCCAAAAAAAGAGGAGAGTTACTCGGAAAGCAAAGGACGGAACAATAGTAGAGGTTGGGTAGAGGTTATAGCAAAAACACCGTGAGGAAAAATTGGCGATGAAGGGGGAGTAAAAAACGCCTGCTGGCGAGGTGGAGAGGGGGAGTAGAATTTCGAAGTCTTGGGGGGGGGATTAAGGAAAAATAGAGGGAGTGTCTGAAGGTACGACGCTAGATAATCTGAGGGGAAAAATAGGCCGACAGATCGGATCAGAAAATGAAGTGTTCTTGTAATGACCAGGCGACGACAACCACGTGGGGGGGTGGGGTTGGGTTGTGGGGGGGTTGTTGGGGGGGTTTTGGGGGGGGGGTTGGTGGGGGGGGGGGGGGTTGGTTTGGGGTGGTGTGTGGGGGAGGAAAAAGGAGGAAGGGGGAGCCAAGTGGACTGTTTAGAAGACGTGTGTCACAAATTTTACGAAAGGTGAAATGAAAAGAGTATCTGATGAGAATCACCGGCGGTTCAAAGAGGGAGGAAAGGGGGGAGGATCGATATGACCCGCAGGAAATTTTAAGGGGGGAGGAGCGGATTGGGAGAGGTCAGCCAGACGCCGAAAATGGCGACGAGAAAGAGGTGAGTGTGACCCCCCATTAAAAGGAAACACCTGAGGGAAAGTTGTACTTGTAAGTAGGCGGAAAAGGAAGAAAAGCCTAGAAGGCGATGTCTTCAGCGAGAGGGAAGGGGCTTGATTGAAGTGAGTCATCTTTCAGTACGGATACTTCCCCGGATCTTGCAGCCCTGCAAAGGGGGGGTTAAAGGGGAAAACGGATCGGTGAGGCGGGAAAGAACGTGATAGAGAGGGAAGCTTAGTGCAAAAGAGCAGGCTTAAAGCACCAGGAAATTCGCAGGGGGTAAGGAAGGTTTTTTCAGAGGGTCACAGCGCCGGCGTGAAAAAAAAGGAAAGCGGGCGATCGCAGGCTAAAAGAAAAGAGAAGCTCTTGAATGTGTTAAAATGTAACAATAGGACCAGGAGCAAGGTACGCCGAGCATTCTGAAGAAAGGAACGTCCCTGGGATTTCCGAACGGGACGGTGAACTACTGAAAAAAGGGAAACCGAGAAAGGGACAGCAGTGACCTGCGAGAGTAAGGTGGGAATCGGATAGGCAACGAAGTGAATAGAAAAAACAAATGCCGTCGGTGTAGGGGTGAGGGGGGGAAAGCTGTGGATTCTTTAAAAGACTAAAAACTCGCCAGGCACCGCATGGGGGGGGGTAATGCCGGAGGGAGCCCGAGACGGAGGCATTCGGAGATAAAAACTCAAATCGTCGGGTTTTGGGGGGGGGAGAAAAAAGAATTCCGGAGGGTCAAGGGAAAAAAACAAGAAGCGGCTGTAGCGGTTGCGAGGGTGGAAGGCTACCCCCATAGCGAGGGAAGGGGAAGTCGGTGGGTTTGGGAGAAGGTTCACGCGGCACCGTGCAAGAAGGGGAGGGGGGGGGGGGGCCACGACACGGATTTCATGTCAAACAAAGAGTTTTGGTATATCCGAAGGGGCGGAGGCAAGAAAGCTCGCAAAATCCAGGGTCAGAGAAGAGTTTGTCGTGCCGAACCCACGAGAAGGGGTCCGGTGGCCCAACAGAAGGGAAAAAAGTGAAATATGAAGGACGCTGCCTCCTAAGCGTGCGGCCAAACAATGCCATGGGTTGAACCTAGGCTGGGGGCGCGTAATGTCCCTGGCTTTACGAGGGAGCAATTGTAGACGCCGAGAGGGTTTAAGAAAAACATTGCACTTTAAAAAAAGTTTCGTGAGTTGGAAGACGAGGAAGGGGAGGTTGAGAATTGCAACGAGAAACCTTGCTCCCCCTAGCTTCAGGTGAGGATAGGGAGGTGACGAGGAAGGAATAAAAATGCGGCGTCTGCTTCGAGAACACGAGGCAATTCTTTCTAAGGGGGATTGCACTCCGGAAGAGAAAGCCCGCAAACAACCAAACCACACAAAACAACAACCCACCAAACGACCCACCACTCACAACAAAAAAACACCCAAAAAAAAACGACCCACAAAAACCAACACCAAGCAAACAAAAAAAAAAAAACCCCCCCCACAAACCCCCCAACAAACAAAAACAAACCCCCCACAAACCAAAACCAAGCAGATTAGGGGGACGCTAGCGAAAATGCAGGCAACACGCGAATCAGAATGGAGGAGCTGGGCACTTATGGCCCGATGCGCGCTGGGGGGAACGAGACTCTGAGAACAAAAGGGGTATTCAAAAGATCCTCCGGGGAAACTAGAAAAAAAACATCCATCCGTAATCGATCAGAGGGGGGGTAACTGAACCGTCTCGAGATGGGTGGGCACCGGAGATTAGTACAACCCGAAAGAGGGGGGTTATTTTATCTTGAGCGGGACACAGGGAAAAAAGGAAAGGGCAAGACGGGACGCTGGCGATATAGAGAAGCGCTAAGCAACATAGGAAAACACTCTCAAAGGAATCATTGGGCTCCCCTGAAGTGATTGCGAACAGGGAAAAGACCATCACGCGGTCAACTAGGAAAAAGACAAAGGACAACGAATCTCGCTGAAAGGGTCGAGGGAGGGAAGAAAAAAAAAAGAAGGACCGCTTTCAAAGCCTGACTTCCCCAGAAACGCTAGGAGGGACCCAATTTCCAACTCTGTTGGTTGCCGAAAAAAGAGGGGAAGGTCCGCATTCCGCGGAGAAATCTGGGGGACACCGGACAGTTCTTTTGGAAAATCCTCCAAGGGGAGGGGTCAAGAACGAGGGGGACCTATAGCCAGCATGGAAATCATACGAAAAAAAAAAGACGCAGGACATCTTTCGGGCAAAGACCAGCCCATGAACCAGGCAAATCGTGGAGGGAAAAAAAAATTCCAGCGGGGGAGGGGAAGCGGTAAGTAGAAGAAAAGGGGAAGGCCAAACAAAACAAAAAACTCTAACGTCACCATTCAAAAAGAGGGAAAGGGTGCCATCATTCCCACCCAAAGAGTTAGAGGGAAACGACGCACCGCGCCTAGGAGAGGGGAAACATACTAAATGGGGAACGGGATGCATGGGGGGGGAGGGGTCAGACACTACTGGAAAGCCAGAGACCACCTACTTCTATTTTCTTCGGAGGGGGAAGTATCCGAGCGAGGGGCACTGAGAATCGCGCAGGATTCTGGGAAGTTGAGTTCCTTGAACCAAGGAGTAAATTGTTCAAAGGACTGACTCCGATCCGAAGGCTCGTGTACGAGCAGGGGGGTGGGTCTATTGTCCAGGAAGAACCAGACAACCCGGTTTCTGGGAGGAGAAGAAAAGATGTTCTTTCATCGCAGGAAGAAAAAGAGTGGGAAAAAGGAAATGACACCTTCAACTACTTACCCGAAAAGGGGGGGGGAACTTAGATCCAGAAGGGGAAAAGCAAAAGGAAAGACTGGATCTAAAGAAAAAAATGACTACTACCTACACGGGGAAACAGAAAACCCATTCTCATGGAAAGAGCTTGTTTCAGTGCGAAAGAGGACCTTCCGAAAGAGAAACTATTCCTAATGAAGGGAAAATCTCAAAGCGCTGAGCGAGGTTCATCCTTTTACTAAGTACACAGAAGAGAAAATCTAATGGCTCGAAAAAGAAAATAAATCGTCCGCGTGAAAGGGGGAGGAAGACGTCACCGCGCCAACAGGAATCACGGAAAAGCGAAGAAAAAACACGTCCTACCTCTTTTACCAGCGGTGAAGGAATCACGAAGAGACGCTTGAGGAGGGAAGTGAAAGGAGGCAACCATGGTTGTTACCTGAGCGAGAAAAAAAAAAAAAGAAGGAAAACAGAAGTTTGATCGCACTCAAGGGAAGTTGGGCGAAACAAGTGAAGGGTCGATCGGCCTGACGGCAGGGAAAAGGAATCGGATCTGTCGCCTATCGTACTAACAGGGGAAAAGGTAGATCAGCGCGTCGTACATGTAGACGCCACGCGCGCGGCGCGGGGGGGGGAACCAACACGAAAATGCCAGAGAATACGAGGAAAGAACCTCGAAGAGGGAGGGGGTTAGGGCTTATTACGTCCAGAAAAGGGGGGGGGTGCCCAACCGTCGAACCTCTGAGGAGAGTCCATACTGGGGGGGGGGGAAAAAAGCCACAAATTTGGGGGCCTATCTTCGGTTGCGGTGAGTCACGGGGACGGCGTGAGAAGGAGAACGGGGGGGGGGGGAAGTTCTCATTCCGAGCCTAAACCTGTCGCGTCGGCGGTTTGGAGGCCGACTTTTTAGTCCTCTGCGCGTCGGAATCAGCCGGAAACAAGAAAGATGTCGTAAAGAAGTCGATTCAAGGACGGTTTTCCCAGAAAAAAACACTGCCAAAACGATCAGTGGCCATTGTCGCGATAGCCCGAAAAAGAAGCCAGGGATTTGGTTTGCGGGGGACAAGCCCATGACGGAGATGGTTATAAAGCCAATCTCGGAAAAAGAGATTTTTGATGGCGTGTAACACCTGGGTAAAGTAAGAAGTGATAGAACTTGTAGGCATCTCTTCAACAACACAACTGATGTGAGTTTCTCGAAACCCTGGTCACGATGTCCCGTGACCGGAGGATGGACAAAAGTCAGGGAAGCAATCAACCACTTTACGAGGGGAGTCAATATCAACAGGAATCGGCGAAAAAAAGAAACAGGACAACGGCGCGGGGCAAAAGGGCTGAAAGAATTAGGAGAGCCGGTTTTGGTGCGGAAAAGTTAAACGGGGGGGGGCGGGAGGGCTGCTTCCTGACATAGATCAGGACCCAGGAGGAAAAGAGAAGCAGCGGTCACCCAGTCTAGGCCAAGTCGACGGGGAGCTATAGAAAAGTCTGGGAGAAAAATTGACACTCCGAAGTTAAAAGCACGCCGGACCTTGCGACAGAACTTCCAACCGATCTATTCCGCAAAAAAAATCGTTTGTGGGGCATCGTCACTAAAAAGCGTATCCACACAAGAACGGTAAGGGGGGGGATGGGCACCGGGAAAAAAATTGGAGATTAAAAGGGAATAAATCAAGGGTGAGAGGGGGTAAACATAACTTGGAAGAGAGGGGGGAAAAATTCGGTTGGCTGGGGAAATCCGCCAACTAGGAGTGGGGTATCTTCCCCTTTACGAATAAAGGAAGCGTGGTAACCTTCTGGGAGTAACTCAATCCCAAGAGAAAACGACGTCGCGAATGTTTGTCTGGTCCGGAAAATATCAAAAGGACACTGGGGACGAAGTCACGGTGCTTGCCGAAGTAAAAGTCCGGGACTAGTGGGTTGAGGGGTCCGGGTGTCACCACCATGGAGAAAAAAAAACTTGAATGGACCTCCTGCATGGTATTCGTAAAGAGCAAGGAAGGGGAAAAAATATTGGACGGAACTGGTATCTTCCTATTCCTGATGGGCCAAAAATAACGGGTTGGGAGTCTGCTCGGTTTGAAAGTGTCCGCTCTAAAAAGACTAGTTCGTCGGTATTTAATGGGGTAGGGGGCGGACCCCCCAAAAATGGGAGGTATCCACCTTCTTTCGGGTAGTGGATTCAGGAATAGCTGCTCAGGACCATCTCGAAGTCGAGAATAGTCATGCCGAGTGACAAAGTCTCTGGCTTGAGGGCTCAGGAGGAATCCGAGTAAGGCAATCTCTTGAATACCTTCTAAGAAGATCTTCTTAGCGATCTCACCTTTAAAACGCGCAAGAGGTAGGTCACACCGAGACGATCGGGACCAAATCCCAATAGAAGGATAGTTCCGGGGGGTCGGACGGTTGAATTGCGAGGTTCAGCCATCACGGCGATAAAGACCATCCGGGAACTCGAACCAGCTAACCGACCGTCTTATTCTATTGAAGGGTCAAAATGGAAACCATGAGCTAACAACAAAACGGGACAACCGAGCCTTACAAACAAAACAAAGAAACAGATTGGAAAACCGTCTCCTTGGAAGAACGGGGGCCTGTACGACAGGAAGTTCCCGAAATGCTTGAGCCGATTTCGCGAGATCGGAGGGAAAGGGACGGTCACGAAAATCTGCCGGCGGTTTAGTAATAGGGGAGTGGGGAGTCAGGGGGTAGACGACAACTCGCATAAAACCGGTGCAAATGCGTGGAAGTGCGGGGTGCGTTATAACGTCGACTAGAGCAAGGTAAACGCATCATCGTACTTCAAGTGGGAAGGGAGGGAACCCTTAACCGAGAGCCTGGGGGCCGTTTGCGGGACTTGCTTTGGGAAAGGAGGGGGAGGGGTAAGAAACCCGAATTCCTATGGAGGAATCCACTTGGTTTGGAGACTATGCCTCGGGTGCCGGGGCTGGTGGGAGCCCAAGATGTGCATGGAACAAAAGAAGACGGTTTTTCTGTAAGACCGGGGGAAGGGGCGAGAGAATCTTCCAATCACGGGCAAGCTGAATCCAATTGTCGTGAGAACGTCGTTGGGGGGGACATAGGGAGGGGGTCCGGGCCACATCCTGCGACGGTGCTCAATAAAACGCGCCAAGGAGACGGGGGCCAAACATAGTGCCCTTGCTATCCTGGAGAAAAAGGGAGGGTGTCCATGCGGCAAGGAGAGCTTGATATACGCCGTCGAAATGTAAAGAGCCGCGTTTTGCCTGGGTCGGGGGACGTGAGGCACGCGGCTGGATGGAAAAAAGGGGGTAGAATCCCCTATCGTCCGCCATCAATGAGGAGCCGGAGTCTCGCAGATGGTGAACGTAGGTCTATTGCTTGGCTAGGCCACTTCGACGACTTTTCATTCTGTTCAAAACGACGGCGTGGACCGGTCTACCACCCAAGTCTTCGGTGTCGCGAGAACGTCCACGCGACTATGGTACACCCTATGGCGAGCTTTGTCAGGGCCAGTGAGGAAATAATTTCCCAAAAAAAGGAAATCTCTCAAAACAAAGAGGGAGAAGAGAGAGAAAGAGGGGGGAGCCAGCATTCCATCGGCTTCCCCAGGCAAACGTGGCATAGAAGTAGGAAGGCGTCTCTCTCTCGACCCAACGCTATTTATCGGGAGTTAGACAACTCCTCTCGCGCCAGAAAGAAAAGATGCGATCGAAGGGGAAACAACAATCAAACAGGCATCCGTACCATCATGCTCGACAGCGCATCTAAACTGCGGCGAGGAGAAAAGTTCTCCCCATCCTCGGCGTCAAGCACGGGCAAGATGGCATTGAGAAAGGAGAAGGACGAGAGAGCTTACAAGCCATTTACGGAGATAGTATCGAGTTCTTGAGGGAAAGGGGCCTCTGGGTTGGTCCCTGACATTGGAGAGAGGGAAGGAAGGGTTCAACGCGAGGACGAGGTCCCAAGGAAGTCGATGTCGTCAAAGGAAAAGAAAACTTCATCAAAGTGTATGCCTAGGGACCTATCATCTCGCCGAAACATCATTGACAGAGTAAAAAAAGAGGAAGCTGGGACCAGGGGAGTGCAGACCAGACCCGGCAATCGTGAGAAGTCGCAAACCCACTGATTCATTGTCCCTAGGGAAGGACTCCTACACAATAGAAGCAAGAAGCTTACACAGAATCAAAAAACACGGGACTCAGGAGGGTCCGGGTGCCATCATTACCCCCACAGGATATGCGTGACAGAAGGAAACCGGGCGAGTCTGACGGTGTATACCGCCGTCATCACACATCGGGAAAAACAGTTTTCCCGGCGAGTTTGTTCGTCGCAAAGACTTACCACAACTTCCACACTTACAAAAAAAGAGAGGGGTCGTCAACGTGTGGAGCGGAAAAGATTAATCTCTCAGGAACTGGGGCACTTCGAAAATGATTCAGGGGGCCAGGCAGAAGGAGGGAATTGACAAGGATAAAATTGAAATCCGCTGATCTCGAACATTAGGAAGGGGTCTATGGGAAGACATCGCCTACGACCTGTTTGAAAGGGATAAAGGAGCCTAAGAGGGGTGGGCAAGTCAAGTAGAAGGGAGAGAGGGAAAAAATGACAGGCCTCCGGCACTACTACTAAGAAAGAGAAACAGGGGTTTAGGAGAGCCGGGGACCTCCGCAAAAGGGGGTGGTCATCGTTTCATTAAACCAGGCAAAACGACGACAAGGGGACAGCAGGGCTTCAAGAGAGTTCTCTAGGAACGGATGCCGCAAGCAAGCAAGCAGAAGCAAGCCGAGGAATCGTGGCAGTCGCGCGCAGGCGAGCCAAAGGTGCCTTTGAATAACAGCATTAATCCCAGCTTGAATGCCGAACAGTCGAAGGCGGCCTCAAAAAGTTGGAGGAGCGGGACGCCATGTAACGCGCGCCTCACACTGAGTTAGGGGGGGGGGGCAGCTCTGCGCTCCAAAAAGTGAGGGGGGAAATGGCGGTGGAAAATATCTTGTTAAGAAGCGGGCCCTTGGCCGACAGGGTTTGACCACCCTGAATCAAAGCACCCACAAAAGTCCCGACGCACACAACCGTGCTTTCGCGCAAAAGTGACGGTGTCCGAGCGTCCTGACCGACAAGAAACAGCCCCGGGCACTGTCTTCCGTACTACCCTCATTTTCCCTTACGATCGTCGTCGGGCGGGAGCCGGTCGCGGTGCGAGTTCAAGCCACCGAGGCTCTTCTGGGTAAGAACCTCAAAATCAGCGGGGACACGTTCAGGCCATTTTGGGTGGCATATGGGACTATAACCAGAAAGGTAGAAGGCGTCCGGATCATGTGAGAGGAAAACGAAGCCGATGTTTGAATGCTGCCGCGTGAGGAACGAGTAATCAAAAAAGTCTCACGTCGCCGCGTGAAACCCTTGAAAAATACCGCCGTTAGGTCAGGCAGTAGGATCGAATGCGGCTGGGGGGTCGCGGATCGGAATTCCAACGGATGAATTTCCTTAAAATTAGGTCGCGACTAACCCAGGAACGGTAAAAAACCAGCGCCGACAAGTTGTGTCACCCCCGCGGCGGCAGAAGTATTTGGAGGGGGGGTCGCCATGCAAGCGAATGAATCCCAAAGGATAGAGTTGTTTATTTCGTCAAAAACGGGGGTCCGCGTCGGTCCTGGGGGGAGCAAAGGGTGTCGAGGCATCGATCTCAACAAAAACGTCGAGAGAATGCACTCGACCCCTGGTCGATGTACCGGGAATACTATGAATCCCAAAGGGAAACAAAAAAAACCTCTTATTCCATCGCGGGGAATGGTCTATCTCAGGGCGGCATGGGCCGGCGAAAATAGCGAAACTCCCGAGGATGGCTAGCCGGACCTGATCGGAGGTTGGGGTGCTGGAACTTAGGAAGCGAAGCCTTGGAAGTGCATGACCGGCCAGTGCATCTATCAGGCGCAGAGGAATACCAATCTAGAGGCAGTCTCCCGAAGACGCGAAGCTGGAACTTCCTCATTGAATGAGCATCCGTCTACCCAAAATTATCACTACCGGGAACTCTTGATCAACTAACAGAAGATATGCCTTCACACAAAGCGGCCGGGCACTCAAAAAGTGGGAAGGCGCCGCGCCAGCACAAAAAAAAACAAAAAAAAAACTGGTTGGGCATATGGGCCCAAAAATTGGCTCTGAACGTTGGAAAGAACGAGGGGGGAGGAGTTTCGAAAATAACTGAATTTCGAGGCAAGGGCTGGAATCCTCCGCTCACGCGAAAAGTGTCTGACTACATTACGACATGGTCAATGGTGTGGGGGGGGGAATAAATCCTACCAGATCATAGGGGGGCCTTCTCGAATTGGGGGTGTAGAAGGAAACTATCTACAACCCGGAGGGGGAAAAGGCACGTGCGTGGACACATGACGCCGTAAGCTTGTGGGTGATCGGCGGTTGAACAACCTTTTGCCGGACTTTAGCAAGGATGGCGTTCTAATCACCAGCTGGAAAAGTAGGGCTTGATACCACCGGGCCCCCGTAACCCTCACTGGAAAGCAGTGACAGTCCGCGCAGCAAAATCTCAGAGTCTGAGGTGATGGGATCCATTCAAGATGGTCATCAAAGGGGATGTCGGGGAAGTAAAGGAGGGAAAGATGGGCGCGTCGCCGGCGGTTCAGGAAAAATTTAAAAAACGAGGATATGAGCATCGGTGCTCAGCCAGGAAGAAGAGATGAACCAAAGCTCTTGAAAAGAGAGGGTGTGTATTATTCGGCTTTGATGATAAGCGTCACCGGGTGCGAGGGGAAAGATGCGTAGGTCACACGGACGTTCAAATGAAAAAAGTTGTAGTAAATTTCCGGGGGATGCCTTAAGGAGAGCTTTCAACTAGAGCCGGCGAGAGGTAAACCGAGGCTCGAAACTCCCCCGGCGTGTAGGCGCTGGGGTGTGATGCGCCCAGGATATAACCATTCATAAAAAAACTTCGGATACCTTGAAAGCCCCGTTCCTTTGATAATGGGCGGTGAAGAAATGACCTCGAAGATTCAAAAATCGAGATTTCCCGGGGGGTTCCGAATCAACAGGGGTAGACGACGAACCATCCGGCGGGGGTAGGCGTTGGAAGCGGGTAAGAGCTACGACAACGCAAACTTTGCTTCAATAAGGGCTATCCTAGGTACACCGTGAGTTGGAGGAGGTTCAAATATAATTGTGTGTGGGAAGGATGGAAAAAACGAACCCGCGGGCTAAAAGTGGAGGAAACCTGGGTACATCGGTGCGTGGGGGTCAGGATGGTGGGCTACGACCCGTGACTCACAAAGGGGGTGTGGTTTGCGCACGTGAAACCACCGATTTGAACAGGGGCATTGTCTGGCCCACTGAGGGGAATGGTATAAGGGTTCGGAAGATCCGAATAGGCGAGCGGATAAAACGGCATCAAGGGACGCTGAAAAAAGACCTTTGAGTATGGTGGCAGGAAAAAAAACACCCCCCACGTCAGGGGCCAAGCCATCGACTGGTCGCGTGTGGTGGCGGCAGGCCGCGTGGCAAGACAACAGAGTGCCCTGAGTCGAGACTTAAGGGGGGGGGAAGACCTGGAGAAAAATCTGGAGAGCTTGAAAATAGAAGGGGTCGCAATTGAGTCCCGGGGCGGTTGCTGAGTTGAATTGGATTTTCGGGAACTGGCGACGACGCCAGGAAGGGGTCCAAGGACAACTAGCAGAGTCGCGCTGCTGGATCTGCTCGAGTTGCAGGCGAAAAAAGCCAACGACAACTTCTTTCAGGCGGTCCGACGGGTTGAGACGTAAAAACCAAAAAAGCTCGCCGGCGAAATACGCAAGGAAAACCGCGATCAAATACTGTGCCGAGCCCGAAGGGATGCGTT
>Ga0179593_1534828_pt1 | contig 11522 bp, 9 predicted proteins | sample CZODoug2_1_08_16_FD_185931 | JGI IMG/M metagenome (GOLD analysis project Ga0179593, IMG submission 185931) | Vadose zone soil fungal communities from Angelo Coast Range Reserve, California, USA - CZODoug2_1_08_16fungal (PacBio error correction) | ecosystem: Environmental > Terrestrial > Soil >...
AGAATATATTCCTTGTCGGGAAAAAGGAAGCTTTACTTGGTCAGGGGCTCGTAAGGAGGTTAAACCGGACAGGCGCAGGGAACAAAAAAACACAGGGGACGGGACATCCTTAAAAGGGGGGCCCATTTATGAAAAAGGCTTACCAAACAATAGATAAAGAAGCCTTTGGGCGCTGTGTTCTGTGTGAGGGGAAGAATCAAAAGCTGGGGAGTGTGAAGAGAAACCTTCGGAGCGACAAGGGGAAGAAAGTAGCAATACCACAGGTTTACAAGGTAGGGCCAGCGCCGCGAAAGAATCATCAAGGTGGACTGCATCATCCTCTCCTTAAGTTCACAGAAAAAGTAGCTAGCTCCAAAGGGGAGCCTAACCGAGTTCTAAATTGCTCAAATAGTGCCGCTCGCAGAAAGTCAGCTAAACTGTCTCTTAAATTCCCAAAGCCGCCGCTATCGTTTAACGGGAGAGGGAGGAGGTGCGTAATAAATCCTGCTAAAAACGAATCCCGACCAGGTTGGGTAAAACAGGATTTCAGACTAATCGCATTTGCACAGAAGGGAAGAGCGTATAGGCAGGAGCAACCTTCTATTGTAGGGGAGGGGGGGGGGTGGGACCAACCCCATCGATCTCCTGGTCGAAGTCAAAGGTGCCAAAGAGTGCCATCCTTCAAAACGGGGGGCATATCGGCGAGCACACCTTTGCATAGGTAATTAAAAAAATCCGTTTTGAAAAATCGTCGTCTCCGGATTGCGGGGATAGAAGAGAAAAAAGAGATTCTGGTAAATTGGGTATCATGTCTGGGCGCAAAAGGAGAAAGCGCCGGATCCGTGAGCATTTTATGTTTAAGGAGAAACCACTGGACTATAACGGGAAAGGAGAGGGGACGGAGCGTCAAGCACTGAAAGGGGGAAGCTATCTTTTTGCCGTCAAGGGAAGAGAAGAAAAGGACTATCGAAAAATTTGCCGCAAGGCTGTTTAAGGGGGGGGCCGGGATAAGAAGGGAAGAAAGTGGACTTTCTCTGGGCGGAATAGCTTTAGGAGTAAATCCCGACTCCCCCCCAGACCACCGAAGGAAAAAGAAGAGTAATTGCAAGGGTCAGGTTTCAGATCACTTGATTTCGGGTTAGGATAAAAAGTCGAACTTATCTCCAAATGGTGACGGAGGAAATGTTACAGAGAAAAGAATTGAGCTCTCTTAGGAAAAAAACCTTTACAAAAAGAAAAGCGGAAGTGTCTGGTTTCGCGGATACGCTCACTTAGGGGAATGATTAATTCCAAAAGTAATTGACGATCTGATATTAAGCTTGGATAAGTTCGCAATCCAGCAGGGTTCACTAAAACCTTAGGGGGGAGGGGAAATTGGTGGGGGGCAAGGAATTTCAAATCTCTGGTGGCCAGAAGGACAGACTACATGTTAAACAGATTCATGACTGGAAAGAGGAAAGGAACTACTACAGCGCCTGGGGGATGTGTAATCCTCTCCGTCTGGAAAGGGGAGAAAGATTACAACTTAACTCAAAGAAAGACCAAAGAGACGGAAAAGATGTAAATGAGGAACAACACCCAATGATTCTTTTACAGGCAGGACAACGAAAGGAAAACCCCAAACGAGTTAAAGGAAGGGAGGGGATTTACGAGAGTGGATGAAAGGGTAGCAAGCAACTAGGGGGGGAATGAGGTTGCCATTATCATAGTGTCGAAGATGGGCGGGTGGTGTTACCAACGAACAGTACGAGTTAGTCGGTTTCGGGTCGAGAAACAGGGGTGATGGGAACAACCATTGGCTAAAAGGAGACCACTCTTATGACCAATAACGTAACTGGTTGAGTGCAAATACGGTTTTGTGACGACCCGTGAAGTACGGAGGAAAGGTTTTCAGGTAAAACCCATTGCCACTGACAGTCATAAAAAAAGAGAGAGGAGTGAGCTCCGACTCTGAAACGGCACCTGTGCTGGTTGCGGTGACTACGCAAAAGAGGATGGCCATGCTTCACTCAGGAGGTCCATTGTTCGAAAACAGGGGAGGAAAAAATTGGTTGGAGTACAAACCGGGTACCTCCATCTCCGAAGCAAGAAACGGATAAAGATTCCGGAATTTCAAAGGGAAAAGAGGAGTGACAAGTGAAAGGGTGGAAAAAGTTATTATCAAACTCAAAAGAGAGCACTAGGTCCAGAGGGAGGAAAAAAGTTAACGGGCTCAACTCATCTCTCCTAAGAGGGGGACGGAAAAGAATAGATTGCCTCTAAGTGAAGGTTTTTGCCATTCCTTTCAGGGGAGGTCAATCAGTAGGTACGCCTTATTTATCTAAGTTTAAAAGGGGCATCGAGTGAACTACGTCCAACGGGACCAGAAGATGATCTTCTAAAAACAACCTTACAGATAGTTGATTGCTTGAAGGGATGGTCAGTTCACAAGGGGTTTCGCCCCAAGGGTGGTGGAACAACCTGGATTTTCCTATTAACGCGGAATGGCATTGGGGCATGATTGGCTAGTCACCTCAGACTGAGCCACGGGGAAGGAAGAGAAGGGAAGAATCAGGCCTATTTCTTTTTGATGATGGAAAAAACTAAAAGCGTTAGGGAAATCAAAAATCCACAGGGCACAGGACCAAGGGTCGTCAGCTGCACCTTAAATGTCGACAACCAGTTTAAAGAGGGCTCGTCTAGGAGGAAACGGTTTCCACTTTTTTAGACACACGCCTTCACCAGAAACCCGGGAAGAGGGGGGCTAGTGAGGGTTGCTTGGTCACTAAACACTCCTAGGAGAAAAAAAAAGAACGAAGGCGCAGGGGAGACAGTAGTTGCTTTGCAGTACGGACAAGCCTACATACCCATAAACTTGCATCGTGGGGGGGGGATGTGACTCTGATGGGTGAGGGTTCTAAAGCAAATTGTGGAATTGAAAGGGGGGGGAGGCATCTTTTAATACTGCGACTGTAAGGTCAGAGGTGGTTTTCCGCCGCGTTGGTTCACCAGAAGGGAAAAAAAGAAAAAATGGAAGGGGATTATCACCGCTGTATGGTTGGGGAAAACAGTAACAATGCATTGCAACAGCAGCTCAGAAACGCTGGGGAACTTTAGAGAAGGCCATAATTGGGGGGAAACAACTTGTTCCTCGGGAAAAAAAAAAAAAAAAAAAAAGGGTAGGAGGGGACAGTCTAACGCGTCGCAACGTGGAAAGTCCCAATATCCAGGTCAAAATTTCTTTAGCGTCCTCGAGAACGCCATGAAAAAGGAGGGGGAGGGGGGATCTTGTAACAGGGGTGTCAGAGGGCAAGAAAAACTGTTAAAGTCAACCAGAGAGTACGAAAAAAAACAACGTGAAGGAAATCCGTGTGTAACGAAATAAAAAAAGGGGGAGTGGGGCATCGAACCCTGCACCCGAGGGAAATGAAAATTTAACGAAAAAGGGGGGAAAGTTTTTGGGGCTGGGGTGGGTTAGCAGTTAGAGGGAAAGGGTATAGTTAATTCGCTGTACGGAGAAAGGAAATGCTCCTGGATCCCGGACCAATCTAGACCCCAGGAGTCATTGAGATTTGGAGGGGGAAGGGGAGGCGTGAACTAAGGCCAGCGGAAACTGAAGGGGCAATGATTAAGCCGTGAGAAGAAGTATGTTCCTGAAAGAAGGTGCGAGGGGTCCTGGGGGATAAAAAAGGAAATATTGCTCATCTATCCAAAGCTAGGGAAGGGCGCGGGGGTGAAATGTCTTCAGGGAAAAAAAATAAAAATAGAGCGACAGGGAAGAACCTGTAAAACAGGCTTATACGCCGAGTGGAAAGGGGTTTACCAAAGCATGAGCCAAGGATGCCTTTTCAACGGAAAACTTAATACGGAGGAAAATTGGGGCAAGAGGAAAGACTCAAAAAATGAGGGGTTAACCAACGGAACTTCCCTACGAGAGAAAGGGCGCCGAAATGCTTCCCGACTGAGTATGTTGACTCTGACCTAGAAAATCGATGAAAAGGGGGGAAATCTGGATCCTTTTTTCAGGCATGGAAAGGGATGTCGGTTGAGGAACGAAAACGAACCCGCTCCCACCTCCTGTTCAAAAAAAGATCGTCAGGGTGTTGGGTAAGGAAAATTGTAATCGTGAGTCGAAATCGCGGAAAAGGAAACGGTCCAGGTGACAATCGAAGAGTTAAGAGCCAAACCGGGGGGGGCAGAGCCATTACGAGCGCTCTCTCGGGAAGGAAGGAGATAAAAAAAGACGGGTTAAAATGGGCCGTGTTGCTCGCCGGGGGTGGGAACAAAAAAGGGGCGAAAGAACGATGTGTATTGGGAAAATGGCTCGGTGTGGCCGTTAAAGGCAAAATGTGGAAACCACAACTCTGGTAAAAAAGGGGGGATAACTAAGAACAAAAACGAAACAGAACGTCAAAGGTCATTGTTCATGGAGGTGGGGGGAGTCGTGTACGGGAATGTGGCTTTAGAAGTTGATGACCGTATGGAAAATGGACTTAAACCTTCTCCGCCGAAAAGAGCCTTACTGGAAAGAAGCTCGGCAAATTCCTGACAAAGGCAGGACCAAGAATATCTCGGGAAAGGGAAAAGTAAGCCCACATACGCTCGAAGAAAGCACAGAATAAAAATATAAAGAGGAAGGTTTGGCGTCGGGTGAAGAGCGAGGGATTCTGAGAAAAATAGAAGGTAATTTGGGCCCTGACGGACTGCTATACGTCGGGGGCCGGAAAAGAAACAAAGGACCAAGAGGAAGAGGAACAAATTTCCTCTTAAAACGGAAAAAAATAATCACAAAAAAAATCTCGACCAGGAAAAAACCTTAGGGGCGCTGGGGTTCAGTGTCTTTAGTGAATCAATAAACCAAGGGGTGGGGGTGAATTTTTCCGTTGGAGAAAACCACAAACGAGAACAGGGGAGAGGAGGGAAGAGTTCGAATTTGAGAATTGAAAAAACAGCCAAGGGAAAAGATCAGAGCCGGAGATCAGTGGGTAAAGGGGAAAAGTAGAGTCGTCCAAAAATGAGCTTTCGAGGGATCGGAGGGTCTTCGTGCAGGTGGAAAGAATTCTCTTCCATTCCCACCAGAGGAAGATAGTTTAACAGGAGACGTCGGGGAAATGACGCCGCTAAAAATCAGGCCGGGGAGACAGGGTCTTTCGATCGCAGCAAGATCTCAAGGAGAGGCTAAAGTAAAAAGGAAGCAGGGCTCACCTTCTTTTTTAAGAGGAAAGGTTTTTTGCACCCCGCGAGGAGAGGGGAAGAAAGCGCTGGTCCTAAAAACTTGCAAATGCCGTGCCATGCCGTCAGAGCATGGAGCAGCAGGGGCTCATGATTGGTAAATGACCGAGTTGGATTCTTACTCCGGAAAAGAAGGAGCAGGAGGGAGGGGGGGGAGCTGATCTCTATTTTTGAAAAGGTGGGGGGACATGTCATAACTCAAGCTGAAGGGAGGAAGGGGGGATACGGTTAAAGCATTTGTCTTGGTTGTCTCCAGGAGACCACCGAAAGGAGATAAAACTATTTCGACAAAAAAAGGTAAACCAATCTGGAAGACTTCAAGGACATTTCCGCCTACTCCTGATTCGAAGGGAAATGCACAAAGCTCGAAACGATTAAAAGAGTGGCCTGGGCATTAAATTGGTCCGTAAGATTTATGCTGTATAAGGGGCTGAAATAGAAAAGATAAAATTACTTACTTACAAGACCGGTACCACCATAACGACAAAAGGGAAAATCGTAAAAAGGGACATTCAATTTAACCTCAGGGGTGAAAAAAAAAGAACGAGGCGTTGCTTCCACACAACTTTACTGACGACGAGGAGGCTTGCCGTGGGTCGGAAGAAGAACAGGGAGATAGAAATCGGACAAAACTGGGTACCAGTAGCGTGGCCTGGGCTTGGTTCTCGTGAACGGAAAGGTGAAAGAGTGTGAATTCCAAATTATAGAAAAAGTGGACGACTCATCCGGGAGAAAGTGTTCCTAACCATTATAACTGGAGGGAAAGAGCGTGCCGTAAAGAAAGAGGCAGAGAGGGAAGTCTTAAGGTAAAAACATGTTCCCAATCTGAATGAGGGGAAAAATGGGATCAGGTGGAAATCAATCAGCTGAAAAAAGACTTAAAAGGGGATTTGGCACCCTTGCTTTTTCAAAGACAAAGGCCATTTTCCTAAGCGAACAAAAAGGAAGATTGGACCGGCGCATTGAATTGGGGGAAGTAACGTTACAACGACTTCGGAGGGGTCAGGAGGACAAAACAACAAACTAGTCAAGAGGGGGGGACTTATTGATGGTGCGGTTGACCACTACGGAGAATTGGGGAAAAAAGTATCCTGTCTTGGGACGGAGGTGGGTGTGAACGGGTAAAAACCTCTGCATTAAAAGGGGAGGGGGGGGAGAAATCTTTTCGGGAGTGCATCAGGCGGGGGTTTTCACCGAAGGGGGGGCAAGGGCTGGGAAGTAAGGAACTACTATGAACATAAAAGAGAGAGGGGGGATATCAAATACTGGGGGGGGAAAAGCGCACTTGAAGGGTATCTAATGGGAGAAAGGACTGTTTGGATTTCAGTCAAAAAAACTCATTGTCCGTGGAAAGAAAAAAAGACCGGATGCTTATCTCTCTCGGTAATCAAAAAAAACAAGGGACTACCAGTCCCCTTTTTTGGGGGGCAGTCCTCAACCTTCCATGGGCTCCACGGAAAAAAAGGGGTTCTCAAACAGGGGGGAAAATCTGGGGGATTTCATGAGCGGAAACCCGCCTCCTCTAGGAGGAAACTGGGACAGGAGAAAAGGACGTAATGTACGGTTCATAGGGTCAGGTTCAAAGGGAGAAAACTCCGGCGACGGGTACTCGGCTTAGGAAGATAGATGGCCAAATAGGCATAGAGAAGCGCAACTCATTTCAAGGAAAAGAAAAAGAGGAATTATATAGCTAGTCCGAGAGGAGATGGGGAACTATGGGGGGGACCTCAAGAGCTGGCGAACAAAGGGGGCTGAGGGGGGGTTAGGCTAGAAGGGGTGAAACACGACACCGGTCAAGTACGATACCCAAAAGTACGGAATCTGTGACTACGTCAGAGGGAAAGGATGGGGCTGGCCATAATCAAAGGGAAGGTTTGTGTAAAAATCCCAAGATGGGGTGGGCCTGGTTTTGGAAAGACATGTTGGTGAAAATCCCGAACAGGGAGGCAGTAGGGCGTTACTGGGAAACCCAAGAATGACACAGGTTTTAGATACCAGGGGGAGCAGAGTATCTAGGCTATTTCCGGTTGTGGGGTGATGTCAGCTGGCAAGGCGTGGATAAGAAAAAAAAAAAAGAGCGGTGACGAGTCATAGTTTCGTGGGGAGAAAAGTGATCTCAACAGTTTGAGAAGTGTAGACGGATGGGGACGAATTTACCATTTGGGAAAAGGGTAAATACACAAGAAATGAACCCGAAAAGGGGGGACTCGTCTACTTGTCGGTGGGATGTTTAAAAGTATTCTTCCCAATAGAGGGGGGGATTCAAACTATTCCAGATTTATGGCCAGTACCGACATTAATACCGGGGGAACATCCACATACCGAACAGAGGGGATTTTCTCGGAAACGGGGGGGGGGGGGATTTCTTACCAAAAAGGGGGGGGGAGGTCCTTCACTTTACACATAGGTAAGCGGGGTTGTCCCCGAGGGATTGCGCTACGATGGCGCGGGTTTCGAAAAGAGGGAGTCCAAATCAGAGGATTATCAAAAAAAGGTAGTCATTTCCAGATCAGAATTCCAAGAACTCATGACGCGGTAACATTGAAGTTAACCTCCACGAAGGGGAGGGACTAGGGAAAACCCAGATAAAAACATTATCAGAGGGATGTGCGAAGAGCTTATTAATAGAAAAATAAGAGGCGCTTAGGACAAAGGAAAAGCCGCCCATTTACGCTGAGGAGGAAAGGGTAAAAAAACAGTCCGCTTTTCTGGATCTAGGGGGGGGAAGTCCGGAGAAATGGGATTGGGGGAAGGAGCAACCAAAAAGGGCGTCATCGACGCTGGGCAGCAGTAAAGGGCGGGGGGAAAACGAAATTGGGTGGCACACCGGGGGAGAACTGTAACGTGAACGGGATTCCGATTACGGGGGGGAAGACAAGGGTGGGGTCGGTTGGGGGGTAACCGTTATTGATGGAAAAAAGGGGAGGGGAAATTAACCTAAGTATATTCAGAAAACAGAGAAAAAGGGACGTCTCATCAAATGGACCCATCTAGAATATACGAAACCACAGGTCTCAAATCATGTGAATCGTTTGCGAGGGGGCGTTGAACGAGAGGCAGAAGATGAATTGTTCCCGGAGAAATAGGATGACGGGGGGCGGGTTCCTGAACTATTTATCCAAAGGGGGAAAAAAAAAGGGATAAAAAAAAATAAATAAACTCCACAGTCAACCGGGAAAAGGAAATGAAAGCGCGGTTCGGCATACAATTAGGAAAAAGAAAATAGAGCTCAGAGCAAGTCCTAAAGAAGAGGAGAAAAGGAGAACGAGGATTCAGTGGGAAAACATAACGGACCACAGGGAAAAAAAGAGAAAGCAACGGCCCTGGAAGTGACGTATTACCGGAGAAAGGAGGCAAGTACTAGGAGAATCGCGGGAAGGCAACAAAAAGGGGGGCTCTCCCTACTAAAATGTCTAAAAGGAGTCTAATGGGGAAAACTCTCTTCCCTGATGAAAAAGAGGGAAAAAGGGAAATGAGAAAGACTCAACGGGTGTAACCGGACCTGGACGTGGGGGCAAAGAGACGCCGAAGAACGGGGGGAAAAAAGTCTTCATGGGTAGAGAAGTATCGATTTAGGAAAGGTAGGCATCGAAGAAACTAGGGGAGAAAAAGTGCGTGAACAACAAGGGGGGGGTGGGGAAAGGACTTACTAGGGGAATCGATACGAGGTTAAAGGGGGATTAAAGGGTAGTGGTGCTTTCGTGATCCAAGAGAAAAATTAAAAGGTCGTTCTTGGCCGATGGTGGGAGGCCCTGGTGGCAAGGCGGAAAAAATTCACAAAAGAGGTTGGATGATGTCCCAAAAGCACAGAAAAAGGGAAACTCAAAGTCATAGAAAGATTTTTTGTTGAGGGAGGAAAAAGGGGGGGGGCAGGGCTGAAGAGATGGACCGGTTGGCACTGGTCCGGGGGGTCCGCCAAGGGAAGTCCGCGCCGACAGCAAAATCCTCATTCAATGAAAGGGAACTTGGGGCACGCCAAAGGAAATGCTCGATCGAAGAGGAGACCAGATCCTGCCACATACAAACGGGGGAGTATTATAAAGAATGGGGGGGGGATATGCACGGAGGGGGAACTTTGGGGGACGGAACATAGGTCAGGGAAGAAAGAGTCGACTGTACGTCGTTCCTGAAAGAAGACACTTACCATCCCACAAGGAAAGGAAAATTATTCACTTTCAAGTGCATCTTAAGAGAACCAGACTAAGGACGCAAAAATAGATACATTAACTTCCATACCTTTGCGGTGGAGCTTGGGGGGGGAGGGGAGGGGGGATCAAAATCGGAAAGTGGGATTTGTGCCTATAACCGGACTGAAACCACCGGGGAGAAAAGCGGAGTAAGTTCAAATATTAAAAAACGCCTCGAAGCAAAAAAAAGGAAGGACTGCATCATGCTCTCACTGAAAAAAGCACGTTCAATCGAGGAAAAAAACCGGCGAGAGAGCACAAACGAGTGTGAAAAACTTTCTCATTGGGGAGAAAAGGAAAAAAAGGGTAGATGCCGGCTGGCCCGCCCAAATCTTAACACCTCCCACAAAGGGACGATAGTTTAAAGGGGGGAGGAGTGGACACAACCGCAACTACATCCCGCCAGGGAAAAAAAGTTTCTTTGCGCCTTTTGAAAGCCAGATAGGGGGAACAGGGGAATTACACTCAGAGGACGCAGGGAGGCAAGGGGTTTAGGGAGAGCGGGGTTTTGAACCCCAGCGATTCTAGGGGCGTCCCAGTGCAAAAAAAGCCTGGTGAGCGGAGGACGCGGGCATATCGGCTATCAGCAGCAGTGCTAATGATTAAGACAAAGAGTGGAATTATCTGAAGGAGACGGAGGGAATAGAAAGATGGGGGGAAAAAGGAAGCATTTGACGTGATTTGGATTCATCGACGAAACTCAAACACAGAAGCGCCGGGGGAATCACCGATTGAAATTTGGGGGCAAAAGGTCTATAACTGGGAGGACCATCCGGGATCAACGGAGGGGATAAGGTCAGACTATCCTGGGATTGCCAAAGGGAAGCGGTCACCGCGCCAAGAAGAGAAGGGGGGGGGGATTTCCACATCGACAAGGAAGGTTGCACGCAATGGGAGGGTTAATGGTGAAACGGAGGAGATGGCTTGGGAAAGGTTCCTGGGCTGAAATCTAGGGAAAAGGATAAGTTAAATCAAAAAAAAAAAAAACACAGGGGTCAATCGTAAAAGCGATAAAGAGAAAGTTCAAAAGGGTCTCAGTGGGGTCCGCACGAACGTTGGTGGGGACTTGAAAAGAAATGTGAAGACTGGATGATAAGCTTTTTGTGAGGAAGAAAGGAGTGTAAAATAAGGTTGAGCACGCGCTAGAAAAACCGTCCCAAACTAATCCACTCCCTCTTTTTCTGGGGAATAAAAGAACTTACATGAAATGGGGAATTCCAAAGTAGGAAGAAATCGGTAAAACGTGTGCGACGCGTTATCTACCAAGAAAAAGGGGGGAACCATCTTTAGTGGCGGCAAAAGTCTGTGGGGAAGGTATCCATAATTCGCGAGAGGCGAGTAAAGTAAGAACTAAAGGTCAACAAGCAGGGGAAGTTCGCAATGCAGGGAAAAGGGGGGATCTAGGTGGATAATCCCCTTAAAAGGAGGTATGGAGGAGAAGGCTTGCACTAAAACTCGGCATTCTATACTTACTCAATCGAAAGGGGGACCAGAAGCAGTCTAAGATGGAAAAAAGTTAAGACAAGTCTTCAGGGCGCCCTCACAAACAGACAGTAACACAAAAAGGTGAATTCGGTATTTGGACGTTATTATTATGGTTAGAGAAAAAAGAAAAAGGGAGAGTTTCGCCTTATCCGGGTTGTGGAAGAAAGGGGGTATGACCAGGGGAAAGACTCAGGGGGAGTGGCGTTGGTAAAACTGTTGGGGGGGGAAAAGGGCAAATCTTTGAAAAGAAAAAACATATGGGGGGAACCATGAAATCCGCTCGTGGGAAATAAACGGTTAAGGGCTTACTACCTTGACGGTTAAAAAGAGGGAAACGTTGACTGGGTTCTTCATTCACACAAATTTCCAAGGAAAAACAGTCAACCCTAGATGCTTAGGGCTCCCTCGTTGGTCGAAAATGAGAATTTACTGGCAACTCCTGAATAAAAGGGAAGGAAAGTAGTTAACTTAATGACATCGGGGAAACATTGCGAAAAGAGGGGGGAAAAAAAACCTGACATCTGATGGCCCTAAGGGGCTTGACGTAGGAAGGAAGGTCCTTGTTGTCCGGCGGCGGGGGGGTTTAAACAAAAAAGTATAGGATCAAACTCCGGAAAAAAAATTAGCGCCAAGCAGATTGCCAAAGAAGGGATCCGGCGA